>Ga0307514_10001071_pt1 | contig 38766 bp, 41 predicted proteins | sample 16_EM_MG_FD_203088 | JGI IMG/M metagenome (GOLD analysis project Ga0307514, IMG submission 203088) | Populus trichocarpa ectomycorrhiza microbial communities from riparian zone in the Pacific Northwest, United States - 16_EM | ecosystem: Host-associated > Plants > Roots > Unclassified | place...
AAAAACTTTATTTTTATCCACATGTAGTTATCTACAAAATTTTACATTCGTTGCGTGCTCCTGTTTCTGTGAATATCGTCCACGGCGGGGTCCCGGGCTCTGCCGCTTGCCGGCCCTATACCTTATTGAATTTGCGACTGCAGTGTTTGAAGATGACACACTGATCGGCTGATCACCCAAAACCTTGTGTTTACTCCCCTCACTGGCGCAATGGTTTGCCTTTGGACGTACTCAGTTGGTCAGCTGCGCTGGATTTCCCGACGGCGTGATCAGTGTCCTGACCACATAAGTGAACGCCATGCATATTGACAAGGAGATCTGTGACAGTATGTAGGTTGTCAAGAAAACCTCGTTCACCGGTACCGCCTCGGTTACTGAACTTTTATATGGAATGGCTTCAAGCTTCAAGCACGGAAAAAAAACATGAGCCAACTCGGTCGAAGCACAACTTTCCTGATGTAATTTCACACGCACAGCACTCGATACTTTTCTTTGATATCCCGAACCGCCCTCCATCTTCTTTCAAGGAAGAGTTCATCTGCGCAACGCAGCTACATATACAATGTTCTGGAATAAATACAAGATTGTTGTAGCTTACACAAGTCGATGCTTTCATCTGCCACTCTGAGTTTGGAATGGAAAGTTGATACGTGTACAATGCGTGTGGGTAGGGGGGAATAGATAAAGGTGAAGACATTCTTGCCATAGGGGAAGGGGAGTATGGTGATGGTGGGGATATTTGGGAACATGAGGGGGAACTGAGACCCGGAGGCGCTGGTGAATCGCGGAAGGATTATATCTGAAGAACTCGAGGCGAGTGTCATGGCCATCGTCCAGGTACTGTGATCCAGTCAGAACACAAACAGTGAATAAACAAGATAGGTAAAATCGCTTCGAAGAGCTTACCGCCATTGTCCAATTCATGAGATACAGCAAGACCACCCATCTTTTCGGGCGTCACGGTTGATCTGATCGAGAAGTCGCCTTGTCTCCTCCGCAAGATTCGCGGCCCCAAACCCCTCGAACGCATGAAGAGCGCACAATGCCTCAGACTTTGCCTCTTCAAACATACGCTGGCCATACAAACACTTGGCGTGTAGTCGCGACCTGTGAGCCAGAAGGTATCGTTTCTCGACCGCGACCGACTCGGCGCGCTCAAGGCAATCTCGTGCATCGTTGAATTTATTTTTCCGGTAAAACAGGTCCGCCAGGGCGAAATGAGCCCAAAACAGTTGATCGACCATGTTGAAAGAAGATGCGATTCCGAGGGTTAACTCGAAATGATGAATAGCCTTCTCCATATCGCCTCTGGAGCGGTATATCTCACCAAGAGTACGGTGGCCTTTGCAGGTGAAAAGCTGTGCGTCTTTCTCCGGGAGGAGACCAATCGCGCGGGTCGCAGACTCTTCTGCGGCGTCGAATTGTTCGCCGCTACGCAAAAGCCCAGCGAGGCTCATCAAACACTCCGCTTGATCCACCGTCCTCCCAAGCCGTTCGAAAATTTCCGACGCTTCCCTCGCCTGTTCCATCCCTTCTTCTCTGAGGCCCATTCGTCTATTTACGCCAGATAGGCCACCCAATGCTCGAGCAACCTCGTAGTCACGCCCCCGCTCTCTCCCGAGTTTTAAGGCGTAAGTGAGGAGTCGTTTGCGTTCCACCCAATTTCCAACTGAATGAAACAACCGTGAGAGACGGTGCAGGCATTGTGTCTTGGAGGGATGGTCGTCAGGGAGTGCCTCGATTTTCGGTCCCAGCATGACACAACGTGGTTTATGCCAATAGAGGTGACACATGAACTTGGCACAGGTGTCCCAGACGTCTTTCGAGCTTGGGTCAATCGATGTGAAGATATCGAGTAGGTGCTCAACGTTCGCATCCTCGGATGTGATCCATCGTGATTTTTCGAAACCGGGTTTGTCAGGGTAAACATCCGCTGACAACCGATTGAAGTAACGTTCCTTGGCTGTGCAAAGGAGTGGAGATGATGTTGGATCCTTGGGACGGAGGTAATCTCGGAGTGGCGCCAACATTGTGATGAATTCGTTGGTTCGATATGTCAGGGAGAGGGTGCAAAATCTGTCGAACATGTTTTGTCCGCCAGAGACGCTCGGAAACAGCCAGTCGATGTTCTTTTCATCGACACCTTGTGGGAAAAATGCGATGACTCCGAGAAGCCCCCGGGCGTCAGAGCCAAGTTCTTGGAACATCGGTGAAGCGAGCGAAAGCTCGATCGTGGTGGCGAGGCTCCCGAGGTGCTGTGCGCAAAGGACTCCAGTTCGCTGTTTCTTCCACTCCCTGGTCAGCCGGTTGGCGTCCCACTGGTTATGCTGGGCGACAGTGGCGAGTAGGGTGATAGAGAGGGGATGGAAGTCCAGTTGTTTCAGGATGTCGCTGGTCAGATCAGACTGTTTACCGTGCTTGTAAATCCGACAGAATGTTTCACTCGCGGCCTCCGATGACAACGTAGGGATGGTGAGGGTCTCGCAATCAGGATGGATGGTGGAGATACGGGAGGTAATGCATAGACAGATGTTGTCAAACCGAGCGAGCTCCTCCACATCGGTGTAGATCTTCTTCGCGTTTGTTCCCTGCAGACCAAGAATGGACTCTGCGTTATCAAGGACTATGATCATCTCCTTCGAAGATAAGTATCGTCGCAAGGGGGCCAGATCCTCAGGGTTCTCGATACCCGCACCGATGACCTTGGAGAGGTGGCGAAGGAAGTGAATACGTGATGCAGGGAACTGATCGCAGCGGATGAATCGGCGGTCGTCACCAAACCGTTGTTTGATGCGAGCGTGATGAAGGACTGTAAGAACGATGGACGTCTTGCCGACCCCGCCCGCGCCAATCAGAGCAATCGGAGTATGGCCTTCTGCGAGACCAACAATCTTCTCGATCAGCTCGTCGCGTCCAAAGAAGGCCCTTGGTGGTGAAGGTGGTAGCTCCCCAAGTACACTAGATACGAAGATAAGATACATGATCCATTAGTAGCCAAGATCGCTGACCTCAGTTGAGTCTGGACAACAATAAGTGTGCATTCGCGAGGAGCAGAGTGTGAGTGACACCCACCGGCCGAGGCTGGCCACCAGTTCCTTCATGACCTTCCAGCATGTTACGATGGAGGTCGAAAACCTCTGTCCGAATGTTCAAAACATCACGATGCATCTCGAAAAGGACGCCGCGACGCATACCCGGTTGCGGAGGCGGTGATTCTCCAGGTGCACTTAACGCAAACATTACACGTTGAATTCATTTGCCGTCGATACTACTGACCTGACGCCGTGAGTCTAAGAAATGTGAGTGGTTACTCAAAGACAAATAGATTATGAACAGAACCCACTGCCTGATTTTGACCACCCGCATCCTTGCGGCTCTTCAGCCTGTCACGAGGACCGCTGGAAAAAAAGGGGCAGGTGTTTGTAGTGCCACTCAGAACCTCAGAGACGACGGGGTGGTCGTATGGAACATCATGGGGGACATTAGGAACTGTGTTGGGAACATTGTGATTAACGTCGGAAACAGTATCGTGGGCGGCCTTGACGTCATGGTGTGTATTTGTCACAAATTCATTCTGGGAGCGGAAAGTTAGGACCGGTCGTACAGAAGTGACGGAACGCACGTCAAAAACGTGAAGAACCCTATCCAACTCCAAACTCCAGATAGCGATCGCCTCCTTGTCGTCCTTCGCATGGAAAAGTCGAGAGATTATGTTTCGTTTCCTCCGCTTGACAATGTTCTTCTGGGCCTCGCCCACAGTCCTGAAATCGAGAATTAGGTCAGTTAAATTTTCCTGCATGTGCATCACATTCCAATTTACGCTGCCAATCGGTCAATCGCCTCGAGAACGGATTGACTGAGCTGATCCACCCGTCTTCCGCCCATTCCCCTGTTAAGAGAATTGCAGACATCAGCGCAAGTCAATCCTAGTTCGACATAGTCCGCTTCGTCAATCGTTGAGTCCTGTATGTGTTAGCCAGCAGTCGACCAGCATGAACCAGAAAGGAACTCACTCTAATCAGCGCGAGAAGATCGCTAGCAGAGCCAAACGCGGCCTTTGCTAGCGTGAAGCCTGAGTTGTCCCTGGCGAGATTCAAGGCATCGACGGCCATATTTAAAGAAGAGAGAACATCGTCGCACCCCTTGGGTCGTTGAGATGTGGTGATCATGGTTAGAAAACGATGTAGGCATGAGGAAGTGGCGAGGCTTGTAGTAGTTCAAACCCCAAGAGACGAGCGTCCATTCTCACATGGCATGCCTGCGCATTTGAAGATATTGAATTCGCAACTAGCACGAAGGATGAACGCTTGAGCACCGATCCGAGTCAGCTGCGGTGATCGAAACCACACATGCTCCTCATTCGAACCGGTCCATCGATGAGCTTTCACGCTAACTCGTTGTAGCCGGCCGCCCGCAGATTTTCCGGGAAGTTTCTTATTTTCGCTTGTTGGGCGATGTCATACCCTCGATTGTTTTACACGGGAAGCCTATTTCCGCTTTTGATTCGCTCTTCCAAGCCCTGACCAACGGGGACAGCAATCGCAGGTATAAGGAGGTCAATCAAGAACAGCACCCCGTACTCATCTGTCTCTTTTATATCCAGATAGAATCACAAATTGACCCATGTCCGGCAATCACCGTTCACCTGTGCTTGCGAGACTTTTTGCTATCTGGTACAGGAGCATCCAAGAACCCACCCGCGTCCAGTGCGTTTCTCGCGGCCTGATTTATGTGCTTGAAACGGTCTGCACCGAGGAGGGTGCCGCCGAAATATCGGGTGACTACGATGAGAACGTTGTTGACGTCCTTGAAGAGGATAAGGGTGTCATTCCTGAGATCGTATAGGATGCCATACCAGAATCTGGAGAAGATGAGCCAATCTACCACCTGCGGCAGTCTCCCCATCGTCATCATTATCTGCCAGCCAACGAGGGATGATCAGGACGGATATTGGAATGATAAGGTTGAACGGACCTTGGTGAAGAATGTTGCCTACTTGACAGCGTCAGGCATGGATGACTGGGTGGGCCGCCCGAGCAATCCTCCGGTCGGATAAAAGGTAAGAAATAACGAGAGGAACCTAAGCATGGGTCAGTACCGCGCAATGTGTGGGTGCATATATCCTTGTTACCTGATCGGGAGATGTAATCCTGCATGCCCTCCCAACGAAAGAGCTTTTGCGATCCACAATCGGTTCTGCCTCGATTATCTCCAGTCCCTCCGGAAGCCCCACCGAAGCTTGAGGTTCAGAGACGGTTGAGTGGTCATATGGGATGCTCTCTGGTAGACCGGATGGGTCGTCGGGCTCTGACGAAGTTTTTGATTCTTTGGTCTCCTCTCGTACCATCTCTCCAGCAGCTTTCTCTGACAACCGTCCTTCGTACCACCTTCCACACTTCTCCCTGACGTTTTCTAGTCCGTCGAAGACGCACACGGTTTCTGGAGTCCATTCAACTCCGTCCGTCGTCGAGATGAAGGTGCGCAGGACAGACCCAAAAATTGCCGACGAGACTCCAAAAGCCCCGATGTATTTTGACAAGAGCTGTAGTTGTGGCGGCGCTGATAAGGGGTACGATGTTGGTAAAGATACCAAGACGGAGAAGGTGACTTGGTCGTGAGGATTGGGCAACCTTTTGTTTGTCAAATGAGAATTAGCCACGAGAAAGGAGCAAATCCGACTGGTGTTATACCCTATCGTCACGATATACCTGACTGTCGTATCCGGCTTTTTGGTGGACTGCAAAGGAGGTTCCCAAAGACTGAGAGCGTCATCGCCGTAGATGGACTGCAAAACTTTCCCGGATGATTCTCATCGAGAAAAAACGAGAGAGGATGAGCGCACCACCAATCTCTGAAGCTGCCGCCTCTGTCGCGGGGTCGTCCAGTAACTTGGCCACCACTTCTTCCAGGTCACCCATCGACGACTTACGCGAGATGTCGGAACGAGGACTCCCGACAGATTCCAGAACGGGAGACGGAGGCATTTGTCATAATATCGGGCCGGTGAGCCGACAGTTATCCACATTGACGTCGACGTCTGTAAGAGAGGGATATCACAACCCACACTGTTTCCGATGAGCCCTGCTCTCTTTTTTCTTACGTCCCTCAAGACAGTCGCGAAACAGAACCAACTCGTACGCTTCAGAATGGCCAGCACCGCAACCGTAAACAACGTCCGTTCCTTTCTCGATTATTCCGGATTCGTGTGTTAGCCCTGACCTCAACCTTTGCGAAATAGTTTGGGCTAAAGGACCCGTCGTTGATCAGGACCCAGGGGCTTATCAACGGGAAGTGGGTGGACGGAGAGGAAGGCGAAAAGATCACCGTGAACAGTTCTGCATTGCTCTTCCCTTGTCCACGGCGTTCGGCTTATCGTCTCTGTCCATCGGTTGCAGATCCTGCCAACGATGCAGAGCTCGGAACTGTCCCAGAAATGACCCTGGCTCAAACTAAAGAGGCTATCGCTGCCGCTAGAGATGCTTTCAGGCCCTGGAGCAAGACAACGGCCAAGGTCAATCCATCTGCGTGACGTCGATTCGTCGAGCACTCATACCCCGTGAACATGTTCAGCATCGGCACGACTTGCTTATGAAACTCTATGGACTCATGCTCCAACATCACGATGACTTGGGGCGGATCATCGTGAGTTTCTGTGTTCACATCTACGCGAAAGGAAGCGCTCAGCGAACATGCAGACGCTTGAGAATGGCAAGACTCTCACTGAGGGGAAGGGCGAAAATACTTATAGCGCATCATTCGTTGAGTGGTTCGGTTGGTTGTTCCTTTCGTTGCTTGCGACACCCTCTAATCTACATCACAGCCGAGGAGGCTGTTAGGACATACGGGGGTACGTTGAAAGACCATACCTGATGGGCCAATATGTCCCCTCACCTCCTGTAGAGCAAATCCCTTCACCCGTGTCAGGTATCAGGAATATTGCCATCAAGCAACCGATTGGTGGGTTCTGCCGTTCACCTCACCGGGCGTACACTCACGTAATCTTCCCCAGGTGTCGTGTAAGCTACACTTCACTGCAAATGATTGATTTTGTGACAACAGTACGTATAGCGGTATCTTCACGCCATGGAACTTCCCTTCCGCTATGATAACCCGAAAACTTGGTCCTGCTTTGGCTGCTGGTTGCACGGCGGTAATCAAGCCCGCACCAGAGACCCCATTATCTGCCCTCGCACTCGCAGAAGTATGATCCTTTTTTCAGTGAACGTCCTTGGACACAACTGACCCCTGATTTAGCTGGCTAGCCGCGCTGGATTTCCCGATGGCGTGATAAATGTTGTGACCACACACAAGAACGTCATACCTGTTGGCAAGGAGATCTGCGAGAGCAAGATTGTCAAAAAAATCTCGTTCACTGGCAGCACTCCGGTTGCCAAACTTTTATATGGGTTGGCTTCGACCACGATGAAAAAGTACGAGATGCTCACAGTCTTTGGCCGATCGCCTATTTTCTAATCCACCCATCCGCATAGGGTTTCAATCGAGGCTGGAGGAAACTCACCATTCATTGTGTTCGGCGATGCAAGCATCGATGATGCTGTGGAAGGTCAGCCAATATCCGTGAAGTTGTGATTGGACACCGGGTTGACAGACAACTCAGGCGCTATTGCGTGCAAGTTCCGCGGAAGTGGCCAGACTTGCATCAGTGCGAACAGGATTTACGTCCAGTCGTCTGTCTACGCAGAGTTTGCATCTCGCCTGACTGAGAAGGTTGCTGCTTTCAAGATCGGAGATGGTCTTTTGAGCGATACGTACGTATCTCCCTTCCCCCGATGACATTTCTACATGGCCTTAATTTTCCGTTATCACAGAACCCACGGGCCTCTGATTCACGGGAAGGCTGTATCCAAAGTCGAGAAACACGTAGAAGATGCCGTCTCAAAAGGAGCACAAATCCTTGTCGGTGGAAAGCGTCCTGACGCTCCTGGCTCTTTCTACGAGCCCACCGTTCTTTCGGATGTCCCGGCAGGACAATCATCCTGCTTTGGTCAAGAAGAAACTTTCGGTCCCGTCGCAGCTCTGATTAAATTCGAGACCGAGAAGGAGGTGATCGAACTGGCTAACGATACCGATGTCGGACTCGCAGGCTATTTCTATTCTCGAGACATCGGTAGGATCTGGAGAGTGGCCGAGGCGTTGGAGGTTGGTATGGTCGGAATCAACACCGCGGTCATCGCCGGTGCGAACATTCCTTTCGGCGGTGTCAAGGAGAGTGGACTCGGGCGCGAGGGCGGACATGGCATCAACGAGTACATGCAAGAAAAACTTCTGGCCTTCGGTGGCTTGGACAAGTGATGTGGAAACAATCCATGGATTCCTAACCCTCAGCACTAACCCCAACTCAACTCATGTACAATGGACGTCGTCGTGCTACTGCTGTAACCTGTAATGGGTTCACAAACCCGGCTGTAAACGTAGTATGAGAGAATAAATGAAAAATGAATGGCCCTTCGTAAAGCTAAAAGATAAATATATGCGAGGGAGAACACGACAGAAGAGGGTGTAGATACTGACGGAAGCCACGCGATCGGCAGCTCTTGGTCAGAGTAGCGGTCGCTCTTCTTTGGGTAACTGAGGACCTGCCGAACGCATAGACGACGCAGAGTTCGAATACGATAGCGTCTTGGTGGGCGACCGTGATAGTGAAAACGATTGCGACAGCGGTCTCGAGCGTGTGATGGACTCGGACTTTGCAAGCAGGTTCTGCGATTGGTACTCCGAGGGCATAGGGAAGTATGTTTGTCGTGAGGTCGGGGAGGTCGGAGACTGATCACTTCTCAGAGAGTATATACTGTTGTGAGACATCATGGTCCTTGTCCGAGTTGGTGGGGATCGCTGAATACTTTCTGGAGAATCGTAGGCGGTAGAGGGGTAGGGGGTGACTGTAGGGGTGACCGGTAGTTCGCCCTTCGACTCGCTCGTTCTAGGCTTCAACTCTGTAAAAGTGATAATCAGGCATAGCATCGATGTCAGGATGTGGATATATACCGTCGAATAAGACCTCGCGCGCCGCCGCAGGTTTGTAATAGTATGGTTTAGAGCCTCCCCTCCTTCTCCAAATAATGAACGCAACGAACGCGATCAAGAACGCGATCAAGAAACCGCCAATCACAGCGCCGACAAGACTCCCAATCGCAGCATCCGTCGAGAGACCTGCAGCCCCCATGAACCTCGGGCGCTCCGAGATCGAGGTGCTCAGGGGCTCCCCGCCGGCCTGCATGTTCCCAATCGATTGCGTTAACCCCTGTGGTGTCGGTTCGACGAGGTAGTAATCCAAAAAGAGCGTCGAGCCTTCGTTGACGTTTTCTACGACAAGTGTGTGGTATGATGAACTGAGGTTGTAGAAGTGCGCGAATAGTTCGTTGTATGAGGTATCGTTTTTAATCTCGGCGATAAGGGTGGAAATGTATCGATTGTCGAGAGTGTAACTGGAAACGGGTTGGTTCCAGTCTTTGGTTTTTCCGATGGCACCAAAAAGCCATATTGCTTCTCCTGGGTGTAGCCCGATAAGCCAGATCAGTGTCAAGTGACGTGTGTCGCTGGGAATTGTGTGTACCGTAGAACTGAATCGTGACGTTCGTTTTCTTGGATGTATAGGATAGCGTCGAGTCGTACGCGTTCACGTCCGTGAGGTTCGACCATCCGGAGCCATATGTGAATGCAGGGTTCCTGTCATCGAATTTCCGGTAGAGGCCACCTGCAGACATCAGTGTCGGGAATGATGTGGGGCCGGGGTATTATGGGGAAGGGATATAGGCAAAAATGGCTAGAGTGAGTGGTGGCGGTCGACCGGGGGGACAGCAAACCAGTGCGGAGGAAACGTGAACTAAATCGAGCCTGAACCGCGCGCCCTGACACGCCAAGGACCACCTCGTGTTCTCTGTGCTCTGCTGGAGTTGATAGAACGGAGTTTCCGCTTGATTCCACGTCGCTCAAGTGTCAACTGACACAGGATCCTGTGAGCATCTGCGTCGTTTGGAATGGAAAAATCTTGTGACGGTCTGCATCCGCTGTATCGCTTGCCGTCTGACGGTAGGGGAACTTGACCGCCCAAATTGTGATCACACGCGGGACATGATAACGATACGAGTTTCGCAGTCGAATATCTCGAAAATGACGTCCAGTTGGGATTTGTATAACCCGGCCTGCTTACATGTAGGGCCGAAGTGGTGTCCGGTGGCCTGTGGAAGTCACCAGGGGGCGAGCACATGTCCTGTAGCACAACCCCGCGTTCGAGAATAAAAGATCTCTAAAACTCGACCATTGTTTTACCTCAAAACCGTGAACGGGTGGTTTATGGAGAGGGAGGGAGTGTGAGAGGCAAAGAGGCTTGACGAAATCCATGATCGACAATTCGGCTCTTACCTCCAGCTACCTCCGTCATCTCGTCGGTTTCGGTCCGTAACCACGCGCTTCGTGTTCCCTCACCAGTCGCGCCTTCCCGCACGTGCGCCCCTCTTCCCTCCTACATTCCAAGGCGGTAGTGGCAGGAGTGCGATGTTGCGAAGGGCCTGGAAACCAATCGCCGGAACCGTCATCGGAATCGGCGCCCCCGCCTCGCTCTACTACTATTACTCGAGGGTCAAACCTACTACTTTTGACCTCAAGGTCAGAGAGACCGGCCCAGACGGGAAACGATTCATGGCCACGCGAACCTTTGAGATGCTCTCGACTGACCAAGTTGAGAAGCGGCTCAAGGACAACGCGATCATACAATCGACTATACGGCCGGGAGGTTTGGTTTGGAACCGTGCTACTGCCTCGCTGGCTTCCAACAATCCTATCGAGGATGCGAGCGCGAGCGCGATTATCGAGAGAGACAAGACCGAGACTGGACCTGAGGGAGATTTGTTGTTCTTCGCAATAATGGATGGTCATGTACGCGCATTTCGTCCGCTGTATTCATGCCCTGTCGCTCAAACAAGATATTCTTACTAGTCTGGTACCCATACCTCGCAATTGCTGTCGAAAACTCTCATCCAAGCTGTCGCGATGGAACTAAGTACCCTGATCAACCCTCCGAACGCCAAACAAAGCTCCTCAATCCTCTCCACTATCAAGTCTTACATCTGGCCTGCATCATCACTGACACCCTCGGACGCCAATCCAAGTCACTTCTCCCAAGCAATCCAGGGAGCTTTCACAAACCTCGACACTGAGATCACCGGCGCTCCCGTCCGCCTGCTTGCCTCGGAGCTGGCTAAATCGGACAATAAAGACAAGAGCTTCATCCCGGATCTGAGAAAACACCCGTTAGGTCAAGCAGCTATTATGCCTGCTTTATCTGGTTCGTCCGGGTCTCTTCCGACGAATCGTGTGATACAGGCATTGATGTCGAGTGTTTAGGCAGTTGCGCGATTTTAGCCGTCCTCGATACTGCAAGACGAAATCTCTACGTCGCATGTACTGGTGACTGCCGCGCGGTAGCAGGCGTCTGGGAAGAAGGTTCTGGTGGTACAGGATCGTGGAAGGTCGAGGTTCTGAGCGAGGACCAAACTGGGCGGAACGAAAAGGAAGCCCAGAGGTGAGTTCCACGGAACCGCGTTCGATCGGTTCAACGTTTACTGAAAGCGCCCTCGTAGGATGCGTTCCGAACACCCAGAAGATGAGAAGGACGAAGTCATTCGCAATGGCCGTGTCCTGGGTGGCCTGGAACCCACCCGTGCTTTTGGTGATGCTCGATACAAATGGTCAGCTGAGCTGCAAGAAATGTAAGCCTCCCATCCCTTGTACACCCTAGGATGTTCTCTCACAATATGATCGTACAGGCTCTCTCAGGCATTCATGGGAGGTGAAATGCGACGGTGGCCAGGGGCTCTCAAAACCCCTCCCTATGTTACTGCCAAACCAGAAGTGACACATAGGGCACTCTCGATACCCGCCTTGTCTCCAAATTCCGCCTCTTCCGACAAGTCTACGCTACGATTCCTGGTTCTCGCTACTGACGGTTCGTTGTTCTCGCCACAATCTCTACTCGACTCAACTAACCTTACGATGGAACGGTCTACGTCTCGGTCTCTAACGTGAAACAGGTCTCTGGGATCAACTCTCTTCCGAGGAAGTGGTCGCTTTAGTCGGAGGTCACCTCTCCGGCCTCAAAGGCTCGATACCCAAATCCGATCTTCCCAAACTCGTTCCCACGTCCACGGGTACCGCGGCGGTGGAAGGCAAGGACAAACGACGCGATCTCGCGGATGGCGCTTGGGCTTTCGTCGATGATAATCCCGGCGCTCACCTGATTAGGAACGCGCTGGGTGGTGCGAACAATTACCAGTTGAGGAAGACGTTGAGCATTACCGCTCCGTATTCGAGGTATCATAGGGATGATATCACCGTCACGGTCGTGTGGTGGGAAGAAGGGAAGGGAGAAGAGGCTAATACGACAACTCTTAATGTCGAAAAGCCCAAGGCCAAACTTTGATTATGGAGCAATCTCAAGTTTTTCCTTCCCAGGTCCAGAGAGGGTTTCACGGTTTTAGAGCACTATGCATTCACGTTCACAGACATGCACATTAGTATACGCCGTCAGGGTGTCATCATATCTTCATATGTACACGGGTAAACTCTGAAACAAAAAGAAAAAAAAAGAATAAGCAAGGGAGGAAACAGAACGACAAAGAACTCCTGTAGCAACGAGGACGACGATGGCAACGAGCAAAACAACAAAACAACATTCAACACTACACACACATGCGAGCGACGATGGGATAGCAACGCGCAAGCGCAGAGCCCATCAAGGTCGCAACAAACCGGTAGAACCGACCGTAGAGTATCCCGACGGTAAAGGCAAACCCTTTCGACAGAGCTTAGATGATTAACCTCTTCTTTTTCCTGCCATAATGCTGGATAACGGGTCTTCGGAGGTTATTGTTGCCCTTTAACCGGCTATAGGGGTTACTGTCGAAAGCTTTCTTTTTCTTTGCTCCCCCATTAACACCCTCCGATCGTTCACGATTAGGAGACCCAGGAAGTTGTTGGGAGTTGCTCTTGTTCTTGAACGGAGTGGCGTTCGTGGAACCCCCACCGTAGAAGCTCGAGGTAGAGATGGTGGAAGCCACTAACGGTACCGGCAATTTCTCCTTGACCTTCTCAATCTCCTCCTGGGAAGGTGCCTCTCCTTCGTCTTCGTCGTCGTCGGCGTATTGCGAAAGGCTTTGAAGGGCTGATATGGGTGCCGGCACGTTCTTCACCTGCTTCTCCTCTGCCTCTTTGGCAACAGCGATCTCGATCTTCTTCCTCAAAACCTCAGCTTGGGGATCCTGAGAATCGCTCAACTTCCGCTTCTTTTTCGGGGAGGGGATACTGGGGGAAGGTAAGAGCGGTCCAATGAACTTTGGAGGTGTCGCAGGTCGCGGAGAAACGGGGGAGGTCCGAACACCAGTATCCTCGCCCGCCTCGTGAGGAAGCTTACGCTTCTTCATGCCAGCAACCAGCCCGCTCTTCAGGGGTTCCCGAGCCGCCGACGAGATCGCAGATTCCAGTGTCTGTCCTTTGTTTCGCAAGTAGAACAGAACATAAGCGTTCTTGAGGGATAAAGGTGGACCGCCGATGCGTATGACGCTTTCGTCGTTCATCTCATACCAGTTGCCTATAGCATCCTTGACATGAGCGTAGTAGTGACCCGAATTCGGTCCGCCTCCAGCATGGGAAATGATCCCATACAACGAGTAGGAGGGGCCAAAAGTCCCGTCGCTCATATAGGGTTGTAGTGAAAGCCTTTCGTCGTATCGTATCTGGTGCCCGATCTTTCGGCCCATCGGAGAAAACCGTTTAAGGTGTATCGTGAGGACAATCGGAGCCTCGTGGATCGTGAATCGTTTCTCGGCCAGAACGGGCTTCTTGCATCTACTGTAGAGTTGAGACAACAGGATCCCTCGCTCAATCGAGGACGCTCACTTTTCACACTTGTATTTGTTCGCGCCTTTGAGGTGATCAACGGCGACAAATTTCCTCAACGCGTCTCGGACACTATTCACACCGAAAATATCGATGCTGAGGTCAAGGATGCGGTCTAACGTGTCGCTGTTGTAATCACACTCCCCACAGGTGACGCGCGATCTCAGCCGACCTCCGAATATCTGATGCACCCAAGTCGTCTCAGCAAGTTTGGGGTCAAGTTTCCTGGATGGCCCAACCTTGGTCACTCGAACCCTCACAAAAAACGAAGCGAACGCACGGTGAGTATTCATGGAGGCAGGATTTCTGCAGGGCATCTATGGCATAACGGAGGAATTCGTGAGAATCTTCCTGCCTGCCTCTCCGCATGTGTTTCGCAATTACTGTGCATCAATAACGCTTAAGCGTAAGTCAGGGGAGGTTGAGGACCGCCACATACGCTGTAATTTCGTGGTAATAAGGTATGGAGGAGCAGATTTTGTCCGAGTGTCAACCATCGTCTGCCTTAGTGCGCATATCATACAAAAATTATTCTTGACTCGGCCTAACAACAAAACATGAGTAAAGGAAAGGGTAGTTTTGAAATAGACAAACATTTCTCCTTCTGATGTTCGAGCAGGATTCGGGCGAGCGGGGCCGTATGCAGTAGACATTGTAGGGCGCTGTTGAGAAAGCAAGTATTGCCAGTGTTGTGAAAGCCGCGACCGACGGTGGAGTTCGGTGGCCAAGTCGTGTCGATCGGACTATTGTGCAGCGATTTCCGGTCAGACGGTCCAGCCACACCCTTGCTCGACACGTGTGTTTTCTTGAGTGAAGGTGACAGCACTGCCACGTTCTTGCTCAGCGAAGGTGATTGCGGTGGTAACGTCTGTAATGACGTCGTTAATTTTCACAAAGCTTATCGACGCACGAAGATACAAGGTGGCCCGAATAACAAGCAGCTGAAGTCTCACCTCACTCTTGGACCGCGGTGAGGCATTAATGGGTGTGTATATCGTCTCGTCAAACATCGGCCCAGTTGAAGACCCTTCTACGAATTCTATCGGAGGGGGAAGGAGAGCGTTGAAAGCATCGAGGTCCTTCGCGGGTTTGAGTTGGATTTCCTCCCCCGGTTTGAGAGGGGAGAACGAAGACGCGGGGTGGAGAGGCGCAGCGAGCATGATCCGCGCGGTGTCGCGGTGGTTGCGAAGAAAGGCTCGTGTAGAGAAAGGGCGGACCTCGAGCCTGAGAGCTCTCGGGAGGATAACGGATAGAGGGAACAGGAGGGAAAGGCGAGGACGGGTGAAGTTTAGTGAAGGGCTGGTAAAATCAGATCGAAAAAAAATCAGATCCCACGATCACTTACACGACAACAAGCATCTGATCTCATCCGTCAAAATCAGACCACGAGGGAAGGAGAGAGAAGAAAGCATGACCTCGCGTTACCGAGGCAGGGGCATAGAGCATATATTTGAGGGAGGATTAGTGGTACGTTACAGTGTCGTTATAAGGCGATTTGTAGGGTACTTGTCAAAGGTATCGTCAAAAGCGTGCACGCCAATGAAGTTGGTGAAACATTCTCGTGACTACAGCACGAGAGGTGTGAGGCGTAGTACAAAATTATTGAACGTCCATCACGCGAAAGAATAATCGGAAAAGGTGGTCATAGTGGGGGGAGTCATATAAGCGTGCATATCACTGACATCCCTCAAGGACGGGTTTTGGGAGTTCAAGACTCCGTAACTGTTCGGATCGTAACCATAATTGTAGTCCGTGCTTGAAGTGCAGGGTGATGGGGAAGAGTTGAGCATGTCGACCGAGGCGACAGACGGGACTGAGAGGGGAGATGAGGTGAAAACTTGCGAGGTCCCGGACCACTGTTGTTCGTAATATGAGGGGGGTTGTTGGGAAAGGACGTCCGGATAGAAGAAGCAGTCCATGTTAAGCATCGGAGGTTGAGGACGGTGCTGCAGATCAATAAGCAACGTCGGATCTGGGGAACCACAGACGACACCAGTGTCAACCACCGTGTTGTCTGCATATAAGACATCCGATTAACAATAACACAAACGATGTAATCCGGAAATAAAAACACCCACCGATGAAACCCTCAGACCACTTGTATCCTTCGGAGGAAGGGACGACCTCGATGACAACGGGCGGGGGAGCGACACCCGACGGGGGAGTATATACCTCTTCCTTTGGCATGACAGGGGAAGAAAACGTGGGAAGATCCTCTTCGTTGTACATAGGCTCCCCCGTAGCAGTGGTATAATCCGGAGGGGGAGTAGTGATACTCTCAACACCAGGAGAAACCCTCAAGTCTGCGGCGGCGGCAGTTTCCTCAAATGACATACTGTTCACATCGATGCCATGCTTAGCCTTCACGTGCTTGACGAAAGCCGATCGACGCTTAATCCTAGCAAAGCATACTGGGGTTGGCCCGGGAGCAGCGTGATCACAAATGGAGCAAACGTACTTGGTCCTGCATCCAGCAATAAAACACTGATATCCTTCGGGATGCATGTGCGTCTCCCTCTTGTGTCTCGCACAAGAGGAAGGGTCGCCGAACCGAGCTCCGCATACATTACACTCATGGGGTTTGGCGCCGGTGCTGTTAGATAACAATAACGTCACGTACCGAAGAACGAGAGCGTCTAGATACTCACTGGACATTACGGTGGGTCTTCAAGCCCGTGAACTGGGCGAAGGCCTTCCCGCAATCGACGCAAACGTGTGGCCTGTTCCGCGGTGGCGAACAGTCAGACGCTGGTCGGGATACACCGAATAGCTTCAACACTCACTTCTCTCCAGTGTGCAGCTTCTCGTGACGTTTGAGATCTCCCTTACGCTGGAAGAGTTTGTTGCAAGCATCGCACATCCACTATAGAGATGCCAATGAGAAATTCAGTGTAAGTTACTGATGGAGGCAGTTGGATAGGATGAAATCGGGAAAACGCGCACCTGAGCCGGCATGGTAGAGACTTTCAATAATTACGAATTACTGAGAATGAATGAGACTTGGGATCCGTTGACGATGACCTGCGTCAAGCTCGAGTCTCGTCTCTATACCAGAGAGAGCGAGGAAAGAGAAAAAATGGGGGGTGGGGGAAGGGAGCGATGGTATCGAACGAGGAGTAGCACACGTGAGGTGCGTCTCTTTTATATAAACAGGCCTTAGCACATCTTGTGCGGCTGCGAACCGGCTTTCGGAGGGGGTGCTTATTGTCTTGAAAGAATACATGCCACCCCGAGTTGCCTTTTGTGGTATCGGGATCGGGTGGACTGATGATCGACAAGACCAAAGACAAAAGACAAAATCGCAGCCATGTGGCGGAGTTTGTATTCTTCATAAAATAATATGAATGGAGGCTTTCGAGAAAGAAAAAAAAAAAGATGAATGCCCGGATAGCCCGGAAAACAAGAGCGCGTTGATAATTGAATGTCTCACCGCCGCCGACCAACGATGAACGTCGACTCTCGGTCTGCTCTTCGGTGGATCGCAGTGGTCGCCGCCCTCAGTGGCCCAAGCCCACTCCATCAAGCTTCTTCGTAATGCATTCATCGAGCCACGGCGCGATTGCGTTCAAATCTTCCCAGCACAGGGATGCGTACTGGTTACGGCCTGGTCCAACTACAAGATCTGAGTCCTGTAACTGGGGTGATCGAGACCAAGGTTCCATAGTATGGGGTCCGACGAGCTGAGCCACCAACCTTAAAAAGAAACACGTCAATGCCACTCCTCCATAAGGTCACAAAGGGATATCGCACATCATGTTTCCGACCCATTTCACGTCCGAACGCCCCAGCTCAAACCCGTTTGCCCATCTCCGGTCCAGACCACCTGGTGTGTACATCGGATAATTGCGGTGAGCTAGTGCGGGCGTCGGATAACGTAGTCTTCTGGGGGCTGTCGGATCTAATGGGGGTGTTCCACGTCAATGTGTTGTAAATCCTGCTGTGACCACCACGTCACCCACCAAGCGTGGGGGGGTCTTTTACCTCATCCTCGATCATAGCCGGTTTGTCTATGGGGATTTCTTCGATTTGGTTTGGTAGCCGGACCTCCGATGGGTGAAACAGAAGCCATGCGTTGTCATTCACGGAGAATGAAGTCTTAGGGGTGTTGCGAACGCCGAACGCAAGGACCCGCACGTCCGCAAACTGGACGACGACCTGAAACTCAATTTTAGGTTACGTCTATGACAACGGGGACTTGAACTAACGCGGATAGCCGTCTCGAACTGCAACAGATTGTTCTGATGTCTATGGACGGATCGTTAGGTGTAACTCAGTGGTAGAGATATGCACGAACTTTAGCTCATTGAAGATGGAGACAGGGTTGAAGTTTCGAGAGGTGGATTCGACCTGACTGGCTGTGCCATTCCGGTTCAGTACCAAGTATCTACGCAATGGCGAACGGCGGATTAGACAATAAGGACAGACTGTAATGGAGACCGGTAACCAACTTCGTCCAGGCTTCGTCAGCCGTACACGATGAATGAGTTCTATGCCAAACCCGATACAACACCCTAAAACCCAAAACACTGAATGTTTCCATACATGAGGATATATTTTGCCCTTGAACGTACTTGTGAAAGGCAATCCTCCAGCTTGAGCTTTTCTTCCAATATGCCCAGCTGGGAAGAAAGCGTCTTCTGAAGCACTCATCCCATCCATGCTCGTTCAGGTTTGGAACCGTGGCTTCAAACAACAAAAACTCCGGGTGTGCTTTGCTCACAATCTCGATCCAGTTGTATTTCGGGACAATCATACGGAGACTCAGATTCGCGAGGTCCGTCCCGTATTCTCCACGATGGAGTCTTCGTAGGATCGGGCGGCGCCATGGATTGAGCGCAGGATTTGAGATTATTTCCCGTAATCTACGAGATAAGCCGGAAACAACTGTTCCGAGGAGGGATGTTGTTGAGATAAATATTCCGAATAACGGCAAATGACACATAGCGACGCACCAACCAGGCTCTTGATATCCGTCTGCCCCAGGATGTCTGAGATGAGTTCGACTGGAAGGGACTCGAAGGTCAACATGGTCGTCGTAGATACGGAGGTGGAGGATTCCACCTACTACTGCGCTAGCCAAATTGTATCCCTACCCTGTGCCCCACCGTGACCAGGTCGAGACTCATGCAAAGTGGGTCTATGATGTTCCGTCCGTTCGTTCGCTTCCGCCTTTTCTGCTTAAATCGCTAAGCTCTCGAACTTGTCCTAGGCTCACCGAGCACGGAGGAAATGGGTGGGACGACCTGTATCTAGACAACGTGACGGTACGAGACGGGAGTGGCCTGGACACCGTTTCTATGCTAACCACTGAACACTCACTGCCCTCTCCCATGCGCTCTCTCTGGTCACCAGCTCTCCCTTGCAGCTGAACACTCGTTCTCTTCAATCCTTGGGGATTAAAGTGACTGCACTCCAAACCACCTGAAGTCGCCCCATTCGGAATCCATCCCTTCCTGGCGGCTCCTTCCAGCGCTCCGGAGCTCATCGGCCCAACACATTCATTCCTGGACCCCTCCCCACTTCCAAGAGGTCTCAGTATTCCCAGGTCCGCGTACCCTAACTTCGAGATGCGACTCTTCGCCTAGCACAAAGTTCTCTTTCAGCACAAAATCCCCGGAATCAAACGCAAGCTCGAGTTCTCTTACCTACAGACACATCCCCGACCCATTCAAAGTACTTCTCTGCCATCTTGCCAACAGATATCGGCTCGTAATACTTCTCGTCCGCCTCGTTGATATAGTTCGGTCTTGGCAAGGCTGGAAGCATGAGATCCTGTAACTTGGAATCGAACCACACGAGGTTTACGTTCCTATTCTCTTTGAGTTCCGAGGTTCGACTCAAATCCTGGATTACCCACCTCTCCGGTGCATCAGAAAGACTGTTCGCTATATCCGTTGCCTGTGCGACAACCCTCAGATAGTCAGGACAAGTCGCCCTTCCGGGAGATTAGCGTGAAATGGTAGTGGACGTGTTTGGAACCACGAACTCCAGTTCCGGACCTGCAAATAGAGATGACACCTCATGAAGTATGATGAACGTCGGAGGGGCGCTCAGCACGAGCCTCGCATCAAGTTCTGGAGTCGTCGAAGAGGGACAGTGCAACATCGAAAGTAGGAAGGCCAGTTGACGGACCGTCGAGGGGTAGCTAGGTGGTTTCTCGACTTAGGTAACCCATGCATACATCGTTTGAAGAAGTTGAACCACAAACAAGACTTTTACTCGAGATAACTTCGCGGCCACCTCCCCGCTCCCTCCATATTTACCGAGCCAGCGATCATTATACGCCACCAATGTTTGGACGAAGGACTCCTTCGAAGGTGTGATAAAGACGGCCACGCTCTCATCATTGGCGTGTGAGAGATGCGAGATACAAAAGTGGATTGGGGCCGAAGGATGGTACTCCCCCTTTATGAGTAGGCTTTTGGAAGATGGTAGCTCTGGGAAGTGATAGAGGGGAAACATAATGCGCAGACATGATCGCGATCGAGAATGGGTGTATTCAATGGAGCGACTGGGTTTTTTCCAAGCTTGTATCATACATGGTACACCAAGGGGGATTTCACCGATATCGGGTGGTCCGCGTCTGCCCTCGAACATGCTCCTCGTATACCTCCCAATTTACCTGGCGCGAGGCACCACGGAGATCCACCGGAGGTCCAAGGTCAACGAGCGGTACGACTGACGGCCTCCCGTGAGCGCAACGGAATGGTACAGCAGTGTGAGACAGTCGTTCCATCAGGTCTTTGCACTGTTCAATAGTCAAGGAATCGTTGAACATGATCGCTCCTGGTGGATCGGAACTAAGCACCGAGTTTAGGACGAACAAAGCAGTTACTGTATCTGACCTCTGCAGGCTTTGGAGTTGAGCAATTCCAAGAGCTGGGCGGGGCAATGTCGTAAAGCTCTTTTCCAAGAGAACTCGCCTTCATTGTGCTGCGGGAGAGATGAGGTAGGCAGCCCCCTGAAATTGTCATCCGCGTAATCACCGAGCACCCCTTTGACGAAATGCTGCAAGTCGTCCCCTGAAGACAGCTGGCGCATTCGTCAGGGCCAAGAGAATGCAGGAATTATCTGATACATACCCTGTGGTTAACTATCTCTGGGATGTTTGTTACCATGACCTGCGAATAGTTACTGTCATCGTTGAAGCGGTTATCCTCCTCTCTGGTATCTTTGATCGGGGCGAACTCCATGCCCCAACTCGCAAGTAAGTCTCTGATGTGACCACTCCGCTGTAAAATCGATTTCTCATGCCTCGTCAGGAGAATAGGAACCGGAGGATCGAGAATCGTTCGCTCCACCCCAGTCCCATCGTCGTTTTGGAGGTATCCAAGACAGATCTCTCTCTGTAACCACTCAACTCGAACTCTCTCGTCTGCAGCATGTTGGTCGACCAACACCAATGTGCGAGAGGACACTTGAGGAGACTCTCCTGGTCCGTAGCCGAGGTCGTCAGCAATAGGATCTGAAGGAAGCAGGCACGCGATGAACTTGAGGTCGACTTGGTTGATAACGACGGCTTCCTTTAGATCGTCTCGCGAAAAGCGGTTACTCGGGTTGGTCCCCTGACTGGCACTCTGTTTGTATTGAAGTTGTCTTTGGAGCTCATAATGTCGCATATCAGATATGAAAGCGTCTGAGCAAGGCACAACGGGTATAGGTTTCTCCCCCTGCGCATAGGTGTCGTTTGCCTTGGCGGTGCTTCAGTCCACCGTTCCATACAAGGGGAACTAGACGCATACCATAAGCGCATCCCCGATCCAGGATGGTATTTCGCCTTGCTCATTATCGTCTTGACCTCTGGAGGCTAGGGTTCTTCGGGGTATACTCACGTTGCCTTCCCTAGGGCCTAACGCATGCCGCGAGTTTCCAGTAGTCGTATCAACGACGAAAGATTCGCCAGTGGTTGGGTCCGTCCATACCACTTCTTCGCCAACCTAGTCCTGATAAGCATTCGTGTGGGAGGTAGAGGTCCAGACCTACCTGACCATCAAACACCTCATCGCTCGGCGGGTATTCTCCCAAATCGAATTGGCAGTGACTATAATAGGCGTCCTCTGGGAGATCAGGATCAGACTCGTTCCCCTCGCGAGTATGCAAACATTCTTCACAGCAAGAACTACATCCGTCACAAGAACCCGAACTTTCAGAGTAACCCGGCCGCAGGGGTTCCTGTTCTAGAGGAAGATAGTCAAGTTCTGCAGCACGATATGACTGTTGGGATGGTTGGGATATTCCGGGTGAGTAGACGGAAACTGTGTGGTCTGCGAGCCTTCGTCGCTTTCTCGGGTTTTGGACCGATCCTTCTCGGGGTTGAACCTGAGGTGGCTTGGTAAACGAATTTCGAACTAAAAACTCTTCAATGACGTTCGAAAGGAAGTTGTGAACTGCCGCGTGATTCTGGGGCGAAATTTGAGCCTCATATGGTTCTTTAAGGCGTGAGGAGGAGACCGACCTGGATATTGACCGCGGACTTTGAAGGCTCGACATGATTGTCCACGAAAACAGGTGGTATCGCGATGTTGAGGACATATACGGGCTTCTTGTCAACCTTCCTTGGGCCAGGTTGCGGGCCTGGCGGTACATGAGGTGGAAGGAAACGAGAATTTCTGGGAGTTTACCATTACGTGAAGATGGCCCCCCTGGTGCGCCGAAGGCCTGGTTACATTTAGTTGGTGCCAAAATTCTGCGAGTGTACTGTGGGGTACTGACGCACATCCTTTGAAAACGTACTTGCTGAGAACGTGCGATCGATTAGGCGATGTAAGTCACACTGCGCCATCGGGTATTTGTTAATGTCTGCAAAATTACAGAGGTCATTCATTCGTTTGACTCCATTGATCTACCATACAAAGAAACTGGTATGCCTGTGGAGTGTCTTAGTTGGCAACCACACCAGATAGAAGTGGTCGGACCTTGGTCGATGTGCCAGTCAAGCTGATAAACCCTTCTATCCTCAGTGAATCATAAGTGCTGTCTATACGGTGGGTTTTCTGGACTAGCGTCCTCCCAAATATACGGCGAAAAGCGTCGAGTGCGGAGGTTGTCTTGGGGCAGAGGTCAGACTGAGACCTTTTCATCCTAGAGGGAAACACACCTTTGGGATGGCCATGATTTTTGCCTGCGTTCTCGAATGTTTGAGTTGGAAGGTAACTTCAGGGAAAACGAGAGCATAAGTTTCGATCTCACGCCTAATCAGTTCCAATGTACGAGCAGACGGCGTGTGCGCCAAGCGCCGCACAGGCAGCTAGAGTTCAACATCCGATGTGAGTAAAGTCCGTGAAGATGAACAGCTCGTTTCTACGTTGTGGAAGGCATCTCTGACGCAAACAGTGGTGCCGGCTGATTGTATTTGCCACCGTACCGAAGGTCCGAAATACAGAGCATCCGTCCCCTGGGCGCTGTACGTGAACTTGGGGCAGCGAATGTTAATTCTCGTCCGTACCTTTAATACGACAGACCAGGACTGTCTGGCCCTTGCTGTCCTGGATGATATTTCGAGGATGCTCAAGTCGGCGATCGATGCTAAGGCTGGGGTGATGCAGCCAAGACAACGGTTAACGCCATGCACGCGATCAGAGTGCGGGCCCCACTCACCTTCTCCTCGGAAACCGAATGAGACGTGATCGCCGTCCGAGACTTTACTCGTCGAGTACCTCATAGAATCGGCTTTGCAATTGTTGGCTAGAGACTCCAGATCATCGATTGTAAACCCCACGCCGTCGTCCTGAACCCAGCAAGACCATTCGTCACAGTCGATACCGACTTGAATCGAACGCGCACTGGCATCGAGTGAATTCTGAATAAGCTCGGAGACCACTTGGACGAGTGATGTGAGAATCACGGTTGAGCGTAATATGGAGCGAGTTCTTGGTGGAAGTGGTGTAATTTTCTCCGGCCATCGTTTCATGGGTAAATGATGTCCGTCGGAGACGTCAACAGCAGTTGACGCGCCGGTCAAGCTCGAAGGGGAAGACGGGCTGTTCACGTGGACATGACATCATAGATCCGGATGACCTTTAAAGCAGCCCTCCTGATTCCCCATCTCTTCCTCCTCACTCACCATCTCATCTTTCATCAATCGTCATCGTTATCATGGGCAAAGCCATCACCAAGGTCATCTACAAGCCCGACACACAGTCGTCTGACGAGTATCTTATCATTGTGAACCCAGATGAGGTACGCCACGCATTTCGAATCACGCGATTCAACCCAACTCATTCGTTGCCACACAGTATAAGAAGTACAAAGCTGGAGGTGAGCTTCAACTAAAGTCTTGCACGATGCATTCGACTGACCATTCATCCAGACACGTAAATCCCTGCGATCGTCATCTTCCTCGTTGGTTACTGACGATCACCCGATTAGCACTATCCCTCTCGCAAGCGTTGTGGATTGTGAGTTCTGTTCGGTCGAGTGCTTCGTTTAGCGGCTGCCTGACCTCGTTTGTAGCCTTCCAAGTATTTTTCTCTAACCAGGGTGGCCAAGGCATCCTGGGAAAACCGTCCAAGCAGCAGTTGGAGAATGTTTTCGGAACTTCCGTCGACGTGGATGTCATCACGTTCATCATACAGAAAGGCAAGGAGCAGTCTGGCGATACCATCCACGGTAATCCGTTCAACTCGACAAACGTCACTCGTGGTGGCGCCGCCGAGCACCGCAGTGGCAACGTACGTTAGTCTTTGGGGCCAACGGACGAGTGATCAAGTTAAGAATTACATCTGTACAATCATGTTGTAAACTGCATGCATTACAATCCCAACATTTGTACCTCTGCACCTGCCCAGGTTCAGTTCCAACAATTCCTGCGAAATTGACGCAGTGAGCAAGCTGAAAATGCCATGATCATGGTCACCGGTATCAAGCGCCCATCTCTTCTTAACTCGCTCCTATTCTTACAAAGACCCTTGGACGCGATGAGCACAGGCTACCATCCAATTGAGCGCGTTACACAGCGACGGCTCCCAGTCATCACCCCCTCGTCCTCGTTATGGCACCCCGAGTAGTTCCTGGTCATCGTCCTCTAACCAGGATGTCCCCAGCCCAAAATTTCACGACAAGTAAGAACCTGTGAAAGCCCAGTCGACGCTCATCAAACTCAACCGGTCAAGCCTTTGCTCTGAGGAGGTTCTTTGTAATACACACAACTCGATTGAGGGGTTGCTCATCCTCCGAGATTTCGACGTTCCGGGGGTCTACTTTCGCTTGATCGTGGGTGAGAGTCAAGGGAAGGCAACCACTCATTCGCACGATGCTCTCTCCTTCTACCTACTTAGATTGCATCCTCCAACGACCCTCCAGTCCTCCTCACGCAAGACTCGACTCTAGTGGTGGGCTTTCCATCCATTCGTGCCTCAGCTCTCGTTCGATCCTTTCCTCATGTTTTTCGGTGATTCCACCACTCTCAGCATGGATTTCAGCGAAGAGCTTGCATCGCTAATCGCCCGTTCTTCCACCCCTCACAAGGACCATCAGTCCTCGCACGAACGGTCTACAAACTCTCCCCCGTCAACTGGTGATTCCGCGTTCGATGACTGGTCTTACCACCCGAATGCCAACCACAATGTCTTCTGTATCTCAGCGCCCACGAACGATAACCACCACCGACAGCAGCAACCTCTTACCCTCTGTGGTCAGTTCTCCCTTAACCCAGCGCAGACCCATCCCGCAGCCCAACAACATCATAATCTATACGAGTTCAATCCAAATCTGTATTTCAGAACCACCCTTCCCGGTTTGGATTCCTCTGCGCGTTATGATCACAACCACCCCAGACGCACCTTTCGACCCATGGATACCCGTATCCACCATCCCCCACCGTTTACCCTTCGCGCCATTCTCTCGATTACTCTCCGCCCCCTCTCTCCCGGGTCCAATATCCGTCGTCTTCCTTCCCTTGCCATATTCATTCCATACGATTCCCGTTTTCGATCACGATCCCAGTCTCAAACTACTCCAGGGGTAGACGTCCAGCAAATTGTGATCCCATCGTCCCATCCGCAGCGGACCGCGTCGCAGCATGCACCAACCAGCACGACTTCTCCATTGTCCTTGCGTACCCGGAACGAGAACTCACACAGTTAGTTTGTCCCCTCGCAACGGCAATAAGTGCATGGTTTTAGGCCTACCCAACACATTCTCGTTGGGACTGACATTGCTAAAGCGAACCTCCTTCCTTTTATCGTTCTTCACGCTAGTTTTTCATTTGGAATCGATCCTGATACCACCCTGCTGATCCCACAGTCATGTCAAGTATTCTGGGATATCCTTACTCTAACGGAAAATCCACTGGGGTGGTATAAAGCGAGTGGTCCTCAAGTCTTTGAAACGCACATCCTAAAGCCCGTGTTTGGGTTTTAACACCTTGGATGTCTTCAAGCGAAAACTTTATGAATGTATTCCCTGTGGTTGACTGAGGCAACGACTTACAGACTATATTATGGTAGGTATGTGGTTTCGATGCTGTGTCCCACAGTACCTTGGACCACAACGCCGATCCAGAAACAGTTGCATGGGGTACTTGTTTTACTCCGCATCGGGAATGCTCCCTAACTTACTCTTCATGGGCAGAACACCTCGGATTTAACGAGCTAAACCCTCCCTTAGGTTCCATCGGTCGCGGCTGGCCAGAAGCTATTGGGTCCGATAAAAAATCCGATGGAGTTGGGCTGAAAGAAGAGTTCCGCCCCCCAGGGCCCATTCCAATGCCCGTCTCAGCGAGTGACGGCAAGACATTGGATTGTTCATGACATGTGAAGAGCGAGAACCCAGCCCACGTTTCCATCCACTCAGGCTCTATGGTTCCCCGTGAGTGATAGTCCACCTTCTGTGACACTCCAGGACCGACCGAAAGGTTCATTCCGCCAGATGAAGAGAACTCGGTTCCGTGTAAAGCCCAAGGTACGGAAGACGGTATCGAGGGTGGCAGAAGATCTGCAGAGGCGTTACGATCTATTATTCCTCCACTTGGGCACCCCGAAACCTTTGGGGCTGACTTCCATAGTACGATTGGGTATCTCGAATTCGAAGATTCCTGCGCACGCATGGAAATCACCCGTCCCCACACAAGTGATAGAAGAGTATCTCCCTGACGAACCGGGTGATTTTCCTGCTTCGCCGATCCCCAAGAAGGACTGGTGCAGGTGGTCGCCGATTTCATTTCCAGGTACGAGCAGTTGTACAGGACAGAGCGGGAACCACAGTATTTGGATGGCCGTGATCGTCCCGGTCACATTCTAGGACTTCTTCTAGAGCCAGTTCGCGCTCAGAGGGACACAATTCACCTGTTGAGGATGGTCCCAGTAAAAAGGTAGTTTGTTTTTACGACTAAATCGGAAAAAGTTCTCTAGAGTGTCTATGCGTTGAACAGGACTCCGTACGCGATTGTAGTAGTACATACACACAACGCCAGTCCCAATAAATTAAATGATTTCGAAGTCTAGAAGTCCTTCCACTCGTCCCACTCGTCCTTCTTGGATGAAACGGGTTTCACCGTGCTAGTGGACGTGTTGGAGGTAGTCGCAGGGCCCGCGTCCCTGTACTCCTTGAAAAAATCGTCGTCGTCCTGATATAGGTCCGAAGTTTCCCCAGAATGCTGCGTGGGAACCGAGCCGTATCCTTGCCTCTCCGGTCCACCTCCCATTCCCCGTACGGTGGTCGTCACTCGTTCTGCAACGTCCACACCGAACTGATTCTTACCCCAGGTGTTTGCAGTCTTGCCAAAATCCTCAGCATACTTTCCGGCTCCAGAGACGTATCCCCGGATGCTGGATTGCAAGTCTGGGTCCGTGGCCCGTTCCACACCCGGTTGAATGACAGACTCATTCACCGCTCGGGCGGCACCGGAAACTGTGGAAGAGAAGAACGACCACCCTTTGCTCAAGGCGCCAATGGGGTTCTCTTGCAACTCGGAAAACGTGGGAACCGCACGGGATGAGAGTTGGAAGGATGGGCTCCCGGAGTTCGGTGGTGAAGGTGTGCTTCCGAAGCCTTGATAGCGTCCACCTTGAGAAGGTGGCAGATCATCAGGGCGCAATGAATTGGCCTGCCCGAGCCCCGCAAAATACTGTTCGTTCGCAGTTTTTTGACCGTGGTTGGTTGAAGTAGGGTTGGTGGTGTTAGAAAAACCCGGGGATGGAGAATGCTCGTTACGCGTGTTGGTGCGCATCCCAGCACGCGACTTCCGTAAGCCCTGGGCGGAGGATGGCCGGCTGGGTGTATCAATTGGTTGCCCTTTTGGAGGTGCTGATGGAGACCACGGTTTCGCAGTGAGATCGGCGTCAAGCTACACGGTGGTGAGATCAGCGACCGTCAGGGTAAGAACATGCTACGGACCTTGGATTTATATTGAGCGGCTGCCCAGCAGTGGTACTTTTCATGGGGCGTCATCCCTGTCTTATACCCACCTTGATCCGCGGGGGTGTACGACTCCATAAAGCTCAAGAACGGCCCGTTTCCTCCCAGCTATACAAGATCGTCATCGTCATAAATAAACCCACGGAGCTTGTTGTATGAGGCTCACGGTCATTCGTTTGATTTGATCTTCCTGCCATGTATCCATCGACACGGATCGGACGAAACTGATGCGTGTCGTGAATTTACAAAGTGAGCGGGCTCGAATCAGGGCCTGCGCACCTCACATGCACACCAAAGCCTCTGTGCGTTCCTGCACATTGTAAACACAGAAAGATAGCGAAACTGGGGTGTGAATGTGGATGAGACAACCCCAGCGCACACGAGTGACGTCCGACATACCTAAGCGAGGCCCATTGTGGGTTTGGATTGGGACAGTCTGCGCAGATCTTGTTTTTGAGGTCCTCTCTCCTTATGAGCTCCTGGAGGGTTTTCTTTGCGACTGCCTGGTCCATCGGTCGTGGATGGGATGGAGAGTTAAGGTTAAAAGCAACCACGTGGGACCTCCGTCGTTTTTTATCGGTCCTTTATTATTCTAACGCTCTAGTGAACACCATAACTAATCTCTCTACCTCTATTCCCTCCTACTTACTCTCGACCTCCCGGTCTGTTTTCTCTCGCCGTACCTATCGGCTCCAGTTTCACGCGTTTTTCGCCGTTCCCGCGCTGCTCACCGCCTCCAACTATCCCAGTTGACTCCTAACATATCCACCGAAGCTCCAGCCATGATTCAACAAACCGACTTTCGCAGGCCAGTCACCAACGATGTCGCACCAACAATTCAGACAGGTGGAGGTCGGGAGTCTTGGGGAAAATGGGTCGGGCGTAGGTGAGCCCGTCATTGCCATTCCGGTCTCGAAACAGCGCACATGCTGAAACGTATTCAAGACATTACTCCCTCGAAATCGTCCAGCACCCGATTCGAGCGCGCATGTGTGGATTTGGAGACAAGGTAGACCCCATTCCTTATGCTCTAGGCTCAAACATCTAAGTTCGTGGAGGATCGGCGGCCTTTGGCCCCCGCGGCGGTCGCAAAGCTGGTCGTTCGGAGAGAAGATGACACCATAGTGGACGTCGAGTACGTCCGCGTTTTTATTTTTGAGGAATTTTATCGCTAACTCTGGCACTCAGTGAAATAGATTACACCTTTTTCCTCGCTACGGTCGATTTGTGGTCGGAAGATGGGAGGAAAGAGATGAATCTTGTCCTGCACCCTACGTCTTCCGATCGTTCAGTGCCTTTCCAAACCAAGGCACGAAAACGGCTGAATTCTGTCAAAGCCAGGCCGAGTGAAAACGGGACTCCAGGCCCTGGACCGAGTGCGCATCCCACATCCCAGGCGGACACTTCGGTCAGCCGATCAAAGAATACCAATGTCTTTTCTCCTGACGTTCTCGTTCACAGGAGGGTGCGACGAACTCTGTAAACGCCAGCTCTTCAAATAACTATAATCCACCTTATCCCATCCAACCATCTCATCAGGCACCGCTGGAACCAATGAATTACACTGGTGTTCAGCCGCCGCCTGCAGAATGGGACTATGCTTCACATCAGCACGGAGATGGGCGCGGGGATTCCCAGTCCACACTCCCACCCACGCAGTCATTTAACCGCGTTAATGAAACCTGGCATGAGAACGGTACCTCTCGGAATCAGTCCGAAGCTCCTGCATTTCGGGCCTGGCCCCCGGACCCCACGTATGATAACGTCGACACGGAAAATAGACCACCAGAATCTATCGATCAGTCTCTTCAGCAGCAGCAACCTCAGCCCGACCACAGGAATGGTTCGGGCCAATGGCAGGAGGTCCCCCTTGTATCAAATCCCGAAAATTTCCCCGGTCATAGCAAGAACTCGGCTTCAGCGTCAAGAGAAGAATCGACATCCCCGATGATGAACGCTGCGACACAGATGGATACTTCGATGTACGCTTCGGCTTCCTACGTCCAGAATCAGCAATATTATCCCGCGTCGAGCCAACAACAGCCAGAGGGGTTTCAATCCGGTTCGTCGATACCGCTCCCAAGACACACTTACACAAGAACGCTGGTTGGTCCGTTATGTGCGAACGCGTCGAAACTTTCGGACGAGCACCGTAAACCCGGGATCTTCTTTCTATTTCAGGATCTTTCGATCCGAACGGAAGGTACGATTGAGTTGTTCACCTGAATATTGCGCGCGAGACTCGTGCTTACCAACGTGCTTGATCAAGGGGTTTTTTGCCTCCGGATTCGATTGATGAACGTTGGCGCGTAAGTTGACAACACATGTTTGCCGACTTGTCCGAGATCGGTTCTCTCAGGCGTCAAAGCTGACTGCTGCTCCTTTTGTTTTTGCTTTTTTGGATGTTCAGGACTCCGGCCCCGGAACCCGGCGCGCTCAAAGTGCACAGCGAAGTTTCCCCCGTGTTGGCTCAAGCGTTTACCGAGCCCTTCACGGTTTATTCTGCGAAGCGGTTCCCCGGGGTACCAGGTGAGATGACAGACGTTCACATAACTTCCACGATAATACTGACTACGCTACCCTTAACCCACGTATTAACGTAGACACTACCGCTCTCTCGATCGCTTTCGGTAATCAAGGCCAAAAACTGCCACTCGTGAGTTTCTCTTCCTTCACTTGGTCACCCCCCTTCCATCCTTCCCACTTTCCCCCTTTCGGCATCCGCTGATCAAGTACCCTCGACGTCATACGTGACGACAGAGAAATAGACATGGGACATCCAAGAATCGGAAGCGGGCTCACAGTACCTCTGATGGTGGTTCAGAAGACGATTCCGACTAAGGGTTAGGCCTAGGGGGGTAAAGGGGATACATTCGGGTGTTTTTGTGGGATGCGACTGCGTTCGCAGCTCGGACAGAGATTGGTTGTTTTTATGAGGATCTGTAACAACGTGTTTACGTCCAACGGATTGATTGCCCATCCTTCGTTGATTCCGCGGCCCAATCGTTCTCTCTCCTCTCGAAGTCCTTCACCGCCCTGACACCCCCACGGCAGTTGGCGTAAATGCGATTGAGGACGTCTTTCGCGGAATCGCTTATTGGTGTAGTCTCATTGGTCGGAGTGACAGGACTCGAGTCACTCGGGATTGGACGTAGCAACCTCCCAGATGCCAAACGCGCGAGAGCTTGCGAAAGGACTGAAAGGGTCACCGCGTGAGGTCGCCAGGAGTTCCAGGTAAAGGGGATGAGCTGTAGAGTTTCAAGGCGGTGCGCAAAATCGTCGCGGGGACCGATTTCTATCGTCGGATGGGATTCCAAATGTTCGGATACTTGTCTAATTCCCTCCATTCTCCGATTATGCCTATGCACGGTGGTTTCCCCCCAAGCCGGTGGTTCGACAGGAGACCCATCCTGGCCGGGTAAGCTAACCTCGTTTCTCCCACCGACGATAGATAGGGGCGAGTTCCGTTGACGACTCGTCCTTCCGTATTCCGTTTCCCTGGTCGAAGAGGCGGCGGGAACCATGTTGGGCAATATCACCCGTTCGAGTATCGTGAACGCCCGCTCTGGTTCCCCAGCCCGAATGAGAGCGATTATGAGGTGGTTCCAGTTATGCGAATCGAAAGTGAACCCGCGCGTCCGCAGCTCGTCCCAAACCTTGGCGACTTCTGTATGGTGACCGGTCGAAGAGAGAAGGTCGATGTAGATGGAAAGTGGGACACAGAGGATGTTCGATTGGGACATGTATTCGTGGTGATCCTTGGATCCGCTCTCGTCGCTATACAGAATAGCTCCGAGATTGGAGCGTTGAGAAGCAATGTCGAAGATTAACGACCATGTCTGCTTCCCAGCTTCAACGTCACCGTTGTTTCCGTATGCGGCAAGGAGAGCAGTCAAACTACCCAAAGTCGTCCTTCCACCTTGATCCAATAATTCCTGCTGCAAACGCTCGACGTCCTCGACCCGCCGAAGCTTAGCATAGATGTGCATAAGCGGCTGGTAAAGGGTTTCAAGCGCTAGGCTACGGCCGCCGGAGCTCGACATCCACCCTGCCCTCAACCCATCGTCTTCCGATTCCTCCGAGATAAGCTTCCTCAAGAACGCCTCACCCAACTGCAAAGTCTCCGACGTACCCTCCTGGGCGTACGCGTGGATGATCTTGGAATACGTAATAGCCGTAGGGACGATGTTCCGAGACTTCATCTGTGCAAACACCTCTCGGGCCCGAACTTTGTTGCCATGTCGTAGGAAGGTTCCCATCAAAATCGACAGCACGTAGACGGTGACTTCAACTCCTGAATCGACCCGGTCCATGTGGTCAAGGAGGCCGAGCGCGACGTCAAACTCCTTGTGGTCACATGCAGATTGGACGAGCAATGCGAAACTGTGAGCGTCCGGACGCGTTCCAAGGGCTTCCTGTTCTGCCACGAGGCCGCTGATCGTGGAAAAGGGGGTACCAATGAGAACATAGGCCTTGAGAACGGTATTATACGTCGCTGTGGTCGGTCGATACCGTTTTCCAGGAAGGGTCTTGATATGATTGAAAACGTCAATAACCCCCGGCCAGTATCCAGACTGCACATGGGAGTACATCAACGCGTTGAGCATCTTGATGTCCGGCTTGATGCCGTCCTTCAGAGCTTGCTGGAACGTCCGTTCGGCCCCAACACTATCCCCAGTCCGAGCGAGGAAGGAAATGATGGTCGTGTACCCGTGAATATTGAGCTTAACCCCAGAAGATTTTATCCTCCTCAAGAGTTCTGTGAGCGAGGGAACATCGTTGGAGGAAGCGAAGCCCTTGAGAAGCATTACGTAGGTGTAAGCGTCGGGAACGATCTTATCATTGATCATCCTCTTGATCCATAGGTGGATGCGGTCCATATCCCCCGCCCGAGCGTGGGCGAGTAGAACCTCTGTGTAATGCGCCATCGTTGGCTTCCCGTACTTGAGCCGGGAAGGTTCAGCTCCTCGTGGGAAAAATCGTTCGAAGGTCTCGATGGTTTTCTTCACGAGTCCTTTGGCGGCGGTAGCGCGCAACATCAAGGCGATTATTTCGAAGTTGACCCAGTTCCGCCCCTCTAAACGCGTAAAATCTTCCCCCGCCAGCGCGACATTACCCTCCATCGCATGAAGGTAAAGACCGGCGGACCAAACCTCCCTAAGCTCTGCCTCACGCACACCCTTCGTGTCCTTGCACACCCGATCATATAGTTCGTGAGCGGGCCTAAAATCCGTCTCCTTGGCTAGAGCTTTGACGAGCATTAGTCTGACGTTGACAGAGGGTGGAATCGACAGCCGTTCCATTCGTCGCACAACATCTAAAGCTTCCTTGAGGTGGCGTACAACACATAGCGAGTCGATTAAGTTATCGCCGACATCCTTCCACGGTCCGTCCGGTCGTGTTCGTATTCGCTTCTTCAGGAAGTCCCCAGGGTGTTCGATCCTCTCGACAGCACGTATCAGGGTATTCCGAAGACTGGCAATGGCGATGCGGCTGGCTCTCGAATAAATGAGTGAAGGCTTCTTCCATACATATTGCTCGACAACCCCCCAACGCGAAACGATCCAATCGTACGCCGCTTCCGGACCATGGAGAACGTCGATTGCTTGAGCCATCGCTTGGGAGATTTGGACAATCGGGGTGGCGTTCAATGCGTCCTTGGAGGTGAGATCTCTCCCGCAATACTGATCGAGGATAGCTTCGACCTCTTCTAGGCGTCCCTCCAATACCATGCAACGGGTCTCGAGGATGTCAAGTTCGCGGCGGGGAGGATACGACGAATCTGTGATCGCTCCGAGTACCCTTCGCACTTTAGCAGCGCGTGATGACATTTCTTCCGCAGGGGTACCTGAACTGTCGCAACCTATAGTGAACGCACCCTCCGCTAATCTTGTCGCAAACATGAGGAGTGGAGGCCTGAGGCGTCGAGGCATTACAACATCTTCACCCCTAAGCAATGCAAGAAACACCTCCCAAGCTTTGTCTGGGTCGGCAGAATCCTGAGGGGTGGCTGCACACAGCGGCCGCACAAGACTCTCGAGGTAGGCGAATGGATCGTTTGATGCGGAGGTGGAGGAGGAAGCATAGGCATATTGTGAAGCGAAATCACTGAACGGCCGTGCTCTGGGAGGGGAGTTGGTGACGCGACGGGAGAAATGACGTGGAGTTGTGTGGCGCCGTTGTGACGATGGGATGGCTCGCGCAGGTGTGCAATGGCGTGGTAGTCTGGCGGGATGCGTAAACATGATACTATCCAGGTCTAAACCCACATACGCTTGTCAATTTTCGGAAGGTGAGATCACAACTCGACTGAGCACGCACCTTCAAATCTGAACTGTTCCCAAAATGTGGTATCCAATAGCCAGGTCCTCGCACATTCTTGTTTGAGTTCATCGGGTATGAGGTTCACTTGGGGGACCCCGACGCCTGCTCGGGCTTTGCCCTTGACGCGCCGCGGGTTCGGAGTGAAAAAATCGGGAATAATAGGTTTGGGCGACTGTTTTGAGAGGAGTTGTCTTGCGAGTAGCTCCTTGGCCGTCATCCGCGTTCCGGGGATGGAACGACCGGCCACGAGGAAAGAGTTGATGACGATAGAAGACACTGATTCATAGTGATGCATTTCGTAGGGAGACCCGGAAATCGCATACACGCCTACAGGCACACAGTAAGCGAACCATTCCGGGTCGACAAAAAGGAAAGATGAACCGACCTCCTCGCCCCGTCAAATCCACCTCAAACGTTGCGGAAGTATGAACGTAAAGGCGCCGGCTGGTGACGGAACAAGCGGGAGATCACGTGAGCGGAGAGCACCATCGACCACAGGGCCTCGCGGGCTATTCCGGATGCTTTCCCGTTTCGGCTTCTTCATTCTTATCAGCTTCACGTTGGTCGGACGGCGTCGCACAGGAACCTATTCGGTCGAACAATGGGGTTGGACGATTTCACCCCCTCACCTGACCCCCGATGCTAACGTTTGTCAATGGAACCCTCTCGCTCGGAAGCTTTTTTTCTCAGAAATGAGGGTTGGACTTTGGGTCTGAACCCTAATCACGTATTACAGAGTTCTCCGTTGCCACCTGAACAGCCCCACCGCTTATCGTATTCACGGCGTGGCGTCCGCTCTCACAGCAAGCGACCTATGAGTATTCAGTGGTTCTTTGATAATCCGCTTACCATTTATGATCCGCCGAACAACCCTCTTAGGACGTTCAACCAGTACCCTTTTCTCGCTCGTCACTCGTCCACGCCATTGTTTACCATTTTGAGGGGTTGAATGGTGTCTTGGGGTGGTTCCCGTATACCACCGAACTCACCAATTCCGTGTTCATTCAGTCGAGACATGTCAACTGCAGCCACACTGTTCCGTATCCTCCTTTCCTCATCTGTATGTGTGGCTCATCGTCGGTTAACGGAGATTGTGCGCTTACACCCAAACCCAAACCCTGGGAGTCTCACGGCCACTGGATTAGGGGGAATAATGAATAGGGAATGTCTGGGGTTCCGAGTATGTTTTCCGCCGCATCTGAGTCGTCGTGAGTCATTCCCTATGTTCGAGTTGAACCAAACGCCACAACCGCTTACGTTTCCCAATCATGATCACATGCATGTCGAAGCTTTACCAGGGCACATTGCGCAGACCAATTGAAACGTCCGCGAGGAACGGCGTAAGGGCCACCAATGTTACCTTCGCGGCGCGCGAAGTTGGTCCAGAATGCGGGTATTGTGTGATTGACTGTCGCTTCTCCGATTCAGTGCAACCGTTGTCTTGGTCCGCCACCCCCACCCTGCCACAATCTATCCAACTCATCCATTAGGCTACACTACCAATTGGGAACCGACTCGTCCTGCATGATTTACGAGGTGCGCACATGCTCGCTTATGGGGATTTCCCGCTCTTTCCCACGTATTATTGGTATGTTTTAGGAAGTGCGCAGGGTTAACGGGGGTACTGGTATGCCCCCGTGACCCGCTTTCATACTACAATGAGTGAGAATAACGGTATCTCATGAAATTATTCCTCTCTTTTCGTTCCCGACGCGTGGAGCGATCGGACTCTTTGGAAAACTCTGGGAGATAGGGGTATGTCATGCACTACGAGGGGGGAGTTCCGATTCAGATCCAGACTCACAAGGTGACGGGTCGAATAAGCCCTTACCCTACCCTTTTGCTTTGGCCGTTCTGCTGTCATCCCATCACCCGATCAAATTGATCACCTGGCCTATTCAATCCCTAGTTGGCCCCCCTGGTTGAGCCGAAACCTATGTATGGGAGCGAACTAATACGTACAAGTCAAAAGTGCGACTGCGGAATCGTGGTCAGCGTTGTTCCTGATTCGATCCGTATCCCTTACTTTGGTGTTGGACTGAGCGGGTACGAATCACCATGCTCATACATGACGTTTGACAAGACTGTTTGATTTCTGTAGCCTCATTGTTTTGAGGGTCCAACCTCGTTATCGGGAGGTGTATGGATGTCAGTTCAGGGGATCGATCAGGTCGAGAGATATGATATCAAGAATCCGAAGACGGGAAATAGTCTGCCATCGGTGACTTGATAGCTAGCCTGTGCAGCAGCTTCGTTCTTCTTTCTTGAATAGGTATATCCCGTGTAGCCCCCCGACGAAGCATTCAAACCTTCACGTTGAGGCCGAGGGGTGCAGCGAGGCCACAGTGTTTGATTGTAACCCGACAACTGGTTGGGCGGCGATAAGAAGCAAATGGTACTCGGGTCTTCTTTGCCTCGCGCCAAGAAACAAAACAGGTAGTTATCTCCTGGGAATGAACGCGATCTTATAGTCAAAGGAGGCGAATGGGAGAAGTTTGGGACCAGATTTGAGCCGTTTTAGGATATATCATATCTTCATGTTCATGCAACAACGACGGGCCCACCATACTCGAGATGGCGATGGAAACCCAGATTGTTGGATCAGGAGCGATAGGGCCGCGGGCATGTGTTGATACGTGTTTGTCCGGGGATCGCTTTGAATGGATCACTTGGTATTCAGTGCCTTGTGTGGGCTGTATTCATACATACAGTAGGACTGTACAGTCAAGATCATGATATTGTACCTGGTGTGAGACGAAACAACATACGCTAGTGCAGCGTGGAATCCGGCTTATAGCGTATACGCCTCTATTGCGATAGTATGCAAGAGATATGGGATATTCTCGAGGTGATCCATGTATTAACATCACGAGAACGAGGCCCGACGGCACGCACACACGCGCGACTTTTGCGCGTACAGATTACTCCAACCACTACCGCATGATTACAGACAGTTGACCTAATGTCGAGAAACAACCGACCTTCGAAATCAGTCCACCTTCATATAAGCGGCTCAATCGACGTAAAGGAAACTTTCCGTCCCTTCTCATTTGAAACGAAGGGTGAATTCCCACTCAAAGTGCGCTACGCGACCTCGGTTAGAAGAGGTTCGATGAGAGTGATCGGAGGAGGGTGTGGCAGGGGGGGGGAGGTGAAGGTCTTCTCCTCGGCATCGAGTTAAATTTCCTCCAACTCAATTTCACCTCGTGCCGAACTTTCCGAATCCTCAAGGCCAAGCGAAAAAAATAAAATAAATTGAGACTCATCGTGTAGGAACGAGGTATCGATTTTGGTGACCCGGGTGATCGGATAATGTTTGGTGGGCGCTGTCGAGAGAGAAAGTAGAGAGGGGGATGTGGGTCGATGCCGAGTCTCCCTCCCGCCCCCCCCCCTTCTTCACCACTTCCCAGATGTCAAATGACAACGGCCGCGCTGATTTCCAGGTCTGTGGAAACCGATCATACAAAGTGGAACGCCCCGATGATGGATGTCTCTTTTTTTTTTGATCGCACGGAGCCGGGTCAGGTGAAGTATATATCAGATAAATAGAGTGATAGTCATCAAGCCCGCGATTAGCGAAAAACAACAACAACGACGGTAGATGGGAAGCTTGTTGCTGGATCACAACTGTACCAAGTGGGGGGGAGGATGCGAATCAGTTCAAGAATTCATGTCACCGCGACAACGGCTCTCTCTCTTTTTCACAAATCCCACTCCATTCCCTCGCCATGCAGCACCCTCGAGGACGCAGGGAATGGAGCCCAGGGACCGTTTTATCACGTGGCGCATACCATATCTAACACGCATCACCGATTATCTCGGTCGAAACCACGCTACCTCACTGACAAAACATCAACCTGATCGTTTAGAAAAGAGAGTGCGGGGAAGCGGGATGCAAGACCCACGAACAATTCACACTTCCCTTCTTTCTGAAAAAAGCTCTCAATATGAAAAAAAATTCCTTTTCCCACCCCGGCCTTCGGCGCTGGGCGCTGGTTGCGGCAAAGAGAGATCATCGGTACCGGGTACCTTTTCTTCTCCAACGTTTAAAGGAAGATTAGATTATCCCCGAGGTGCCGTGATGAAACGATAGGCAAAACCCGACGAAAACAGGCATTTTCATCCCACTCCACATATCCTTAACCACCCGATTTTCAAAATCCCCTCCCCCCC
>Ga0307514_10001072_pt1 | contig 38662 bp, 45 predicted proteins | sample 16_EM_MG_FD_203088 | JGI IMG/M metagenome (GOLD analysis project Ga0307514, IMG submission 203088) | Populus trichocarpa ectomycorrhiza microbial communities from riparian zone in the Pacific Northwest, United States - 16_EM | ecosystem: Host-associated > Plants > Roots > Unclassified | place...
CCCTTGTATGTGTTTTTGTATGTGTTTTTGCTTGGTGGGGTATGAGTTTTTTTGCCACCAAGCTGTACCTATCTTACGGGTACATCCAAGTGGGTGTCCTATATATTATTCGAGCAGGCTATTATGCTTCCATTCACCAACACCCTTCAATATCCAGCACACACACACACACCGTTAGTTAAGTTCAACGACAAGGCCGCCGAGCCCAATCCTGTGAAGAAAATCCATCATGGGATCATAGGCCGTAAACAGTCACATGTTTATGAGTCAGTACTCAGTGCAGTCAAATCAAAGGCCCTGGACACATGACTACTACGCATGCTGCTTACTATACAGGTTTGCTGATCAGAGATGTTGTTCACTTGTCGTATTCTGTTATCAAACAGCCAGCCTTTTTTATTTGTTCTAGACTAGGGAGTATCGAGGGCTACAATATGACTTGATACTTTCACATGCATGCCCAAATGGGCCTTGGTCGGGTGGCTCTCCAACTAGGGTGCATGCGAGTAATGAGTCTCTGAAAGTGCAAAGCAAAGCCCAATCAATATAAGGCTCGTCAAAGTGGTAAAACATCCGTTATGTGGGTATATTTTCTCCTCTATTCCAGCTTCGCCAATAGACCCCAGACTTGCCTCGACTCCAACAAAAAGCACAAAAACCCGCCAGATAAATTCGAAGGAATACCTTCATCATGTATGTACTTAGTTATTCACACGCACAAACAAAAAACAATACATAAATAAAGTAACCACCGAATAGTCAGTCCTCCGTTAGTACTTGACCAGACTCATACACGGAAAGATATATACAACATTAGCAAAGTATAACACAAAAAGAAAATTGAAAAGAAATAAATAGTCCTCCTGGTATTTAACAAAGGATTATAGTGGTAAAGAAAATAAACCAAACTCCGATTTACGCCTTGGATGAAAGAAAGATACATGAAAAAGGGCCTTATCATCCCGCAACGGCGTCTCTGCGATGAGCAAAAGAAAAAGAAAAGTAAAATTAAACGTCCCAAAGGCTATCCCAGCTACAAATGACTTTCCGAATTTCATGTTTTTGGCGTGAATAAGGAAAAAGAAAAAAAGAAATAAAATCCGACCTTATGCAACCCAATAACCCATAATGTATAAACCATTCTTCGTTTCGATTCGTGAGTCGTAAAGGTGCAGCGGAGGAAAAATACGGAAGAATTAAGGAAGTCTGAGTTCCTTGTACTCCACTGGGGTATTGCCCCCCCACCCACTTACGGTGGGTGGACACTCATCAGGGGTGCTGCCGCTATCCCGCTTAGTCGTCGACGTAGCTGCGCTGGCACTGACGCTCCTGCTCCCACTACCATTTGCGATCCCACTCCCGTACCGCTTCCCCGAGTTGGAGCTATCATCCCTAACGGTAACGTCTGACGAGGACATAGCCTGGCCGGCCTCCAGAGCACTTAGAATGCCAGGGTTGTGTTTCCGCCCACGCTGCAGCTCGTCTTCCTCTTCTTCATCCGGGTAGTCAAGCTCTAGCTTGTCCCACCAGTTTCCACCTCCCACAACCCTCCGGGCGGTTCCACCTGTGGCAGCTGTTTGTGTCGATGCCACTGACCCTTTTCGTTGGGTTGCTAGCTGCTCCCCACCACCCCCGCCTTCCTCTGATATTCTTCCTAATTCCACTGATCCACCGTCCGCCCTCCGTGAAAGACGGCGCTTCTCCTCTGCCTCTTTCCTTTCCGCTTCTCTCCGCATATAAGCTGCACGCTGCTCAATACTCATGCTTCGCCGGTTGGTGTTCCGCCAAACCTCTTGCCTAAGTTCCTCCTCGTCTTCTACTGCCTGTGGGCATCTTGCCCCACCATGGCCGTGACCGCAATCGTGCCTCCAAAAGGCAAAGCTGAACCAGAAAGTCTTGCTTCCAGTGTGAGGGATATACTTCCACGGCTTCTCTCTCGTAGCGAAAAGCCAGCAGTCCACCGCACATTGTATGGGGAGTGTGAAGGACACAATGCATTGCAGGGGGAATGACGGTTTGTGGGCAAAGAAATCATTGTATTGTAAAGAATGTGAAATGAGTGGTGGGACCCACATAAGAGCGTACACAAGGGGGTAGATGAACAACAGTCGGAGTTGACGGCGAATCACATATCTCCTTTTCACCAACTCTGCGGTGGCTGTTGGTCCATCAATCGGACTTGACGTGGATGGGAGAGCTGCAGGCGATCCAAAGAACCGACGAAGTTTCCCCTGTCTACTGGGTGGGTCGGAAGCTTTTACGAATGGCTCATCAGACGCACTTGTACCTTGGCCAGTCTCCAGGCTCTCTGGTATCAATCCATGGGAGTGAAGGTCCGGTAATCTATCTGGTGCTGAGTTCGTTGGCAAGTTACTGTGATCCACGTCATGCATATCCAGCACACTCGGCCCTATATTAGTGCGAAACGTTCGGAATTTTACCCTCACGTATACATATATCGATGCGTACAATACCAGGATTGTGACGAGTATGAGGTATCGAGGTACCCAAGCTAGTGCAAGTCGCATCCAGATTGGTCGGGCCTATAAAACAAATCAGCACTCAAGTGCCGTAATTGGCGAATATTCTACCAATAACTGAATGATTAACGAAGCGATAACGTACCGGCAAGTAACAGTATGTACCTTGGGATGTGTAGGCATTGAATGTGTTTAGAAATGCCAACGAAGCCATTAGCAAAGGAAAGGCGACCCAGATTGTGTAGAGATAGGATCGGTATCTGAAGAGACCACCTTCTCCCAAAGCTGTTGCGGGCCGGAATATGTAGAGGGCGCTGTGGATTGCGATAACAAGGACAGCAAAATCTACTCCACGTTAGCCACAGAGTCAAGATAATGTATAGATAATTCATTACCCGATGCTTCAATCCCCATACTTATGAAAAATCCTGTCACCTGACAGAATGGGGATTTGCTGTCAGCGCTCCCTGTTATTATTACCACCGCTGGATATATTAACTGCCATGAGGCTTTCCAGAAGTCGGAGCATATTAAAAGCATGATGAGGCTATTGTAACGGTCAGTACAGTATCCAACCATGTATATGGCAGTTTCGCGTGGGAGAGTATTTTTATATCATTAAAAGCAAATATACATACTGATGTCTGAAGGACCTCTTCATCCTTATGAACCAGTAACCCACCAATAATCCCGAGGTCAGACTTATAGAAGCTGCGAATATGGCGATTGACCGCAGAATCACCAACTCACGCTGTGTCATACCCAGATCCTTGAGCTCCGGATCCATCGTGGGCTGTCCCGATAATGTCCCATGCGTAGAAGTTGCGTCTCTGCTCCAAAACTGTGCTTCCATATAGCTGGTTTGAGAGTTAGTGTGGTTCCTAGGATACTCTGAATATATATCCCAAGGCCCCGTCGGCCTTACCCTGGCAAAGGTAGATATGACCCGCGCAACGGCCCGAGGCCCCCGGTGTATTCAATGATGGAGGTTGCTCTCGTCCCGGCTAAGTCGCCAAAGGTACAAGGCACCTCGGAATTGCTGATATGAATTCGAATGCCGCTTTTCCCGGTATGATTTTCGTCCCTTGTTTTTCCGAATGCTTGCAACTCCAGTCCTTGATAGCTTTTAAGGAATCCAACTGATCTTATTGTAAAACTCTTTGGATCTTATGCATGAAAGACATTCTGGACAGCCGTAACCAAAATGACCCCACCCGCCTCCGAGGCCGTGCCGTGCTTGCTTTTTGGTGACACTGATCCCCCTTCAGATCCCGCACTCCTTCTGCCTTGTTGGTAATCACGGATCCTCCACCTATACTGTTCCAACAATGCAGGCCCTGGAGCAAGGTCGTAAAACAGCGGGCAAGCCTCTGCTTTGATGGCGCACAAAGAAGGCTCGCCTGGACACAAGGGAGTCGTGGCTTGTGTATACCGAAACCGAGGTAGTCTCTACTTACAATAACAAAGGTTTAACGGGCCTGGGAGATGAACACGCAATAGGCGGACAGCTGGGTGTCTGACAGCTGGATGGGGTAGAGGGTCGTGCAAGATGAGAAGGGGGAAAGCGAAAGCGGGAGGAGACACGAGGAGTTAATATGACGGCGTACATGATCTCAATGAGAATCGGGCTGGCATTTTTTTTATTGGGGTGGGTGCCTGTGAAATGGCTGTGGGCGTGGGGGGGTTCCTCCCTTGGACTGATCCAAAAGTAGAACGCCCATGCAAATCGCGGAAAGAAAAAAGGCAGGCCCTTTTCCTCCACCATAGACTACCAGGAGGTACTTAGTTAGCACAGTGCTTCTCGCGGCCAGCTCCGACCGCGCTGCCACCCCATCCCTCTCGCCGGGGCGATCGCCAGCTCTGCAAGTGGTGTGCATACCTGCCGCGCCAGTGACAAGCAGTCTCCACTGTCCATTGCAACCGGCCCTGTGCCTAGAAGTACCTTGCTGTTGCCAGCGAGGGGAAGAACATTAAGCCTGTAGCTCACTAAGTGCTTGGTTTACAGTGTCCACACTGGCAACGACGATCACTGCTGTTTCCTGGCTTTGTCGGGGGAGGTAGAGCCCTGGGCGACGATCAGCTCAGCGCTGGGAGTGACAGGCTGAGAATGCCTCCCGATCAATTGCAGTGCGAACGCGGGGGCATAAGGGTGGCATGGCGCACACTGAGGGTATGAAGGTTACCTAGGGTGTTGGTGGGTGGAACAAAACAGGAATCAGTTACAGAAAGCACAATAATAAAACACAACATACGGATATAGGAACGAATCTAACAAGAGATGCTGAACATCCACATCCCAGACCCAGACAATTTAACCATCACCACCCAGAACCCCACATAAAGGCAAGGCCTATGGTATCAAGCATCGTAATATCAGAGCCTCTATCACAATGCCTGTTGCAGTATTTATGATTCGACAGTTTGACGAGAAATACGATATCCCCCCCCCGCTTAAGTTAATTTTATTCTCCAAACACTATTTTAACTCGCCATTGTAAACATCGATTTGTCATCATTGACCCGCCACGAGCAATCTGGGATCGACTTATTTTAGGTTATACAACGTAGCGGTTCCGAGACTGCCATTACATATACTTTTACCAACCTATACTGATCTCTCCCGTCCGTGGTGGTGTCCCATACTAATTACTTGAATACATGACTAAACACGGGAGCCTAGTTTGTGCTTATGTCAGCAAAAAGGTCCATGCCGAGATCGGTCGGCCGGAATTGGAGGACACGGACAACCATTCAAGAGGACTGAAAATTAGATTAATTCAAACAGGGCATGCCACCCTGCATCTGCAAGCCCTTGTACAATCTCCAGGTAACGTTGTTCATTTCTTTTTTTTCCTTTGGGAATCCCGCTCGCCCCTGTGAGTAGAAGCAACTTTCGGTTGCTGTCTTCAGGTACAAGTTGATGTAGGTAGGTACGGAGTACATGGCATCTATTCATAATTCTCCCACTCAAATAAATCCAAGCCCCTCCATGAGGGGTAGTGCAACCAGACTAATCCAAGCCCCACCATCTCACTCCTTGAGTATGGTCCTGACTTGATCACACCTTTCCCCAATTTAATGTGATGTGCTGTCTTGCTGATCATTTCCTTATCCCTCTTGCGTTCCCAGCAAATTGGAGAACTCGCACCCGAATGCCGTCTTTAGGTCAAGTTTGGGCTACGCTGCCCAAAAATGTTTCTTGGTTTGCATGACAAGCATTCCGGATGTGCTGGAACCCGACCGCTTGGTACCCACCGGGACATAGCTAATAATGGCCTGTGCCCATGTACTATATACGAGGCACCTGGCTTTGCATAGAGTTGCCAATACCTCGAACTGCGGGACACAATATTTCTGCATGCGTGTAACACAAAGTTGTTGCAGATTACCGCGAACCATTGATCGTACAGTAAAGGTAGGAGGGTCCTCAATCCCTTACATTCCCCATCGTCCAGTCTGCAATCCAGTCTGCAGACGCCAAAGAGCCAGTGGCTTGTATCACCACACAGCTAACATGCCTATCCGTGTAAGGCTGCCAATCATGTTTTGAGTCAATTCTGGGGATGAGGGCCGAGTTATCGTAGTTCAGATCTCAAAGCACCACATGATCAAAACTAAATATCAAATAAACCTACGTCACTATGGTTCGACTCACTCTCTTTGGGTACTACTGAAGTACCACCCGCTGATCAACAGTGCCTACCAACTGCCTGATCGTGACCCTGAGTTAATTGGCTAGACTTCGCATCACCACTGAATGACTCGATGTCGGTTTGGTGCAAAGAAGACGGAGCCGGCTATTGTCCATATAAGCGTAGAGATGCTTTGCCGTGTTGGACTTGCTACACAGGGATGTTGTGGCATAGTGGTAGAGAAAGGTGCATTGCATCATTGCGAAGATCAAATGTGAGAGATGCCCGGCAACAGACCGTTAGCGGGGTGTTGTTAAAGAGTAGACCTAGCCTCAACCCCACGCTCTTTGAGCTTGTCACGCAGTGCACGTGATGCTTACGTAGTTCGCGGGGTCTATTGGGTAGAGATTTGACAGTGGCTTGGTAAGTAACCTTGTCAGAACGATAGTCCCTCAACCAGTCCCCCAACCAACCGAGGAAGTAACGAGCAAACTAGTATGGAAAGATATCCGGGTCATCAGTGCTCCGTTGATTCCTGCCATTTTCGTTGCCAAGTGCACCCGTCAATTTCCATAAACTAGAATTACAAGTACCTCTCCATCTATATACAAACAGATATCTGCACTTCCCCTAGTGTGATTGCACGACCCACCAACGAAGGAGGCACTCCCCCATCACCCATCCTTCCCCCCCCCCGGCTATAGGAATAGATACCATTAGCATCATGTCTGATAACAGTGCTGCAACAGCCACGAATACCTCTAAGGCTAGGAAGGCCTTCATACCTCTAGAGTACGTGTTCCAATCCAAACCCAGTACTTCCCCCTCCCCTCGCTTCTCTCCCATGTACCCAATACCCCAGGCAGCCGTCAACAATTCAATTCTTCAACCCAGGTTTGGAGATCTCATCCGTTTGGCTCGTCCATCCGAGATCGAATCAAGAGGCTGCAGCCACATCATAATGCAAGTAGATCTAATCATTTTGTAGATGTAACCCAGAAGTGATGACAAAACTAGTTCACAACCTCGGGCTATCAGAAACCCTTTCATTTTACGACGTTTACTCCATTGATGATCCGGAACTCCTGAGCTTCATTCCTCGCCCTGCACTCGCCCTGCTCTTGGTATTTCCAGTCACAAAGACATATGAAGAAGCGAAAAGGATAGAAGATATCGATAAACCTGAATACAATGGGTCCGGTGATGAGGAACCTGTAATCTGGTTTAAACAGACCATCAAAAATGCATGTGGGATGTTTGGAGTGCTGCATGGGGTTTGCAATGGGGCGGCAAGAAGCTTCATTGGTATATCACAGCCGCCGATCTGAATCTAAACAGCATCAGGGACTAATTGATTAACGCAGTTTCTGATACTGCTCTGGCTAAACTGCTTGCGGACGCTATCCCACTCAAGCCTGCTGATCGAGCGGAGCTGGTTGAATCAAGTGATTCTCTTGAATCGGCTCACCAATCTGCGGCTAACGAAGGCTCTTCAGAGGTTCCAGACGCGGAAGCAGATGTTGACCTTCATTACATCTGTTTCGTCAAATCCTCAAAGAACAGTCATCTTTATGAACTAGATGGAGGGCGGAAAGGGCCACTAGATAGAGGTTATCTCAAACCAGATGAGGATGTTTTAAGTGAGAAGGCATTGGGAGTCGTGAAGAGCTTCATTGGGAGGGAGTGTGGCAAGAATATCAACTTCAGTATGGTTGCATTGGCACCAAGCTTTTAATGGGCTCCTTATCTTGGGATTGAAGCTATTTACTTGAGAGCAGGGAGCACTACCTATATAGTAGTCTGGCGGGCACCGGCCTCTCGTAAAAACTATATAGTCCCGTGGTTTATGATTTTATAGGACTGGTAGCTTTCTCTGTTATAGGCATTTCTCTCACTGTGTGGGGGGAAATTGATCGGCAATTCCGAAATATACTATGTCGCTGGCTAACTTTCAATGCTTCCTACGGATCAACATCGCCCCCTCAGGTGGGGTTGTTGAATTTTCCAACAACAATTATGACGATCAATCAGAACTTCAGGTGACACATTTTGTGAGAACCAGTGATCTGGGCTGCATGTAGGGATCTTCGTAGCAAGGAATATATGCAAAACAATTACTATGAATCCTTATTCCAATAGCTCGGTTGGTATGACAAACACCTCAAGTTAATCGAGAGACAGTGCCGACTAGCTTCTTTATAATTAGTGATGGAGTAAAGAGTTGGGATGTCATCCTGTTCTCGTGCCCAGACTTCCACATAAAAATAAATCGGTCTGGGCACGAGAACAATGTCATCCTTCGAATAGGTACTCGATATAGCACCTTCATATTTGTTAAATAACACTCGAGTATTACTGTACTGTACTTCCCCTCTCCGCCTCATAGCCTCAGGCACCCTTCGGGGGAAAGGCGTAGATAGACTCAAAAAAAAAAAAGATACTTCCTCTGGAGGCTGGGCCAGCCCTTCTATGAAAAATCATATCTAGTGACTCCTCCTACCGTAGATCCAGTGACAAACATATGCTGCTTATGAGTTCAACCCCTGTACCGGTATCCTACCAAGGCCCAACTTGGGCTAGTCTCGGTTTGACTAAACATGGGAAAACAGTATATATCACTTTCCCCTCCGTATTGGGAAAGAACACTCCATGCCGCTTTTCAAGACATAGGCCGAGCTCACGTTAAAGCCACTTTTAATATCGGCCTTCCGGCGTGAGCTCGGCGTATGTCTTAAAAAGCGACATGGATTGTTCTTTCCGATACCTACTACCTTTAACCCAACCAGCCCTAATTTATGGTTCAGATTCCGCCACAGTAGGTCTCAATATCACGCCAGGGCACGTGGCAGCTAGTGGTGACCTGAAACGTCAAAGTGTTCGATATTGGGGTAGGTAAGTAGAGGCTTACCGAGAAGTCCTCCTCTGGGGCGGTAAAACCATGATATTATATTACTTCATACATATGCAGTGGTGATACCTACTTCCGATGAGGATGATGTGACACTGGAAGTACCTGCTTTTAACCCATCTGCCTGCATGCCGGGAGGGTCCTTAAAAAGAATATGTGGACTAAGGTTGGCGAAAGAAGAAAAAAAAACTTGACAATGTTAAATTAATCCAAGTCTGAAGGGGTAAAAAGTCGGTGGCAAGATTCAAGGGATGGAAAAAGCAAGTGCGTAGGGATTCCTGATCTGCCCGCAGTTTCCGAGTCCGAAGAAATACTAGAGGGGTATCGCCGAATTGTTTATCGTAGGTAGGTTGCATCTCCAACCATGATTGAGTCTCCGTATATACTGTAACCCTTACATGAATGACTAGTGATAAGAGATCTACAACCACTTTTCCTGATTGGGGTGAGGCCGGCTGAATAGTATCATAGACGTTAGATTGCCAGCAGCTCATCTATGATGTTATTTATTAGTCTATTAAACCAAACAATTGTACATCATGATTCTTCCGCTATGTATTAATCCCTCTGGAAATTCGGGTTCTGGATAATGTTAGCTTGGCAAGCACAAGGATTTCCGAGTTACTATACCATCTTCAGAATTGCGATTCCCTCCAGGTTATTCATCAAGCTGATATACTCATCGCTCTCCAACTCCGCTCGTTCTCCGTATGATAGTAGCACAGGTGTACTCTGTGTCTGCCACCCAGTGATTGTTTTGGGCCGACCTGCCTGCCCAACAACATCTACTGCCTGCCCAACCCTCACGTTTACAGGTAAGGGCTTCAGATTCTCATCCAGAGTCATCAAGAAGCGAGGGTGCATAGCCGGAGCAAGGAAGTAGAGAAGATAATGAGAGTTCTCCAGGATAACTAGTACATATTAGCAAATCTCGGGCATAGGCGGCAGTGGTGGTTACGTACATGACTTCGCATCGATAGAAGATATTAGGACAGTGAGAAGGCCTGCAACAGCAACCTTTGAAAGTACTTGCCGATCTGAGTGGAATGGATTGACGGAGAGAGTCCCTTTGCCCATGTGCAATAGGCCCTGTGGGAAAATTAGATATAAAATATGTAGGCATAAGGGGCAACGGTACCTGTGCAATCCTGACCATGAATACGGAGTTCATGTCCCTATGGTAGTAGCTAGCAAGCTGCCGTAGGAGCTGTGCTAGTCTGGCGTTGTTTGTCCCAGCCCCGACCAATCCCATGGCAAGGATGGCATTCATGGCGACATCGATATCATTATCGTGAGAATATCTGGACAGCGTATCATATACCTTCATCTGAGGGTTCGATGCACTTAGTAAGCCCATTGCTAAGGGAACTGTTTTTCGAATTACTGGTTCGCCGTAATGCATCAGGTGTCCAAACTGCCTAAGGGCCATCTCAGAACCAATATCTTCACCCATGGCGATCAGTGCTAGCCCCAAAACGGAATATGTTTGGTATAAGTCGGCTCCTTCTTTGCCTTCCTCAACCTCAAGGTGGTCATGGCAGAGGTGTAGCATACTCTGGAACTTCAGGACGTTCCCAGTTCCTGCGTATGCACATGCATCCACTAGAACGGAGGTGTGCTTCGCTATTGGGTGGTCGATAGCTTTTAAGGTCTCAAGAGTTGTGTCTGCCTCCTCTTGTCGACCAACAAACAGCAAAGCCAACCCGAGAGCAAGGAAGCGGCTCCACTTATCCTTCAATTGTGCCTCTTCATTGTTCTCGACTCTCTCCATAAATACCTGTAAGATAGCAAGACTGATATCACCATTACTGGATCCCACGAAGCACAGCCCGAGGGAAAGAGCAGCCATTGCAGAAAGCTCCATTGTAAGTGAAGTATCACTGACGATGGGCAAAAGGAGATCCATGACGTCGGCACGACCTGACCCGGCATATGCCAAACCCAAGCTATTATAAAATATTAGCCTAGTCTCAGCGCTCTCTAGAAGAGACAAACTCACCCCATGATGGCACACTTCCTTATATTAGGATTATCGTTCTCCAGATACATTGGCTCACAGAGTAACGCCATTGCGGGGTCTGCATCACTTCGTACACCGGAATTGAGGAGTCCTATTCCAAAAGCAGCTCCGGCCTAAGTGATATTAGTTGCTGTCGGGCATTTTATGTAGGCAGGCCTTACCTTGATCTGTGGGTCTTCCGCATACATGTACTTGTCAATAGCATGTAGACCAGCCTCGACGTTCCATTGCATCAACATTCCTATTGAAGCAGCAGCGGATATCATTCCTGAGAAACGTCAGTTAGTTTAAGGGAGGAGGGACGGCTGTTGGTGAGTGAGAGTTACCCTGATCTTTGTTTTTGTACACCCAAGACTTCGTTTCATCATCAACTAGCATGTAGGTGTCCTTGCAGAAGCCGGCATTCACAAAGGCATTGACAAATGTAGAGGCAAGGTTATGTCTTGCAGAGTCCATGTTCCCACTGCCAGGCCCAGTCCTAGCATTCTCTAGATATGACTTGTATATATCATCGGGTGTCTTTGGCTCCAGGATATTGAGTTCTTTACCGAGAGCGAGGTAATGGTCCGAAAGATGAGAGTTGGATAGACACTCTAGGATTTCGCCATCATCCGACTCAAGGCAGATGTGCTGTCTCGCAACAAGAAAAGATAGCTGCTTCCTCATTGATCTATCCTCCCCAGCCGCCTCGAAATCCTCTTCAATCAAATCAAGGTCATGAAGCCGTATGGCAATTGTCATAGCTTGTGTTAGTTTATTGTGTTGCCTGTAAATGGAATGTGCTGTTCTGAGAAATGAAACATCTTCTGGAGGTGCTAGGAGGTTCACCATGCTACGAAGCGTTAGCTCCAAGACTTCAAAGAATTGTGCGAGAAGTGGCTATACCTAATCATATAGAGACAAACTCTCTGGTATGTATTCTCATCTAGGAATGGGGGGATTTCCTCGATCATCTCCAATTCAGCAAGAAGGTCCACAGCATCCGCCTCAGCATTGTGCGATAAGAAGAATGGGATTAAAGATAAAGCCAAATCCTTCAAATCCTTCGAAGCCTTAACATCTTCGTCCTTCTCAGACCGTTTCTCGTATTCTGTACCGATTTCCAAAGCAAGGTGCCTAACATACTCATGGCCCCAACCCCCAAGGTCAGGCGATGGTGCAAGAAGTCGATACTTGAGGGATTCTGTTCGCCCTTCATCGGCGTAGGTCATTCCCAGGACTGATAGGACATCTGCCAGGGCAAACTGTCCGGTAGCTGTGTTAGTAAGGACCATTAGTATTAATGTTGGCTCATACCTTCTCTTCTCCAGCTGGCAGTTTCTCGTAGACCTCCTCCAGTGATGGGTAATGAGGCCGCAAGAACTTTAGGGGTTTTGGGACCGCTGTCATGGATGATGTGGAGGTTCGTATGAAGTTCTTGATAACCTCGAGTGCCGGCTTATATAGCTCTGCATTGTCTTCCTATTGCCCAGTGAAAGACATAAGTGCTGCCCTCCTGGGGTGATGTATGAAACACGTCTCAACGAACCTTCAATCTCTCCACAAGCATTTCCAGCTCTGACTTTAACTGTTGGTCTTCTTCCGATAACTCCTCTGAACCAAACCGTATCAGTCCAATTCATAGATGTCACCCTAGCCTCCAGGTTTGCACAGCTGTCACACACCTTCCTGTGATTTATCATCCTTCTTCCCTTTCGCATCCTTTCCCGTAGTACCATCCTTCTTAACCTCCCCCGATGTCTCTAAAGCCTTCTCTTTGCCTTTAGCGAGCTTGTCTGTAGCTTTGTCCTTTTCACCAGCCATCCTAAACACTACCAACTGTCAGTTCTCGGGGAAGTGGGGGTTGTGTCCTGGTGTTGGGGGTTGGCGGGGTGGTGGGGTGGCGTATGAAGTAGCTGTTCGATAGTAGAACCTCATGCGTGCTTAGATAAGCTTATTGAAAGACATCTATGCCGTACCCTTGACTGAGCTGCATGTGGGCTATATTGTTTGATACATTCACAAGTAAATACTCCTCCTATCTCTTACGGTGCTGCAATTACTAGCGCCACAAAATCAGGGTCGCCCAATGGCCCCAGCTTACGACGAGTTCGAAGCGAAAGAGAGGCGGAAGCGGTCTCTCTCAGATGCCATCATATCACTTCCACGAATCCGCCGTAACCGCCGCACATCTGCCTGCGTTGCAGCGGTTATTGTACTAGGGCTTTATTATCTACTCAATTCATTTACAGGATATAGAGAACCTTCATTCGGCCCATTTGATAAACAGGACGGCTTTAACCCATACTACCAGTATAATCCAGTTCTCGGGACTGAGGACAGTCGGGAATCTAAGACGGGTATTCCGAGAATCAGATTCCCTTACCTCTACAACACCCTCAGCACAGCATCTGCTGCCGGGCTACGGTCATGGAATCAACATGTATTATTTGTTGCGGTGGATTTAAAGGCAGCTGGCAGGCTTGCAGTGACTGCGTGTGAAATGTCGAAACATAACCGTGTGCTGGTCCATTTTGCCCTGTTGGGGGACGGTTCAATTAGAACCGATGATTTTCAGAATTTAAGTGGCCTGGGTCCGGAGTCTGATTGCATGCTGACTTTCCATGATGGTACTACAATGGCCGAACTTACACTGCCTCTGCTAGGAAAGGCTGTGAAGTATGCTATGGTACACCTACATCGATTTCTGCATCCCCAAGTAATGTTTATTGATACAGAGAATGAAAGTCCAGTTGTTTCTAAGGCCCTCAAAGAAGCAGCAGGCAATTCTGGAATACCTATGATTGAGCTTCCCGGCAATGCTGCAGAAAAGCTACGTTGGATGACAAGGCTAGGCAGTCAAAGCTTACGAGGTGGGACCTCCGTATACTTTCTATTCATAAAGGCTAACACGGTGTGAAGCTTGGAATCGACCTAAAGTAGAAATATTCATTCGCTGTGATAAGCACCATGGGAATCTCGAACGGCTACTCAGGTCTCTTCAGAATGCCGACTACTTTGGCATCACGCCATCACGAATCACAATTGAAGTTGGCACATCTACTCCCCTTCACCCTTTCACACGGAAATTTATCGAGGGGTTTAGTTGGCCATCACGTGATCGTGTGGGAATACGATACCTTGTCTTTCCCCCGGGCCTGGATTCAGTATCACAGGCTATTCATCATGTTCAAAGCTTTTACCCAGCAGATAAGGATACGAGTGTACTCTTCCTGGAACCCAATGTTGAACTCAGTCCATATTATTTTCATTGGTTACATTACGCTACTCTGGAATACCTCTATGCTGGTTACCCTGAAGATGCAGATTTTGAATTGTATGGCATCTCATTGATCGCTCCTAAGTCTTTCATCAACGGCACGAGGCCGTTTGATCCTAGCCTCACAGAGGCTGGGGCATTCCTCTATGCAGCGCCATCTATTGAAGCTGCCTTGTTCTTCCCGCAGCCTTGGAAGCAATTCTTTACATACTTTCAGTGGAGGGTTCAGGGAATTCTTATGCCACCACTCAAAAGTCCGGGCTCAGCTACAACAAAACTGACTCACAAAGAGGTGGAGAACGTGGCGAAGCAAGTTGTGAAGGTCTCGAAAACTGTCGACGAGGTACCCAAGAAGCCTAACCCCTTTCCTCCCAACGACCCCCAAGCCACTTCAGATCTCCTATCAGGGACAACGAAAAAGACCGAGGAGGAAGAACTTCTGTCTGGAACAACCAAACTCAACCGCCGAGCCGACCCGCCAGCGGCTTCCCCAGTACACATAGAACGAAACTTCACCTTACCGGGTGTAACCCCATCCGCAGAATTCACCTCGTCTTGGCTCATCTACTTCGCCGAGTTTGCAAAAACAGCAGGTAGTCTCATGCTCTACCCTAACTTTGGCTCTGATCCTGGCTCAGAAGTCCTCGCAATATGCCACTCTGAAAGACCCTCTGCAGCGAACTACAAAATGGGTAGCATGAGCCCCGGGCAGAACGAGCAGCGTTTGATACAGGGGATGGCAATACTTGATTCTCTACCCGGCTGGAATCTCCCTAGGTCTGGCTATACTTTTCGGGATATGGCTGGAGAGGTGACGAATGAGAACACATTAGTGGTAACGCTTCATGTCTTTGTTCCACAAAGTATGCTCTATTGTAGGTCGTGCTAACTTTCTGTGTGATGTGATATAGTCCGAAGCGAGAGAATATAAATTGCAAATAAGCAACGATTGCCCGGATGGGGAGATGCAAGATTTGATGCCCGTTGCGGACTTGCTTTGTGGTTGATTAGCAGGCTTGAAACATAGAGTTCAGGGTAACACACGTAGGCGTTTTTTGTTTACTTTTTCAGCCATGGGCATATATTTTTAGACATCATGGCGTTTGTGATATAAGTTTCCCAAAAATATAACTACTTTGCCGTCATTGTATGGCTGGCATATCCACACCATTGCCATTGCTGTCAAGCACTACTTAAGTCCTAGTAGCAGTAAGGGTAAATTTCAAATATTGTAGAATGCCCCCCTGTTACTCGTAGTGTGCCCATTGCTAAGAAGGGCAGAAACGAGGGAATTGTACAATAATAAAAGAAGCAGCCTTCTGTAAATGAAAGAAGAACCAACCCACACAGATATTTAGCGTACAGTACAGTACATTCAAACCAGAATTACGCTCGCTAAAGCAGCCATTAAATAATCAAGTCATCAAATCTGGTAAAAAGAATGACATAAATACATGCATGCAATAATGCGGCCAATTTCCCACAAAAAATGAAGGTAAAAACCGATATACGTGCCCCATATAGCCGCGTATGCATTGATATTCTAGAAAAGAGTAATGGCACCTGTACTCCCCCATAATAATTCTTATGCTAATACAATCCAGTCACACCAAGGGTGGTTTGCTTTGCGCAGCCTATTCCCTACCGTGGCTTGCTCTGAGCTCTTCTGTCCCCATCGGTTCGGCTCCTGTCTCTTCCCTCCCGCTCCTTTTCTTTCCCCCCACCAGAGGGCATCCACCGCCCCACGCCTGGCTTTTGGCTACCTCCGACTTTGGACAATAGGGTTTCCAGTAAGAAGGAGCTATCGCCATTTCCCTGGTCCGAAGGTTCTTGTGGTGGTCCATATCCACGTGAGCGCGACCGCTTGAGTTCTTCACTGGAAGAATAGGACTCATCCCCCTCGGAGAGCGACTCTTCCCCTGGCCTTGACATAGTATGGATGATAGGGGAAGAAACCGACCTTGAAGCAGCTGGAACTCTGGTATTCGTTATTGGAGGCGCAGTGAATGCCGTGGGTGTGACCATACCGGGAGGGGTGTCCCTCAGCATAGGACCTTGGCTTAATGAACTCTCGAAGGATGTGTGTAAGCTAGCAACACTTGGTGTCCTTGTCAAAGAGCGATTCAAGATTGCATAAACCCGACTATCGTAAATTTGAGGTGCAGTTTCCCCACTCTCGTTCCCGTAGTCAACATCAGAGGCGGGGTAGGTGTATTGGTAGTTGTTCCCTGACGGAGTGGTGCTACTGTCGTCCGCGAAAAATGCATCAAGGTTATCCAGTCGCAAAACCATCTCATCGAGAACTTCACCACGGCCTTCATCTGATAACATCGTTGCTGAGCGGTCCTGCAAGGTACTACCATAACTGTAATCCTCCATATGAAACTGTACGTTGGGTGTGGGTAGAGTCTCCTCTTCGGCGGTGGGAAGAGTGCACGTGTAGAAGACTGCATGAACATTATTGCGAGTGGTGAGGGCGTTTATTGCAGGCATTGGGATGGCCCATCCACTTTCATCTGGAATACCAAAAATTGTCTGCGTACGTTCGTATTCTTTTCTGATTGTTCGGTTGCCCATACTCATCCTGACGACATGCTTGTCCATTGGCCCGCCCGATATTGAAATGGTTTTGTCGAGTACTTCTAACGCCAGCTGGCAGTAGTCCGTCTGTAAGAGCCTGAGCAAAGGAGATATGACATCTGCACCTACGCCCGCGAATTCCGGTTTCCGCATATCTATGTGTGGAAGAAGCTCATTCAGTAGCTTCATTGTCTTTGTCTTCACCCAAGGAAGTTTATTCGATAACAAACCAACCATAAAAATCAGAGTTTGCACCTCCCATTCTGGGAAATATGTGTCTTTGATAGACGTAGCTGTCTGGGTCAGGAATGGTTTCATCTTCAGGCGCTGCTGTGAGTATAGATTCATGACTCGTGCTAACTGGGGGTGATTCTGGCTTTCGGCAACGTCCCGCAAGCTAGCTGCACATGTTAAAATCTCCGGGCTCGGATCCTCACTCTCCAAAGCCTCTAGGAACCTTGGTAGGTTTGCAAGGACTGCGAATAACAAACGGCTATCGCCACCAACAAGCTCGTTGCTGGGCAACTGATTCAGCTTGTCGAAGACGTTGAGTGTGCGATCCAGCGTGAAAGACGACCTTAACCCTTTGACAATGAGCGCTTGTAGTCCCTCAAATTTTCCTTCCCACTTGGGCGGGAACATCGAGAGAAGGGTGTACACCATTCCCGGATCTCCAAGGTTCATCTTATCAAGCAGCTTCTCGAGCAGTGACAAAACTTCCATAAATTCCCTCTCATGGATTGTATTTAGACAGGCTACTGTTGCCCAGAATAATTGAGGGAATTGCTCCAAGCGATTAGAGTCCAACTCTGCGACAATCGAATTCAGAGTAATTAGAATCTCCATCGCGAATAGTTGAATATCTGGGGTATTATCTGCGATTGTGTTCGAAAGTCTTGCAAGCATGTCTGCAAGCATACTTTGATCTAACGTCGTTAGAAGACAGCGGAAGACTTGGAAAGAGCGGCACGCAAGATGTCTGACAGGGCAGCTCGTTGCCCAAGATAAGGAGATTTTGCCCCACGTATCCTTCAAGTTTGGGCTGACGCCTGAGAAGATCTCCAGAGCATCATTTACCATGTGTTCCATGGAGTCTGGAACTCGTAGCCCAGATTCAGCTGGTGAGGTGATATCTTCGTACGCCCATGTGGTTTTGGGTTCCCTTTGCCTGACAGTGTCTATAAATGCTCTGGTATCGGCCTTTGCATACCCCTCTTGCGTAAGGTTGGGGATGACAAGCTCATGGATCAAGTGGACTAGCATTTCCTTTGCTTGCTCCTGGACGAGAGGCACATAGTGATCCCAGAGGATGAAAATAACCTGTAAGAGCAGAGGGAGTTGATCTAGCATTTCGGGAACGGGTCCCACAAGCAGATCGACGAGGAGTATCAGGGCTAAGTGTCCATACGAGAACCCATTCTAAAGTAACATATTAACAATTTTAACGTAGGAGCGAACACTAGCAAGAAATACAAATGCTTACCTGTTTATTGGCTGCGGGAAGCGCTGCAGACAGCGAGGCAAGATATGGGAATTGAGAGTCTTCTGGTAAGGGCGATGGCTCGCGTTGATTGATTGTCATCAGGCGAGGCTGTAGATAACCTATCAGTGCCTCCACAAGCTTTGCCCCAGCGGGTGTGCTAGCCAGGAATACAACAACTTGCTTGCCAAACTCGACAAAGCTCTGCTCACGCCTCTCCAGGCTCTGATTAATGATGAAGTCGAGGATCACTTTCACATTCCCAGCATAAGGTGCATTAGCCAAAGCAACCCAAAGGGCCTCGACTTCATTGTGAATCTTATTGCTGAACTTAATCGTGATTTCGAAGAGGTTGGCCATGATCATATAGGAGGCTGGTGTTGGGTCTCCATTTGGGTCCCCATTTGGGTCTAATTGGAGCTCAAAGGTTTGGATCCAGGGCAGGAGAACTGCAAGTATTCCCCGCTGGGCCTTTGCATCAACAACGCTGAAAAACATCGTGAACTCTGAGAATACAGAAAGCGCCTCTTCAGGATGGATCTTAGACAAGGCCTTTGATAGTTCGAATTGTGCTCGTTTGTAGACAGCGGCAGTTTTATCGGAGATACTGACTTCATAGTCTTGAACCTTGGATATGGGAAAATTTCGCTCTTCTGTTACCCTGAGTAAGGTGGCAGCCTTGGTTCGAACTTCTGCATTCTCGTCTCCAATCTTAAACAAACATAGCGAGATTGTCTGATAAAGTCCGTGTAGGTAGTCCGGAACCTCTATGAGAACGTCCGAGACTACGGCAAAATAGCTCTGAGTGGCCTTTAAAGCAGCATCACCAATGTAGCACCGACGAATGACTTGGCTCAACAATAGTGTGCTACTCTGGTTATGCATTAGCACATTCTTCAGTGCTCTCCGCCCAATTCGATGCAGCCGGTCACTCGGAGTCTGGAAAATTGCTTCCACCCATCGAAATACTGCTTCTATGTCGAAATGTAGCATCGCTTTGCTCTCAACATTCTCCACGAGGGGGCCAGCCTATTGGAAAACCATTAGAATTAGCTTTCACAGCAGGTTGTAGAACACTTACACAAAGGGTAGCCATCGCGCTCAATGCTGCAGTCCGAAGGTTTCGTTTCTCTATCTCCATTGCTGCAGTTAACCTTCCTTGGTCACTCACATTGCTCTGCTCCGTTATCAAGGACCTCCTCATTGTCTCCTCCCTGCGCTTGACAGCCTCCCAATTTGGCCCATAGCCGCACCAATCCATCATAAGAACAAAGCAAGATAGTCTCCCTTCAAAAGGAAGCCATCTTCGAGGATTCTGCGTCCGCATAAGACCCTCATATAGCTCCTCCATCAAGCCACAGAAATAACGCCGCAGCTTTTGGTGTTCCCAATCAATCTGCACCTCTACATCACTCAGAAAAGCCTTCATTTCCTTAATGAAGTGCGATAAATGCTGCAATATCCAGTCATCATTGTACACCTCCTTGTGGAGTAGGAAGTGCGATGTCAGCTGGAAGGCGTGTGTGACTTCCGCCCGTAGCCGGTCCTGCCGTCTGCTTCGCCGTGGAGTGTTTGGATTTCCTCTATGTGTGCGCACTCTCGACTCGTCCGCCCAGCGCATAACAACCGGCTGCAGGGTCTCAATCAAGGTCTTGTAGAGGTTGATATTTATCGAGCCTAGGCCAGTAACTACGGCTTCCCGTATCATCGAGTTTTCAACTGAAAGGAGAGGGATAACCATTTGAAATAACACGCGCGCTGACCCAACTCTCTCAAAGTGATGCACAACAGGCTGATTTTTCGACGTCTTCCTGACATGTTGAGGAGAGGCTGCCTTTTGTAAACTTTGATCGTCTGTTTGAGTAAGTGTTGAGCATGCCACTACCAAATACAGCTTCCACTGTTCGATTAGAACCTCCGGAGACGTAGCTGGGTAGCGCTTGGAATAATTTTCAAACGGTCCGTTAGCGGCAATCCTAGATGTATCAGCCAGCCCAAGGATAGTATTATGCATTTGATGTAATCTCTTGCATATATTTTCCCGACATAGTGCTACTGTGGTAGGACATCTCTCGAAACAGACCCGGATAAGCTTGGGGAAAACCCTGAACCATAGCGATGCGTCATATTGATTATCGCTGGTCGCCATTTGAACAAGGGCATCTTTGGCCTTATTGCTCTGAAGCTCCCTCTGTAACCGGCTTCGTTCTGCTACTGGTAAGCTGTCGTCATTGAGCTTTATTACATTCAGGGAATCATATTCCAGTATTTCGATCACTCTTGAGTTCTCCATATCCTGCAGTGCTGAGTCGAATTCTTTTATGATGCGCAGCACAATAATGGCATATCTCCTGACAACCCTTGACTGACTGCAAAGGAAGAATAGACCGTTTGACTCGATCTCTTCCACATATGCTCTCACGTTAGAACTCTCTAGATCTTTGGGTAAACTGCTCTCATTACCACTCAGTAGAGCTGCATCTCTGTCTTTTGCTTTTTGTTTTATGGTTTCCACCCAGATTTCTAGCAGCTCGACATAGAGTTTCAGCGTGTTCTCGATATGCCCAGTACCCAACATGCCCCCTTCCGGGGTGGTAGAATACCGTTCGTCGAATTGAAAAATGAACCTCGAAAATCCCATGATAACCCCCTGGGAGTTATATTGTCTTGCAATACTCTTCAAGGCATTTGCTGATGCTGCCGCAATCTCGTCGTCCACGTGGGCTGTACCGTTACACAGGAGATTAACAACTTTGGGAAATGGTATATTAGGGGGTAAGCATCTTGGAAGTGCTTGAATCGCCACATGTAACAATTCGTAGAAACTCTGCTTTTGCTCTGCAGCAGACGATTGATCGTCTTTATCTTTTATGCCAAATGAAAACGAAGTAGTAACGGGAGTTCGTGGTACACTGGAAAATTTCTCATCTAACACTGCCTGGCCACCAAAGTTGGCGTCACATACCATGACAATTTTCCCCAGTATCTCGCAGAACCGGTCATGATATTCTTTCGCTGTGGAACCCAATTTGTCGACAGCCACCGCACGTGACATCCTATCGAATCTTGTCTGCTCCTTTCCTCCCTTGTCTGCCATGTACGTAGCTTCCCATGTTGAGGTAGGGGGTGGCTCTTTCTCAGCAGTCGACTCAAAGTTCTTGGGAAAGGGTGGCTGGCCTGCTTCCCCCCTCTCCAGGTCCGCCATGGTGGCCAAGAATGCCTTTATTCCTACTACCATCCGTTCCGGTGCTAGTTCTTCGAGGCGCCAACCACCATTTCCACTCAGATAATCGGAATTCAGCAAAGGAAATACGATTGTTCTGAAGCAGAGATCTTGATGCTTATAACCAATGAATCGTATGAGCTGAATGCAGGGTTCCACGATAGTTTGATCTGCAGTTAGCAATGAGCCTTCTTTCTTCTTTCCAATGAAAAGCAGCATTTTGGTTATTGTTTCGATCCTCTTGGTAGTGACATTCAGGGTTTCCTGACAGCGGAATAAGTACACCCATACAAGGCGAGCCATGGCTTGAACAACCAGAACTCGGGCATAGCGGTCCTTCTCCCTTAGCTTCATTTGAGACATCTCGATCAGGGGCATCCAGCTAGGCATGAAAACATGAGATGGTGCAGCACAAAGCAACGTGGCCAAGACAGGGAAAGCGTCATGCCAATGTTTTGGTTTTGTGATCATCTCAGAGAGCTTTGGCATAAGTTTTCCAATGAAGGTCTGCCAAGTAGGGTGGTTAAGCTCTGATGTTGCTTCAGCTGCAACAGGTAATAGCAGTTTGGAAAATATCTGGAGGTATGCATGTTTTATCCTTGGCCCATGTGAGTCGTTAAAGAAATTGGCCAATGAGCTCATGAACTCTGCGGATTCTTCGAGAGCATGCTCAGGGTATAACTGTAGAAAACGTTAATAATGAGACCTTGAAGCAACACTACCTGTTGAAGAAATACCTTCAATCTCAAGTATGTCATTCCGCGGACTACCATCTCCATTTTGGCTTCACCATCCTTAGTTATTTGGATTTCTTTCAGGTCCTCGAGCTCTTTAAAGAACCTATCAGTCACTGTTTCGAAGTCAAGATTACTCATTACACCCAGCAACATGCCAAACAATCTCCAATTTGCCACTCTCAAGGGAGAGCGGGCCAATATCTCAGGATCTGCGGACCGCAATTGATTGAATATGATATCTTCCAGCTTGTAGGCCATGTCCTTTGTCACTGCCTCAAGGTTGCTTTGGCCTATAATCTCGATCAAAACTCGGCATAATATGTATATTGATACTGTTGACCTGCGGTCATTTATAATCATGAGCTCTCTTGATGTTAACCTGGCACTGGTGCTCTCGGAAACAGGAGCAACCGGCTCGGTATTCCTGCGAGGCATTGGAGGGAATTGAGGGCGGCCCTATCACTACTTCATCAATGGGTGTCACAATCATTCTCACTAATCAACGCCACATACTTCTCTTGCGGAGTTCGCAGCATCACTCTTGCTCTTCCTCCAGAACATCACACTATCAATAACTGGCTTTGGCTTCGATTTTGCTATGGACCCCAAGGATCCTATAAGTTTATCGAACGCGGGATCAACTCCAGCCCCTATTATATTGTCGACCAAAGGCTCCGTGTCAAGGGAGTGGTTTGGTGGGAGACAGGCATTTATCTTGCGTTCTGCTAATCGTACAAACTATTCCCACCATCAGCCAGGCTCCCGTTGCAGAGTGCAAATGAAGCTGTACCTGTGTAAATAATATATGCAGTGCATATTCTGATGTTGTCCTCGGTTCGTTAGAGTGATGGTGGTGAGAATGGGAGTGATGATGCCCACGATTCGCACTCCTGGAGCCCTGATGCTGATGATATACTGGCCGCTCAGGAATAGAGCCAGCAACAATTGCTGTTCCACCACTTGCAGCCGGGTTCAAGTTAGTCACGGATGCCGTTGGTGACTGAGGCATTGCCGGTATAGTGATCTGCTCTCTAGTTATCCCAGGCTGAGGAGACAAGGGTGAAGGACCAGTCGAATTCACTGCATAGGAGCCTGACCGAGAATGCTGTATCCCATTCACTATCGAGGTTTGGCGATGGTGAGCATGCTGGTAAGCTGTGGCGGAAGGTATTCGCTCTAGTCGTGCGTCAGAGGGGCGCGGGGAGTGAGACCGACTCGGCGGGAGACCCGCCATATTTGCGGTGATCCGCAGTTATTGGAAAGGAGAAATGCCCGGGAGGCCCCAAAGATGTGATAAGTTGTAACAAACTTAACCTACCTACTGATACACAAACCGCACTTAGTGTTGCAACTGAAGTGCCCCAGCGCTAATGTTAAATACTGGGGGGTATGTGGCGCTCTTTGAGTGTTCCATTTCGTGAGCCCTCACATTACAAGTACTGTACCATATTATTTCGTTGAAGTCTGCACAGCGGATGGTTATTATGCTCAGGAAGGCAAAGTACCGCAGACTGACATATCGGAGGTATGTTTGGATCATTCATTTAGTTATATGCTTAAGTTTATTTGTATATTGTGTTACAAGTATATTCGGAAGTACTATGTTATGCCACGAGCGGGGGCAAAACAGCGCAAGCAGGGGCTTATTCTGGAAATTCTGATGTTTCTGATACATCACCGAGTTCCTCAGCTTGATGGTACGAAGTAATGGTTTTAGATACTGGTGGGGTACTGTAGGCCAGAAGTTACGGTAGCGCTCATCAGCCAAATGCATCACCAAAGATTTGATCAAAAACTCCAAGGCAGACACAAGAGTCGCAGACAATACTATACCTAACTAGGTAAAGGCCGATAATACCCAAAGGACGCTGTTTCAGATCTCCGCTCAAATATCTGAATAATGCCACCAAAAACGTCAAAAAAGATCAAGCAGCTCACGGGTCACTATGTTGATGCTTGTATCAGTGTCTGTAGCTATTCTGCAAGCTCGGAGTTTTAAATGTATTCCTAGTATTTCCTAGGGACGTAACTTCCTCTCCCGACACCCTAGTATCAAGCCAATATCTAGAGAAGGTACGAGCTAAGGTTACTGCAATAGTTGATGAGCAGCGGAGGTGGTACTACACAGTAAGAACTCTGATCCAACAGTACAAAATTATCCCTGAAAGCCTCTGGAATTGCAATGAAACGGGCATTTTTATGTGTCTAACAGTTGGTCATCAAAAGGCTATTGTTTGTGCAAATGCATAATCTAAAATGGCCGGAACTGATGGCAATCAAGAGTTCTGTTCAGTAGTACTTGAGACTGTAAGTGCTGCTAGTCACATGATTTTACCATTCATGATATAGGCAAAGAAGGTACATTGTGTAGGCTTTTATGGAGTGGATTCAAGGCCTGCAATAATATTCAATTATTGTCAAGCACTTTGATGTTCATACAACCTCTAGCACTCTTCCACTATACTCTACCCACCTAATGCAACCCCTGGATCTTGCTTGTTTTTTCTCTATTAGGATGAGCATATTGAAAGCTCGATTGGCTACTGCCGAATATTTAACAACCCGCCGACAAGTTAGAGGCTGTGAAGCCCAAAGGCAAAAAGCGCGCTCGCTCCAGTAGCAATGATCCAGAGCGCCGTCAACTTCTGGAACCAACTGAAGCATTTGAAAACTACATCCATACTTTGCAGCTTAACTGTAGTTTCTCGGGTCCTGTCTTGTGGTATTCATACATATCATATGTACTGTACAGTATATACGTATCTGTTTGCGTTGCGTGATGGGACACTTGTCCGTATATAGCTAGACACAGCACGTTACCTAACCTTGCTAGGTTAGCTGACCGGTTCCACCGACTGGTTGCACCGACCGGTTGCACCAAGGTGTGGGAACGGGGCCGCCTCCTAAAGCCCTCTTCGGGGGAAAGGCATACGGTATAGTTAGACTCAAAAAAAAAAAAGTTGCCACAGTCTCAGCTGTTAACCCGTTAAGCAGAATGTTCTGTTTATATACTTAGCTCTACCACATATTTTATTTTGCTATCAATAGAGTACGGTATCTATGGTACTCAACCTCTAAGCCTCTGTCCTGGAAATTTAAATTACTCCCTTATCGGACCTTGGCTAGTTCTTTTACCGCGGCAAGTTTTTGGCTTTGCTGTCCTCTAGCCACTTGTACATTTAAGCTTTCCTTTTTTCCCAAGCTTGCAGCAAACAACACAATTCGGTGAAGGGTTAGAGAAGATTTACTCTCCACGGGAGCCCCCTCCCACATCATGGCTTCTCAGTTGGATACACTCGACCTTGCGGTGCTAGCATTTGTGTTTGTTGGTGAGTGTGGCTCCCTATCTGCTAATCTCGACTTAAACTGACCTGTTCTCTTTCAGGAACCATCGCATACTTCTCCAAGGGATCATTATGGGCTAAGGCGAAAGGTCCTGTCGCAGACCAGAATTATGCACGGCTTAACGGAGCAAATAAGACGGGTAAAACTAGGAACATCATCCAGAAGCTTGAGGAAAGCGACAAGAACTTCGTTATCTTCTATGGATCGCAAACCGGCACTGCCGAAGATTATGCTTCCCGACTCGCAAAAGAAGGACATGCTAGATTTGGACTGAAGACTATGGTAGCAGATCTTGAGGATTATGACTACGAGAACTTGGATACCTTCCCGCCGGGTAAGGTTGCAGTCTTCGTTTTGGCGACATACGGTGAGGGTGAACCAACAGACAACGCTGTTGAGTTTTACGAATTCATCACCAATGAAGATGTCTCTTTCTCCGAAGGCGGTACCGCAGATCATGCACCCCTCTCTAATCTTAAATATATCGCCTTCGGACTTGGAAATAATACCTATGAACACTACAACTCCATGGTTCGCCGTGTCAATGAAGCCCTTCAAAAGCTTGGTGCGAAAAGGATTGGTACGGCTGGTGAAGGAGACGATGGAGCTGGCACCATGGAGGAGGACTTCATAGCTTGGAAAGAACCAATGTGGCTAGCTCTCGCTGAAGAAATGGGACTGGAAGAAAGAGAGGCTGTGTATGAGCCGGCTTTTGCAGTCACAGAGCGGGATGACTTGGACATTGAACACAACACTGTATATCTGGGAGAGCCAAACAAGAACCATCTTGAGGGAACTTCAAAGGGTCCATATAATGCTCATAACCCTTTCATTGCACCTATTAAGTCTTCCAGAGAGTTATTCAGCGTCAGAGACCGGAACTGCTTGCACATGGATATCGATTTGACTGGCTCCAATGTCACGTATACCACTGGTGACCATGTGGCAATCTGGCCAACGAATGCAGGCGTTGAAGTCGACAGGTTCCTCCGAGTGTTTGGCCTTATAGATAAGCGACACACTGTAATCGACGTCAAAGGTCTCGACACTACTTCCAAGGTTCCTTTCCCGACTCCAACGACATACGACACAGTCACTCGCTATCAGATGGAAATTTGTGCCCCTGTCTCCCGTCAATTTGTTGCTAGTTTGTCCGCATTCGCCCCGTCTGAGGAGGCAAAGGCTCAGGTGAATACTCTCGGTGGGGACAAGGACCAGTTCCAGGACAGAATTGCTTCCCGATATCTCAACATTGCCCAAGTTCTTGAGGTGGTGGCTCCTGGCCAAGTTTGGGCCGCTGTGCCATTCTCTCTCTTGATTGAAGGGATAAACAAGGTTCAGCCACGATACTACTCTATTTCATCCTCGTCTCATGTTGACAAGAACACTATTTCCGTTACTGCTGCCGTTGAAAGCATCAGGGTCCCCGGCGCAGATCACATTCTCAAGGGTGTAACCACGAACTATCTTTTGGCCCTGAAGCAGAAGCAACATGGTGATCCGAATCCTGACCCTCATGGATTAGCATATCAAATAACTGGCCCACGAAATAAATATGATGGAATCCATGTCCCTGTCCACGTCAGGCATTCAAATTTCAAACTTCCCTCTGATCCATCAAAACCGATCATTATGGTTGGACCCGGTACTGGTGTTGCGCCTTTCAGGGCTTTCGTGCAAGAAAGGGCCGCGCACGCTGCTAAAGGGGAGAAAGTTGGAAGAACACTTCTGTTTTTTGGCTGCAGGAAGCGTAGCGAGGATTTCTTGTATGAGGATGAATGGGAGGTAAGTATTAACCAATTCATAATACGTATTCATATATTGATTGTCTTGCTCTTTTTAGCAATATAGCAAGAGTATGGGCGGTACTTTCTCTCTCATCGCCGCCTTCTCCAGAGAAGGGCCAAATAAAGTCTACGTCCAGCACCGCTTGAAGGAGCATGCTACAGAAATTAATCAACTCCTACAACAAGGTGCTTACTTTTACGTTTGTGGTGACGCGGCAAACATGGCCCGTGAAGTGAATATAGTTCTGGGCAAGATAATAGCAGAGGAGCGGAGCTTGACGGTAGCTCAAGGAGAGGAGATTGTCAGGAGAATGAGAAATAGCAATCTGTACCAGGTTAATATTCCCTTTAGTCTATATGTATGATGTCAGTTACTGATTCTCATAATCTTACAGGAAGATGTATGGTCATGATTTCCCCACGATGACACGCCATGATAGAATGATAGTGATAGACATAGGTGATGGATACATACATATACATACATATTAATCTAAAGGAAAATAATGGGTTTGGCTTTCAATGTCAGGGAGAAGGCGTCACGGGTCTTTTCCTATTTTCTTGATATTTTTGCGTGCACTTGAACCAGACCTATATCCATCCTGTCAGGTGAATTTTTGAAGATGGTTGGATCTATGTCATTGCAGACTGGCTGTAGGATGCTGAAGGCCTCCCTTAAGGTCTCTAAGTCACTAAAGGTTCCCGTGATGAATATGTGTGAAGTGTATTGTCTTGTATGTAGATGTATATCTCCCTCCATTCATGCAGCTCTCCTGCCTTCAAGCCTTGATCCCGTATGCGTGACTCCTTCCCCATATGACTTCCGCATATATCCACCAAGCGCTATGCAGTCTCCATATATCCATGCAACCTTCATTCATGCAGCTCGTATGTACTAGTAATACCATTCTCCCCAGAGTCCTCACACTGGCTCTAGGTAGTCCACCATCCTCCTTTAAGCCGTCCTATGACTCAGGGAATAGTAGTCTCGGCACCAGACCCTCGTAGAGGGGGAATATATATTTCACATTACCCAATAACCAGTAGCCCCCCAGCATCGCGCGACAACAACTTCCAAGGAGGAGCCCTATTGAACAACTCAACATCCAGAAGTCTGCGGACGTCGCGGAAAACGCTATCGGATTCATCTTGCGTTCACGAGCAAGAATATCGAATTTATTTTACCAAAACTCTTGAATTACGCTCTCGCCGTCAGGCTTAAGTCTCGACACTTTTGCGCTGAAAAGTGGGCGATTGCCCTTACGAAAACTCTGACGTGGCAAGCCCCAATTTCGATTGGTCCTTGTCACCCACACCTTTCGGAAGGATTCTTTGAGTTTCTACGCGGCTCTTACTCAGCCACACGATTTTATTTGCCGACGCTTAAACCAATAATAATTAATCTCACTCACTCATTTACTGAGGCTGAGTCCGTTAATTATTAATAAAGCAATATGGCACTGGGACTCTCAAAGGGGGTTCTGTTTGGCCCGGTTAAGGACTGGGGATGCCCTGGCGTTAAAATCCTAAGGACCATTGGTGGTAAGGTGAGGCAGTACCAGTTGGAAGAGGTTACCAGCTGGTGTGCGGAGGGAAGGTTTGCGGAGTTGGGAGGAGAGTAGTTGCTGGAGGAAGTCAAGGGGAGAATGGAGAGAGTGGTGAGGGAGAGTGGAGAAGGGGAGGTATCGATGATTGAGAAGATTATCCAATGTGAAAGGGAATCAAGAGAAGATGTCGAGGTGATCAAGGTTTTAGATCCATCGTTGGCAGAGAGAGTTTATGAAATTTTCAAAGACCCAGTCTTATTGGTCATTCAAGATGAGGCAGAAGGAGGAATCTTGGAGAGTGTCTGGTTGGAACATGTCCAAAACGAGGTTGATGGACAATTGGTAGAGTCCATGAGGCTCTCCATTCCGGGTGGAGAAAATATGGAATCGGTGGTACTTTCAGTTTCAACCCCAAGAAGCACGAAGGAAAAGGATGCAGCGAGAAAGGTTTGGGAGCAGAAGATGGAAAGGGATAGGAAAAAGGGGGAGTAGACTCTGACAGGGGAGAACTTGAATATGTTAAGCTCGAGCGAGGACGAGGAAGAGGAAGAAGTGATATTGAGAAGAAAGGGGAAGGCAGTGGAGAAAAGAATTGGAAGCGTGAGGTCAGGAGTACCCATCGAAGTGGGCACCCAGATAGTCACTCCAGTGGTCCTGGAGATAAGAACAGTTACGGAGCCGGAAGTGAAGCCAGTGGGTGAAGATATCACGTTCAGTTTGGATGACACCGACTCAGTCATAGGAGAAGAGACAACCCAGGGCATGGGAGAGTCCAAATGGGCTCACGAAATCAGAGAGGAGGATGAGACTCAGGGAGCAATGGAGGAGGATGATGATGAGGAGGGGAGTCAAGATGGAATGAAGCAGAGATGGGCAAGGGACGGAAGAAAGTTGGAGGATCTAGTGCTCGAGATAGCAACGATGGGGAGCAAGTTGGAAGAGCTAGACGAGGTTCCAAGAAAGAAGAGAGATGCACAGTGGAGTAGAAGAAGAAATAATGCGAGACTGATCTTGTTGAGTGCTGGGAATATCATTGAAAGAGGATGTTTTAGCGACTCAGACAGATATGAGGTCAAAGGGGGGTGGAAGGCCTTTAGGGCAGAATATTTGGAGAAAGGGGATAGGTTCAGTATCGGCACCTTAGATGAGGCATTATGATACTACCAGTGGGCAAAAGAGGCGAGAGTGGAAGCGAGATGGGAGAGAAGGGAAAGGATGTTGAAGGAGATCTTGGAGGTGGTATCAAAGATTGCATGCACAGCAAACATCGATGATGCCAAGGACAGGAGGAAAGTAGAGAAGATGAGAAAGGAGAGCGAAAAGGGGAAGGTAGATGAGGGACATAAGAAGAGACAGATGAAGAGGATGGATACCATTCTCAATAGGCAGAGAGAGGACAGGAAGATGGAGGAGGAGGCGAGAAAGAGAGCTAAGGAGCTAGTAGAGAAGGCAAAGAAGGAAGAGGCTGGGAGAAAGGCAGTGTTAGAGAGGATGCGAAAGTCAGAAGAAGAGACGGTGGAGAAGTTGAGAAAGGTGACAAGTGTAGAGGAAGTACAAAAAGTTTTAGGCGAGCAAGCTAAGATCACAGCAAAGATCAAAAAGCTGGACGGTCAGGCCAAGATTGAGAGAGAAGTCAGTGTAGGAAAAGGAGTCTGGGCTGTCGGAGGGAAGATTACGAAGACAGTCAAAGTAACTGTTATTTATACGAAGCCAGTCGACAAGGAGATCCAGGAGAAGACCTGCCAAACTGCAGGAAATATCGCGAGGTTATGGAAGGAAGAAGCAATAACCACTGGAGGAAAAATTGGTATACTACTAGTGGCACCAAGCGCAGAAAGGAAGGATGAAACAGATTGGACAGTGGCGAGAATTCCAGAGGGGGTCCCAAACATTGAGGTGTTTAATAAGATAGTCGAGGGACTGAAGCTGGACGGATAGGAAAAGAACGGATTAGTGGTGAAGGCATTCAGGGAAGACAAGGGGAGAGTGGTATTAAGAGCACCACAAAGTCCAGTACCAGTGGGGTGGAGTAGGACTGAGATGGCGGAGGAGTTGAGAAAAGAAAATCAGGGAATTCTACTTGGCGGAAGACTCCCAGAAAAATGGGGAAAACCAAGAGAGACTGGGTTGGAATTTACAGTGGAGAATGCAGCGGAGGCCAAGAGGCTGGCATTGAAGGGGATAAGGTGGAACGGTCACTTCAGAAAGGTGGAAATAATCACTGGGGAAGTCGAGAAACTGTCAGCAGCGAAGAAGGGGTATCAATTGAGGACCAACGGAAACAGGGGAAACCTACAAGCCCCATGGAATCAGAATTGGAGAGAAGAGGGAAACGGAGCAGGATGGAGAGGGAAGTCGGCAATCAAGTGTTTTAATTGCCAAGGCTTCGGACATAAGTCGAGAGAGTGCAGTTCGGTAGCCAGAAAGGCTGCACAAAGAATTGAGGGGGTGGACAAGTAGAAGGGAAAGGTAGTCGGGGGGGGTTCATTATCGGAGAAGTCAAAGAGGCAGAGGAGACAGTAGGGAATAAGAGGATAATGGAGCGTAGCCTACTTGAGGGCTCACCAACACCAGGACCAGTACCAAAGAGCAGTGAAGAGAAGGGAGAAGGAAAGGGAAGTGAGAAGTCACAGGATCAGAGTTCGTGGGAGCCAACCCGACCAACCAAGAAACAGAAGAAGTCTTGGGCAGAAGAGATGGATAAGGACATGTTAGAAGGGGGGGTTAACTGCTGGTAAGGTCCTCCAAGTGGGATACCAGAATATTTGCAACTCATCTACAAATACGCATGCATTACTGGAATGGGCGTTCGGAAACGAGATAGATATTTTGTTTGTCGGGGAGATGTGGGTGGAAAAAAGGAAGGGAAATGGGACTCAGACATACGGGGCGTTCACGATGAGGTCTGAGGTCAAGAAGGGGAAGAGAGTAGCAGTTTACTAGTGGAAGAGGCTAGATGGGGAAGTAGAGGTAATAAGAGATGAGAAGAACGTGGTGATGGTCAATGTTTGGGGAAAGAAACTCGGGAGAGTTTACACGGATGGAAAACTAAGGATGGCAGATTGGGAAAGATGGCTGGAGAGCTTCGAGAGTTATGATAGCATGGTAGGGGACTGGAATACCTATAATCCAGGATGGGACCCCCTTTGCGAACATGTAGATGTAAGAGGAAAGAGGATGGAAGAATGGATGATTGAGGAAGGATGGGAGTTGGGAAAAGGGGAGGATAGACCTACGTGGGAAAGGACAAGAGAGAGAAGAGCGGAAGAAAGCCGGATCGATTTCTTCATTAGTAAGGGACCAATGGAATGGGATAAAGGCAAGAGACACAAGCTACTCTCAGACCATTGGGCAATTACAGCAGAAATAGAATGGTATCGAGTAGGGGAGGGGGTGAGAGAAGAGAGGCTGAGGATCAATTGGGACAAGCTGTGGGTTGAAGTGGCAGGAGCGGAAGAAGATCATGAGAAAGGGGATAATGGGTGGTACCAAAGACTAGACGGGATGACTGCCTACGAAAAACTCAAATGGTTATGAGATAGGCACCTGAAAGCTATAGTAATCACGGAGAGAAGCAAGAGGTGGTGAGACAAAGAGCTACCCGAGCAACTCAAGACAACTCGGAAAGCAAGGAGAGAAAAGCTGGGGGATGGGATAACGCAGAGGGAAAGAAGGATCAGGTGGCAGGCGGAGAAGGATAAGATGAGAGCACTGGTGAGAGAGAAGAAGAAGGAGTGTTGGCAAAAGTTCTGTGAGGAACACGGCGAGAAGGACTCTTGGGAAATCGTGAAATGGGCAAAAGATCCCTCGCATCTCAAGGGGATGATGAAAAAGCTCGTCGACGTGGGAGGGGTGGAGCTGAGATCAGATGAAGAGAAGGTGACAGGGCTGGTAAAGGACTATTTCGGGTGGAGAGAGGACGGAAGGGGAGTAGAAGAGGTGGAAAGAGAGGATGAAAGGGGAGAGTCCACTGATAGACAAGGGCAATTAGAGGAGGAGGTGAGAAAAGCCTTATCCGGGACCAGCAACTCGTCCACACCAGGACCGGATGGAATCGGATACAGGTTGATCAGGATGGTGATAGGGACGAAGCTTAGGGACGAACTGATGAAAGAAGTGACAGGGAATCTGGTAAGGGGAAGGATCGCTAAGGAGTGACAGAATTCGAAGGTCGTGATGATCCCCAAGTCAGGAAAAGATCACAACAAGACTAAAGGATGGCGACCGATCAATCTAATTAACTGCATCGGCAAGTTGGGAGAAAAGGTAGTCGCGAATAGGCTCCAAGAGTCAGGATTACTCCATCGGCACCAATTCGGATCGGTTAAGGGAAGGTCAGTGACGGAAGCGGCACTCCGAGTGGTAACAAAGGCACAGAGGTGCATGATAAGAGGAGGAGCAGTGGGATGGGGGTTATGAGATGTGAAAGGGGGGTTTCAAAATGTAAGAGAAGAGGATGTGATAAGGGAGTTGGAGAAGAGCGAGGAGAGGAGAAAGTGGATACCCTGGTGCAGGGAGTTTTTTAGGGCTAGGGAATTTGAAATGGAGTGGGATGGAAGAGTACGGAGAAGAGGAAGGACGAATGTCGGCGCACCCCAAGGATCACCAGTCTCGCCAGTTCTATTCTTGATCTGGATCGTACCAATAATAACCAAAATGGAGACTGCCTTGGAGGGGAAGTTTGCGGGGAAGAGAGTAGAGATAGAGATGCCGTCCTATGTTGACGACTTGCAAGGGGGCATTTATATCTGGGAGCCAGATATGGCGAAGAGGTGTAATGTGGGGGCGATGTTGGAGGAGGCAAATGTCGAGGTCAACAGGATAGCTGAGAAGAACCATCTTCCACTAGAAGACTCCAAACACAAACGGCTAGTCCTGCGTACGAAGAAGAGGAAGAAGAGCATGAATGTAAAGTGGATCAAATGGATCAGGATCATCATGGATGAGAGCCTGTCATTTGACAAGCATTGGCAGTCGAGAATCGATAAGGCTCGAGCAATGCCAGGCCAGTTGAATGAGATAGGCACCTCTAATTGAGGAATCAGTGCCACTAGCTGGTGGTTGATATATACAAGGATGATTAGGGCAGTGGCAATGTGGGGGAGTGAATTGGGATGGAGAGGTCAGAAGAGGTGGAAGCAAAAGATAATAGATCTGCAGTACCAGGCTCTCACCAAATGCGTCAACTCAGTCAAGGAAGCACGTAAAGAGCTGGTTAGAGAAATCGCGGGAGTGGAGAGTCCGAGGATGGCATTGGATGTGGCACAAGCACGGTTGTTAGGAAAAATGATGAGAGATCCTACAACACTCGGAGACTTGTGGTCAGGACCCGGGAAGCCAGTATATCCAGCCGAGATGGAAGAGGGGACGAATTGGGAAGCGGGAAGGTCATAGAAGGACTGTGGCAGGCAATGGCGGGAAGCTGAGAGTGACGGGTTTACCTCAGTCATGTCCCGAATCCTGAACAAAGCAGCGGAAGTCAGAGATGGGGACGAGGGGTTGAGCATCGGGAGGAGAGTTGAAAAGGGAGACATCCTGGAGATGAAGCTCCAAGCCAACAAAAACTCGAAAGCTGACAAGTGGGAACTAGCTATTAACAAGGCCAGAGAAGAGTCTATTGGAGTTTTCACGGACGGAAGCATGAGTGAGGAGGGAAGAGTAGGGGGAGGGTGGTATGTTGAGGGGTTGGCAGGATTGAAAGAGAGAATGGGGAAATTAGTGACGGTATAGGATGACGAGATAGTAGGGATGCAGGGAGGAATTCAGATGATACCAGAAGACCACAAGATCCTCTTGCTTTCGGACTCTCAAGCAGCAATTGCAGCTGTACGAAAAGCAGGGAGAACTGGCAGGGCTCGGACAGCGGAGTTGAAGAAGGTGATGAAAGATGTAAGGAAGAGGCAAAAAAATCTGAGACCCGACGCAGTCAGGATTGCATGGGTAAAGGCACATGTCGGAACCCGTGGCAATGAAAAAGCGGACCAGATGGCCAAGGCTGGGGCAGAGTTGGGTGACGAAGACGAGGGGATGCAAAAGGTGATAACAGAGAGGGGGTTGAGGCAAGAGTGGAAGAGGAGAAGAGCAGAGGAGAGAAAAGTAAAAGGGACTGGGATGGGGAGGGTAGTCAAATGGAACTGCAAGGCTCGAGTCAATTATGTCCACTATCACACTGGAAAAGGCAACCTACAAGCCTGGCGACATGTTTTGGACATTGATCAACCCGACGAATGCCGGAAATGCGGGAGGTATGCAGAAACAGGAAGACATGTTGCCCTGGTCTGCATACATGGAGAGGAAATCGGGCGGAAGTGGGGGACGTGGGAGGATATGGATGATCTGGAGCGGTGGCGGAAGAGGGTGAAGGACCCGGATGGAGACTACGAGCTAGATTTGGTCGAAGAGTTTTTCGCCAATCTAGACTTGACATAGGGGAGCGGGTCATGTAACGAGTTTCTTTTGTTTTATTTTACTTATTGGGGAGTTGGCCAGGTTAGGGGCGTGGCGGTGGAAGAGTGCGTTATCTACCTTGGGGAAAAGTGGGCCGAAGAGGGGGCATGGTGGCGGGAGCCAGCTCTGCGAGAGCAGCTGGACACGGAGCCGGAACCGGGTGTGAGACGGTACACGGACACTTCTATCTTTCGGGCTTTCATTGTTTCTTAGGATCGGGAGGCAGGGCGTTTAAGCAGCATGTTGTTTCATGTGTAAACCCAATCCTTCAAAGGTGCGGGAACGGGGCCGCCTCATAGCCTAAGGCTCCCTTCGGGGGAAAGGCGTATAGACTCAAAAAAAAAAAAAAAAAAAAAAAAACCAGTAGCCCCCAGTCCGTCTCACTCTATAGACGCATAGGCTCAAAAAAAAAGAGAGAAGTACATATCCTCCAATGCACGTACAGCAGGCACCCGACTTCCCATGCGACAGTGTTATCGACGCAAGTAAGTTACTGGTGTTCCAGAAGCATCTATGTAATACCAATATACACAACCGTACCACAGCAAAAAGTAGCGGTTCTGAGACTAGCTGCAGGGCCGTTCCGATTTCAAGCGCACATGGTAACGTTTGCTGTTAGAGTGCCCAGGTAGCGGGGACCCGTCTCTCAAGCGGAGATGTCGTGATAATGACTTCCGGGGGAGACGGTTCCGTGGGCACCAGGAGATTGGTTCAATGTAAACCTTGAACAAACCCAACTAAACAAACCCAGTCACCGCCAAATCCGCAGAGGAAGATTCCCTGTGTCATTTGAACGCAGAATTACGACAGGCCATGCCATGACCAACCCTCCTAGCACTGGGCCTTGCGCTCGACCGGCAGAAGCTCGAGCAACGGAGCTGTCAACAACCTACGAAAACCAACATGTATTTGCAGGACCTACCATACTCTCGGGTCTGCAGGAGCGAAAAAGGGCCCATTGCGCGGTGAGTGGGTGGTGTGTGGTGATCTGTGCCTTGTTTGGGTCTGCTGGCTTGAGAACACAAAAACGGTTGGTGCAAGATGTGAGAAACAGTGGTGGGCACTTTACAGCTAGCATCTTCTGGTTCTGGGGTGGTGGAAATGCAATCTTGGTAACTATCAATGAGTCCGAGTAGTATAGTTATCTAACAGTCTCACACCAGTATTTGCACGGTTATTCTTACAGTCACTACCAGTTTATCCTTTGATGGTCATCCCGCAGCCAAAATATCATTCCCTTAGCCCTGTGCTCCAAGTCTCAGATACTATGGTTGGATACCCCCCACACCATTGGAAGGTAACAGGGCTACGGTCTGGAGCTCCATGGTTAGCCTCATGAATGATATCCAAAACGAGAGCGAAACAGTCCTGTCCTGGCTCCAATCCTACGGAGCGGCTCGAAGGATGTCCATAACCGTGATGGGGACACCATGGTCTCATCCTGGCACATTCGCACGACTGCCGGGTGATAAACAAACACCAATAAACAGGCCCACTGAAATCGTCACGATGACAGTACGGCAATTTCATCGAACCCTTGCACAACTAATGTTTGCAATCGGAAAGGGTAAATATCGGTCTCGTATGCTGGGTCCCAAAAGCAAAGAACCGGTCAGGCAGGCGAGCTAGTGCTTGCTACGTTGCTAAGGATTGTGCGAATCGATCACAAATTGGGCACGGTACTGTTTGACATCTATGCTTTGTGATGAGGGGGTACAGGCATCTACTTCCCTGCTTTCTCAACCGGCACCCTGGATGGCGGTAACACGGTACGACGCTCTGCCTCCCTTAAGCTGCAGAGGTGCAAGGTGAAGCCATAAATTCGTTGGGTCGAGTGAGCCGCCCCTGGTCAATAGTGTCCCAAAATGGAATAGAGCAGATATTAGTCCGGATATCACGGCGCCGCCCGAGACTCATCTCGCATATGGGCATGCTTACGGAGTAATATCGTCTAAAATACCAAACTTGAGTTTAGTATGCCGCTGTGAAGGGGGGTATTTTTTCCTGTCGCAATTCTGCCTACCTGTCGATTCCGGGATTGCCCTTGAGGACGAAATTCAGATACCCAGTGCGCCCTTCAGTTTACACATGGGAATTGTTTGCAAAAAAGGCCCGAGAGTGTGTGGTTACCCATCAGTAGCTGGTGCTTGCAAGCCCACTGCTACAAACCGCCCCCAGTCAGTTAAATACAGGAATCGGTCTGTCTGCATTTGCCCTCTCTACATAGGACAACCTGACTTCCAGCTCCCGTGTTATTTTCCACGCCCTTGGGATTGTATCCCTGTTTTCTGGTTCATCCCAAACTCAAAGGGTATAGAAGGGTCCCAAGAGAGGCGACCCTAACATCCGACTGCATGGATCCGGAACCACCCCACGCTCTTCTTGGCGGGGTGAAGTGCTGCTGCTACACACGTGTGTGGTGCGATGTAGAGTACATGTTTGCACCCCACGAACAAAACATAGGAGCAATTGGAAACTAATGCAGTGTACACAGGATGGGGTTAGGTTTCCATACACAGCAATTTAGGATCTGGGTGAAATTTACATCGGCAAGTTTGAGGGACTCTCGCTTGAATTAAGAGAATTCTTGGCGATCATAGCGCCTGCTAATGAGGAAAGGCAACTCAATCTGAACGACATGCCATCTGGTACTCAACGATCGCCCACTGCCAATGAAACATAACATCACAAGGTTTTGATCCTCCACCCCAGCAAGAAGGCTCTCAGCCAATGCAATTAGGGGCACAGCATGCTTATGCCCGATGAGGGTTTCGATCTGGATCCCCGTATCACATCACAAATGCTCCTGGAAGGGCGTTGGTGACTGAAGTGATATAGATGGTCTTTAACTCTCCTAAAATTAATTCATCGTGAGCAGAAAGTCTGAACAAATGCAAGCTGCCCGCTGCCGGTTCTGTTGGGTTGAGAATTCCAGCCCAAGTACAGATTCCCCAGCCTCTTCCATCTGAGGCCTAGGGTACCCTGGCATGGGATACATCTGAAGCGGGCTGCTCTCTTGATGATTCATACCTGATATCATGCCAATTGAAATGCGCGGTTGGAAAGTCGTTATACCCACTCTAGGCTTGTGTAGCTTGAATTCTTGTTTAGTGGCATTCTCATACCCCCTCGTCTGTTACCTCAAACTTTCACAAGAGAGAATGTTGAGCATGTTGGGGATCCCTAGAATATGGTAGATGTCTGTGCTCTAGCATAC
>Ga0307514_10001073_pt1 | contig 38648 bp, 38 predicted proteins | sample 16_EM_MG_FD_203088 | JGI IMG/M metagenome (GOLD analysis project Ga0307514, IMG submission 203088) | Populus trichocarpa ectomycorrhiza microbial communities from riparian zone in the Pacific Northwest, United States - 16_EM | ecosystem: Host-associated > Plants > Roots > Unclassified | place...
TCCGCACCAGTCCCGCGGAAATCTGGACTGGTCCGATCCCGGTCCAAAAATATCTTAGACTGGACTGGACTAAACCCGGACTGGTCCAGTCTGGACCGGTCCACCCCCGGACTGGTGGAATCATTGGCTACAACTTGGTGGACTTTGCGCGTACTCTACATCACAGGGTCATGACAGGTTCCGAATCTTAACTTGTACTCATCCCACAACCCCTTCCAGCAAGCCCATACCCTGTCCAACAACCCCGTCCAACGACGGTGTGCACTACTCTACAACCCCGTGGATAAAGTCTTATTTTAATAGTAGTAACAGGCTCAAATTTGCTATCTTAGATATGTTCTTGCAATGTCTGAAACGTACGCTATGCTCTTGGTCGTCGTTGCTATGATGTCCACGAGGCTACAAACTGCTGCAGTTTGTCCCAAAGTCCACCCATCAATTCCTTCCCAACCAAAAAGGGCCATAATACTGCGCGTTCCCTACGATATAAAGCGAGATTACTAGTGGCAATTACCGTGGAGGGATGATCGTCGCCCAATGTCGTCCGAAGTATACTGACCACTTGCATCTGTAGGTCTTCAGCCTCATTCCATCGTCCTTGGTCCTTGTATGTCGTTGCGAGGTTATTCATGGCAACCAATGTATGTGGATGCTCATGGCCGAGTATCCTCATTCTCTTTTCCACAACCTGCACCGCCAGCTCCTCGGCCTTTTTCCATCGCCCTTGGCTCCACAATGACAATGCGATGTTAGCCAGACAGGTCACAGTCTCTGGATGCTCTTCGCCGAGTACTCGTTTCGTCGTCTCCATGACTCGCATAAACATCTCCTCAGCCTCTTTCCACTTCCCTAAGTTATGGTATGTCAATGCGAGGTTGCCCATGTTGACCAAGGTAGTGGGATGATCTTGGCCGAGAACTCTCTTTCTTATCTCTACTACCTGTACCTCCAGCTCCATAGCCTCTGTCCAACGCCCCTGGTCCGACAATGTCAATGCAAGGTGAGCTATGGTAGTCAATGTATCTGGATGCTCTTGGCCGAGAACCCCCTTCATCATGCTCATAACCTGCACAAACAACTCCTCAGCTTCATTCCACCGCCCCAGGTTACAATATGTCAATGCGAGGTTGCTCATGCTGATCAAGGTAGAGGGATGCTCTTGGCCGAGTATCCTCTTTCTCGTCTCCGTGACCTGTGAAAATAGCTCCTCTGCCTCCTTCCATCGCCCCTGGTTCTTGTATGTTGATGCAAGGTTATTAATGCAGACCAACGTATCTGGACTCTCTTGACCGAGTACTCTCTTGGACATCTCCACGACCTGCACCTCCTTCTCCTCGGCTTCCTTCAACCGCCCCTGCTTCTTGTATGTCGATGCAAGGTTGCCCATGCTGGTCAAGGTATCAGGATGTTCTCGGCCGAGTACCTTCTTCCTCGTCTCCACGATCTCCACCTCTAACTCTTCTGCTTCCTTCCATCTACCCAAGCTCGATAATGTTGATGCAAGGTTCCCCATGTTGCACAAATTTGAGGGATGATCACGGCCGAGTATCCTCTTTCTCGATTCTACCGCCTGCATGTCGAGTTCCGCCGCATGCTGGAATCTCCCCTGTTTCGAATATATCACTGCGAGGTTGTTTATGCTGGTCAAGGTAGAGGGATGCTCTCGACCGAGTACCCGTTTCATCATTCCCATGGCCTGAGTCAACAGCTCCTCCGCCCCACACCACTGCCCCTGATTAAAGTATGTCGATGCGAGATTGCTCATGCTGGTCAAGGTGCTTGGGTGCTCAAGACCAAGTATTCTCTTGCTCATCTCTATGACCAGTGTCTGCAGTTCCTCAGCCTGTTTCCACTGCCCCTGTTTATAGTATGTCAATGCGAGGCTGCTCATACTGGTCAACGTAGAGGGGTGCTCTTGGCCGAGTACTCTCTTCTCAGTCTCCATGACCTGCACCTCCAGCTCCTCGGCCTCTTTCCACCGCCCCTGGTTACGGTATGTCATTGCTAGATTAGCCATGCTGGTTAAGGTAGTTGGGTGCTCCTGGCCGAATATCTTCTTCCTCGTTGCCACGGCCTGCACCTGGAGTTCCTCGGCATGCTTGAATCGCCCTTGGTCCGAATATGTCATCGCAAGGTTATTTATACTGGTCATGGTAGAGGGATGCTCATAGCCGAGTACTCTCTTTTCAGTTTCCATGACTTGCACTTGCAGCTCCTCAGCCTCTTTCCACCGTCCCTGGTTCGACAATGTCCACGCGAGGTTGGCCACGCTGGTCAAGGTATCTGGATGCTCTTGACCCAGGTCGCGCTTGCCCACCTTTACGACTTGTACCAACAGCTCCTCGGCTTCCTTTGATCGCCCCTGTTTCGACAATGATAATGCAAGGTTGCTTTTGATTGATGCGACCGCCCAGCTCTGTGCTCTATTGGTGCCTTCAATATACTTTATGGCAATTTCCTGCAAATCTGCTGCTTCCTTCCACTCTCCTAGCATTGTATGCGAGTTGGCTACGTTTAGGATTGATTTAGCATAATATGGATGATTAACGCCGGATGTTGCAATTTGGTCTCTGATCCGCATCCGCAGCTTTTTTGATTGTTCAAATTTTCTCAACTCATCCAATAGGTCTCCAATGACTCCGTTCAAAGTCAATGGAATGAGATGGAGCGAACCAAATGCATGTACCATATCTGTGACCTCTCTTTCGTACACTGTCTGGGCTTCCTGTAGTATATTCAATCCGCATGTTCGATATTCGTGAATAAGGTCGACTTGAGTAAAACTTCCATTATTGAGCTTACGAATTCTCTCATTCGTCACCCTGACGGGCCGTACTGCTTCCATTTCAACCTTAAGATCATCGACTTGTCTCATGCTCCGTTCTAGCCATATATGACGTTGAGTGTCATCTGATTTGGCACCAAATCCAATATGATAACAAAAGGCAACCTGAAATGCAATGTTGGCAGCAGAGGGTTGATTGCTTTTGTACTTCTTTTTAAGGCTATCTTTGATCTGTATCCGTACTCGATAGTCAGCTACCATAAAGTCCGCAAGGTTTTCAGCAATCTTGAAAAATAATATTCGGCTCAGTAAAGTCTTTAGATAAGTATGGAAATGGCTTGATAACTACCCGGAACCCTGCAAGTACTTGGTGATCCACCGTTGCCTCAATTGGCGGTATGATAAAGGAGTCTAACCTAGCTCTGAATATCTTAGTAACAGTTTTTGACACCTTGTGTTTGGTTTGATCTTTGGTGAAACTTACCTGTCTTGTCGCAAAAGACCCACTAGTTTTCCAAGATCCGATGTCCGTTTTTCGGGGTTAAGTGGAACAGTCAAGCTGAAAAATTCTTTCAGATAAATCGTATAATCTGCATTCAAATCTGGTACTGAGTGCATAAGTTGCGCGGCAAAATGCTCAACTTGATCTTCATCCTTTAACCGTTCAAGCAGTGTGTGATGCTGGGTGGATACATCAAATGAAACAGACTCCGTCCCCGGTTCTGTATTGTGTGGCAAAATATCTGATAGCCGGTCCCCAAACAGAACCCAAAGACACAGCATGCCAAAGGAATAGACATCGGTTTTCTTGGCTTCGGTAGCTATGAATTCCCCAAAATGATGCTCCGGAGCATTCCACGGTCTTGACTTTGGCAGCAAAACCTTTCCGGCTTCACCCACGGTGAGAGTGGAATACCCGAAGTCCGTTACCTTTACCGTGGTCTTGTTGGTAGTTGCGTCCTTAAAAACTAGCACGTTTTGTGGCTTGATGTCGCCGTGAACAACGTCTGTGTCCTTGTTAGACTCCTAACACTTACATAGGAAATTGCTTAGAATGACAAACTGTAGGCATGCAAAGCCATGATGGCACTTCCAATGTCGGCACAGATTTTGAGCCGGTCCCCGATCAACATGTCCATGCCTTCACGCACGTTCATGAACTGTTGTAGATCCCACGCTGCTTTTTCAAAGACCAGTACTGGAACTGCTTTCTGCGTTTTTCGCTTGATTTCCCAACAAATCCCCTCAAGGTTCACTATATTTAGGTGGCTTTGAATAGGAGGTTGACTCAAAATGAGTACCTCTGATATCAAAGGTAGAAATTCCTTGCCTGAATCCCCGGAGTCTGAGTCTTCGTGAAATCGCTTGAATGCAAGGGGTAAGTCGGTGCTGAATGTTGATTGGCTTATCACTCCAGAACCACCTTCACCAAGAGTACTGAGAGCTGGCTGCCATGTAATAGGGAGATAATCAACATTGCAGTTTTGGACGATTGAGAGAAATGTGATCAGGTCGCTTTGGAGATTGTCGTTAGTCCAATTTGCCAAACGATTCGTCGAGGCAGAGTAACGGGTAAACATTCCATCGAAATGTGACACCAGTGGTGAGCTGCGCGTAGAAAACATAGTGTTGGGCGGGTAGAGTGCAAAAGCTGTTGCAAGTCCAATGTAGAAAGAAGGCGTAATGGTAAATTGGTAATAGTCTCGCGGTCCTGTTTATTTGGTCTTGACTACGCTTAGACGTAACGAAGATCGTACACGCTGACGAGGAAACTTTACGTACCGAATAATGGTCCTTCCGTACGTAAATGACACTTCGAAGTTTCAAAGTTTGTACTCAACCGAAGTATTAATGCCGGCAGCAGCTTAGGCTGTGCAACCCAAATCCTAGTAGGCTGAAATTTCCATGAGCCTGGATGTAATTCGAGACAGCACACCATTGGTGCCAACAAACCGCCACAAGTAGGATGGCTGTGCTTGCAGCATTGACGCATGCACATGCACAAGTGATTGCGCCCCAGCAATCACGTTCGACAATGGTTGGAGCCTTATATCATGCGGGCAGAATTCTGACCGATACGAATGACCAAAATGACTAGCGAGGCAGATTGATAAGGCGAACTACTTCACCGCAGTTGAAATTCGGCCCTGGGCCCCACAAAGTATGCACATGCGCAGTGGCCAAGCCCCCGCGGCTATGGCCCCCACCACAAAGTATCACAAATCATCACAATCACAAATAGTTGTTGTTTAATTATACTCTATCTAGAGTAGATTAGAGTATGACAGTTCTCTACTTTACTCCCCTTTCTCTAAAACAAACGAAAGGATAAAAAGAACAAACGGCAAAAGAGAGAGAAGCAGGAAAAAAGGTAAGAACGGACGAAAAGAGCGAAAGATAAGATCCTTGTCATTTCTTGACACGGCAAAGGCACCTTAGTGTGCGAGGATATGACAGCGTTCTTTAAGAATCACAGATAGTCATTGGGTACAGGCCGTTATTTAATCACTCTATATTCATTCTAACTAGAATATGACAGTGTCGCTCCCTTTCCTCTATCTTCACTTATTGGGTACGCATTAGAGTGTCAGTAGCGCCAGTGCTGTAGTCGAGGAAAAGGGCAAAATTCTGTAACGAAGATGTCTACTTATTTGTCAGCAGTGATACTTCTCTCATGCTGCACTCCATGCATTGTTCGGCTGCTGGTGGCACAGCAATATCATCCAGAGGCCTGCAGCTGTATCCAATCCGCAGGCACATGGATTTTGCAGCGCGGGTTGCCTTGATACCTATCATCTATAAACGTTTTCTTGCGCGAGAATAAGCAGTCCTATAACCTCGAGATTTAAATTTTCTCTCAACGCATCATCGGTGTTGCTTAGCAGGAGACTGCAGTAGTGTTGCAGAATACATCCGTATTACATTCATGTTCCGGGATCAAGGCTTCGTTTACCGGGCCTCAAAAACCGAGAAATACAGTAACGCTCCCTATCTATTATACTGTCACTCCCGCTCTCGCTTCCACGCAATCCATGGACTGTTTATTCATGTGAGTTGCCGCTTGAAGATTCATGGTAACTTAATGCGGTTCGCGAAGTGGTGTTGTCGACCAGGATCTTGTTTCTTAAATTCGCTCCCAGTTGTGTACATGTAGTTGTTTTTGGTCAACAGCACAGCATAATAAAGATTTGACTAACGTCGTTTTATGTCAAGGATTCAAGATGGATTACTATAGTGTGATTTCACTGCTAATAATAAGACGGTAGTGTAGAAGAAGCTGTGTTACTAAAGGATCTGGCCGGATGTCATGCTTTGGGAGGGCAGTTTGTGAGGCTAGCCCGACTCTTGGTATAAAGCAATATTGATATAAAGCTCGCAGGTGCTACCAAAGTTAGGGGGTTCAGAGCATATATAATTATATGTGGACCGGTAAATGAAAAATTGCTGTAGCTTGCACTCCGTATGACTACTTTGATGACCGGTCAGCGGAAGGTATTAAGAAGGAGGATCGAAAATGATATTGCTTCTTGGCTACAGGACGCATAACATATCTCAGGGCGGGCTGTCACTAATAGTTAACAATTCAGAGCGCGGGAATCTCCGATGGCCGGTCGGGCAGCCAGCCAGCTTAAATATGGCGAAGTTTGGGCAGGTACATTCCTCTTCCGTGAAAAAAACTAGGTTTAAAACGAAGTCTGTACCAACAGATACATACCCACCCTCTAAGAAACCAGAAGATGTATTCTATAAATGTATCGGCCCGGATACATTGATTTACCGCACAATATATCTCATCCATGAAAAAATGTATGCATCCGAAATTTATCTAGTGACACCCTACATTTCTAATGTATCTGGCTGCTTGGTGCGAATATGTATCACAAGAATGTGTCTATACATAATGTATCTTACCTGAAATTGGGTGATATGACTATAGGGCTTACAGATGGGGAACGAGATTCCTCAACACCATCACTACTTGCAGCCATCATCACTGCCGCCATCACCGCGATAGCAAGGCCGCCACCCAACGTCTGCCAGTGGACTTACAAAGACACCCAGTCTTATAGGGGCTCTGCCAAAGCATTTACAATTGCAAGATGCAAAAGTATCAGAATACATATTTCAATTTATCACCTGAAGTAAATGTATGCAGCACGTACCTTGAGATACATTTAATGACAAAATGTATTGTTTTAATGGTACTGTATGGATAACGATTGGTATGATGGAGGGCTTAGAGCTAAGCATGTCAATAATTGATATTGATAGTGGAGGAGAGCTTCCGCGAGAGTAAAGAATCACCCTTCTTAACCCCATAGGAGCAAGCTTGCAATAGCAAACTTATGGGACGTAGTGATATAACTTATAGATAATAAACTAGAGCTTAAGATAAGGCTATTCCCAGGCGGTGTTCGTAAGCGGCTTGGCCCGGCCGACCTTCATGAAGCCGGGCTTAACCGCCGCCAGACTTTTGGCGGCGTAGGCTTTCATATAGAGGCCGGGCTGCTTAGGAACACTGTTCCCAGGGAGCTTAGTGTGTCTGAGGGGTTCTATTCTGGGGGTCGGATTCATAATGGTGGGTCAGCATTTGGATGCATGCTTAGCAAAACGCACTCATTTGAACACTAGCTGTAGGTTTATGTCATCTGACTTTCCCCGGATCTATACTAGAGGGATGCGGGCAGATGCCCCGAAAACCCACGGGGCCTTCATGTACAGTTTTTACCACCTTCCAGTCCACAAGAAGATCTCCAGTGTTTCTGTGCCGGATCGCCCCGAGCTTACCGTGCTAATAACCTAAACTTTAGTAAACCTAGAGCTTACCAGGCTGGTAAACCTAAATCCTATAGTCTTCTGGCAGGTGAACCTAATGCCTTGCGCGTGGGAAAGTTAGAAAGTCAACCGCCGAAAAGCAAGAAATATTGCGGCGCATTCAAAGTCGGACCAAAGATATCAACTGATTTTAGACTTGCATCCCGGTGAAAGCCGGAAAGCGACCTCACAAATTAGCAATGTGCAGGCTGCTAGGTCCACATCGTGTCGCCGTCACTGACCTTCTTCACGCTTCCCTCTTTGCTCTTTGCCTTTGCTTTTCACAGCTGTCACCCCCCCCACATCTTTTCATCGCTCATACCCCTTGCTTTGATCTTCTCTTATCCCTCTACCTACTCCTACTACCGTCCTCCATCCCGAATGCCTTGTCGTGTCTGGCACCCGTTGCATCATTCCCTCCGAACTCAACGTGGCTTCTTTGGCTCCACCGGTCGATCTGGATACTGACGATGCCTTTTACGCCCTCCACCATTTTATTTTCCAGGGGGACAGTATGAAGTGCGAAACAAGCCTGTCAAATCCGTACCGTGATATTGTCAACTACTGGGAGTCCTTGGAGAATATCCTCAAGCTTCAGTCTAAACCTAAACCTGATACTCGAGTTCACCTTCTACTGGATGCTTTTGTCAAAATCTGCCAGCCCCACAGCGGCGAAATCCTCGCTCTATCGCTGGTGCTGCGTCCATCCGCCGGCTCAGCTCACTCCACTCTTGCCGCTATCAGAACGCCGGAAAAGCTGATTTTAAACATTGCCGGCAACGGTCCATCACCTCCCGAACTGACGGGATATCTCGGTGGTATTTGAAATGGACTTCAGCAGTTTTCAGTCCTGGAAAAAGAAGCACGAACTAAACGCAGCCGCCCCGATGCACCAGAACTTAATACGGATGACTCACCGCCTGCAGTGGGGTCTAACGAAACCGCTCAGTCACAGTTGATCAGGCAGCTGCACGAAGACATTCATTCTTTTGTTTCCGAAAAACACGATCCCGTTTGGGGGTTTCATGCAGGCATCCGAATACTCCGTGCCGTCCGGGCAAAGTTAACCCTGCCCTGGACGACAATTTTCGGGGCACTAAGAATAGATCTATATCAGACTACAGTAAAAAATGAATGGACGAAAAGACTAAAAGGCCCGACAGTCCGGCTGCATAGGGCAGCTATTGACTACAAATCTAAAAACATCGTAATAATATGGTACCAAGCAAATGCGTATAACTCCCAGAGATCCAGTCATGACTGTAGCTCCTCCGCTCTCATTTCCAAGTCTATTAACATCTTTTCTGCATCCCCAATATCCTTTGCATCGCCACATTGAATGTCCTCCTGGAACCAAGATTTGAGACACTCCATAGCTTCGATGATATCATCACCCAAGCGGGCTCGATGGTCAGAGATTGTGTAGCGGCCACTATGATGAATAGAATTAGTATGATGTCTTATGCAATTGATTGATAGAGAGATGCTAGTAAATAAACATACCAGCTGAATACACGCTCTGCTTCAGATGACATTGCTGGAACACTACCTAGCTCTAACCCCATACGTGCCAACTCTCTTCCTATGAGATCGATACCTTTAGAGACCTGAAACCAGTACTCCATCATCCCTTGCCTAATGTTTGTCTGCTGGAATTGCTCCAGTGCATCAACATCCTCCTTGGCTAATCTGACCTTTTTTTTCCGCTTCCAAGCTGGACTATCGCCTATTTCAAACGTACAATCGAAGTCTCGAGCCCCTGGGGAGGCGCCAGATGGACTGAGATCAATTGATCCTTTGTAATCTCGTATCCAGAGCTTTCGTGTATCGTGAATCGCTTTCTTAACCCATTCCTAGCGCTATGCCCACTCTTCTTCGAACTATTCAAACTGAATGTCTGGATGAAGAGCGACAGCAGCATAGTATGTAGGTGTGTCATCGAGAAGTGTATAATATCTGTTGCAAGTTAGCTGATATATTCACAATTGACAAGCTAAATAGTGTACACTTATTGAGCATCATCCGTGCATTCGTAATCGCTGCTACAAGGTGTGGCGTTGGGTGACCAATGGCAGATTAATAGACCCGCTGGTCTTCGAGGTGTGTAAGAAGCTCATCATATGCTGGCATGACGTCTGCCAATGAGGCATTGGTATCTTTACCCGGCAGAAGCATCGTCCACTTTTTGAATGGCTGAAGTATTTCCAACAATGTTCGCAGCTCCTGCCACTCATCTGGGCTCAACTCATCATTGGCAATAACACAATCCTTTTCACTTCAAATTACTGCTGCAACAAATCCTCCAGAAACTCTCTTAAATTCATTACACAAGCAATTGCTACCATATCTCCATTCCATCTCATCTCATTCCCAAGTATAAGTGTTGCTGGTAGACCAAACGCCACATTAAAGCAGAATGTGAGCAAATGTGACATTGCCGCTAATGAAGCATTCAATTGAATGGACTATTAAGTAGAATGCAACATTCGAGTAGCCGCATGCATTCCACATTCTCATCACATTACTGCGAGAGTAATAAACACGGGTTACCTACACAAAGCCAAAGCCCTAACGTAACAAAATGGCATTGAACTACATGGTGTAGTGGTTACAAAGTAGTACTTATACTCGAGTGCTTGGGTTCAAGTCTTAGCAGAAGCTACTGCGAATATTGTTTTTGTAGTTAAACAGTGGCGGCCACACTATACATGTGGTTGATGTGGCAGAAGGAGTAGTACCTGCGGAGATGTGCAGATGTGTGGAGATGTGCGGACATCAAGAAATATATAGGTGCAAGATTAGTGTACTATGACTGCCATATTTCCATCAGTGTGCATTGTTCTAAATGTGTGATTAGTGTAGAATAAATGTAATATTAACGTAACATTTCAATGTATCCCCAATGCTACATTGCTGTAATATTCAACCAGCATTCCATCCAATTCATATCCGTACAAATTCCGAAATACCCCAGAATTCAAACTGATGTGTACATTTACAAAGAATCAGACATTAATGCAGCACTAATTTGGCACCAACAAAGGGGTTTTTCTGGTACAGTATGTATCTGCGGGGTGTATATGGTAGCGGCAAGCAGTTATAAGTGCAAGTGCAAATTTATGCGCTTACCCTTTACACCCACAACCGGTGATACATTGAGTATGGCAGCCAAAATGCCAAGTCTGCACACGATCGTACAATTCCACCGATCCGAGGAGGATACGGATCTATAAGAGCCGGCGCTTATATCATTTCAGTCACTTTCATCCCTTAATTTTCGGTACCATCAACATTCCAGCTTCTCGGTGACCTGCTTGCCACCCGGAATTCCACGAACTTCGAAAGTGTAAGTGCTTGAAACCGCCTTTATGGGATATACTAAACCCACGATAGACCATCACGTCATCCGAAAACAACCGCTATGGGTATAATCACCGTCACAGTAAACTCAAAAGAACACAACATCGATACCATGATAATGCCCTACTTCACCTCCAACACCTCCCCCAACTACACCATCCCCCATTTCGACCTCGCTCTCCGCTGCATCTACGAAGGCTTCCACATCGCCTTCGAAACCTTCAAATCCGACCTAACTCACTACCCCAGCCTCTGCGCAACTCTAAAACGGCTCGACGTACATGTCCTGGGCGGCCACGCGCTTCCAGAAATTATCGAGCGCTTCAAACGATTCCAGTTTAACGACGAGGCCACGCGGATTGCAAACACCACCCTCGCTGAAGACTGGGTATTTAGGTTCCTGTACATGCACCATGCGGGCCTATTGTCGTATAGAGACAGAAGTCGCGTTTTTAATGCTGTGTCGTATGTCGTTGCGCATCGGTATTTTTATAACCACTATACGAGGAGTGTTATTCGGGAGACGTACAAGACGATGAGTCCGTCTGCGAATCAGTTGGCGTTTATCGAGCAGTGGCCAGTTTATGGCGAGGATGGGAGGCCGCTGGAGCCGGTTATTGCGGAGGATGATGAGGAGGTTGAAGATGATTATGACTCGCCTGAGGCTGAGGCGTATTTTCAGACTTATGGTCATTATTGAAATATGAGGTAGAGATCTAAGTCTTTCGGAAGGTTTGAAGTTAATATTCTTAGATGTTGTATTGCAAGATTTGGTTAGATTGTGGTAGGTGCAGAGCGTTAGAATGGTTGAACGCTGTAGGATGTGTTTGATGGTGTTTAATCGGTAGTTACATTGATGACTTGAAACTTAAAGACATTGAATGTGGACCCCGGCTTCTTTCGTCAAGGTTTACAAGTACCCGGCGATATATATACACAGTGTGGGTGTTTCAAGCAAACATCAGACCGGTAGTCTGTATCAGCCATGACGTCGTTTGTTGCTCAGGCTTCGAGAGTCGATACGGTGATGAGCAGGGATAGCAAAAGTCCGTCCCGTCCGTCTGAAGTCTTGCCCTGGCCTGGATTACAAATTTTCGGGCGCCTTCACCTTGGACTGGGGTTTCGGTCTTTTGAAATGTAAGACTGTCAACTTATAGGGCCCTGCAGGTCATCGAGTGACACCTCGGTAATCACGAGTGATGATATGGTGATCGTAAGTTTGTTTGTTTGTTTGTAATCATATTGCATTCGGCCGCTAGCGGCCATGGCATATACCCGTACACATTTCCTCCCCGCTTCTTCCGTAACATAAAGAAACAAAAGCAAAGTCGCGAGTCCTCTTCTCCCAAAAACAAACAAATTCCGCCAAAAACAAACAACATCATTACACCCCCCCATCACTCGACTCCTCGTGATCTGAGTTATCCGCCTCCTCCACCACTCCGCCAATTCTGCCAACATCTGTACGATAAAGAAAATCTAACAGTGCCCGCGAACATTTTTCTTCTGCAAAAACAAGAGACATCGGCAAACTAATCTTCGGCTTCTTCATCACTTTCGTAACGCCCTCATATCCATATTCCCCCTCTTGCCCGTCATCCCAAAGCCGCTTCTGTTCTCGTTTCCATCTTTTACACCATTTAAACAGGTGATCTCTCGTTTGATAATCGTGCCCACACCACCAGCACTTCATATCTCTTCTTTTTCCGATGCGTCGTAAGTATTTCCCCAAAAGAGCATGTGCTGTCTGAAGTTGATAAAACCTAGCCGCAATCGACTTCCGGGATCCCATCACCGCACTGTTACCTCCCCTTTTCACTAAATCGTACCGGTAACTGTGCTTTGACTTTCTCCCCATCTCTTCTATCTTCTTTTTACTTTCCTCCCATTTCAACTCGGTCAACCTCCGGTTGATGTGGGCGAAAGAAACATAATTTAAATATAATGGCGGATTTTGTGTCTCGGTCCTCTTTCCCCTAGACTTATACGCCGCCTTCGTTGCTTGTTGGTCCGCTTTTTCGTTGCCTTCAATCCCTTTATGGGCGGGTACCCACCGGTATTCCACCTGGATATCCTTTCTTGACAACTCGCTTTCCCATATCATCGTTCGTAACGCTAGCACCTGTCCTGGTCCTGGTTCGTCCGATTGTATTCTTCGTAAAGTCGCTTGGGAGTCCGTAAAAATCGTTACTCTCCTCACTCCTTCCTTCTCTGCTATCTCGTTCGCAATTTTTACTGCTTCCGACATCGCATACATTTCGGCATCAAATGCCTCTTTTTGTCGACCCAGATGTACCCTCCTCTTCTCCCACCTCTCTTTTTTCCACACCACAGCACATCCAGTCCACTCATCCTCTTTTCTCGCTCCATCAGTCCAAAGAACCAGGCCATCCCTTTCCTTAACCGCCTCTCTCTTGGCCTCTTCTTCGTCCTGTATAATCACTTTGCCTTTCAGGCTATTTCGAACTTTCGGTAGTGTGGTCGTTTCGTAACTTCTCCGTTCACAAAACTCCTCCGGGATCAACTCATCAATCCCCTCCACCCTCTGACACACACTTCCTCTCGTTTCTAACATTCGCCCTCCTCCCTGAAAATCGGGCATCATCATCTGCCTTACTTTATAGCGCCTTAAACGGTTATTAAGAAGAGGCTCTGCCGGTCGTAACCCCGCATCATTCATAAGTGCTCCTTGAGGTGTCGTCCTAAAGCATCCGGTTACCCTTCTGCCCTGTTCATTCAACACTTTTTGTACCTCCTGAGCCCTATCTTTCTGTCCTCGCCACCACAGTTCACTTCCATACAACATCACCGCTTGAACTGCCGCAACTTGGATTCTCTGACAACTTCCCGGGTTCAATCCCTTCGTAACCATTAGAGATCTCACCCTATTCTGTGCTTTCCTAGCCTTCGCCAGGGTTTTCTTTGTATGATCGTTCAGTGTCAGCATATCATCCAGCCACACTCCCAACCATCTTGTCGCTTCCTTATTATATCGAACCTCATGATTTCCCACTCTTACTCGAGCTTTCATCTTCGGTTCTTTATTGCTTCTCTTGCGAGTAAACAACATCGCTTCGGTTTTTTCAATGTCAAACTGACAGGCGTTTTCCTTCGCCCAAATTTCTGCTCCTTCCGCGCATCTCTCCAGTCTCTATGTGCACTCCCCCACATCCGCCCCTTCCACCACCCATGCCACATCATCGACAAAAGATATGCCCTCGCTCTCGCAGTCTCCCTCTTTTTCCTCAACTTCGCCGAATAACCCCGAAAGGTATATAACGAAAAGAACTGGCGATACTGGCGACCCCTGTGGAACTCCCGTTTGCACATCCATACTATCTCCTTCTCTTCCGTCCATCGACATAATCACTTTTCTTTCTTCCATAAAGTTTTCCACCCATCTCACCAGATCGGCTTCGAACCCCATTTCTTCCATTCTTCTTATCAAGTTCCCCTTTGCCACGTGTGGAAAGGCTCCCTTAACGTCCATCAACAGCACTGCCGCGGTATTCCCCCTTCCCCATGCTTCTTCGACTCTCTTCATCAACCTTCCAACCGCGTCTATTGCTGACCTTCTCTTTCTGCATCCAAACTGTCCGTCATGAAGTAACTGCCTTCGCTCACACTCCTCTGCTATTGCGTTTGCCGCTACCTTCTCAACAACTTTTCCCAGACAATTCAACAACGTAATCACCCTATATGCCTTGGCGACTCCGTAATCTGGCTTATTCGGTTTCGGTATAACCACCCCCCTCGCTTCCTTCCAAACTCGTGGGTGTATTCCTAACCTAAAAGTAACTTTGACGATTGCAATTATTCTCGGAGCGTCCCACTCCCACAATAACCTCATCGCCTTAAACCCCAGTCTATCCGGACCGGGAGCCTTCTTCACTGATTGATCGAACAGAGCCAATCGGATGTCCTCATCAGTAATCTTCTTCCACATTCCTCCTCCCTTTTTTGGGGCCTTTCTCTCCACCCCCTTCAAAGGTCTCGGAAATGCTTCCTCTTTAATCAACTCTGCCTTATCCTCCCAGGATTCCGCCACCACTCCATCCCTGGATTTCAAAGCCTTCGTCGTTTGCTGACCCCCCAGTTTTGTATACCTCAGAGCCTGCCATACCTGATCCTGTGTTGCTGAGGACAAAAAGTCCTGCCACATCTTCGTTTTCGATTGTCGGATTATTCTTCGGACGTTGCTTCGCTGCTTCTTAACTTGTTGCTGCGTCGCTTCCCCCCTTCTTCTGGCCCTCTTTAACGAGCCCAAAATCCTTCTATTTTCTGTGATCTCCTCATTCCACCATCTCTTGGATCTCGCACAAACTCTAACTTTTTTGCAGCACCTATTAACATGATTAGCAAAATTCCGCTGTATCCACTCAGCTTCCTTTTGTAACTCTTCTTCACTGCTTTCTTCGGTCAAAATCGGTCTCTCTGAGCTCTTATCCTTCCAATATTTTTTTGCTTTTTGATAATTTTCTTTTTCCTCCTCCGACTTGAGCCCATCGATATCCCATCCTGTAACCTTTCTCGATACTTTGGCTCCTTCCCCTTCATCCCATCTTAGATGGGCACATACAATCGCATGATCCGAAGTAGTTGCCAAATCTGTAGCTATCTCCAACTTGTCGGCCATCCCGGCTTTCGTTATGAAGAAATCTATTAACGACCTCGACTCCTCGCCGTTTCTCGTACTCGTATGGGTTGCCTCCCCATCGGTAACATCAGTCAAATCATATTCATCCATAAGATTCGTTAGAAAGACTTCATCTCTTTTTGGTGGGCATTCCGGATCCCATCTATCGCTGTGAGCATTCCAATCTCCCCCTATCAGGATATTGTTCCGCCCCATAATGTCTCTCCATCTTGCTGTCTGCGCCGGTCTGCCTTGGCTCCTCACCCCCCCCTCCTGCCTCAGCTGATCATACACATTCACCAATCTCATTTCTCTCCCCGAGGGATATTTTATATCAAACACCTGTACATCTCCGTCTCCCCCCATATCCACTTCCGAAAACTCCAGGTGTGTATCTCTTCGTATCGCGGTCATCGTTCTTCCTCCTCTGACCAATCTATATCCTGGGTGACTAATGTTGTATCCTTCCTTCTCCACTACCTGTTCTTGCATCATCACAACATCAGCCCCCCAAACAATTCCCTTTTCCAGTGCCATCATCGTCGCATCATACCCCCTCCCACAATTGTGCATTATGCACTTCAACATGGCGTCATGGGGGTTTCTGGCATCCCTGCGCTGGAGCTTGGCTCATCTGTCGCTTGTGTCGAAACAACTTGAACTTCCGGCTCCTTTGACATCTGCTCATTTTCCTGAGCTTTCTTCTCCGCCTCTGCTGTGGACGGTTCCCCATCCTCAGTTTCTTTCGGCTTCTTCTGGTGCTCTGTCGTCACATTTCGGCGTTCCCCCTCTCTCTCCTTCCAGGTTCGCCTTTCTTCTCTCGCAACTTTAATGGCCTCCTGTTTCTTAACACAATCATTTGCCTTCGCGATATGGTTTCCCTTGCAATTGACGCACTTGTCAACGTTATGGGCGCAGTTCTGTCCCGCATTAGCTTTGCAACCTACCACGTTGCACTTATGGTCCTTCGTCAAATGCCTTCCCGCACACAACATGCAAGCCGGCATCTTCAAAGCCCCACACTTCGCCTCAATATGTCCCCATCTGCTGCAGACTCCACAAAAGGAATCGGGTCCGGCGGCCATGAATCTCTCCACCTCAAACCTCACCCCCGCCGCCCTCAACCCTCCTTTCAAAACTTTCTCGGCCATTTTACTCCCCTTGACCGCAAACACAACCGAGGATGCTTTCTTTCCCTCCTCCTTCTTCTTATGCACATCCTTTGGTCCTCCGATCCAGCTAATAGCGAGGGGCAACACCACCCCCTCATTCTCAGCCTGCAATTCTGCCCTCAATTTCTCCAGACCTCCTCCGGTCTTCTTTCCCAAGTATCTGTCGAAATTGACGCCATGCATCTTCACTTTCTCCCAAAGTTCATTCGTCTCGATGTCCACAATTCCTGCGTCCACCTTTCTCGCCGCCTTGATCACAATTTCCCTGTACCTGATCAGCATCTCAGCAGTTGCTCCAGGGGTCGTAATCGTCGATAAGCATCCTCTGGTGTTCTTCGTAACCCCTTGGATGCGTACAAAATATGGGACATTTGCCTCGAAAAGTGCTCTATTCACCTCCGACGAAATATCCAAATCCTTCTTCTGAGAAAGTGGGAGTCCATTATCTCTCTTAAAAGTGACTCACCTCTTCTCCATCGAATTTTGTCCTGGGGGGACCGGTCTCATCTCATCCTTCTTTTGCTGATGCCTTTTCACCTCAACAAAACCATCCCCCTTCTTCTTATTCTCTCCCTGGCGTTGCTGCTGCTGTCACTGTTCGGGCTGTTTCTTCGGTGGTGCCGGCGCCGCTGCCCGCTGTGCCCACGTATCCTTCTTCTTTTCTTCCGGCTTCTTTTCTGTCGGCTTCTTTTCTGTCGGCTTCTTGGTCTCCGGCTTCTTAGTCCCAGCCGTCGGCCCCTTTGGTGCCGTCTTCACCTCTGGTTTTTTCACCTCCTTCTTCTTTTGTTGTGGCACCGCTGGCACCACCGGTTTCTTCTTCAGGATCGTAACCTGTCCCACCTCCAGACGCGGAAACTCCTGCCTAACTCCTCCAGGCGGAATCACAGGCGCATGCTTGGATTGCTCCAGCTCCTGCCTCTCCACCTCCATTTCTTCCCGGATAGCTCTTTCTACCTTCTCATTCTCTTTCAGCGAAAAGGTCGCTCCCGGCTCAAATTCGATGTCGCTCATTTCTTCTTCCTCAGGGGTGGCTTCTACCTGTTTCCCCCGGTGATCGTAAGTGATGAAGCTATGACCGAGTGACGACCATAATATGGCTACAACAACCAAAAGATTGCGCACTGTCTTCTCGAGACACAGTACAGTAGTATATACGCCCTACCGCGAGATTTGAGCTAACAAAGGCTCCTACTGAAACCCACTGGCACGAGATGTCACTCGGCACGCACCTACATTCCGACCCGCACTACCTAGCTAAGGCTAACATCGGTCCCAACACCGGTGCCATCATTTAATGCTGAGAATTGACATGCAAGGCCGAGGTCCGTGGTCTTGTAATTCTCCGAGGGTTTCGCCTTCACCTCGATCGCTATCCTATGTACGTAGGTATTACATTAATGACTAAACGGGCCTGATCGTACACACCTGCCCAAATTATGTTTTGCTTTACAGACCCACTTGGAACCAATTGACTTGAATCGCCGTGCTCGGGAGTTTGCTGCAGAGAAGGTGTTGTTAAGGAGGATGGATGTGCACTCCTCCTCAATGGCTTGTCTCCGGGGCATTCTCCATAGCTTCCGCATACGTCAATGAATCCCCATTGATGGATGTGGATGCAATCGCCGATGCAATCAACTCTTCCGCAATGGTCTAGCCTTGACTTCTAGTGACACGATCTGTGGCCGGTGGTCAGAGTTCCCAAAGTCCGTCCCGGGCGGGCGGGGGTGTGGAATATCCCGGATTATGACTTTTCGAGCGGGGATTTTTCGGACTAGGGGGCCATCTGGGCCGCTGTAAGCCGAGTAGGTGTATCGACTCATGGCCCGCTCTAGACTATGTTACTAGGCCCGAGAAAACTAGAGGGCGCCCGGACTTTTGGGAACGCTGCCGGTGGTGATGGCGGTGCTTACCTTGAATGCTTGGTCATGGCCTCCATTCGGTGGTGTGGTTTCCCCGCCGGAGATGTCGATTTTGTGAGATGCTTTCTCTCCACGGCGGTGATGATGATGGCGATTCGTGCGCGGTGTGGTCGCGACAATGGGCGAGACTGTCTGCACCCTCGTTAGGAGCACAATACGTGTGACATTACCCGAACCTGTACGTGTAGGGAGACTGATGACTGTGCGTCGAGCCGATGGTTATGGGTATCGGTAACATCATCAGTACGGCCATGAGCACCACTTCCGTGGCCTTGACACGTTCCACTGATATCATCCGTACGGCCACGTCGATGCCCCCCCTCGTTCTACTATCTCACGCTTACGGCTCAGAGGCCTAATTAAGCATACGACCGTACATAAACGAATTTTGGCGTACGCCTAATTTTGAACTTTACTTTCAACATTTATCGTGCACTCCCAAGCCCAACATTCGTACAGCCTTAATCAAACAAGTCCAGTCGCTCTCCGAGCACTCTGAGCACTCGGAGGTTGAGCCCCCAACAACTCACCACCCACTTCATTCATCCCATCCTGACCATCCCACCTCCTCCCAATTCTACCTACATCTAATTCTACGTTAGGTTTATTCTAGATATAAACGTTGAGACAACATCTACAACTATCTCCATATTATCTAAAAGTCGGCTTTTATTCTAGATAGCCCTCTGGGGGACTATATTATGCAGCATCACACTTGGCGGGTTTTTATGTAGGATAACCCTAACAAAAAGTGTTGAACTAAAAAGGAATGATTGCTCTCATTAACTCGAGTCATTAACCTTGATATGACTAGTCCATAAAAGTCATTAACCATCAATACAACACTATCACACATTTCCTGCCCATGCTTGCCCACTCAACTGGCGAACGATTCGGATATCCGAGCGCCGAGAAAACATTAAATAGCACTTTTGGAGAGCTTCACTAAGCGCTGAGGGTTATTCTATATAAGTTCTTGAATTGAGAGTTTTCCTACAGATTACCATCCTCAAAGGGGTTATTCTGCATAATAACCGGACTTGTAAAAACTAGGTAGGTATAGCAAGAACCTTGTTCTTTATGTTAATTCTGGGAAGTCTAATACCAGAGCGCGATAGATCACTCAGATATAAGGCCATTAAAATTCACCAGCTACAAGATAAGCTCCATAATTCAACCTAATCTTTGCCTCCGGACGACACAGCTTCTGTCCCTTTAGGTATTCATGATAAATAACTAATCTTTTTATGAGTTTAGTTTAAGGTGGGTGAGACGAGTGGCAGTGGAAAGATAGCTAGTACTATTTAGCAGATACTCGAGGTCAAGAAACGAACGAAGCAGGATCGGAAGCACTTATTGTAGTTTATATTTTGCTGGGTGTGCATTACGGAAGGGTGGATGGAGGAAAGGGCACTTTTTGATTTTGCGTGACAACGTGTGGGGTCGGGCCCGCCGGCGGTCGCGGCAAGTAAGACAGCAGAAAATGTAACGAAGAAAATTTAAGGTTCCCACCAACAACTGTTAATTAAGTACTTAAGTACTTGGTACTTAATTATCTACGTGTCGTATCAATTGTCGCTTGACATTGTGGTGGTGCAATATCTCTGTCAATATGTTAAATTTAGCAGTTCATGTAAATTGTAAAACTAAGCTACATGGGCCAGATGTCGTTGGCCACGTTCATATACAAGAGGGCATTGACGTACCACTGGTAATCATCATACAACCAAGTATGAATTTGGTTTGCAGGCTATGTGTTGAACTGTGGACGTACGTATCAAAGTGAGAATTATGTTCACGAAAAGTTATGCCAGTGGAAGGTCCGTGAAGACAGTATCAGACTCAATAGTTGCTGCGAGACTTTGAGAATGCTAATCATGCAACACATATATAAAGCGTAGAATGGATGGCCATATTGAATATCTCAATTCCATAACCGACCTACAACGAACGCCTTCATACTACCAAGCCAACTCTTCTAGTCTGTTCTTAAAAATGCCACCTTATGCCTGCGATGCCTACCAATGCAACTGTGATGGATTTTTGCGTGGATGTACTCCTACACAGTGTGCAATTTGTCTTCACCCACAGGCAGCACACCCATCTGTCAATGCACCCCGCAAAGCTCAATTGAATCAACATACCAAGCCAGATAATGAAGTTGAATCCATTGATTTGACAGCCGACACAGAACCTAGTGCGGCATCAGACTCATCGTCCAATACAGAGACCGAGAAGCCTAAAAAGCGTAAGCCAGCTATGACCACACCCTCTGCCACATCAACACGGTCTCATCTTGCAGAAGTTCGTGATCATCGACGGAAAACTGCATCTAAAGAAAAGCCAAAAAACCTAAGAACAAAAACATTGGACTTGTACCCCCCAGCAAAAAGTCAGTCCTCGGAAAAGAAAAGACTCACGTACAGTCTTTAATTGCGTCCCTTGTACTTTTCACCAAACGACCCAACGAGGAATACAAAAAGGAAGCATTGATATACCAATGGCACATCTCAGACATGGCGGAAGAGGTTGAAAGCTATGTGATTTACTTAAGAGGAATTATTCAAGATGAACATCCAGGCTGGCGAGAGCGCGGATTGCAAGAAGAGTGGTGTTGGGGTGTGAATGATCAGAACAAAATCAGTATGGGTGAGTTGACCAGGACCAGTGAAAAATTGCCTCCGACCAAGTTAATCACTGGAAACGGCACTTTATTGTCTCCGATCAAAAAGAATGAGGATATACCTGATGTCTCGGGTGTCACTGCAGAGAGAAAAAAGCTGGCTAAAACACCTGTCCGGCGTTTTGCAATTGTTGTACGGCTCATGTCAACTGCAATACGGGACAACACACCATCACCCCAGTCTCCACTACCTCTACCACTCCGAGAACAACCGAGTAAACCACAACACGTTGAAATGTCATGGAAGGAGATACAAAAGGTCAACAAACCACTTGAAGAATGGGAACTTGAATTGGAGACCATGATGGATATGACAAGGGTGTAAAAGGAAAAGATTAAGGTATGTCATCTGACATTACGCGTCAGAGTGAGCAGAAAACAAACAGAAACCGTCAACCCAGAACCAAATATTTGATGAATATATAATCCCATCCCAACCACAATCACCACCTCCACAATCAGCACACAGTTCATCAATTGCTGTTACAACTTTGTTGAACCCTCTATTGAGAACCCAACCACCACAAAGAAAACCATTATACACTAAACGCAGTGCGGAGCTGATGTCTCCAGAAGATTCAACCATCAAAAAGGAAGAACGTAAACCAAAACGGAACTGGAATCTTCAAAACAGAATGGTCAGCGATGAACCTTCTTTTGGCCCTGTGGTGGATGGTACAAGTGAGACGTTTGAGAGACAAACAGGGGATGATAGATAGAATTACAACATACTGTACGTTACCCATCATTGCTCCTACTCTGATTATTGAAATACTCATTCCGGTAACCCCAGTCAATGTTCAATATGATGCTGTCCTCAGAGTCGCTTGGATGCTGATCTGATTCTTCTTCATCGCATATGTCTTCCTCGTTGATGTGTATATGATTTTCATCATCGGAATCGGTTAGGTTCATTTCAATATCTTCTTCAATATGTCTTTTGATTTCTTCTCTGATGTCTGCGATGCAGGAACATACTCCTGTTGGCTTTGGTATGATCAAGAACTGTCCGTCAGTCTTCACCAACTTCAAGACCTCACGTCGTAGGTAAAGATAGGCGTCATAGTGATTTTCGTTGAACTTAAAAGATGTCTGAAATCCACCGTTTTCCAAAATGTTACAAAACGTTATTACCGTTTCCACTGGAAGGTAATCGTTGAGATCGTAGGCAGCAACATCATTTTCTAGTTTCTCCATTAGTGGTTGCCATGGCTTGCTTCCGTAGTCACCCCTTCCTTTAGGAGGATAGTGATTCAACTTGTTGGGACGCCCAGTTGGTAAATAATGCTCACGATTTTGTTGCTTTCTGATGCTAGGACGATTGTGCTCCTCAACACAGCCATGAATATGCTCTCGTATCATATTCATATAGAGAAATTGCAAACAAGCCTTGTCTATCTCACCTCCATCAAAGAACCCATCTTTTTCCAACCCTTCAAAGAACTCGCGCCATGTTTCTGTCTGGGAACCAGCTAATTGATTCCACCATGCTTCAATACGTTGATTGCGTGTTGATGTACCAAAGGAGTAAATTTTTTGAAACGGTAGCTCTGGTTTCTCTGCTCGACATAGTTTAAGTTGAGAATTGCATACGAGGACAACCTCCCAATCCATATCTGAGCGTATAGTTTTTGAATACACGCCCATCTTCTCAACTGCTTCCAGAAATTGTTTATTGACAGATATGGCTGTCCGGTTTGAATGGCCACAGTAACACCAGATTATATATTGATAGTATGCATCAATGCACCCATAGATCTCAAATCCAAATCGTGAAAGCTTATCGTATCCATCGATTGACCATACACGGTTTGTTCCTTTAACTTCATAGCGACCACGTTTGCGTAACCGAGAAAGCCGGCTAAACTCAACTTGTTCAGAATCGGTTGCCCGTACAGGAGCCTGAAGCTCACGCTTACATATATCAGTATCAAGTAAAACCGTTCAAGTTGCTGCAGATAATGTATTGCAAAGAATACTTACTCTGATACAAACAACCCTGATTATTGCACAATACCCATCAACTATGACCGACCCCACCGGAGACTTTGACCTGAATCACGATGCTTACTCAATATTGTTTCCAACACAGAAGCAATTTCATTCTTACTTATAGATGGTGGTCGTCAATGGAGAAGACGGATGGTAGGATGCAAGCAAATATTTTTCAATTGCATTGACGTTATATGGTAACCATGTCTTTCTAAAGCATGGAGCATATCGGCTGTTGTAAAATTGTCTATTCAGAATTTGTGAATTAACCCCACAAGCGTCTCATCTTTCTGGAGTGAAATGGTACTGCGTTTGTTGCGGAACTTCCATTCCTTGAACTTTTTCTTGTATGATCGTTCACTAATTGAGAGAAAGTGGATATATGTCAGTTAATGTAGAATATTCAAAGACGAACTATCAGAATTGGACTACCCCGCCGTGAAGTTGTGATCCCGTTGCATCAATGCCATCACGTCTTGCAGAGTTTTACCCTCAACAATGTAGTGATGGTAGAGTGTATCCTTATGATTGACCCAGCTGTACAGAAATGTAGAATGAAAAAGTTAGATGGCTACTAGTAGATAGTGCGACACGGATAGTTCACAGTGTGTGTGTGAATGTTGAGATACTGTTTGTATGGTGTTGCCCCCGGGTGGTGTTGCGCCTAAGTGGTGTTGCACCTGGGTGGTGATGAAGTTGGGTGGGGTATATGGCAGTTGCCGTTGGCACACATCACATACATGTAAAGGAAGTATGTGTACCATACACCCCATCCGTAGCACAATATATATCCAAACCTCTGAGAAAATTACTGTAGCACATGAAGTCAGGCACGGCAACATAAAGCAATAGCGTGCACATTTGTTGGAATTCAATTCAACATTATTGGTCGACATGTGCATTGAATTGCTCTGAAAACAAGTTCATCTTCAACCGTCACTAATTTACCTTACCAGTAGCGGAGTTCAGCAACTTCAACAACATGCAAAATGTAGATTCTGCCCAAGCAAATGCAGACGTACTGAAAGAAGCAACTGCAGAGATTTTAACGGTATTTACAATACGATCGAGCCACAACTGCTTGGCCAAAACATGGAATACTCAGTTCCACAGTCACAACATATCACTCACATTACAATTACGCATGCTTTGATCTTTGACATCAATATCCCTGGGCATACCGCTGCACATCTATCGCTACCGTTGTTTACCATCTGCTTTACATTGAAATAAGTAGAAAATCGTAAACTTTATTCATAATTTCTAGCTATTCACGTTTTATTACTTACATACGCTGTTCCAGAATTTCCCTATCTGCAACTACCTTGCCTTTTCCAGATTTCCAGAAATTCCTAACACGAGCAGTCAACCTCTTGTTAATCTGCATGCTGCTTCCAGATCTTGTAAATCCTTTCTTAATTGTACCACCAACAGTGCCGTAGACATGAACTGGCCCTTGCCAAATTTGTTCCAAAACACCATCAATCTTTTCGTAGTCAAAGATGATTCCATTATCCGCAATGTAGAAAAACCCACCACTCATCTGAAAGCCGTCTTGAAAAGAGGTAATTTTTCCAGTTAATGCAGCAACGTTGCCACCGATACCATGTGTAACGGTAGAAACATCATTGTCAATGTGGCCCGTGTTTTCAAACCCATCTATATTCCTAACGTCAGAAATTGTAAAGAAGAAACAGGGAATTCAAACTTGCTGTAAGTGTAGTGTTAGCAACGGGTCCGGGTAACCTGCCAGCGGTCCGGGTTTGGACCGCAATGACAGGTCGGTTCGGTTCCAGACCTGTCCAAAAACCCGACCCGCTGACTCTTGGCGGGACAAACCTGGGCCCGTACCCGTCAACCCGCGGGTTTCGACGGGTTTGGCTAGACCTGTCGGTTCCAATCTCGGGTTCCGTGTTTTGGGTTTGACATTTATGGTCGCATTCAGATATGCTACTGTTGATTGTAAAATAGCGCTATAGGTACGTTACAGTCCATTTAGAATGTATTGGCCGCTTTAATAACCAAAACGTGTAGACATACGCGCGCTACCACATCCTGAAAATGAGCGTCAACAGAGCATCAACGATTGTTGGTCGTGTATCTTGGGTAATCTGGGGGTCCGAAGGGTCAAATATAGTCATAAACAAAGTATTGGCTGCCTTTATAGGCAAAACAGACAGTGAAACGCTCCCTGCCCCATCTTGAAAATGAGCGTCAACAGAGCGGTAACGATTTTGGGTCTTGCATCATCGGTAATATGAGTGGCGCTTGATCAAAAGTATCCATAAACAAGGATATGGCAGCCTTTATGGGCAGATCTATGCGGAATATTCCCGCCACATCTTCCCGGACAGTAACAACCCATATTATTTACACCGCTACTACTAAGTATTTGTGAGCCTTTTTGCGTCCCAAAATAGTCACTACCTCGTATATAGACAATAATGGCCACAGCGTGTGGTAATTAACCATAATGGAAGTCCAACAATCGTTGACACTCCATTGACGCTCATTTTCAAGATGGGGCAGGGAGCATTTCATATTCTCTTTTGCCTATAAAGGAAGCCAATACTTTGTTTATGACTATATGCAACCTCCTGCACCGCAGATTGCTGAAGATACATGACCAAGAATCGTTGACGCTCTGTTGACGCTCATTTTCATCATGGGGCCGGGAGCTTTTCACTGTCTGTTTTGCCTATAGAGGATGCCAATACTTCATTTATGACTATTTGCAACCTCCCACCTCGCAGATTACCTAAGATACATGACCAAGAATCGTTGACGCTCCGTTGACGCTCGTTTTCATGATGGGGCAGGGAGCGTTTCAGTGTCTCTTTTGCCTATAAAGGCAGCGAAAACTGCATTTATGACTATATGCAACCAATCGCCCCTAAGATTACCCAAGACACATGACCAAGAATCGTTGATGCTCCGTTGATGCTCATTTTGCCATGGGTTTATCCAAAATATGCATTTATTTGTTTTGGCGTAGTCCATCATTCACGTTGAGTTGGCAGCCTTTTAAGCATTTTCAGTTACTTTCATCTTAATCACTGCATTGTTGTTTAATAATACATATAAATATATCTTTTAAAATATACTTTACAGTATCTGCGAATTCAGGATAATAATAATCACCAAAATGCCATACCATTCGATTAATGCTAATCATCACTGCCAGATTTGCCCAATAGGCTGCTTTGGTCTTCAAAATGAATGTTAGCTGCATTACCAAACAGCAGATAGTGTACTAACCAGTGGATGTTCCTTCATCAGGCAGCATATCTGGATCATAATCTGTATCGTGCTCGCTTTCCTGGGCAGATGCATCGAGAGTAAAAGATTCAGCACATGGAAGAGAAGTATGCGAGTACATATAACCGGCTGGCAAATTGATGATTTCGAGACGTTGATCACCGGAAATGTTACTGGTTGAGGTGAGTTGTCTTCCGGGCAGAAGTGGCGTCGGCTCTGGAGTCAGCTCTGGAGTCAGCTCTGGATTCTGCTATCTGCGTCGGTTGGGCGGAGTCGCACCTGGTCCTGTGTTTCTCCAGCTAGTCTGCGGATTCTTTGCGGTGCCATTTTGGCAAGGAAGGCATCCGGGCGGCTGGTTTTGACGAAGCATAGCCGGGTGTCTTGCTATTGCATCGTTCACCTTATTATGCCCAGGAAACTCAACACCCCGCTTCGTCTCTTCTCGGACCTCGGCACGTGATTTCTTGATCAGACATTGCGTTTCCTCCACTGCGGCGCGCGAAAACTCACCTTTGGACATTTTGGCCATGTTCAACGCCAGGCGCATGTCGGACTGTTCCAGCTGTACATGACCTCCTTGCCTTGCCATCGTTGCAGACATGTTGAATACCTACAAGAAACTAGTTGCTGGTTCAAACAGTGAGATGCGGCTATGACATCGACCATATACGCTTCCGTAGCCTCCTCTAAGGTGATTAATGCCTGTTTCGTCCAGTCTCGGAGATGTGTATCAGGAAATTTTTCCGCAAAAATGCAAGAGCTTACAACATCATGATCTTCGATTTCGCGCACTGTGCGGACAAATGCCTTGGTCGACCATGGATGTTTCGCGTTACAGGCAGCGATAAATTGGTCACGTAGCTCTCGGCATACACTGGCTATTTGTTATACGGGCAATTGACGGCTATTGACCGCGGTATGGAGATACTCACATCCAACTGCATGCTACTTCTTGTTCGTGCTGCGTCCAGTCTTACGGACGATTTTTAAATATGCATCCTCAGTCATGTGTTTGGTGGCTGCATCGGCAGCCTCGCGGTGGACTAACTGGTGCCTGCGTTCTTGCTGTGTGCCGATAATTGACATATTTGACAACGCATCTGCCAATTGGCCGGATTTAGATTCGCTGGGACCTGGCTGAGGTGGTTGTGTGTCCATGATTTGCTGGTGTGGAATCGGAGAGGAAGATGATAACGAAAAGATGTGGGAAGCCCTGAGGATTATATAGTTAGCTACGTAACAGAATGGAATATTAGGCTGCCAACATGATCGTTATACTCAAGATGAATCCTGCTGCATATAGCGCCAAGTTGCAGGGGTTTCCCACAGCCCCGAGATGTGCAATATGTCGGTCCGATGTTGTTTGTTTGTTAACAGGGATAAACTTTGCTGTACAGCCGCCGAAATCTCATCATTGTTACCTATAAACAGGACATTGTTTGAGGGAATGGACATCTGCTGATGTTTGTCTCAAATGATCCCCGGGATAATACACGAAACTGACACTAACAATCAAGTCATGTCGTACGATTAGCCTAACCATTCCCGATTGATTGCCGGTCAAAAGAGTGGTTTTGCTTTGTGCAAGATGAGTAAACGTACTAACCTTGACATAAAAGACACAGCTTGCCTCCATATTGTCCATATCTTGCAATATTCAACATCTCGCACAACAAAGTCAACGCAAACTACAATGCTCAATGCTCCGAAAAGAACTTTTCGCCACTTCCGGCGGGCAGATACTGCAAATCGACAAAGCGTTCAACCCAACGACGTCAACAAGCGAATGAAGGCAAGAGCGGCTTGGAGGCAGAAAGAATCCGAGCCCTGGGGGCATTGCGCAGCTTGAGATCCAAAAAGAAGCTTGTGGCAGAGAAACGACGCGAAACACACTTCTTAAGCAACGAAGAAAAAGAGAAATGGATTGAGGATTATGTTGAGAGAGAGACCGCTGGGGCAAGAAAGCGAGTTGTAGACGCAGAGGCAGCGGTTCAGCAAGAGCAGGACGATATGGTACATACTGACATCGCGGGGTTGACGTCCAGAGAGCCCTAAAAGACTTTTGAGGAGATGATGGCTGCTATCGGAGAAAGTCTGAGTGATCTTGCAAGTTCCGACGATGGGGAGGATGGGGAAGATGAGGATGAAGAGACAGCGCAGGGCAAGCTGAGCGAAGATGATGAACCCGGCTGGGTGATGGGCACAATCACCAAAACGGTCCAGCCGCGCATGGAGAGCTTTCGGCAGAAGCAGATGAAGCTTGCTGCATTGACACAGCCGGGATGGGAGGATGCAGCCGACTACTTCCGTGAACGAGATAAGAAGTACGGCACAGCCGAATTGAAAGTTCCGGTCGTGGTTCAACCTCAAACAGATGATGACACTTCGGCATCTCCACCAACAACATTTGGAGAGCTTATGGTGAGGCTTGACATTGTCCCTGGAATATCGCAAATGCCGCAAGGGACTTCTCAACCAGGAAGTAGTCATATTCGGCTAGGCTCGGTGAAACCGCAGTCGAACACGAGCATATCCGGGCTTGAGCCAGCCGTAGAGCCCTATACGTCGCCATTGCTGAAAGCGAAGCCTGTTGAGCCAGTAAGCTTTTAACGCTGCATATAGCCTCCAGCTAATCACCATATAGATTTCGGATTCGGACGAAGACATGGTGACGGCTCCTGCGTCAGCGGAGGAATAGATAGGCAAAGTGTGATTTTTGATGTCATCTGTTTGTAAAAAGCAATTTGTTTACCAATTTTGTTACGTGTCCACTTCTTCTTGATTTCAGTGACCAAATTGTGAAACGTGATAATTTGTCTGTGCTAGTGCAAGGGTCGAACGCACCATGTGAATGTTCTAGAATTCAAATCAGGCAAAAAATCTGCTGACACGTTCGATTGGCATTAGCCAGTGACTGTTAAGCGACAAAGTAACAGCTATGTTAGTGAGGAAATATACTAACAAAATTTAAGTGAGTGATGTCATACGTGTCATAGAAAGAGCGGTCAGTGTTCAATACAAATCAGTCTGAACAACGACCATCATGCCACATTCATCCATGTATCCAACTGCATAACTCTCCGCACAGACCTTGTGCACATGGTTGAGACATTTGAAATTGTGTATGGTACGTCATGGAAATCGAGGAGAAGGAGCTGGATAAGGAATGGTGAGGAAGTTGAGCTATATTTACCAAAAACTAGTGAGTTGTTCTACATGCCGTCAATTGCCGACCGAAAGCGCCGGAATGTGATAGGGCCACATCGTCTCTCAATCAGATAGCGTGCATAGCCTCTGATCAGACATTGAGACGTAATAAAACTCCTGGATGCATACGATAATACATACAAATGCAATATTGGATGTCAATAACGTGTATATGAATGGTTGCGTACAATTATTTGGTGCACAAAGGCTGTTTCGATGTGATTAAAGTGAGCGGCAATAGAGTGTCAACGATTCACAGTCTTACACATTTGGCAATCAATTGGCGGCATTGTCACATCCTTCCAAAGTAAACGTATTGGTTGGCGTAAAAGCAAAATAGGCAAATGATATGCTCGTTGCCACATCCTAAAAATAAACGTCAATGCAACGTCAATTGAGCGTCAAGGATTTTTGGCATTGCATCATGGAAACTCCAGAGGGCTGCGTGATGATATTAAGCCATAATCGCGCTATCAGCCACCTTTCTAGGCAAAACTCGTGGGGACAAGATTGCTTCTATGTCCTAAAAATGAGCGTCAACGACTTTTGGCCTTGCATCATAGAAAATCCAGTGGCTGTGTGGCAACGTGCATCCATAATCGCACTATCGGCCGCCTTTCTAGGCAAAACGTGTTGCGACAACATTGCTTCTATGTCCTAAAAATGACCGTCAACGGAGCGTCAACGACTTTTCGCCATGCATCTTGGAAAATCAATTGGCTGCGCGGCGACATTAAGCCATAACCACACTATCGGCCGTCTTGCTTGGTGAAAATTGTTGCGACAACATCGCTACTATGTCCTAAAAATGAGCGTCAACGGAGCGTCAACGATTTTTGGCTTTGCATCATAGCAAATGCAAGGTCTACGCTGCGATATTAAGCCATAATCAAACTATCGGCCGCCTTTCTAGGTGAAAAGGATTGAGACAACATCGCTACTATGTCCTAACAATCAGTGCCAATGGAGCGTCAACGACTTTTGGCCTTGCATCTTGGAAAATTCAAAGCCTGTGCGGCGAGTTTTAGTCATAACTGAACTAGCGACCGCCTTTCAAGGCAAAAATGATTTCAACATCTTCGCATTGCTCTCCAAATGAGCGTCAACAGAGTGTTAACGATTTTAGGCCTTGCATTGTGGAAAATCAACGTGCGGTGCGATATAATTGATCAATAATCGAACTATCAGCCGCCTTCTTAGTCAAAACAGCTTGCGACCAGATTGTATCCGTGTACCAAAATGAGCGTCAACGGAGTGTCAACAATTTTTGATCTTGCATCTTGGATAATCTAATGGCAATAGAACGCAGAATACCCACAATAAGCTTATCAGCAGCCTTGAATGGCAAAAACCCTAGTGACGATATCGCATCTGCCTCCTACAATTGAGCACCCACTGAGCATTAACAATTCTTGTGGAGGCTCAGAACGCTATACAGCAATGTACTGCATTGTGATGCTCCTAAATCAAGTTTTACCCGGTCAGTCTTTGCAATCTGTCCTTGTATACAACCTCACAAATATGCATGCAATGTCTTACAGATCTGATTTTATTGCTTGTAGCTGTATTCAGTATTCAGGAACCCGCAGTCTACTATACTATAACGATACTTTCGGCGGTCTTTCAAGTCGGATTACCCAGCATTCTAAATTTTATCACCATGTTGGATTTACAATCTTTGAACACCTCTTTGCTCGAGGTTATTATTTCTTCCAAAAACGAATGTGTCTTTATTCGTGATTTGAGCGACCTTACTTTGCAAATCATCTTCGATGCGTGGTGGGATTCCATGCATGTAGGCTCAAATCGGCTGATTGCCTGGAATAATTCTAGACCTGCGCCTTTGTGGCGTTTTTATTTACATCGTGGAATGGAGGAGAATGGCAGCTCTGGCATCATATGTATCGTGTGTCATCAAGTTCTTCGCCATCCATCAGAACATGGGACCAGCACAATGGGGAAACACTTTCTGGCAAAAGCTCACATCGCAAAGTTAAACAAATTGACAGAGTCAGAGGTTACTGAATTGACTAGTTGGACAGTCGATGAAACAGCTTTGGCCATCCTGAAGAGGCAAGGAAGTCGTGGAATCACAATAGTAAGTTCACTGAGGCAAATCATATTCTACATCCAGGTATTTCCATATTGACTGGAATGACAGAGAAAACTTTCCAAACTGGCAGCTAAGGACTGTGAAACTTCCAAATTTCACCAAGACACGTGGGATCGCTACCTGATGTTAGGGTTTGTTTCGGCACATATTCCATGGAACGCGATTTCAAATCTTGAGCTACAACGGTCATTTAAGGCATTACGCAACTTTGACCTAGTGCTACCGTCCGCTACAACCCTTAGTAACATTTGCCGGAGAGAATATGCACTGACTGTGGATGCAATTAGGAAGCAATTGCCGATACGAAATAAAGTTAGTTTAGCTTTGGACAGATGGACATCTACAAACAAATTGGCCGTAACGTCAGTTATTGCTTACTATATGGATTGAAATTGGGCATTACGTGAAGTTCAACTCGCTTTCGATGAGGTTGATTGCCTGCTCTGTTCCTGTTTCGAAAGCTAATTAAGGATGATAGGTCAAAGGCCAACATACTGGAGCAAGGCTAGCCGTACATTTGAAGGGCATGTTTGATCGTTTTGAGCTTACCGACAGCCGTTTGCTTGGTATTACAACTGATAATGCTTCCTCAAATTACTCGATGACAGGCAAGCTGCAATCAACACTTGGGGCCTCTGGAATCGAGTGGCCGGCATTGAGGAACCACATACCATGCATGGCAAACATCATACAGCTCGCTTTAGGTGCATTCATGAGCAGTCTCGGTGTAAAAGGCCGCACCAAGTCTTGGGAAGCCTATGAGCGCGATCAGCAATTTGGAGAGAATGAAAGCATAGATCTTGGGAAGAGTCAAAGACTTCGAAAAGAGGGCAAAGCTTGAATCAACAAGGTGTCGGCCATGAAACGGGGTTTAGCAAAGAGAATTGAGAAAGTACGTATTTCATGATATTTTGAAAGTCCTGAAGCTGACCTTCATCCAGCAGAGAATGCTGGCTGTACTAATTATGCTAACACCTGGTCGCCGAAACGAGTTCATTGACTGTCAAAAAGCCAAAGTCCGCATTGCAGTACTTCCGATTATGGTTGTGAAGACACGTTGGAACTCTACTCTGGAGTTGCTCGAGCGCGCCTACCGCTTACGGGAAATCACCCGTGAGTGGCTTCAAAACCCAAAATGCAGCGAATACCGGCCGCTATTCACAACTCAAGCCGAATGGAGGATTGTCAAGTATGTCATGGAAGTATTGAGGCCATTTCGATATTGGACCTGTTGGATGTCGAAAAGGCATACAGTCACATTGCATCACGTCATCACAGTGTACAATGACATGTTCGATCACATGGATGACGTGATGCGAGCTTTGGCCAAGAAGAAGACTCAATGGAAGGAAGACTTGTTCTTCGCTGTGAAGTGAGCTTGACAGAAGATTTCCAAATACTACGTCGAAGTCACTCCAATGACGGGCATGCTTCTGATTTCCGCACACATCCTCAATCCTTTCCAGAAGTTGAGATCATTTAGAAAGTGGGACAAGGGAATGGATATTAATCCTGAAGACGAGACATCCTACACTACACAATACCAAGAGGCCTTTCTGAAGTATGTGGAGAATGAATACTGCGCCAAACATCGACGTGTGCCAGTCAATAAATTCGAAACGGTACAGAGCAGCAATTTTGTCCCCTCTGCAATGGCTTCAGGGTCCTATCAATCATCCTTTGATCCATATGATTCGTCCAGCGATGATGAGGAATACTTAACGCTTAACAATGTGGCTGAGACGACACCCGGACGTAGCGATCGCGCAGCCCACTTATTGACTGCCGCCAGGCTCTATTTGATTTCGCCGCCTGAAGTACCAAAGAACTGGGGACAAAGTAATCCAAATCTCAATGATTACCACTCCGACCCAATGGAGATTAGCAGTACATTTTGCATACCAGACATAACCAACTGGTGGCGACAACAGGAGGAAACGCACTCAAAGTTCGCCGATCTATCCAATGTGGCGCGCGACATATTCTCTATCATACCTCATGGTGTCGGAGTCGAGGCCAGTCTTTCCCTTGGCTGAGATGTTATTGGCTGAAGGCAGTCAAAAACCACAGGCGAGAATCTTCGCAAAAAAGTTGTTGTAAGGCAGTTTGCTCGAGACAATAACGGGATTTTGGCCGGCACCGACCCGGAATTGGATACCACGAACACAGAAAATGACTCGGAAATCAAGACAGGGGCGGAGGAACGGAAATTGCACAGAATGGCCAAGGTTCACGACTTTTTGGAAATGTGGCAGGGCAGCGAAAACCTACGTGCTACCCAGAAGGAATCCCGAGCTCAAAACAAGAAGATGACCGCTGCAGGATACATTTCGTACACCGAAGAGATCGTCAAAGCATCCTGGTCACTCTTTCAACATGATGGTGCGGCTGCATTTAAATTGTCAGAAAGATCACCTTTGCCACCAGCTTTGTCTACAAAGAACCTCGCTGGAGGTAGAACTCAAATCTTAAATGTCCGCCGAATCCGGAGAATCAACTCTCATCCAGTGGAAAGTGATGATGATAACGCACCTGAAAGCATTTCGGACACCGAAGATTGGCTTAACTGGACTGGCGACTTGGATAATCCAAATGACAGTGAAGAGGATTGCGCAGCGGCCGATGAATCCGATATTGAGTGCAACAATGGCATCGAAGATCCGGAATGCCCAGAGGAGCAGGATATGAGCGCTGCGCCAAATGTGCTCGGATTGGGTCGGCCAACACGGAAGTCAAAGAGGCAGGCTGAAAAAGTTTTAGTGACGGTCAATGCAGTTGAAACCCGGAGAAATAAAGGAGGGAAGAAAAAGTAGGACAGAATGCGTCAATGGTTCACCAGCATTATGTAGCTTGACAGAGAGTTGCAGTTCGAGATGTATTGTGGGCGAATGGTAAGAAGTAGCTTGTGAGTATCAGTTCATAAATAGATGTATAGCAGGCGCAATTAATCTTTTGACATGATACATCATTTTTTGTCGTGTGAGAGTGAACAGTGCAACATGATTACGCCACTCGGCTTTGCCACAGGGCCAAGTCTCAATCAAGCAGAAAGACTACCGATAAAGTCAAATCAGGATGAAAACCCTTATGGACGTCAGCAAATGTTTAATGGACAATACATTGAAATAAGCGTCAACGGAGCGTCAACGATTTGTGGTCATGTAAATATGGTAATTCACCAGTGACTTGGCCGTTGATATGCATAACGGTCGTATTAGCAGCTTTGATTGGCAAAAGAGATTGCAACACAGTCACTGCCCCATTCTTAGCATAAGCGTCAACAGAGCGTCAACGATTTTTACCTTTGCATCTTGAGTAAGTTATATTCTGATTGGTTGCAGACATCCATTTATGAGATATTGGCTGCCTTTACTGGCAAAAACAACAGCGACATGCTCCCTGCGGCATCCTGCAAATGAGCGTCAACGGAGCATCAACGATTTTTAGCTTGGCATCTTGAGCAAGTTATGTTCCGATTGGTTGAGGACATCCATTTATGAGATATTGGCAGCCTTTACTGGCAAAAACAACAGGGACATGCTCCCTGCGGCATCCTGAAAATGAGCGTCAATGGAGCGTCAACAGTGTTAGGACTTACATATTTTGTAATGAAGGCATCGCATGGAACTTCGCATGCATAACCGTATTATTGACCGCCTAGCTAGGCAAACATACCTTATATCGAACGTGAAACACAAATACCAAATTAATCGATATTGCAAGCTGCTCAATAAGCAAAAGCACATTGTTGGTTGCTGTAAACGCGCTTTTGATAAGATATTAATGACAACTTGCAAATTTAAGAGCCTTATATGAATCAATAGATGGACCCGCTGACAACCTGCCCAATTCTGACAGTTTGGGAGTTTACCATGGAACCGTACCCGAGTGGGCAGTTCGGGTTTATTGACAACCCGGACTGCCAATTTGGCAGAGGTTCGGTTTGGACCCGGACCTGGACCCGAAGTGACGGTCCAGAACCGTTGCTATCGCTATGTACGTGTAAGCAAGGTTTGAACAGATGATATAATGTTAGGGGTTCTCTCCGAGCAGTGTCAGTGGTACAAGTACCACGTGGTATTACCTTTCGCGAGGGTTATGCTAAGCATATCTCGATTGAATAAGCAAAGGGGGCTTAGCGGAGTCATTGAAAGCAAGTGCTGCGGCAGCTGATTTGACGATGCAGCACCTGCCAGGTACACTCCCGTTGCGCATGTTGTTTTCAACCAGATTCATTCTTGGATACTATGTGGTTGTATGAAAATACACGGCAGTCGTGCTGGTACAGGGTTCTGCAGTTTCCTTAATTGGATGTGTGGCACGCCCGGGTAGTGATGAAACCAAAGCACCTAAGACTGAGGGGATATGGCGTTGGCAAGCAGCCTAGAATGATCATCCTGCATTGAGTTGAGGAGTTGGCTTCGTAATGATTAATCTATTGGATTAAACGCGCATAAGTTGAACATTGGCATAGCATCGATATTAACGATGTAAGACTATGAACTGCCGGAGATGATATCAAAGGCAGAGACGTGGCAGTGGGGAAATGGGCCACGTTCCAATTACCGACCACCACCCATCATTGCGAGATGTCAAAGTTGAAGTTATGGTCTGATTAACGAACGAAGTGATACGTGTCTCCTATGGGTATGCGAGAGCACATCTGATAGGCGCCCACAAATAAGTCGCCAGGATATCTATCGGGCATTGCCAATAAGTCCCACAGATAAGCGGCTATCATTGAGGGATTAAATCATAGTTATGTGTCAAGGACTTGAGCCGAATGTAGTAGGGCACTGGCTATAAAGAGATCACACTGTTCCGGCAATGAGAAGACAAGCTCGAACAGCTAGACGAAAAACGATTCCTACCAGCGGAGAAATATCCTTATTTATTATTGCGTTTTTATGATACCTATATCTATTATATCTATACCTACAATCTATTAGCCTTGTGTAGTGGCAACCCCGCACCATACGAGTATACAGAATTACGAATGACAATTACCTTCGAGAACTATAACGACGTCATTGTAAACGCCTTGGAGAAAATCATATCTCATGCCAGATGGACTCAGCAAATCTTTGTGGCTCAGGGTGTCTGGTGGCTTGCATCGATTCTCGGACTACAACAGGGATTGATTAGTTACATCGATACTCCGCACGTTCGGAAGGATATCCTCTCACAATCAAGATCATCGAAGGACCGTCAGGAAGGGCCTGAACGAGATCAGTTACCTCAGCAGGTCCATCCCGATCGAGTGCCACAGATTGTTTGCGAAAGATCAGTGGCGACAGTACCTAGGGATCTTACGGAGGATCAACGCCTTGATCTGATTCCCAATAGTGCCGAACAAGTTATCCAGGATTCTTTTCGGGATAGAGGTTCTGTGCAGCGGAATCGAGTTAATCCGTTACCTACAACAAAAACCCAATTGAAACAGTCTCGGAAGGCAAAATGTCTTCAAGAGGCTAGAGATAAGCAGGAAGCAGATCGACAGGCAAGATTAAAGGAAATTCCAGTCCAGGTTATCAACCGGTTAACTAGGGACGATTAAAAGAGTCATCTTTCCAGGAAGTGAAAGAAGGTATAGGATCTACGGCCGTGGACCTAGTACTTAGTCAGTAACAAGCGGATACTGGATTAAGTTACTTAGGGTATACACCCCCGTAACATATAAGGATGATTCTTCTTTTCATCTTGAAAATCCACCCCCAATGCTGGGACAATGTAGTCATAGCGTGCCATTTGTTGGTTTTCCAATAGGCCTGGTGCCATATCCCTGAAGCTTTCCGCAAACATGCGGTGAATCTCCTTTCCACCCTCCATGTGGTTGTACCAGATAGAAGGATCCATGCTGGTGTGGGGCACATAGGTTCCAAAAGCCTGACCCTGCTCCATGGAGGCACGCCATCCAATGGCACGCATACCTCCTCCTACCATTGTATGATTGTTGCCAACAGAGGGGTGGAAGCCTTTATCTTGTGTGAAGTAAGAGAAAATATGTTGAAACTTGGCTTTGGATTGGGGTATAAGGTCCTTGACTTCGGTAATCCTGATTCCTGCAACAAGCTCATGTGTGTCCTCGTCCAGAATGCAGATGGAGCCGCTACTCCGGCCGCGGAGATATTTAAAAACGCAGAACATAGGGTCATTTGGGGCATATTGTTGGCCTGTCATAACGGTGGCGCGTTCTGGACACCTTGGACGGTAGACAATCCCCAGATTGCGTTTTTTGTCTTTGAGGAGTTCCTGTGCCTCACTAAGAAGGAAACCTGCTGCAACAAGGCCTTCCAATCATTCGGCCTCCTTAATTGCACCTCGGGTGTCTTTTCTCTTTTCCTTGCCTTCGGCCTTTTTGCGTAGATATCTCTGCCGCTTCTGAGTCTCATCCTGAACTTTTTGTCGTTCTTTTCTAGACAGTTCAAGTCCAAGTCGAGTCCCCTCATCAAGCATAGGTGCATTGCCATCACCACCAGTGACTAGTGTTAGCAACGGTTCCGGACCGTCACTTCGGGTCCGGGTCCGGGTCCAAACCGAACCGTTGCCAAATTGGCGGTCCGGGTCGTCAATAAACCCGCACTGCCCACTCGGGTACGGTTCCATGGTAAACTCCCAACCCGTCTGAATTGGGCGGGTTGTCAGCGGGTCGCACAGCGGGTCCATCTATAGATTCATATAAGGCTCTTGTATTTGCAGTGTGTTAAT
>Ga0307514_10001074_pt1 | contig 38638 bp, 39 predicted proteins | sample 16_EM_MG_FD_203088 | JGI IMG/M metagenome (GOLD analysis project Ga0307514, IMG submission 203088) | Populus trichocarpa ectomycorrhiza microbial communities from riparian zone in the Pacific Northwest, United States - 16_EM | ecosystem: Host-associated > Plants > Roots > Unclassified | place...
AAAAGTTCACGACCCACACGTCGTCTTCTGTTGCGTTCCATATATGATGTTGTAGAGTAGACGGGAGACTATTTTTGCCTCCGAGGGTCCAAATTTGACGCCGAGGTCCAGAAGGTGATTCTGAGGGTGGCCTTTCCACACCCATTCAATATGAGAGAATGGTGGCTTTAGGAGGTTTGATATTGGTGAACGCCGCTGAGAATGGTTTTGGTGTGGGTGAGGAGCTGGACAGACCATTCCAGGGAAGGCAAGGCGTAAGACCTTAGAGCCTAGCCAGAGAGTCGTTTCAGGGAGACGGATGCTGATGAGATTGGGCGGTCGTTGGTAGATCATCATCTAAGGTGGCGACACGGGACCCCCGGCTTTGCCGTTTTCTGCCGCGAATACTCCGAGTGGTGTTCCATCCTTTCGGTGCTTCCAAAGTGTGGATCAGGCTGAGAGCCGAAGGAGGTGGAAAAAACAAACGAGGTAATTGTTTCCCTCACCCTGTTTTTTTCAGTGTTCAGCCACAAGCGCGTCACAGCGTGCACGTGCGCAATTGACACGTCGGCGTGTCGCGTCCTTCCTCCACCGATCCCGAGGTCCCACCACGCCGAGCGCGACTCCCTGCAGCTCAGTTTAGAGGCCCTCCTGTCTGATGGTATATTTGCCGCCACCCCAATATGCTTCGGCTTCGAGACCGTCATATGCGGAAGCGTATAACAAAATTTTGGCTACACATCGACGGTCACCATTGACATCAGCTTCGTCGATTATCATATTGGTTGCGCCTGATGTGGACGCGCTGTGTGCTGCCAAGATGTTCGCTCAACTGTTCAAGCAGGACGATGTTATGCATAAAGTCGTGCCTGTAGCCGGCATTGCTGATCTGGAGAACACGCGAGACGAGTTGATCACTCAGACTGAGGTGCGTCTCGCGCATTTCTGTTCCGGTGAATAACACTGACATAGAATTCAGTTGCATACGTTGATTCTACTAAACATGGGTGCTATATTGGATCTGCCTTCGTCCGAGTGGTTTGGAGACTACGATCCTCAGGTGGCTGTCCACATCATCGATTCCTCCCGCCCTCAAAATCTGGCCACCTTGTTTGGCGCCGGTGAGAACGGTGATCGGATTATCATCTGGGATGACGGAGGAGCTGAAAAGCTCGAGGAAGAGAGGATGGCTTGGGAAGCGATCATGGTCAGTCTATTTTCTTTTGGTTTCGATTTTCTCCCGTGACGCCTTGCGAGCCAACATTTGGATTTACAGCTTGATCCGGAACCTGATTCGGACGAGGATTCAGATATGTATTCCGATGGTGGCGGTCCATCGGGCAATGAGGATGAGGATGGTGACGTTGATGTCGACGGAGACGACGAGGAATACGGGGAGGATGGCCGGCCCGGGAAGCGAAGATCGGTGGGTAACTCAAACCGCGGCGCCCGGAAGCGAAGGCGGGTAGAAAGAGTGGGTCGACTAAGCTCTCTCCAGTCACCGCAAGCTTACGGTACTCAAGCGACAACACAGGCTATCAAGTGAACAGAGAGAGGCTTACGAGGCTCGACTTGAGAAACACTACATGAGTGGAACGTGGTACGGTCAGAGCGCATCAAGCACCGTCTACTTTCTAGCCACCGTTCTAGAACGTGTCGACAATGATTTCCTATGGTGCGGAACATGAGTGGCTCATGCCATCATGCATGACTAATACCAGGGCATGCAGGTTGGCTATCATGGGACTTACATATCAATACACGACTTCACGAATATCACGCGCGGAATACGACAAGTACCATTCGATATTCTATGACGAAGTCTTTCGGCTTAACCCGCCTGCGACGGCTGGGTCGTCGGCGACAACCTCCCTACATCCGGACGACTCGTCGATCCGAGCAACGGATGAGCTCCGGTTCCTTCTCTTCCGGCACTGGAATCTATACGACGCAATGTATCATTCGAGCTACGTCGCGGGTAAATTGGGAATTTGGAGGGAAAGGGGAAGAAAGAAATTGTCTGGACTTTTAGCTAAGATGGGGTAGGTCCTTTCCTTTGATCATCCGTCCCATAACCTGACGACGGTGAAGATTTTCCATCCAGCAGACGCAACAATCATATTTTCATATGGACATGGACCTAAAACGACAGCTACAGAGTAAACTCGAGGCAATCGCTCCCGAATACGGCATGGTCGAGTTAACCTACCCGTCTTTCATGCGACTCTACGGTTTCAAATCCCATCCTCTCTCAGCCGCCGATGCCATCGAAGCCGTTTCCGCCTTACTCGATATCGCGGGAGGCGTTAGAATGGAGGTTGAAGTCGAGGGAGCTCGAAACGGCGGGGAATGGTTCGGTGGTGGGAAGGTTTGGGAGGCGCCCGACAAGGTTTCCAATGAAGAGCGAGGGAAGATCGCGCTCGTTGAGGGTGTCAATCACCCTAATGGGGGACCGACCCTCGGTATGACGAGACCGCAAGGGCTAGACCAGGAAGGAAACGAATCTGAGATGGGTGGAAATGGGGGAGAGCTCGAGTGGTGGGTAAGGAACTTCTGGACCGCGTTCGACGCTTTGACCGAGTAAGCACCGGTTTTCATTTCGGCCTCTCCGCTAAACTACACCCACACACCCCCCTCCCGATTTCGCCTAGCACTGAAAGGGGAGCCGCGACGCTTGCCGATCCCTTTCTGATTTCCCTCCCTCACTCCCCGCCTTTGTTTTACTTCTTCTATCACATCACGTCAAAGAACACCTTCGTGCGTTGATGCTTTTCATTTCCGCTCGTGAAACTCGTGGTGTATTACTACCCACGCACGCGCATCCCCTACCCCTTCCTTGGCTTTTTTTTACTACCCTTATTTTGGTTTATATTGCGCTTTCCCATTGCTCTGCTTTATTTGGTGTTTTGTGCTAACGGGATTTTCAGCATTAATCGGCTCCGGGAGGCGCTGTTGCTTTCGATGGCACTTCACCGAGCGATCATTCGACAGGGATCTTCGATAATCGACAAGCAGGACATCAAGTCCATGCGGGGCCATCGGGTAGTAGTGCTGACTCAGGGACCTGACCTTGCATTGTTTGCACATCCCGGGGTGCTCTCGAGATTGGCGCTGTGGTTGGTTGATGCGCTGAGGGATAGAACGCCTGGGACGGTTTTGAGCGGATCGAGGAGTAAGAGGAAAAGTTTGCCGTTCGTTGTTGCGTGTTTGGATGAGAGGGCTGGGACGTATGTTGTTGTTGGGGTGACGGCCGCGATGGATTTTGAGGATACGAGAAAAAAGTGAGAGACCCCTCCCTCCGTTTCCACCTGATTTCTGACATAATTCCCCTCAGTCAGTTTGGTCTTGCATTCCTGGATGCCAAAGAACGATGCAATGCTCGGACTCGGCACAGTTCGTTCGACACTAGCGTCCTCGAGATCAACAAAGATGACCTCAACATCTTCTTGGAGACCTTGTGTGAGGGGAGGTAGACCGTAACTTACTTGATATTTCCCAGGCATTCAGCTTGTACCATATGTACACCCGATCCGCTGGAACACACATGGGGTATTTCAGTGTTCAGCATTCAAGGTTCAAACCTTACGTTCATGAAATCATCATGTCGACACGGGAGTTCTGTCGCGAATTAATCTATTACTGTCGGGGGCAAGGTGGCCGAAAACACGGATTCATCGGGCTTGTCATTTATGAGTGATGCAGTCTGCTTATGATGTAGAGTGATTAGTGGAGTGATCACGACAAACGACATTGTGGTCGCCAAGACGTAGTGGCTCTGCAGAGATTTCGGTGTTGTTGTGAATCGTTGGAGGTGCCCCCAGAACGTGGATATCTCGCCGTTGGGTTTGACACCCAGATAACCAAACATTCCAGACTCAAGGGCGGTGTCATAGTTCGGCGGCTGGAATTAACTCTCGTCGGAGGGTCATTTCCGTTAATGAAGGGTCGGACAATAACCCATCTTTTCACCTTAACGCCGTTGGTATTTTACACACCCTCTGTATTCAGTCCAAGCTGACCCGTCTATTGCGACGTAAACTAACGCACCCCCGCGCTCCGTAATGTGGGGAACGTGCCCCGCTCGACGGGTGGCGCGCGCTAGTGTGGGGGTGTGTTACTCACTCGAGCCCCACCAGAAGAATGGCATGCCCATTCCACCCCTGTGGTGATAACACCCAGGCCATTAGCGGAAATCCCGATGTAAAACATTAAAAACGCACCCCCCGGAGTGCCTTGAGAAGTAATCGAAATCAATGTTCACTGAATGAAAGGTTGGTCAACGAGGCATGAGATAACGGCTACTAGCATACCTGCTGTCGCAAGAATCAACTAGAGAGGATTCTGGATCACGTCGAACGTTCTCTTCGCATCGGTGTATGACTTACCGCTCGTTCATCAAGACTTGTTTCTCGACCCTCCTCTCGAGTGACGTGGACCATACCATCAATGATCACTTGTCGTTCTGCCGGCGAGAACCTGATAGTGTACCGCCCTGAACGATAAGCTTGTAAATCAACTTTCCACCCTAACCAGAGAGCGTCGTACCCGTATCAGTGAAAAGCTACGTATATGAGCTCCTGAACCGGTCGTGGAATTTCGGCACATACCTCTCGTCCAATACCCCTGAATGCCCTCGAAACACTTCCTACCTCCTTACCATGAGCGTCTCTCAGCGTGAAATCCCAGGCTAAGAAAGGCTCGTCGATCCTCGCCATTTGATGATATGACTCTGTCTCGGGTTCCGGTTGGGGATCGGATATTAACGACAGGATACGCTTGGGCCCTCGTCGAATGAATAGGTCGTAACGACGTCTCCACAGGTGCCATCGTTGCTGAACTTCAGCGAAAGCATCTAGGACAGGTTCGTTCTTTGCAGGTGTTCTGTCCGACAGGTTCCTGAGTCGTTGAACGAACATTCGAGAATTTATCCAGGAGAAGGGTCTACGGAGCTATACCACAGTGTTAGCTCTATGCCAAGCGTTGGAACATAAATGTCCAACCCAGAGGATTGGTGTACCCTCGTTATCCATAACGAGGGCACGGAACGGCCGGTGGGTACGGAAAATCTGACGGAAGAATACTGAGAAAATTCCTCTTGGCTCTTCTGCGATGTACCCAAGCGGTTCCCCATCCTCAGTGGCTACGCGATTGTCAGTCTCTTGCGGAATAGACCACGAGAATTGTGACAACGCACTTATGGCGTATCTGTTCGTTTGCTCGAAACCGACGAATATGTTCAACATTTCAATCTGGCTGGGAGTAGCACGTAGGTATCAGAACGTGGTATTCCAGGTAGCAGGCCCAGGGAAGGCTAACCGAGTGACCACCAGTGATTCGTGGGTCATGAGGAGACTCCTCAATCCTTCCGCTGGGTCGCTGTTAATTGACCGTGCGCTTTCTTGCCACAACGGCGACGCTTCCGATGAAGGCTTGTCCTCGTGGGGCACTTTCTCGCGAACAGGCCTGAATCCTAAGTTATCGTTTTCGACGTGCTGTCTCCTCCGCCCTACGCCAGGACTTCGTTGGGAAAACCGAGATAGCGCATATGTCCGCCTTGTAGCATGAAAAGCTGGGGCAAAAAGCCTAAGGTTCTGATGAGAACGGCGGAAAACGGTGGTGGTAAGCATCAAGAGAGTTGAGATTGCGTTTGCCACACGGCATCCGGGATTGCCGAAACTCGATCGCGGTCCTGCCGCCTTCCGCTCCCTCCGTTTCCGTCCCGACAGCCAGTCGATGTACATCCCCCTTCAAGAATAATATTCTACATACATCTCCTTTAATTCCAGGACCATGTACAGGCGTCGTGGTAGGAAGATCTTTTCTCCCTCCAGGCACATCCAGGCCAGGGCGAATGCGACAGCGACCAAACAGGCGGTAAGCGCACACAACCATCCACCGAACACGCAGTGACTTCATGCACTGACGCACTGTTTCACACAGGTTAGTGCGCGGCCGAGTGGATGGGATGTTTCCAACAGCAGACCAACAGCCCTTCCGTCCCCCCTCACAACATCCACGCCGGCTGGTCTCGGAAAATGGGCCCCGCCTATCTCAAAATGGGCCAAGCCAGAGCCACAAAAGCCGCAGACTAAGGCGGAAGGCCAGGATACGCCCATTCCACGACAGCCCTATCGAATTCTCAGGCCTAAACCATCTGCCTCCTTCATACCGCCACGAGGTGCCTCTGCACCCGGAAAATGGTCAAGACCTCCAGGTTTTGTCCCGCCGGAGCCCACTCCCTCAAGGTTTGCGAGACCTGCCATGAACGAACCAATTGCATATCCAACCAGGGCGTTGGAAGTTGGTGAACGAAATACTCGAACCGACCTTCGAAGAGAACCGGAGCTGAGGATCGGTGAATCGTCTCGGCCACTCATACAACCACAGGGGGACGGGTTCGCAGCCCGACAACACCGACGTTGGGAGGAAAACGGAAAGCACAAAGCGCGCGGTTCTCTACTGTCTCGACGAGAAGGAGGCAGTTTTATCCCTCACCAGCCCAAGGTTCACCACGCGAAAACAACCTTCAAACCAAAGATTCAGAAGACGAAGAAGTCTCTCCGCGTCAATCCTGATATCAATATTCCATCCACGGTTTCTGTCGGGAATTTTGCTCGTCTGCTGAACGTCAGCCTAGGTCAAGACTTTGGTTTTTCTGATTTTGCATATCGCTGATAATATGCGTTTCAGGTCGCTTACAGAAGGTAATGGCGAATGCTGGGATGGAAGAACAATCATCTTACGACCATGGTGTGTGATTTTGGCCTGAGTTGCCGAGCGTAATTCTCACATCAATCTGTATCAGTTCTTACTGCTGAGTATGCGAGTCTGATTGCAATGGAATTCTGTCGCAATCCAATTGTCAATGATGAAGCTGCTTTCGATATCTATCCACCGTGCGTACCGTTATTTCAAGGTTCATCAAGTCCCGATTTAACAACTGATCTCCCAGTCCCACTCACCCCAATCCCTCAACGCTCCCCCTTCGCCCCCCGGTTGTCACCATTATGGGTCACGTTGACCACGGCAAGACAACTCTGCTAGATAAACTGCGTTCGACTTCGGTAGCAAAAGGTGAAGCCGGCGGAATTACCCAGCACATCGGCGCATTTTCCGTCCCAGTACCCACCAGCTCCAATGAAGGCCCGAAAACTATCACATTCTTGGACACCCCAGGTCACGCTGCTTTCTCTGCTATGCGAGCTCGAGGAGCAAGCGTAACGGATATCGTGGTATTGGTGGTCGCTGCGGACGACGGAATTATGCCTCAGACAAGGGAGGTGTTGAACTTGATCCAGAGCGAGAAACTCAATGCGGTCGTCGCAATCAACAAGGTCGACAAACATGGTGTGGATATTGTAGGCCTTCTCTCCAGTCCAAATTTTCGACGTGAACTGATTGGGATCCTAGGAAAATATCCAAAACGCGCTTCTTGCCGAAGGTGTCCAATTGGAAGTATTTGGTGGCGATATCCCTTGCGTCCCGGTCTCAGGATTGACAGGACAAGGGTTGGATGATCTCGTGGAGACGATATCTTTGATCGCAGAAACTCAGGAGCTCCGCGCTGAACGAGATGGCGACATTCAAGGATATGTCCTTGAATCAAAAATCCGAAAAGGTTTGGGGTGAGTGCTCCCAGCATTTAAGACCAAAAGAGCGTATCTGACTTGTGCATTCCAGATCCGTTGCGACCGTCCTCCTGCTTCGAGGGTGTCTTAAGCCCGGCGCTCACGTCATCTGCGGAACGCACCATGGCAAAGTCCGCTCCATGCTCGACTCTTCGGATAAGGCTGTTAAAGCTGCATACCCTGGGATGGCTGTGACAGTCACTGGGTGGAAGTCACTTCCAAGTGCTGGGGACGAGGTTTTGCAAGGCACCGAGGCGGGCGTGAAAAAGGCTATTGCGAACCGGGAGAGGAAAACTGAACTCGAGGCAACGATGGAAGATTTGGAGGCCATCAATGAACAAAGGCGACTCGAGCGGGACCGTCGGGAGGCTGAGGAAGTCGAGGAAACCGAGGAGCCGACCGGTCGTCACCAGGCGGAGCAGGGTCCAAAAGAGCTGAGATTGTTGGTCAAGGGAGACGTCAGCGGAAGCGTGGAGGCGGTGGTCGATGCTCTGCAGTGTATCGGAAACACGGAGGCGTGCGTGAAAATCATCTCCTCTGGCGTAGGTGATGTCACAGAGTCGGACGTGTGGAGAGCACAGGCTGCTCAAGGTAAGCACCCGCCTTTCACTTAGTCCACGAATGGTGCGCTCAATTCAGGTTGGCCCATCTAGGAACCGTCGTGGCTTTCACAGTTTCAACTCCTCGTGCAGTCGAAGTTTTGGCGAAGCAACACTCTGTCCCTCTCGTCTCCTCCAAGATCATCTACTCGTTAATTGACGACATCCGCTCGCGCGTGATTCAGCTCCTGACCCCAGTCATCGAGACAAAAGTCACCGGGGAAGCGAGTATCTTGCAACTGTTCGATATCCAGCTCAAGTCCAAGAAAATGATGAAGGTCGCTGGTTGTAGGATTACCAATGGGGTTGTGGACAAATCCAAGCATGCCAGAGTCGTAAGGAACCGCGAAACCGTCTTTGAAGGTATGTTCACGGTTTCCTGTCACGCCCTGTTTGTGTTGATGATATCCTTGCTAACCGCGTTTGTTTTTTTTCGGCAGGTCACCTGGACACCTTCAAGCATCACAAGAAGGACATTACGGAAGCGGGCAAAGGGTTAGAGTGCGGTCTCAGCATCGGCGGCTTTGATGGACTCGAGGTGGGAGACCTCATCCAGGTCTTCGAGAAGATAGAGAAACCTGGAATTCTATAGATTCACCCAAGACTATTATTACTTATCTAGAGCAGGATTAGATGCCGTTCTGGTCTTATCCCACATACACTACAGCCCCACTTACATAGACATCCTGATGATCCCACGGATATCTCCCGTGAATAACGCATGGATGTCAATGAGTCTGCTGACTCCCGGCTCGGGGTTGAATGGAAGGATCAATGATTATCTCCTTCCCGCCAATGGTGCCGGTCCTTCCACCCACTCCAAATGTAAGTTGGAACCCTCCAAGGTCTCGGGTGGTCTTCTCGAGCACGGTCCAACTCCTTCCGTCTGATTTCTTGAGATTTAGTTCGACCTGAACAGAAAAAGGGAAAGTGTCGGTGAGCATGACGTCCAATTGGATAGCCACGATACGTAGTTCGGAACTTTGTTGATGGCAGGGTACAGGTGTCAAAAGAGTGTGAATGAAACTTGGGAGATAAAGGCCAGGCGTGAAAATTTCAGCCCTACCTTCGTGCCTAAGACCTTGAACGACGATGTATCGGGATCGATTGCACTAAACAGGTTGAGGGAACGTTTGAACCGCTTGCCTCCAGGCAGATATAAGTCGATGTGGATCTGTGAATACATCAATGAGGAAGCAGGTAGTATGTCGTCAGTTTTCCTAGTGTCTGAAGGGCTAGATCCAGCGATTGTGGACAATTCATGAGCGAGAGATACCTTTTCTGACTCGAAAATGACCGCGCTACGCTCCTTGTCAACTTTTTTGGCGAATACGGAGACATGCACGTTAGCTGGAGTTTGGTAATGATCGATCCGACAATCAGTAAACTCTTCCGTCTGAGCGAGGCATATTAATCAGCCAATCATACCCTCGGGACAAGCGTAGTGGGTGGAGCAAGCACTAAGTTTCACGCACCGTTGACCTGTCTGACTTGGAAGCGAACAGGTGGCGGCCATGCGTACAGCCCTCAATCTTGAGGAATTCATCAAACTCTAACACGCGACGTTTGCAACAGAGATAGCCCTGACATCATAAGACGCTTATGTATGAATCTGCAAATTTTTCCGGCGAAATGTTGGATTACCTTGCTGCCTTCGTGGAATATCGGCTGCGCAATGGTATCAGTAATAATACGTCATGAGAAAGGCGGATCACGAACGGGCCTGGGATGATATGTACAGACAGCCCCTGGTCCATCTCCCTGCCGGTTCTCAGCGTCACTAACAAACTTCGCAGAACAGCCTTGACGTTTGCATTGTGTCCCAGGCGCGACGGCGACCGCGGGATCATCCTCCTCAGTCACTACAGGTTCTGGCTTGGGTGCGCTAGTGGGTTTGACCATATTTGATGATTGCTCTGGTGACTTGGTCGAATAGCTCTCTTTGCCTCCCACTGATGAGGTTAGCGTCAAATTTGCAGCGCTCGATGTGGACTTTGGCGCCTGGTTCTGGGGGACGTGCTCGAGATGTGATCCAGTTGTGCAACCCTACGGGTGTTGATCTCAGCTCAAAGTCCATGGGCCTTGAATTGAACTGATCGCTCACCGGAATTTGCATGAATTGGTCAAATTCCAGGACGGGTTTGTTTACGGTGTTGCAGCATGACCAGGATTTGAGCCCTTCGTGAAAAACCTGGAGTGACGCGGCGTTGGTCGTGAGCGGATGTTGAGAGACGCGGGAGAGAGAAGGGCGAGCGTCCGCACGGGATCACCGGGGTGGTAGGAGCAGCTTTCTTCACCGCTAGCGTCCTTGTCATAATCCTTTCCGCAACCCTTTCGCGCGCATCGAGGCATCTTAGGTATTCCGCCTTCGAGGAGAGGATTTGGTTTCGCAATGGTAATTTTTGCGATGAGAGTGTTATCGGAGTTTGCCGTTATCAACAAAACATGGAATTTGATTTTTTTTTGCGGCTTGGTCAGATGAGCACCTGGGCACGAAGGCAAACCTCAAAACCGGTAAGCAGATCTCAGATGACACTCGTGTACGCTAGAGCGGGATAATATCTCAAAAAAAACGAGGTAAACGCATGCGCGATTACCGAAAATTAAGGGCCGGGCAGCGCGCGAGAGTTTTCTACCCACAATCCTGTCAGAAGCATTTTCGCCCCGGTTATTAATGTGGAGCTCGAGATGACAGCATTCTCCTGCCATCTACCGGTCAGGACAACGCGTTTGCCCGCCGTTAAACCGCGAATCATGATTCCTGATCCGAGTATTAATCTTACCACCTGAGCCCGGACGGCATGATCCAGAATACAAAATGTATGGAGCACCCAAAATCGACGTTTGGCTGGATTCAACTTGCTGCACATCGCAGCAGCCCTGGTGGTCTCGGTTAGCACGAAAAACACCGGCAAGCCAGCTGGTGTTGATCGCACCTCCATAAGCATTCTGGCTGAGCCGTCACATGTCGGTGTTACCTCCCCGGGCCAGCGTAAAATCTCACAGCGGTGGCAGATCAGTCCCAAAAGTAGACGGCTCGCAAGTCAATCTACCGGAATGTCGCGACGAACACCGGATTCCGGCAAAGATTAAACTCCCTGAAACATTCTCGGAACGCCGGAGGCAGACCAGAGGCCCGCCGATGTGTAGCCCTAGCCACGATGGCCTACATCATGATGACGATACAATTTCCCCTTGCGTAACTGTAACCGTCGAGTACAAGTTCCGAGATGCAGGCTTCGAAAGCGTGGTGTGGTGTTAACAAGGTTAACGGTGATAAAGCAGATAGGAGATATGTTTGAGGGTTCGAGGTCCAGAGTGGGCCGTTAATGTTGATTACTCACAGGCTGAGCGAACGCCGCTTAAGGATAATTCTGGAACATCAATCCGCGCCAAGCCGTCGTCCTACGGGTTTGGTCCCGCCTCGGTCTGGATTCCTACACCACGATGGCACGCGAGGGGATTTTTACGTCCGTCCCATTCTCACGTAGTGATGATAACAGGGAAACTTCCAAAATTACTCATACCTCTAAGATAACCCAGGACCTAAAGATTCCCAGACCAAGAAGCCAACACCCCAGGGTCCGACACGGGCGAGCGTTCGGAGGAAGGCGTGAAGTCTGGGCCTTGAGGTCGGAGTTTCATGTAGATGAGAACTAGGGTCCTTGAAGAAGGACAGGACCCCGTCTTCCTTCAACTTGTGAGACAACGCTCTTACGATCGAGTGATCGCCCTTGTCGTGAACCCCTTGGAGGTAATATGCACGTCGAGAGTGATCAATTGGACGGCAAACCATCTCGTAAGCAAAGCCAGCGACTGCCCCACCAGAGACAAGGGTCGCGGCATGAACGATCCGTGGTGCGAGTCTTCGAATGCCAGGAATCCGTTTCTCCGCTTGGGGGTCGCCGTCGAGGATAGTCTGGGTGGTGGTCTTGACACTAATCGAGGCTCTTCGGGTAATCTCAAATATCGAGAAGAACACAGCGAAACCTACGCGTCCGCGCAACGGTTGTCAAAAATGTGATGATGTTGACACTCGGATGCCGTACCGTACACGTCTTTTATGAACCCGAATCCCCATCCGTCCCATCCGCGGCCAGCCATACTCCTGACATCTCGCATCCAATCTCTGACCCGTCTAGCTTCGTTAAGTTCTTCAGCCCTGGTTATTTGTCGAGCAGGTTCTGTTCCTCGGAAAACCTCCTTCCAGGCGTGAGACCAGCCGTCGCCCGTACCGCCCTCGATAACCAATCGGACATTTTCTGCCGGAGCACCGATGATAGCTTGTGCACCCCCAGCTGCAGCGCCGGATACTGCAGCGTGTAATGTGGGATGGTCACCTAAATACGGTTCGAAGGTGGAGTAAGCCTCAGTATAGCTCGCCCAGAGAACTGTGCCGAGTAAGGCATTGACCGCAATTGGGGGAATGAAATGTTTAGCGACGAGTTTAAACTGTGACAGATTCAGCGGAGATACGGGCCAAAAATTCACAGCAGAACTCACACCGCCCTCTTTTTTCACAAGTCGTTGGATAAATTGTGGGTTTAGGGTGTGACCTTTATACGTAGCGTAGCCCTTGAGTGACTGCCATCCGCTGACTATTCCATGGGTCAGTGAGCGGTGAAGTGGGAATCGGACCGGAACTCAGCAACCTTTTGACGGCCTGAACAACCGAACCGGTCGAGAGAAGTAGAGACCGATAGTGCGTGTGGCAGTCCTCGCCAAAGCGGCATATAACGAGCTTCCTTGCTGCTCCTGAGCATCGCTGGCAGACATACATGCGGTCTATGCCAGCACACACGGGCTCTATCCGGGTGTTCGGGGTTCGGACGGCGGAAGAGTGCAGGTAAGGTCACGTGCTGCAATGTTTCCGTCTTCCGCGCTTCGACCATCGTGTCTCCGTCGAACTCGTTGGAGCCATGCTCTGGCGACCTTGAGTTCGAATCATGGTCTCGGTGACGATTTCGCCCTGCATCTGAATGTGTTTAATGAGGAGGAGCAGAAGATCCTTTTGGCAGCATCGCTGAGCAAACTGGACCGTGCAGAGGATAGAAATCACAAAAAACGTCGCAAAACTTTCGAGTCGACGCGTGCCGAAAAACCCAGCGAGCATCTTGACGTCAATAACCTCTTTCTTCCTGATGAATACTACGATTTCCATAAGGTAGCGTGTCGTTTGAATTCCAGTATCGTGGTCGTGGTTTTGACGCCTTTCGATCAGGGTCACTACGATGGCGTGATAAAAAACTACCGCGAAATGCACGTTTCCGTTTGGCCCGAAGACCAGCCTAGACTCTCTGAGCTATTGAACCGCCTACGGCAATTCCATCCTGAAGAACCCATTCAGTACCACGTCCTACATCTTGCTTCCGACGGAGAAATACATCCACACGTCGATCATCTAGAGGCATTTGGATCTTGGATCGTTGGTGTCAGTCTAGGTTCAGACAGAATCCTACGCCTCGAGAAGGCAGCTTCTGATCGGACTTCTGTCTACGATGTGATCCTGCCCTCGGGGAGTGTTTACATGCAGAGGTGGGTTGTTGGCTCTGGTTCTGCCCGTTCATCTCCGCACCGACCTTTCAACGCTCGCGCAGGAACTCAATTCGCTACGACTGGAAACATTCCATTCTTCGTGGTGGGTCCGTGAATGGACGCATGATAAGCGGTGGCCAAAGGCTCAGCATCATGGTTCGAGTGAGCATCTTTACCTTCTTGCAGATCCTATTATCATAGCCCCTTACCCAAACTCCCAACGTAGAATCGCCAACTTACGTTGTGACTTTTTCCTACTTGGACTCGCTCCAGCTTTTCGTTTTCGTGACAACGTGGTGAGTGCGGTGATCCGAATGAGTGATTGAGGTTTCCATACCCAACCTCGTCAAATCCAGATTTACAACTCCGCTCCCGCTCCAAGGATGTCAACGCCAAACAAGAAAGTCTTGTTGAGGTTAATTCCGATAATGAATGGTGATTCAGAACGAAGCGTCCTTTGACAATTGAAACTGGGGTTCGACCTACGTGTTCTAGCCCCTGTGCGAGACTATAGCCTGATATGTTCGATGCCGTTGTACGGAAGAATGGAACGCATGCTTATCGTGTCTTCGAGATAAGGATTTGAGGCGTGTCCTTCTGGGTCACCATTACGACGAGTCAAATGCTGATCCGTCACCCTAGACACCGTCCAAACTTTGACCTTTCTGGGAATCGACGACATGAGCAAACACTTTTCATGGGCCGATTCACGTTATATCACACGTTGCGGTCTTTCAGGGAGGATGACCCGCGTTCAAGTTGTCACAAGAGGACCCCCATTCGATTTGATATGTAGGCCTCATGCTTCTCCACACATCCGGCCCCTCTTACAACTCTCGGTTGCAACCAAGCACCGAAGAAGCGGCGATCGAGGTTAGGAATGGTGTTGTTCGCCGGATATGAAAATGAATAGCCAGATCCCAGGCACCAGGACGACATATCCGATCCCGATAGGTGTCTATGACTTCTGACCCTTTTTGCCTGATGTTTGACCCCCCAGCTAACCTCTCACGGTTAAATGTGTCACCTCGCCATAAATCGATGTCGCAAAGACGGGCATCAGACTAGTCGCTACTACACGTGCAAGAAGCAATGAGGGGGCGGTTGAACTCTTACGGTTTCACTTTAGTGACCGAAAAAAAGAAGCTCGCAAGGACCTACACCCCCGAACACGCTTTTTTGGTGGCTCGATTGATATTCAATCAGGCTGAACCTTTTTTCAGTGACATTTCAAATAAATTGCCTTCAGGCGACTCGGTGACGACCCATGCCGGGGTAAAAGAAAGTGTTCGGGTATCAGGACCAGAGCATCCGAACGACTCGGAAAGCCAGCATCGGAAGAACCTTTTGGGTTGTGTATGCGCTGCCTCTGCAGGGTTTACTTCATACGATTCAATCCAGAGCTGGATAGCCGGTACGTACTCGCCGCCAACGCTATCTTTTTTCGAACGGTTGAGGCGTGTGTTGGATGTGAACTTGTGATGTTAAGATCTGCGACGAGAATTTGTAATCCAGCGTGGATCGGATGGTCTGGCCCCAGGTCGCATGCAGACAAACCCTCGGTTTAGGGTAAAACGCGGGTCGAAGACTTGAATCCGCACCACCAATCACGACAATCGAGGGACCTCCATCGTATAGTTTGATAGAAGGGATAGAAGCACGCCCAAAGTCAGGAAAATCGAATCACGAAATAGGGTAAAAATCAGGAATAGTGTCTAATGCGGTATTGCTCGATTGTCCCGCTAGGCAACGATTATAATAATATAGTGGAAGGAGACGAGAGGCAAGGCGAAGGGATGCGACGAGCGGTAAATAAACATGCGGGGGATACAATGTAGTGGGATGTGGGGGTATCGGGATGGGGGATATAATTGCGTGGGGGGGCGTACATCTAAGAGTCCATCGCCTCTAATGGTCAGAATGTGTAGGTTTTACGCAAATAATGAAGAAGGATCGATGGTCTAGCCTTCTCTCGAAAGCGCGTTGAGCCTAGGGTGCACGGTCAGAGGTTGAGCTCACGTGGAGGAAAGGTGATGATGGACGTACGGGACTTTTACAGGCGGTCTCTGGTGGCCATCGACAACGATATATGCAACTTCAATCCCCTGGGAGTGTAAAGGTGGTTTAGGAAAGGCGAGACAAGGCAACGGTAGTGAGGGAGGCACGCACGTCGACGAAACCAATAGACTGCACAGCGCCTTGTCTCATTCGGCCAGCATCTTCCCAAAAGACGACTCGTGTTCCGGGCTGCATTGCGAAGGTATATCTGTGAGAAGGGGAGGTATGAGAGCCGGACGAGGAGGACTAACTGGAAACTGGTCCATACGTTTTTAGGAGTGGTAGGACACTCTGGGAACAATGGGCCAAAAGACAGACCGTCTGAGCGGTATATAAGAGAATCTGAAGAATGCGAGACATTTGGACGTCATTTACCAGCAGGTTGGGAGGAGTTCATTATGAACGGAGACAGTAAGAGAAGTAGCATTTGATCTGCGTCACAGTAAGCGAGGAGATTGTGCTCGAGTTGGAATAGAGACCGATACTAACCTGGACTTTGTTTTGGAGTCTTTTGGGTGCATGGCTTCGAGGGATCATCTCGGTCCATCAAAAGGGATGTTGCAAGAACGAAGAACGTTCGCGATTGGGCATAACGTTGGGTATCCGTCCAATTCAGAGGGTGCCTCGCTGCGGCGGACTGGTTGATGCATGAAATATTGGACGATAGCCCAGTTTCGGGGTACACGTAAGAAAAACCCTTCAGCCAACTCGCAGGAGAATTAGGTGCAAATGCGGCTAAGGACCAAGGTGGCCGTCGTCTGATGGTAGATTGTTCCAGACAAGACTCTGTCTCTTGTGGCAAATAGTTCCCGAGGGCTCGCTAGTATACACACGCACACACGCTTGCAAGCCGACCGCCACCCATGCCTGCGCCCGTGATTGCCAACAAATCGCCGGGTCAAGCTGCACAAGACATGTCTGTCGTCCTCGTAACTGGCTCGTATGACCACGAAATCCGCTTCTGGGAGGCTTGGTCCGGTATTTGTTCCCGGACGATCACCCGCTCTGGTGAATCTGGCGTAAGATCATCTTCCTCTCCCTCCACCCCAGGCAGCCCTCGGTGACTTGTGTGTGTAGCAAGTAAACCGTCTAGCCATTTCGCCAGAGTGAGCCGTATCCATCTATCAAGTTGCCCATCTTGTATTCACCCCCGTTCCGTCCAGCAAACGCCTCCTCGCGGCCGCAATTCACAAAAAGGTCAATATCTATGAGGTCGGAAGCTCCTCTTCCACTCCCGTAAGCCTGCCATCCGATCTTGAATGCCCATAACCCTCCACCTCTCTCACTCTTGTCAGTTGATTACGTTCGAGGGCCACACTTCCAACATCACCGCCGTCTCGTTTCACAACGAAGGAAAGTGGCTCGTTACTGGCAGCGAAGACGGAACAATCAAGATCTGGGATCCACGGTGAGACCCCCATTTGTTATTCCCTATCACCGTGAATTAGCTAAAATAGCCGTTTGCGCACCCAGATCTTCGCATATTCAGCGAAACTACGATAACGAAGCTCCGGGTATCCTTCCCATCTCGTCGACCCCCCTCATTTTGGATCAACACTGACCACCCATTCATTCTTAGTCAACGATGTCGTTGTGCACCCTAACCAGGGTGAATTGATCTCCTGCGACCAAGCGGGCCGGATCAAACAGTGGGATCTTTCTGACAACACATGCACTCATGAACTTGTAAGCGTACACGTCACCATGTTTCCCAAACTTTCTCTGAACATTCCTGTTATCCCTGCCTCAGACTCCGGCAGGGGACATACCCATGCGTTCCGTCAGCCTTGCTTCTGACAGTAGTTGTTTAGTAGCCGGAAACAACAAGGTGTGCACCTCCGGTTCCATATTACCGGCGCTATCATGTTTCTGAATTGTGCGACAATTACATCAGGGGCGATGCTATGTCTGGAAGATTAATGAAGAGGGTTCAGTTGCACCGCGTTTCCAGGCGGTCACCAAGTTCCAAGCTCATACCAAGTACCTCACCAGGGTGTTATTCAGTCCGGACATCAAGTGAGACCCGCGTTCGACTCATCCACGCATTGCCTATATGTGGTGCTGACCGTTACCTCATCTCAAGGTACCTGGCTACGTGTTCTGCTGACACAACAGTGAAAATTTGGTCGGTGTCTCCCAGTTTCGAATTCAGATTGGACAAGGTGCTCCAAGGGCACCAACGTTGGGTCTGGGATTGCGCCTTCAGTGCAGACTCAGCATATCTCGTTACGGGTGTGTATATATCACACTCGTGTCCATCCATGACATCGGCTTAAATTTTACCAATTCAGCGTCCTCCGATCACACAGCACGTCTGTGGGAGATGGCTTCTGGAGAGACCGTCCGTCAATACAATGGGCATCACAAAGGTATGGATCAGCTCTGGACCGGTCTTTCCCGATTCTTCCACACTAAACGGGGGCCTTTTTTTTGCAGCTGCCGTATGTTGTGCCTTGCATGATGGCGCAGGTTGATGCTAGCCTTTTCCGGGCGGTTGGTTTAGTGAGGAAAGGAGGGTCAAGCAGGGGTAAGAGAATCAGAACGCGAGACCCATGCAATTTTCCTGCAATTCTCGGGAGATTGTGTGACGCTCATATCTACGGGAGCTATAGGCCGGGACGTTAGCTTCCTTTGACTGCATTCCATCGTCAGACTTGGTGTCGTACAACAATGATTACGGTACACATACGTGAGGTCAGGTGTTCGACGGAGGGATTGTACGGAATAGCTCGCGTTTGGTTGGCTGGACACGGACCGTAGCGTGTGGCTACGGATCTCTCCGAGTTCCGGTCGCCACTGGAGAAAAAGTTGGACAAGTTTTTCTTTCTCGCAATCTCTTCCACCACCACCACCACCACCTCCTCCTCGGTGTCCTCCTGAAGTCTGTCCAACGTGCGAGAGACTTCTATGGCCAATAGCCTTGCTTCGGAGTTCTTATCAAAGCCACCAGACACTGATATCACAGATTCCCTTATCGGTTTTGATGAAGTAGAGCGCGATCCCACCTCCTGGTCCGCGGCCTTGCCCGCTTCTCAAGGTCTTTACCTCAACGAATTCGAAAAAGATGCCTGCGGTGTAGGCTTTATCTGCCACATCAAGGGTCAAGACTCTCACAAAATTGTCTCGGATGCTCGTCAACTCCTGTGCGCGATGACCCATCGCGGCGCCACCGGTGCGGATAGCCGGGACGGAGACGGTGCGGGTGTGATGACGGGTATCCCGCATCTTTTCTTCAAGCGCGAGGCCGAGAGAGACCTCGGTTGCGTTCTTCCGGAACCAGGACAGTTCGCCGTCGGAAACATTTTCTTCAAGGCCAACGACCCGGTCTTGTTACAGAAACAGCAGGCGATCTTCACGAAACTGTCCAGCGATCTTGGTCTGCGTGTGCTCGGTTGGAGAGCGGTCCCCACTGATGGCACCATCCTCGGCCCTGCCGCGAGTAGCAAGGAACCTGCAATCCTTCAACCCTTCGTCGTCCTTCGAGCCCATTATGGGGATGGAAACTCCAGCGATAACGGTCAATTCGACGATAAGCGTTTTGAACGTCAGTTATACGTTCTGCGCAAGTATGCCACCCACAGCATGTAAGTCATTTTAAGCTTTCCATCTCGATTAATCAAACCCTTATCTCATTTCCCTCGACGTGAAGCACGCTTGCAAAGGGTTTCTACATCTGCTCCCTTTCTTCCAAGAATATCGTCTATAAGGGGCAACTCTCCCCTCCTCAAGTCTACAATTATTACCACGACTTGAATCACGTCCTTTATCGGTCCCACTTCACCCTCGTCCATTCACGATTCTCGACCAATACCTTCCCAAGTTGGGACAGAGCCCAACCGATGAGGTGGGCTGCACACAACGGTACGTGTTTCATTTGATTTTCCGTCGACTCGGCGCCAAAATTAAGATTGCTATCCGTCACGCTCGCTCGCGCTAGGTGAAATTAATACGGTCAGAGGCAACAAGAATTGGATGCGTGCTCGTGAGGGCGTCATCTCCTCCTCGCTCTTTGGAGATCAGCTTGATCTACTGTACCCGATTATTGAGTCCGGCGGTTCAGACTCTGCTGCGTTCGATAACGTCCTGGAACTCCTCGTCGTCAACGGCGTTCTTACCCTCCCCGAAGCCGTTATGATGCTCGTCCCAGAGGCGTGGCAGGGCAACGATACCATGGAGCCTGAAAAAAGGGCGTTCTACAACTGGGCAGCCTGTCTCCAGGAGCCTTGGGACGGACCTGCTCTTTTCGCCTTCAGTGACGGCCGTTACTGTGGAGCCAATCTCGATCGCAACGGCCTTCGTCCGTGCCGATATGTCGTCACCAACGAAGACATCATAGTTTGCGCCTCCGAGGTTGGCGCCATTTTCATCTCCCCTGAAAAGGTCGTGTCCAAGGGTCGGTTGAAACCTGGTCGTATGCTCCTGGTCGACACGGGTGAAGGAAGGATCGTCGACGATAAGGAACTCAAACTCACCACTGCTCGCAAGCAAAATTTTGGGTCGTGGGTCGAGTCAAACTTGCTTCACGTTCCGAAGATTGTCCGGCGGGTTGAACGGTCCAAGCCAATCAAGATCGAGATCGACCCTCAACCTTTGAGTACCGATCCTCGTTTGTTGGCCTTTGGCTATACCGTCGAACAACTCAATCTCCTCATGCTCCCAATGGTCTCCGAAGGAAAGGAAGCTCTCGGGTCCATGGGCAACGATACCCCCCTCGCGTGCATGTCCACCCAGGCGAGGATGATCTACGACTACTTCCGCCAGCTTTTCGCTCAGGTCACGAATCCCCCGATCGATCCCATTCGTGAGAGCATAGTTATGTCTCTCGAGGCTTACGTTGGTCCCGAGGGCAACCTCCTCGAAATGAAGCCAGAGCAGTGTCACCGTATCCTTCTCCCATCCCCCCTTCTCACCCTCGAGGAAATGGAGGCAATGAAGAACCTCAAGGTCGCCTACACAACGTGGCCGTCGAGAACGATCGATATCACTTTCCCCAAGTCGGAAGGCCTCCCTGGTTACAAATTGGCTCTTGAACGTGCCTGCAGCGAGTCGTTACAGGCGATCGAGGACGGCATCAAGGTTATCGTTCTTTCAGATCGAGGAATCGACGCGGACAGGATCCCCCTCTCGGCCCTCGTGGCATGCGGCGGTGTTCATCATCACCTTGTTCAGCAAAAGAAGCGTGCCAAGATCGCATTGATGATCGAGACTGGTGAGGCTCGTGAAGTTCACCACTTATGTGTGCTCCTCGGGTACGGTGCCGATGCCGTGTGCCCGTGGTTGATGATGGAGACCATTCATAAGGTTTATCGTGAGGGATTGTGAGTTCACGTGCATATCCCTCCACCCTGAACAGCTCTTCTAATGTTTTCCACAGGACCAAGAATGATGAGACGATCAAGGATCTCATGGATAACTACCGCCAGTCCATCGACAACGGTATCCTCAAGGTCATGTCAAAGATGGGTATCTCCACCCTCCAATCGTACAAGGGTGCCCAGATTTTCGAGGCGTTTGGGCTTCACTCCGAAGTCGTCGATAAGTGCTTCAGCGGAACCGCAAGCCGCGTTCAAGGAACTACCTTCGACCTTCTCGCTATGGACATTTTCGAACTGCACGAACGCGGTTGGCCCTCACGCGAGACGATCATTCCGCCGGGTATGCCCGAGTCTGGAGAGTACCATTGGCGTGACGGCGGTGAGGCTCACATCAACGATCCTGCTGGTATTGCCAACCTCCAGGACGCCGTTCGGGAGAAGAACCAAGCTGCCTTCGACGCTTACTCGAAGAACGCGAATGATCAAGGGAGTGCCGTCCACCTCCGTGGTCTCCTAGAGTTCCGATACGAAAATTCCACTCCGATCCCTGTCGACCAGGTCGAACCTTGGAACGAGATTGTTCGTCGATTTGTTACCGGTGCCATGTCTTACGGTTCCATCTCTATGGAGTCTCATTCAACTTTGGCCATCGCCATGAACCGATTGGGCGGCAAATCCAACACCGGCGAAGGTGGTGAAGATGCCGAACGTTCGAACATCCTCAACAACGGCGATACTATGCGTTCCGCTATCAAGCAGGTTGCCTCCGGTCGATTCGGTGTCACTTCAAACTACCTCGCTGACGCAGACGAACTCCAAATCAAGATGGCTCAAGGTGCTAAGCCCGGTGAGGGTGGAGAGTTGCCCGGCCACAAGGTCTCTACTTCCATCGCACGTACTCGTCACTCTACCGCTGGTGTCGGTTTGATTTCCCCTCCCCCACACCACGACATCTACTCGATCGAGGATCTCAAACAACTCATCTACGATTTGAAGTGCTCGAACCCTCGTTCCCGAGTCTCCGTCAAGCTCGTTTCTGAAGTTGGTGTTGGTATCGTTGCTAGTGGTGTCGCCAAGGCTAAAGCCGACCACATCCTCATTTCTGGCCACGACGGCGGTACTGGTGCATCCCGATGGACTGGCATCAAATACGCTGGTCTTCCTTGGGAGTTGGGTCTTGCTGAGACTCATCAGACGTTGGTTCTCAACGACTTGCGTGGTCGTGTGACCGTTCAGACTGATGGTCAGTTGAGGACTGGACGTGATGTCGCCATCGCCTGTCTGCTTGGAGCCGAAGAGTGGGGTTTTGCCACTGCTCCCCTTATTGCTATGGGTTGCATCATGATGAGAAAGTGCCACCGTGAGTTTCTATTGATTATACGTTGTGGGGCTGTAATTGAGTGATTTACAGTCAACACTTGCCCTGTGGGTATCGCGACTCAGGATCCTCAGCTCCGCGCCAAGTTCGCTGGTCAACCGGAACAAGTCATCAATTTCTTCTACTACATCGCCGAGGATCTACGGAATATCATGGCCAAGCTCGGATTCCGCACCATCAACGAGATGGTTGGTCGTGCCGATATGCTCAAGGTTGACGAAGCGCGCCGAACCATCAAAACTGCCCACCTCGACCTCTCCGCCGTTCTCAAGCCCGCCTGGCAGATGCGTCCTGGTGCCGCGACCTACCGTATCCGTGCTCAAGACCACAAACTCTACATTCGTCTCGATAACAAGTTCATCGACGAATCCGAGCCTGCCCTCTCGCGGGGACTGCCGGTCCACCTTGATTGCGATGTCACGAACACCGACCGTGCTCTTGGGACTTCGCTTTCTTATAAGATTTCCAAGTTGTATGGCGAAGAGGGACTTCCTCGCGACACCATCCACATCTCCATGAAAGGGTCCGCTGGTCAATCGTGCGGTGCTTTCTTGGCTCCAGGCATCACCATTGAACTGGAAGGAGACGCCAACGATTACGTCGGAAAGGGTCTTTCTGGTGGTCGTCTCATTGTCTACCCTCCCAAGCAGTCTACCTTTAAGGCTGAAGAGAATGTCATCATCGGAAACGTCTGTCTCTACGGTGCCACCACGGGTGAGGCTTTCATCCGGGGTATCGCTGCTGAGCGGTTCGCTGTCCGAAACTCTGGTGCCAAGGCTGTTGTCGAGGGTTGCGGTGACCACGGCTGCGAATATATGACTGGAGGCCGCGTGGTCGTTCTCGGAAGCACCGGCCGCAACTTCGCTGCTGGGATGAGCGGAGGGATCGCTTACGTTCTTGACACTGCCCATATCTTCGCTTCGAAGGTCAATTTCGAGATGGTGGAGTTAGGAAAGGTCTCCGACCCACGAGAAATCGCTGAGCTTCGAGGAATGATCGAAGACCATCGTCATTTCACCGGATCCGAGGTCGCGAACCGAGTCCTTCAGGATTTCCACCACCTTCTACCCCTGTTCGTTCGGGTCATGCCGAATGACTACAAGCGTGTCTTGGATGAACAGGCCGCACGTGCTAAAGAAGATAAGTTACGCCAGAACGTCATCGATTTGATCCCCTCAAGGACCGCCAGTCAAGTGAATTTGCATACGGAAGTCGAGGATGTCCTGTTGGCCAAGGCTGGTACTCCTGGTAACACTACCCCTGTCACCAAGCACTCTCGATCAGAGCCTGCCCTGTTGGATCTTGAAGATTCGATGGTCGACGACAACGCGACGAAGCAGCGTGCGCAGAAGCTCGATAAGACACGTGGTTTTATGAAGTACAAGCGCCTTAACGAGACCTACCGTCCACCAAGGAAGCGTGTTAAGGACTGGGGGGAAATTTCCCACCGACTGAGCGAGCACGAGCTTAAATACCAGACCTCCCGATGCATGGATTGCGGAGTTCCTTTCTGCCAATCGGAGACCGGCTGCCCAATTTCCAACATCATCCCCAAATGGAACGACCTCGTGTTCAAGGACCAGTGGAGGGACGCCCTCAACAGGTTGCTCCTTACCAACAACTTCCCTGAGTTCACGGGACGTGTCTGCCCCGCACCGTGCGAAGGAGCTTGCGTGTTGGGTATCAATGAACAACCGGTTGGGATCAAGAGCATCGAATGTGCGGTCATCGATAAGGTGAGTTTTTTTTTCCGTACCCCGACCTTTCGTCGAAGAAGGTTGTTGACCGTATCTCGATTCCAATAGGGCTTTGAGATGGGCTGGATGACTCCGAACCCCCCTCAAGTTCGTACGGGAAAGAAGATTGCTGTTATCGGAGCTGGTCCGGCCGGGTTGGCTGCTGCCGATCAACTCAACAAGGCTGGACATTGGGTCACTGTTTACGATCGCAACGACCGGATGGGTGGCCTGCTGATGTACGGTATCCCCAAGTGAGTCGTTCGTCTCGTTTACATGTTTTGATGGCACGCAGACTGATCGTGTGCACCACCTGCTTTTCAGCATGAAGCTCGATAAGAACGTCGTTCAGCGTCGCCTCGATTTGATGGAGGCCGAGGGTGTCGTGCGTCGTTTATTTATGTGAAGTTATAGGGTGACCGTTGGGACTGAGTTTTTTTTGTTTTTTATAGACATTCGTGCCCAACGCGGAAGTTGGTGTTAATGTCGACGTCGAAGAGTTGAGAGCAGAAAGTGATGCTGTGATCGTCTGTACTGGCGCGACCTGGCCACGAGACCTCAAATTGCCAAACCGTGAGGCTGACGGGGTCCACTTCGCTATGGAGTTCTTGCAGAACAACACCAAGTCTTTGTTGGATTCCGAGCTTCAAGATGGAAACTACATCAGCGCGAAGGGCAGAGATGTCGTCGTGATAGGAGGTGGTGACACCGGAAACGATTGTATCGGAACCTCGATGCGACATGGTGCCAAGTCGGTCGTGAACTTTGAGCTTTTACCCAAGCCACCGGCTAGTCGTGCGCCAGATAACCCGTGGCCCCAGTGGCCAAGAATCTTCAGGACCGATTACGGCCACACTGAGGTCGCCGCTCACTTTGGCTCTGACCCAAGAGAGTACTGCATTTCGACCAAGGAGTTCGTGGTAGACGATGAGGGTAAGCTGAAGGGTCTGAACACAGGTATGCTCTGGACGGTCCATCGGGTCAATGGTGGATGGACATTAATTTATTATCGTAGTTCGCGTCGAATGGACCAAGGACAGCGCTGGAAGGTGGAAGATGGAGGAGGTTCCTGGATCTGCCAAGTTCTTCCCTGCGCAGCTCGTGCTTCTGGCCCTGGGATTCTTGGGACCGGAGAACGCGGTGATCAAAGCACTGGGGATCAAACAGGATGGAAGGTCAAACATCCAAACCCCTCTCAAGGTGAGTTTCATCAGCGGTGTGGCTGCGGGAAACCGCTGATTGGGATTTTCCCCGTTTAGAAATACTCGACAAACGTAGAGGGTGTGTTCGCCGCTGGTGACTGCAGGAGGGGTCAGAGTTTGATCGTCTGGGGCATCAAGTGAGAAAATTTCGCCGCGCCTTCTATCCTGCCAGCATGACCAGCGGCTGATCTTTTTTTACTCATAATTAGCGAGGGTCGTGGGGTGGCCGCCGAGGTCGACACTTACCTTCAGAAATCAACTAGGTTGCCGTCCGCAGGTGGGATCAAAGCTAGGGTAAGTGACCTCCCCCCTTGGTCTCCGTTTCACGTGTTGATTCTCCCCTGCTCCGCAGGAATTCGTCCCTCCGCCGAGCACGCTGAGCCCAAAGGCGGTAGAAGTTGAAGTCTAGGCATTCGAAACCCTGTTCCTCCAAGACGACAGGTTAGAGGTTATGTTTTCGATCGTGGTCTCGTCCCTCGCTCGTTTTTTCTTGCCGCTTTCAGCCTGTACCTGACAAGCCATGCCCGGCATTGGCGATCCTCCTTGTTCCTTGTTTAATATTTTTTTCTTGAGCCGCCTGACAGTGCTTCTGTCGACCCTTTAAGATGCTCGACGTGCTCTGCCTCATGTGTGTGCTTCATCTTGTCCTCCTGTTCCATCACAGCTATGTCACTTTTTTGTATCCATCCTCACCATCTCTCGTGTATCTTGTGTCGAGAGTAGGTCTTGTCATATTATGTAAGAATAGAGTGTTATCCGTCATTGCGGGCGCCATGGGCAAGTCGGCTGTTTCCTGGGCGGCGCTTGCAGCTGAGCCACTGTGTATTGTGGATGTAACACATTAAAAAACCATGCTGAGGTATCGTGGCGATGGGTATACAATCGATTGCCGGACTTTACACGCTCGTGAAAATGTGACGATAAGAGTATGTATTCATAGGGTACGCGCTACAATGTGTTTGCAGATGTACAAGGTGCTGTACTTACGGGAAATCTATTCACGGTAAACTCTAACCCCTTTCTTGCCCCACTTTTCCATGAGCGCCTTTCCAGAAGCAGTCGGTTGAGTGAACGCGACTTCGCCTTTCGTGGGGTCCAATGTAACGCCGTGAATGAAATTATCCGCAGCTGCGGTGAGCAAGCGAGAGGCGATACCCAGCCTCCTATACGAAGAAGACACGAACATGCGCGAGATACCGAGTGGCGTCGGTAAAGGTTCTGGAGAGCAGTAGAGAGATGTAGATACATCGACGGTGATCAAACCATTTTTCGAGTGCGCGCACGAGGTTGGTGGATATAACGCGGGGCCATTTTCGCGTACGGGAGTTTCTCGGACGTCACCTTGAATAGGGAAAATGTCAGCCCCCGTTGACGTTTCTCGGTCCAAACGGCCTTGGTTGTGGATGATGCGCATGGCCGTTCCGATCTGTTGAGCAATTACGCAGCCTACTATCTTCTCGCGCGGGCGCCCGTTCGGCTTGTTAGCCACTGAGCCCACCAGCGTCGAGGTAGGAGTGAGGAGGAAGAGGTAAGCTTTAGACTCGGCTAGGGTTTGTGTTGCGAGAGGTGGCGATGACAGCGCAAGACTGATGGTTTCAAAAAGCGTCGCGAGCTGTGGATATTTTTGGGTGTAAACGTAAGTAAACGGCGTACGAAAGGACATTTGCATTCAGAAGATAGGGGGGTACCTTTGACCCGATTTTTCCAGAAGCGTTGGCGTTGACGGCGAGAATTCGACCGAGTGAACCATCCACGAGTCGAATGCCGGACTCGATCTCCACGACCCCATGCTTGGCGCTTTCCCTGATTTCATCCCTGGTCCATTCCAGCCCGCGCTGAACACGAGCGCAATGCGATTTATGGAGAACCTCGTCGTCCTGTGCGCCTTTCGTGTAGGAGAAGTCGCAGATCGGACATGTGCGCAGGACGGACGCATCGATGGAGAAGTGGAGTTGGACCAAGGACTGCTTTTTGGTGTTTGATTTCCATTTCGATGAGGATGCAGAGGAAGATTTAGTTTTCTTCGCGTAAGACCGTGCCAAACGCGGTTTCTTTGCAGGTGGATGGAAGCTTAGTACTTCCGATAGAGATCGTTTTGGGATTGGGGATGAGGGGGGAGTTGAGGATGGCGAGGAAGTTGGAGGCTCTGGTGCGGGATGGTCTGGAGGGGGTGGGGATGAAGAGAGAGCAGGTCTGCTCCTTCTACTGTAGGTTCGCTTGATTCTGGAGGACATGAGGAGAGGTCAGGAACGCGACGCGACTCGGTCACGTGGGGAGACGTATGGGTTTCTCTTGGCACTAGCAGTTCCCCTTATGGTAAGCCGGTAACCTTGGGGAGGAATTCGCTTATCTAATGACAGCAACATAAAATTCCCATACCTGGGCAAATGCGATCCAGCCTCAAACGACTCTCCTCACCGCCTCAGGCCCGTCTGTTGGCGTTGACCCGTAGCTGGCACTCGAGCGAGGACTGATTCCCAAGGTGCTTTTGCAGTAAACGACTCGACTTTGAAACCTCCAAACGCGAGGGGGGGATCGATCGCATGGAAACGTACATGTCGGCATGCCCAGAAAACGGGGCTACCCGGATATGGGAGGCATCATATCGATGGTCAAAGGGTGAGGCGACAGACAGAGAAACGTGCGAGCCCGAGTGTAAATGTGATTGTGACGGTCACTAGGGAACAGTGTAAGTAGAATAATAGTCAAGCTGTCGGTTTTCACAGTTCCAAACAGACCGCTGTGGATGAAAAACGTTTTATGTGTGGGAAGCCGGACTAGCGCTTACGGCAGCTGGGCGATCAATCACAGGGACTCCTAAATGAGACAGCTCCTTGTCCTTTCCTCGTCTCTCTTTCTCGTCCTCTTTCCTTCTCCTACCTTCCCCGCACCAGTTCCTTCTCTCCCTCTCCCCTGCTCTCGTCGTTAACCCCCCAGGGTTTTTCCTGAGGCTCACAGTCTCATTCGAATCCTCTGCAGCTGAATGTCTTCTCAGCCGAACACACCCTACCTCCCTATCGACACTGGCGAAGGTCATCAGGATGGCCAGCTAGTCGACCACCCCGGGGTTTACCACGACGAGCTCTCCCCGACAACGCCCACACCGCCGGAACATCCCCAGGATCCCCCATTCATCCCAGATGATATCAACAGAGACAGTTTGGTTGAAGACGGCATCGTGAGGCCACGGTTTCTTGGGCACGCTGTAGGCGAATTTCGAGGATCTCTTGCCTCCTCTTCCGGAGTTCCTTCTTTCAGGGAAAACGACAATACATCGTCCCTTTATGCGCTGAACCCCCTTGGACCAAACCGTGACTCCAGTCTCGCTTACTCCTCAGTCCCTTATAAAGACGACCCCCACGATGCCGACTTTGTCCCAGGAGGTACCGTCTCCCCTAGCAGGAGGGGTAGGTACCTCGAAGAGAAGCGTGACGCCTACACAGCCCCGAGCAAGTCCAAGCGTAAGATAATCATTGGTGCGATTGTCGTCGGCGTGATCGTCATCGCCATCGCTGTCGTCGTTGCCCTCTTCTTCACCGTCATCAAGAAGAATGCCAATACATCGTCCGGAACCGGTGGCAGCAATGGCGGCAACAATAATACCGACGGTAACGATGGTAACAACACTACCCCATCCCCCAATATCCTCAAAACTGGAGGAGACGGAAGCACCATCACGTTGGAAAATGGCACGACCATCACCTACTCGAACAAGTTTGGGGGACTTTGGTATTGGGACTCTGAAGATCCTTTCAATAACAACGCTCAGGCGCAGAGCTGGACCCCGCCCCTGAACCAGTCATTCAAATGGGGCCAAGACCGCGTTTTCGGGTCCGTTCCTCAATCTTCGTCTTTTGGAATTCCGTACTCATCCTTCCATTATCCCAGTGTCAATCTTGGTGGTTGGCTTGTCCCGGAACCTGTAAGTTTTTCAACGCACCTTGACTAGGCTCACTCAGCTTACGTTGTTGACTTTGTCTCTTTAGTTCATGTACGTCCGCCAGTGTCTATTCCCTACATCCCTCACGCTCATTTCCCATCAAGTGTTCCAAGCCTTTTCGAAAAGTATCTCAATATCCCCCAGCCTGCCGTAGACGAGTGGACGTTGAGTCAGGCTATGGCCAATGATACCAGTGGTGGTGGGCTGAATCAGTTGGAGGACCACTATAAAACTTTCATCGTAGGTCCACGCACTCTCTAGGCTGAAGATTACATCCTAACGCCTGTTGTTCATAGACCGAGGAGGATTTTGCGGAGATCGCCGGTGCCGGCCTCAATTTCTTGCGAATCCCCATACCCTACTGGGCCATCGAGGTTCAGGGTGACGAGCCCTTCCTTCCTAGAGTATGCTGGAAGTCAGTACCCCCCTTCTTTACCTCCTTACCCCTCCCCCTGACCGATCGTACAGATATTTCCTCAAAGCCATCCAATGGGCGCGCAAGTATGGTCTCCGTATTAACCTAGATCTACACGCCATTCCTGGATCACAGAACGGATGGAACCACTCCGGACGACTCGGAGATGTCAACTTCCTTCTTGGTCCCATGGGCTACGCCAATGCACAAAGGACTTTGGATTATATCAGGGTCATCACCGAGTTCATCTCTCAACCCCAGTACAAGGACGTTGTCGTCATGTTCGGTATTCTCAACGAACCCAGGGCCAGCCCCATCATTGGCGGAACGCAGCTGGATGGATTGTACGTTTCTGACCTCGTTCTCACTTTGTTTCCGAGTGACTGATTTGTCATTACTCAGCTACAAAGCTGTATACGATACCATCCGTGGGGTCACCGGGCTTGGTGAGGGCAGTGGTCCCGTCATCTCCTTCCACGAAGGTTTCCAGGGTATAACGCACTACAGTGGATTCATGCAAAATGCCGACCGCATCGCCTTGGATTGGCATCCATACATCTGTTTCGGTGACCAGTCCAGCTCCCCAATGTCGAGTTACGCCACCAGACCCTGTACCAGCTGGGGCCAGACGATAAACGAATCCATGTCCAACTTCGGTATGACTACTGCGGGAGAGTTCTCGAACGCCGTCACGGACTGTGGTCTGTTCCTTAACAACGTAAACGAGGGCACTCGTTATGAGGGGAATTACTCAACCGGTGGCCCATACACCCCCCAAGGTAGCTGTACGCCGTGGACGAATTGGCAGAGCTGGGATCAGGATATGAAAGATGATATCAAGAAGTTCGCCATGGCATCAATGGACGCTTTGCAGAACTGGTTCTTCTGGACCTGGAAGATTGGCGCGTCTTCACGTTCTGGCAAGATCGAATCACCAGCCTGGAGCTACCAGCTTGGATTGAAACAAGGCTGGATGCCGACCGACCCAAGGAAAGCTTCGGGAACCTGCGGCAATAGCGACCCCTGGACACCCCCCTTGAAGCCTTGGCAGACCGGAGGCACAGGTGCTGGTTCGAATGTGCAAAGTGGCGGATTACAGTGGCCTCCCGTATCCATTAACAGCGGTGGGCCCGTTAGTTCCCTCCCCGCTTACACCTCAACCGGAACGATCATCACTTTGCCCGGGCCGACGTTCACGCAATCTTCGGGGTCGAACGTTGTTGTCGACGTTGGATCCGGCTGGGCTAACCCAAGTGACACGAGGGGTATGTACGTCCAGATTCAGGGTTGTTCGTACTTGGACCCTTGGGTTGGACCCGCCGCGACTCCCCCTCCTGTCTGCAGCAGCGGATCTGCGAAGAAGAGGGGATACCCACCCCCACCTATGATCACTCCCCAACCATGATATGTCGTCCAACCTTGCCTTCCCGTTTCCATCCCTGCTCGCTGGTTTCCATCCCCGCACCAGTCACGACCCATTCATGACTCTCTTTTCTTTCCGTGAGGAACTTCTTCGCTCCCAACCATTACACTAGCCAGTATCATATCACCCACGCACCTCTACCGCTCATTCATTCCCCCATGAATCCCCCTCTTTTGGCATTATTAGCCTGATTTGAATGACCATCTTCCCAGCATATCGTTCCCTCCCTCCCGGTACTACTGACCGCTTTTTGGTTGTGGCGCGTTATCCTCCCTCGATTGTTTCTTGCTTTACATTCAGGACCTCGCGGATTATTACATCGAGTTGCCGTCAGATTGCGCTCCTTCACCGATGTATTTTTCTCCTTGACGGTCTTTTCGATCTCTCGCTTGTCACATGCATGGACTTTGTTTCCCTAATATTTTCTCGTTGACTTCACAGTGGACAATTTTTCGCTTTTTTTGGACGAAAATCATTGAGTGCCATGTTACCAGGGACAAAAATAATCAGGGTGTATCACAATGAGGCTGACCATCATGCCTGATGAACAACTTTGGCACGGGCAAGTGGTGTTTGTCGCTTCCGAAGGCGCCGAACCTGGGTCGTGAGCGACGGTGCCCTACCAGGCCCTGCGAAACGTTACAGAGTCGAACGGGTCTCACGGGGAGACAATGATACAAAGCTACGTGTTAGACAGAAACTAGGCAGTGAAAATACAAGAGTCTTGAAATCAACCTCTATCCCTTCCACCGAAGAAAAGCGTCGTCCTCCTATCCCTCTCCTTATCCGTGACTCTATCCGCATACACATCGTACAAGCTATATGTCGGACTCCTGTAAGTCTCATAATCTGCAGCCTGAGACATTGCCATCTGCGCCAAGGAAGGAAGAGCAGGAGGCGAAGGTACCCTCGGAGGCTTATCGTCCACCACCGTCGCCTTGTGTGAATCCAGATCCCAGTGAGGCCGAATATTCAAAGGGGCCACCGGCGGGGGTAGAGGTGGTACCTGCCCCCGGGGCAGGGAGAGCGAAGAACGGCGGTAATCCCTCAACATGAACTTCCCGAGTCGTAACCCGTCGTCGCTCGGACATGGGCTGCTCAAGCTCTCGGGAATAGAAACAAACGAAGTGTGATGGGCGAGGGTGTGGCTCCGCCTAAGCATCGACGTCCTTCCTCGGCCTGGGACGGTTCGAACTTGGGGTTCGAGCTTCGGAGATTCCAATCCCATGGCAACCGTCAGCGCTTGCGTATCGCGTTCTCGACGAGTGGTAGCTGGAGGTCCAGCGACGTATGCAGAGTGGTCATCGAACGGATCCGTACCAGCGGCCGTCGTGCTGTTCGAAGTGGACATGCTAGACCCTGCGATCGAGTTCATCGAGACCGATATCGAGGGACAAGAATTGATTGGATACGGGGCTTTGACGCGCTCACGTCCAGTTGCCTGAGTTGAGAGAACGTTTGGAGTAGGTACGGAGAGGTGGGACAGAACTGCAGGGATATCTTCCACACCGTCGTAAACGTATTCATCTGCGCTGCTCGCATCACAATCACGAACAGTGATCCGGATGGCTTGTCTGTCTTTGGATTGGCGCAGTGAAACCCGAGTCCCTCCAAATTTGCTCGAGTGCGGACTCGCCGTGGTGCGGTCCACAATGGTCGTTGAAGTGAACGCTGGCGCGCTCGCGTTCGCGACTAACCCAGCAACGTCAGATCTTGCGGTCGAGTACGTAGAGAGGGCGGAGATGTGAGATAGACTACGCTGCAGAAAACCAGGTTTCTTAACGGACGGTTCGTTGGGGTGGAGGCTGTTCGTAGACGGGTGCGGTTTCGCGAATGAATCGGAGAATGGATCCTTTTCGGGTTCCCTCAGAGGTGATTTAGATCGATACTGAGTCCAAGTCCACTTTTCTTTCCCAGTGTTGCCAGAGAACCGCTCTTTTCCACCAAAGATGGGAGACTCTTCCGTTGGTGGGTCGGGGAACGTGTCCTGAGGGATAGGGAGCGAGGGCGTCCGTAGGTAGCGACGCCTATTGCGCCTAGAGCGGATTCTAGCAACAACAGCGAACGCGACGAGGAGAAAGGATCCGCCAAGGACGGACATGACGATGGCAATCACTGTGTGACTAGAGCTTTGTGCAGGACGAGAGTTACTGGGTGGGTGGTATGACGGTTCCGATGATTCAGTAGAGGTAGAAGTCACCAAGGTATTAGCGATGAGTGAGGTAGCTTCGTTGGAGTTTACAAGAGTAGGTTGAGATAGATCAGAAGCGACTGTGGTGGAATACAGAACAGGTAAGAATCCTGCTTTGATAACGAGAGAACTGGGTTGATAAGCTGGTGTGTGACCATAGTCCGGTATGGGAACAGGGAGATCGCTGGCTTCCACATCTTGGTTAACCAGCGCGATTGCTGTAGCATGAGGTGGATGGTTTGACCGGCTTGTCCTCGATGGTTTCGATGTGAGGTGAGAAGACGTCTTGGAAGGATGCCTGGTAGTTGTCGGTTCGTTTTCACCAAAGGATTCGCTACGACCAGGATCGTCCATCTCAAACCAGCAAAAGTAGACTCAGCCTGTGGCAAGAGAGGGAAACAGTTGTCAAAGAGTGCAAGTCGAGCGGGGAACCGAACCGCCCGCGCGGTGTCGCGATGAATGGTCCCGTGACTTGACACGTCCACGTGACTGATGTCACACGCGTGTAGCTCGGCTTCGGGAGTTGAAACGCTCAGGATTGGGGTTTCCAGCCACCGCACTTTCTTCTTCCCGCTTCCTTCATCTCCGTCGACCTTACTTCTTGATTATACGCTTTTCCCAATAACCCATTCCTGATATTCTCTAGGCTTTCAAGGGGTTTTGATTGTGAGCGCCTTAGTGAAAGCCTATCAATCGATTCAGACAAGCGGAGTTCAATTCCCGCTGAAACGACCGGCCATGGAACCTCTGATCTCCATGTCAGTCACTTCACTCCGTCGCGCTTTTTTTGTCGATGAATGTGATGACGATTCCGCTCTTCAGCACTGGGGCACTCTTGTCTGAGTCACAGCCCACCCAGATCGTGAGGGAAGCGCTCCGTGGCGGAATCAGCACCCCCAAGCCAGTCACCCAAGCAGAACCGGAGGTCCATGTCGAAGAGAACCTTACTTCTTCTAATATCAAGAGCACACCTCATTACCACTATCATGGACTGGCTGTAACCCAGTCCCCAACCCAGTACGATGGTCATGGCGGCGAAGATTCGCAAGGTTCTCAGGAGACCAGCCGTTCATCTGTAACAGGGCCAGGACAGAATGACGTCTCACTCGACCACCTCGTTCCGCCATTAACTCCGAAGAGTCCTCTCATCGCGAATGAACCACCTGGGACACCCTCCAATTCAAAACCGGGCAAAGCGGTTTCGTTTGTTTCCCCGCGACGCCCTCCGGTCACTCATCTCAGGAAGAGCAGATCACTGCATACACCTGCCCACCGATCCCCTTCACCCCAGTCTCAGGACTCCTTTGCTGGCTCAATCCCTATTAACCCGCAGGAGGCGTTCCTCGCAAAATCAAAACGTTTCGGACTTCCGTTGTCTCAGCTTGAGAATTCGCCGGAGGTAAGGAAAAACAATCAGATCGCCATCATTTATGTTTACCAAAATCAGCAGGATTCGATGTTCTCCCCTGTTGCCTCAAAGCCGGATGGTGGGCCGTCACTCCTTGTCGGCACGAGCCAGTCGAGCTCGGACGAGTCCAACAGCCAGAATGCACAGCCGCCAGTCCCTGCACAGGAAGAGTCGCAGCCGGAGACGTCGGAATATCAAGACACGAACTATATGGAGTACCTTACGTGTATCAATAACAACCGTAATCCCTACATCGATCGCAGCGGTCTCAACTTTCCACAATCCCCAGACTCATCCTCCAGTTCCTCAGGAAACTTCCCTGAAACAGAATCCCGTCCCTATGAAGAGCCCACACAGGTAGCCGAGTCTACTCAGCCGGAGTCGGAAGAGGTCCCCACCCAACCGTCTACCCAAGTCGCCAACGAAACCGCCCTAGAACCGACACAGACCGATGCTCCCTCGGAAACCGTACCTCCCCCCGTCAACTCCGTACGTCATTTGTGCACCCCTAATTCACTCCTTTAATGTCAGGCCTAGCATCAAACCCCCGCACCCTCCGCAGTCGCTTCTTCGGCGAACAACCGTAGTTTGTTCAATCAGCTGAAAAAATGGAGAAAGGTTCCTGGGACCACCCACGTCCACCAAGAACTCCAGAGCAAGGGAAGGCAATCTACACCTATTGTTCCGGAAACCCAGCCGTTGGAGACCGAGTCTACGGAAACGCAACCCGCGGGTGAAGGTGGGGTGGGATTAACTCTGGACACCCCAGAACCACCTCACGCAACCCCCTTTTCCCTGGATTCACCTCTTCGATCCCCTCAATTCATGCCCCCTCCTCCCAACCCACCACGGGTTGATGAGGACGAGACTATGGATATTGTCCCTGACTCGGAGCCATCCAGAATGGCCGATGGACCCATGTCGTCACTGCAGTTTCCTCGACCGACAAGCCGGGTGCCTACTCTCACCGAAGGCGATGAAAAAACCGCACCCGAATCGTCCGGTGGGACGGACAACGAGACCCCAGACCAAAAGGATCCAAATAATGTTGCCCAGGACACGAATATACAGGAAACTGAGCCAGAGACCGAGCGAGATGATGATCCCACGGATAGTGACCAACCTCTCGTCAGACAGCGGACGAAGCGGCCCCCGAAACCTCTTCTGGAAGAGGAGGAAGAGGAAGAGGGACAGGTAGAACGAGAAATCCGTGATGATGCGACGGTGCCAGAAACTGAAGATGAAGTTCCCCTTGTCACTCTCGTCAAACCCGCGAAGGCTCCACCAAAGCCTCTTCCTCCAAGAGGTCGCAGTACGAGGAACAAGCGTCCGATCGTCTACACCGAGTCCCCTGATACTTCGGAGAATGAGGTGAGTACAAAAAAATCCTAATTCGTCGTCATAGTCCTTAGGTATGTCTCAGGAAGAGGAAGAAAAACTGGAAGAAACCCCTGTTGAGCGTCCAGCCAAGAAGAGGAAGGTTGAGACGGTTGTTACCCCTGTTGCCACTCGCGGCCGAGGAGGGAGGAAGCCGAAGCAACCTGCATCCGCCAAGGCTGTAAAGGGTACCGCTAAGGGTTCTGCCACGAAAGCGAAAATTCAGAAGGGGCGGGGGAAGGGAAAGAAAGCATCCACGGAGGTTAGCGTTGTTGGTTCTTCCGGGCATAACACCCCTCCCGTTCAAGACGATGAGGCCAAGACGGAGCCCGCCGAGGATGAAGAAGAAGAGGCTGGTTTCGAGTCTTCTGAAGAAATTCCACTTGCGAGGAAGCGGAAACGTCCTGGGCTTGACCAGAAACCGCACAGGACTGCCTCTGGAACCTCTACGTTACAGGGCATCACACCTCAACGTGGGGGGTCCAAACGCATCCGCTCACTTCCTGGATCTCTTCGGGACATTTCCCAAAGCGATTGCACTCGCGTTTTCGCTCGCTGGCCGCTCTGTAAACACTTCTACAGCGGTTTCGTGCATTCAAGATCGCCTTTACAAAGCGACTTGTATATTGTGGGGTTTGACGACGGGACTGAGTGCCCGGTTCACGTCTCGGACCTCCGTCGGAACGAACTAGAGGAGGGTGACGAAGTGTTTGTTATCGGGTACAAACAGTCGGGCCGCGTCACAGCGATTGACCGCTGGGACACCGAGGGGTACGTCCGGATTAAGGTCGACACCGGGGGAGAACTAGACGTCAAGGCCAACTCGATCAAGGTACACGAGTCGGTCATTGACCGAGACTGGGGGGAGAGGAGTGTCCACGAGAACTCTATTTGCACTTTGCTTCAGGCGCAGGGTCTCAATTCATCCACGAGCAAATCCACCGCCGTCAATGGGACTTCGACCTCGAAATTCCTGAAGCGGATTGGGTTCGTGGTTACAATGAAGTCTGCAAACGAAAAGAACAGATCACATATTTTCGACCTCATCAAGAACAACGGGGGAAAGGTCATCGAAGATTGGGCGAACCTCTTTCCGTTTTTTCCCACACAAACGGATCGAAGTTGGGTGGCACGTCAAGCTGACGTGAAGCACAAGGACCTCGGAGTGCAAACCGTATTCCTCCTCGCAGACGAACCGAACCAAAAACCCAAGTATCTGGTGGCTCTCGCATTGGGTATCCCTTGCGTGTCGACACAATGGCTGTTGGCCTGTCGCGAGCAAGTTAGTGTCTTCCTGACTCGCACATGAGCACCGTGCTTACCATATCAATGGGCAGCATGCCCTCATCAACTGGACTGATTATCTCCTCCCAGCTGGGGAGTACGCCCACGGTCTGATGTCGCAGAGGGTCAACCTGCGATGGGGCGACAAATCGCAGCAGCTCCGCGATATTTACCGGGACATGTATGGATCCAACTCCATCCTACGTAACAAATTGGTTCTGTGCATCGGCCTGGAACTTTTCCCACCTGGGAAACCGAGGGGCCTCAAACGAGTGAGTGCACACACGCATATGACCTCAGATGTTCATTAAAAGATGAAATTGCAGTTCAACTCGGAGGACGACAAGCAGTACGAATCCACGCGCAAACTTCCCAGTATCATGCTCGCGATGGGTGCCAATCACGTTGAAGCGGTGTGTGACCTGAAGCACGCGTCTCATAAGATGTCCGAGTACGACCTGGTCCTGGTGAAGGACGCGGAGGACGTCAAGAAGTTCAATTCCGTCAGGAAGGGGACCCGACCTGACTGTGTTCATATCCCGTGGGTCAAGGAGTGTTTAGTGGCGGGTAAGCTTTTGGACATTCCGGACGTTTAGGTCGGGAAGGCTACCTCCAACAGATGGGGGTCTAAAACTTTGACGTTTTGCGCATGTTCTTGGAGATGAACCTTGTACGATTATACTGACAGTTATGGTGTTTGCATTCCCCCCTTTTTCTCTTTCGACTTGCTTTCACAGGCTTTCTCTAGTGTACGCGCTCATAGCAATAGTTGGTTATCCTTGTATTTTGGTTTGTCTTGCCTTATTCAGCAGTATCATATCGACGGGTGCGAAGGTTCTACCCCGCGTATACACATTAGTTCCTAGGTTATCTAGTACGCACACTATGTTAGGTTATGTACAAAAGTTCGAAGAGTGGCCCCTGTACATTAGCTATAGTCTACTACGAGGCCATATTATACGCTTATCGCCAACGGGGCTACCCACACAGGCCAAGAGAACCTGCTCTATTCTCTGCTACGATCCATCACAGCCTCTCCGAGAGAACTGCACACCTCAACTTCCAGTCCGGTTCCCTTACGATGGCGGAGGGTAGGTGACCGCTTGCACGTGGTTTTGCGGAGGGGATGACTGAGTTTGTTGCTGCTGCTGCTGTGGTGGTGGCTGTTGA
>Ga0307514_10001075_pt1 | contig 38626 bp, 43 predicted proteins | sample 16_EM_MG_FD_203088 | JGI IMG/M metagenome (GOLD analysis project Ga0307514, IMG submission 203088) | Populus trichocarpa ectomycorrhiza microbial communities from riparian zone in the Pacific Northwest, United States - 16_EM | ecosystem: Host-associated > Plants > Roots > Unclassified | place...
AAAACCTAACAATTGATTTCTCCTCTTCTAGAGTAAGCAGCTGCTCCTTCTCATGTGCTGCACTCCTTGGCTGTGCTCCTCTAAGTCGGTCTCGCAAGGTTCCATATGGTATACCATATGTTGAAGCAGCAGCGCGGATAGATGGTTCAAGACCTGAACGGTATGCATGTTTGGCTTCGCGAATGTCATTCTCTCGGTCAGTTGCATCGCTGCACTTCACTCTGCCCATGGTTGCGTTGTTGCGGGGAAAGAGTGAAAATTGAGTTTGTGTGCGGGGTAATTAAGCATCCCTGCTCCGGGCGCTTGCGTGCTTTTTGCGTGATCGGTTGCTAGGTCATGGGCGGTTACACCATAAATTACGTTAGAGTACATAGGTTCTGCGGCTTTTAATGAATTTAACAATATCATTGCGAGCGACGGGAGTCAATTACTCGAAAGTCTCGCCAGCGACTTTAGCTTGTAAGTATACCAGTATACATACCTATAGGGGGTTCGATAAAACTTAAAATCCTTATAAAACTAAAACTTCTGGATATGGCTAGCTTATGAAAGCCTTAGGGAATAATTCTGTATGGCGTTTAGGATGCTTCTCTAAGGATAATAGCCAGATTTTAGTTTTATATGACTCAGCACTTTCCTATAATGAATATCCTTTTGCTCATATGCATGCGCATGTCCATTTACATATCCCTTCCAATTCTACTCCAGACCCAACTTAACTTTTCAAGTTACCGCTGTGCTGTACGAGTCGAAATCTCTTTCGGTTCCTACTCGTTAAGCACCTCCGTAATTTTCATTATTCCCGGAGCTTTTCTACTCTTAAGAGAATAGCTTACAGTATCACAGCCTTCCAAGATGCGGTATTGAGATTTGAGTGATGGTACCTGCATCTGCGACTAGTCTCGTTTCCATTTTCAGCGACTTCGTGTATTTTTTCCTTTTTCCTTATATCACGGTCAGTAAGTAAGTACCCTATCCAAGTCTGACAGCGCATACTATTCACATATTTCAATTGCAATGATTTTATTGTACTCAACTAGACCCGCTTCGCCTTCACCCCAGCGTAATTTTGTATTCTCAGCAACGCAACAAAGAATCAATTCTCTGGCCCCACTGTGACTTCAGGTCCGGTTTGCTTTTCTTAATTCAAATTTCCAACTGGAAGATATCCTGCAATAGCCGATATAACATCCCCTGTGTCAGGTTCATCAAGTCCGGGGCAAGAAATTGAAGTGGAAGTTCAGGTTGAGGAACTGGTGAAATAGAACCGAGAGATGCTTCCATAGGCAGTACGCAAGGTTGAGCTTTTGTTCGCTTCACTTGCTATTTTCCTTTTGTACACTCCTTTCTAGCCCAGATCACACCTGGAGTTTGCGAAGGTGGAGCTTACTCCTAGGAAGTGTACTCTCTACTTGATTCCACCCCACCTGCTTGCTGCCCAACCATAAAAACTACCTCAGACCCATCCTACTGTTCATCCTCATGTATAGACTCTTTCTCCTCACTCCCACTTGAGTCCTCAGCACCCTCTGCTTTCCTTTCACCTTCCACACCCTCTGCTTCACTCCATTCAGGCCAAGTACCCAGCATCAACCCTTCTGAATTTATACTAAGTGATCAATCTGAACCTAATCCCTCACTATTTGGAATCTCTTTGCTTGATCTGAGAATGGCAGGCTCGGCGACGGCAGGCTCGACGATGGTAGGCTCGGCGAGCGCGGTGATGCGTGCTCGTTTGCTAGTGCCGGTTCTGGCTGCATCTTTACTCTAGAGAGTTCTCTTTGAAAGAGTGGCAGTGATCTTTTTCTAGCATAAGCATTTATTACTACTCAGCAGTACCTAAGCCCTACTCTCGTATACCAGACTTTCCAAGTTCACTTTTCGCCTCGCTCGCAAGTGTCAGCAAAAAAGTCTGGGCACGAGAGCATCTAGGCCCGATATTTCTCTGAATTTCTCGATTAAAGTAGCTGGCGGTAGCGGTGCTTAGTAAATTAGACTTGTAAAAAAACCCTGCCTAAAAGCCAAGGCACTTTTCCGCTGTTTGCCTGAAGTGAAACGAAAGGATATTCTAACGTTGAATCACATGATATGTCATGTGAATTGAGCCTCCTTAGTTGAACATTGTGCAAACCCATCGTGTGCACTACGCTTCCAGTGACCACCACCTCTTCTGTCACATCGTCGTCTAGAATGGACTATTTAATCTCTACACTTCCTAGCGACACTACAGTCCCCGACTTCCAGCCGAACCAACGATTACCTCTCCCTGTATCGCCTGTAAACCGCTCGACACAGCTCACCGTTGAGTCGGTGCCCAGATCGGACTCTCTACTTTTAACCTTTCCCGCAGCTGCGCTTGCAGCGCAGCTTCACATTCGAAACAGAGAGCCTCGATGTTGGTCCTGTACCATGGATAGGAAAAGGGTAAGAGTATCATTCCAACGATAAGCTTCCAATGACTGATACAGATGCCAAGTGTACAATTGCAATACAAGAATCAGATCGAGCTCCTTGCCGACGGTGCCAGAGCTTGGGGCACGATTGTTCAAATGACCCAAAGGAACAGGAGCGAAGAAAACTGACTTTGCTAAAATGCGACGGTTGTCGGGAACGAAAGCAGAAGGTCTGTCTTATATCACCCGTGGTTGTTGGGTACTCACAAGCTGTACAGTGCGAGTTCGATAAACCATGGCCTGAGAAATGCAGGCTATGCAGGATGCATGGTCGCCCATGTTCTGAACCTCGAGTAGCAGCCCGTGGAAGAGCAAGGCCAAACGCAAACTCCACAACGTGTTGTCCACCCGCAGCCCCTGGATCGCATACCTCGCACAACCCACCGACAGCAGTAGCGCCAAGCTCCAGGTCTACCAGTACCCTCCCAGTGCCACCTTCGGGTTTGGATGCAGACCATGCCACTACTGCACAACATTCTACCCCGACCACCCCGCCAAATAGTCCTGGTCGGAGTCTTGCGAACCGCATGGCATTTAAACGTAAGGCCGACGGCTGTTTAACGTTGGACTTTTCAAGTCCTCCGTCTCCCGGGGCATCACAGTACGACATATCTGCATGTACACTCTATACGTACTGGGCTAAGAATATGTAGTAGCGCAGTTGAGTGGCCCCAGGCCCAGTATAAACGACCAACTCCGTTCCCCTCCAGCAATCTTGATAGACCACTTCCTATTACGTCGGCAGATCCATCGCGGTCTTTTGAATCTCGTGCGGATGCATCCAATCCACTAACAAACTTCTCGATTTCTGCGGAGCAAGGTCGGGGACCTTCAGCAGCTCAGTGCAAATATTGCGGTGCCACATTTCGGGGTTTAGCGCGGCATGTACGGGAAGTGCATAAGAAGAGAACTCTAATCGATTGCCCGGAAGAGAGCTGTAGTAGGAAGGGATCGAACGGGTTTGGAAGACCGGACAACCTTCGCCAACACCTTCGCCTTGTCCACAAAGTATCAGTTCCGAAGTCTTCTAGCGGGGTTAAACGCAAAGTCGGCTCCGATTAGGTCCGCGTAGAGGTGGATGACTTTTATCCGCTAAAAGCATGCTGTGCTAAGCACGCTGCTCGAGAAGCGATGATGGTAAACGTCCACAAAGCCGAACGAGGAGAACCTAATTGTAGCTATATGACCAATATCACCAAGTTATAACTACCCCCTATTGATCGATTAAATTAGCATTTGTCTTCTTCCGCTCTAAAATCCCCGGGATAGGTTTCTGGGGTTTGATCTCCGGAAATCTTAGAAATCGCGGGACAAAGAGAGTCAAAGGTCACCATGAATTTTTAACGAGATAGCAACTGCACCTGCCAATCACGACCACGTTTAAATGCCTGTTGAGTTCGGGGCGGGGCGGATGGTTCAATGCCCTAAACTTTGGTGAAAAGTTCATCTGAGGGTTTTCGAGATGCAGTCGAGTCTGTCTCTGCATCGCACGGATTATTTTCGTTAATCGGATCCGGGTTTTCAAAACAAGCCGTGGTTGTGGAGAAATAAACGTTTGGGGGTTGGTGACAGTAGGATGGAGGTTGGGATGCATGGTGGGATGGAGGTTGGGATGCATGGTGGGGGTTGGGATGCATGGTGGGTCAGAGCAGGCTGGGTGTTGTTTGTGTAACCAGATTCTGTAGCTATCTTAATGTAGCAGCCGAATGCCAAGACTAAGAGGGATGGGCAAACAAAGTATGTAGTCTCGGACCGGGATCGTTCGAATGCCTGCCGTGCTGCTTGCGCTGCAGTACGAGACTAACAAAGTATGTACTTAGCCCGAGAGAAAAACAGCCGTCTGAAAGAACTATCCCTTGTATTTTATGGCCGCACAGCAGTGGATTTGGATACTTGATTAACCACTACAGATGCCCAAGTAACATATCTTGGCATTCGACTGATTCTTCCGACATCAAGTCGCTAGCTCCAAAGTGACAGAAACTCCTTTACATCAATCCTCACCGTCATCCATCCAACGATGCCTCGCAAAAACGGGAACAACCACACCAAAGGTAAAGACCGCTACAAGTCCTCCGGCAGGCAAACTGGTCTCCGCAACAACAATACTGACGACCCCACGCATGTCCGCCCTCCCTTCAAAGGTAATACTTCCTCCACTACCACCGACATCACCAAGCTCACTCCCACATTCCAGCCGCGGCCTGGGACCTAGGCCACTGTGACCCCAAACGCTGTTCCGGCAAGAAACTCATGCGTATGGGGCTGATGCGCGAGCTCTCAATCGGGCGCAAGAGCGGCGGTGTAATCATCACACCGAACGGGAAGACTGTAGTCTCACCTGCCGACCTGCCCATACTCCTCGAACATGGCGCCGCAGTTGTTGAATGTTCGTGGGCACGACTTGCCGAAGTCCCCTTCTCCAAGATTGGTGGGAAGCACGAGCGGCTACTCCCATACCTTGTCGCCGCCAACTCTGTAAACTACGGAAAGCCCTGGCGCCTCAATTGCGTAGAGGCCCTTGCCGCATGCTTTGCGATTTGCGGGCGGCCGGAGTGGGCGGAGCAGATCTTGGAGCCGTTCACGTATGGGGAGGCATTTATGGAGATTAATCGTGAGCTGTTGGAGCGGTATGCGGCGTGCGAGGATGCGGATGAGGTGAAGAAGGCGGAGGAGGAGTGGATGGAATTGTTGGAGAAGGAGTATGCTGACTCGAGAGCTACGGGAGGGAAAGTGAAGGTTGGGAATCTGAACACCGGTGAAGACGATGAGGAAGAAGAGAATGAGATTAGAAATGGTGATCTACCACCGACCGATGATGAGGATGAGGATGAGTACCAGGAGTACCTACGACAAAAAGTACTATCTTCAAAGGCGTTTGCGGATCCGGAGTCAATCCAGGGCGCAGATAAAAAGGGCAGCAATAATGAAGCTGGCGATGGCGATAGTGATTCGGATCCGAACTACGGGAGCGATGAGGATGGGGACGATGGGATTGTCGATGCCGTTCCGGTCCACAAGGAAGAAGGGCCTTCGATCATCCAGCCTTTCACCAAGGATCCGACAGGAGAGACACTATCGGTAGTGTTCTCGAGACACACAATTTCGGCTCCGAAGAGGGGTATTGGTTCATGAGGGCTTTGCTTTGCTTCGCTACCTAAGTCATGATTTATATGCTGTATATGAAATGCTTGCGGCGTTTGGGATAGAAAAGTACACAACACCCTAACACTCCAATGCCCAGTGAGCAAGGCAAGTAACGCGATTGTCATCCCCATCCTCTCGTCCATTGGGGGGAGTACTTAGAGGCCCTGATGCTATACAAACTACCAGATCTCTCACGAGACTTCATCTCATACCCAGACTAGACTGCAGTCATATCTCCCAAAATTTTAAGCGGTAAACCGGCATGTGCGGTATATAGTACAATACAGCTCGCAGTCTGAAAGTAGCAGTCGTTTTTCAAAGCGTAACTGACGCTCAGTCCCCAGCAGCGACCCTGCCCCACTCAATTCAAACATGTTACCTCCCGAGTACTCGATCGCGCCGCAGAAGAGCAAGAGACTAGTACACACCGTTCCTAGTAGTTATTAACAATATCGAGAGCCTTGAGGTTAGCATAGTGTTCGCCATGAGACGAGATATTACACCTCGTCTATTTCTCGGAGTCTCGCTCAGGGTCCTAGGACTAACAAGATGCCGCTTCATAATTCATAGACCTTCTAGGCCTGCTTTCTAATGACTTCCTCCTCCTATAACCTCCAGCTACAGAGACCGGCAGCTAACTAGTCTTCAGTCATTAGACATAACTTATGGATCCCCGCCGTGGCCAGCAAAATATCAACCCGAATTCGCGTAGGTTAGCTAATTAGTTTCGGGAGTTAGAAAATCTCCTGTAAGCGGTCTTAGGGAATTTTTACTATGTATTCTTATGTCTGCCGTCTTTCTATCAGCGGGAGGATGACGTTGCAAGCCTTCTCGTTTCGAGGGCCGGGGTCTTGAATTATCATTTACCTCCATCTCAAATACAAAACTGTTATAAGCACTATAATTAAATTATCCGTCAGCGGCAAGAACAGTAGGAAATAGTAGAGCCTAGTGTTTGTCCATACGTAACTGTACCCAAATTCGATTATGGCATATCACTCGAACGACATCACTATGTGTTCTATAGACAACCATATACACAAACTTCTGCTTATACTTTTCAGAGTTGGTGTCATCGACTCTGCAGGAAGATTCTGCATTATAGCCGCAGGTTTGACGGAGGTCTACTTGCCATATCCGCTGCGATGGCACACATGAACACATGACCGGGCGATATAGTTTTTCATAGCTTCAGCCAATACTCATCTTCTAAAAAGTCATGCTAGAGACATTAATTAGCCTGCCCAGCCGAAATACTACAGTTATAGATCCGCTCGTTCTCCTACCAGAGAATAGAAGAACATTTGTTTGCCAATTTCTAGGTTATTGCTAGTTCTAGTGGTCCTCCGCTCGGTTACAAAATTCTAGTTGTACACATATGATCTCAGAAACACTTCAGTGGTAGTTCAGTGCACGGCGAGTGAAAGTTCTTCCGAATATCTTAACATCCTTTCTTGCTCTCCTACTTTCCACCTACATTGCATACATGTCTCCATTTCTAGCTGCTCGACTACAGGAATGAGATGATGGCCAAAAGTTACTGCCCTGACCAGCGCTAGCGAGGAGCATGCGAGTCGGTCATAATAAGGTGCGGCTCAGTGCACGTGGTGGTTAGGCTACCGCTAATCAGCGGTACGGCTTTCTTAATCCATGGCAGCGAGCGATTCACGGAAGATGTCGACGTCCTAGGTGACCCTCTTGCTCTCTACCACCTATAGGAGGCCATGAATGCGGATACACGATCAAACGTTCCGCTGGAGGGGGGTGGATGTATACATCCTCCGCCTTGATCACCTCACTGTTGAATTTCTTGTGATGTCACCCCAACGCATTCCTCCCACCTATAGGTAGCCTTCCGGATCCCACCCTTTCGAAGCTGTTTGCTGTTTTAAGAGGAGCGATGAGAAAGATATGATGGGCCTCATCTGGTGTTTGAACAAAATAATACCAAACAGCATGACCATATCTTTAGTGGATGTGGATGCGCTTATATTAAAGGAACTGAAGGGGCTGAGCGGAGGGGAAATCGCGCTGGTATTGCAGCTCTTGGGAAAAGTGGGTGTTTCGGTTTAAAAGGTATGTCATTTCTGTACATAAAATACAATAAGCTAGGAAACTGATAGGTACATGGAGTTAGTAACATTATACAACACGTTGTCGATAACCTTTGCTCTGTGGTTACGTGGTGGGCTGCGGTTTTAGCTTCAAGATTGCAGAAATTGAAAGCAGTTGGCGGGTGCTCATGTGTCATGTAACTGTGAGGAAAGGCGGGTATGAGTAATTTCTCCTACTGTTCTTTCTCTCTACTCTATTTTAACCAACCAATAAAATACAACATCCCCAATCCATCCTCTTTCATCGCTGGTTTATATAAAACCACAAACATACTGACTCTTGTGCCTTGATACTCTCAATGTTTTAAACTCTGCTATGACGATCCTCGGGAAGCAATGACACAAGAGATGAAAGACCGATTCTCCTATCCCCTCCTTAACAAGCAACAAGATTTGTCATGCGTCATGCTCATAATAATGTGCTTTACTTCAGGTGGCTGCGCTGCTCACTTCGGATTGATCTCCCGGAGTACCTAGGCGAGAAAAATCACTATCACACTCTCGATGCTCGTGCAGGCTGCCGCTTCAATTGTCGCCCTGCAAGATGAATTCAAGTCAGACACCAATAATGTTGATTCCTGGTTTTGCTCTACAATGTGTGGATCAATATAGGTATGAGAACGTATAAACTGAGTGAAACGCTCTTAAATTACTCCCTACTAGATGTGAAATCTTTCGATCAGTACAAGTTCCGCCTGTACATTATGTCCCGACAACTACGCGTCCATATTTCCTCTTCCTGTTGCACCTCTCCCCTCCACGCATCATTAACCAGTCCGCTTATCCGTCCTTACATAATCGTCCAGCTGCTTGCACAGATATTCCCAGCTCTCCCCCCTCACCTTATCCGCCAGCTTCCTTCTTTGCTCTTCCCGCTCAAGGAACAGATAGCAGATGAGCAGATTAATGTAGTACCTTGGTCCCAGACATTCAACAGGCGCACACTTCCTCTTTTCCCGTCTACAGCACGCCTCTAGCATGCCAGCCACCGTGGGAACAAATATATCCACCTCTTGCCATCTCACTGTCGTCGTGATAGGCGTGTCAAACGAATCCGACTTGGGCCATTTTGTCGTACTATCGCTCAGTAAAGGCGGACCACAAACACACGCAGGATCCATCTCCACTTCCACCAACACGCGGTTAACTGCCACAAAGTCTGGCACCTGGATCAGTGATCCGTCAACTGAGAGACCACCATAGGCTGTCTCAGGCCATAGAGTCAGCTGCGAGTTACCGTCGGTAGAGCGGAGACGAGTAACAGCTGAAAAATCTTTTGGAAGTAGATAATTGAGGTTTGGCTTGTTGTAGAGATACTAGAGTGTGGAGGGGAGTAGGTCGGAGATGATGGGCTCGGCGGTGGTGGGGCGGATGAGGAGGTCCAGGGCGTCAGAGAGTGTGGTGGACGCTCCCATCCATCTGAGGGCGTGGATTTCGACGATAACGATAGGGTGCTGCTGTGCAGCGAAAGCTGAAATCAGAATGTCGAGTTGTTTTAACATATCTAGAGATTCTGAGGTGACTGTTCAGTGTGTAGCGTGTGAGTGCTATGAAATAAAGTTCTTTGACTTCAACCCCACCTCGACGCTTCTCAACACCTTAATAGACCATCCAACGAAACATAGCGAACCGCAATAACCAGAAATACCTCACAACCACGGCCACTCCTGCAACATCAAAAGTCACAATCACAATCACAGCCATGGCGGCATGCATTCCCACGACGGCAAAAAACGCCGCATCGAATCCCAAGTCATTTGCTGATCAACCCCAGACGACTTGACCCTGCCATCCAGTCCTTGCTGTACCGTCACATCAAATTCAACAAGATCATCACCTTCAACGAAGTAACCCCCGGGCTCCGGCAAGGCAATCATCAAGAAGACCTGGGACGAACGCCTGGATACCGCTTCCACTCTCGAAAGTGTCGCCGACGAGTAGCTCCTCATTACGTCCCGTCAGTGTATATATCCCATCACTGCTCGAATACTAATCATCTCCTTCCTACAGCTTCGCCGGCGACGTTAAGCTCCACTCCGCGTAAACCCATCTCCTTACGCCCGTGGACTCTAAAGCTCTTCACCAACAGTGACGATCCCGACTTCGGTGCGGCAGATACTCCCACCATCCAGACTCTCGAGCCTCCTATGCAGCAGGTCCCTATTACGGGATCGAAATCGAAGTGGAAATGGAGGCGGGAAGGCAGGAAGTTCAGGGTCGGAGGCCTATCCCAATGAAGAGCAAAAGTCCCTGGCAGCCAGGTACTACCGATAAAAGTATGGGCATACACCGATAGCGACATATCTCAAGTAGTTCAAGCAGAAGGAAGATGATCAGTGCTGGTGGTGCCAGAGGAGCTCCACAGACTTGGGAGCACCTTCCGCCACTGCAGGCAGTTGAAGAACGAACAGCAGGAACTTTGGAAAGCGGCCGGGCGAGCAACGGGATGGAAAGCGGGAAGGTGTCGGCATGTGCAGATACCTGAGCTGTTTTCCTAGGAGAAGTGTGACCAGGTGGTAATGGACTTCCTCGCGGCCACGGAGGTGGGGAAGTTTCCCCCGCTGCCGACTCGGAGATGATGTCAGGATTGAACATTTGTCTCTCTCTTTCTCTTCTTTGTTTGTGGTCGGTCATTTTGTGTTCGTTTGTCTTAATTTAAAGGGGAATAAGGGTAGAGGATGGGGATCTCCCCCCACTTAGCCGGTCAACCGGAGGGGGGAGGGGTTACTAGGCATTGTCATACTCTAGATAGAGTGAATATAGTATGATTAAAATATAAAAAAAGCTGCCTATGCAGCTGCCGGGAGAGGAGTTGATGGAGCTCCCGGTCAAGCGGGCACTATTCAACAGCCACCATCCCATAACCTTATTCATCGAGGACAACCACTCGAACGGCCACGAGTCTGAGCTATTTCGGGTTCAAAGGGGATTTCACACAGTTGATGAAGGATCCCGTTGTGACGTTTTACAAGGCCGCCGCGAACCCTGCGGAACTATAAGAATTTCGTCCCCGAGACGTAGTATGGAAGTATGGGTATCTAGGGTGGATCTGGCGTTGGTTTCTTTTTTCTTCTTCTGTGGATTTGATAACGGCGTAAAGGCTGGGTATATCGGATGGCTGAATCTGCTTGAGTTTCTTTTTCTCATTGATACATGTATGGCATGGTAATAAATGGATGGGCCTCTGTGGTTGATGGGAAAATGAGACATTCCTATTGCAAATTTTCTGCTTGAGACTCTGGAATTGATTAAAGATAGCTCCGACAATTCCCCGCCGTCCTCAACAAGCAATTCAAACTCAAATAGTTACTCGATACAGGATGAAGAGGTGATAAGAATTTAACGTAGCATCTGGCAATTGCCAAGAATATTGCCGAACATTCGGCCCCAGCCCTAAAAGTTCGTCCAACGTCGCGTCAGTCTGCGTCCTGTCCGGACCTCGAACACCAGGTAAAAGCCTCATGATTAATCCAATCTTCCATGCGCCGTAGTACATGATTCGACATGCCATCTTAAAGAGAGTCATAATAGCCACATCATACCACCTGCCCACTCCGCTGCTTATCCTTTGCAGCTCGTTTGTTTGAAACCCCGCCGAAAGCTCTATGAAACAAAAAACCCAAATACCACCAAGTGCTTGCGGGCACTCCAACACGTTTGTTCCGATCAGCCTCCTGCAGTTGCATACCCCTAACCTTCCATGCCGCGTCGGAGTCCTTCAGCATCTGCTCCTGAAGCCTCGCAGTTTTGGCGCGTAAGCTGTGGAAGATGATCCTTTCCCCGTTTCTGAGGTTGAACACGATGGAAAAGGTGATAAAACATGCCACCGCAGTCGCAATTAAATATGATGCTAGATTTGCGTCCTTGAAGGCATTCATTCCGTATATTGACTACGATACGGGAATTAGTGCGAGGTATGCGGTAGATGGTTGGCATTGCTTACGGCTAAAAACGAGGGAGGCAGATATGCGATGGTCACAAGAGTCAACATCCTGATGTTGGAGTTCTGGTCGGCAGCGATGCGTGCTTCAATTACAGATGAAGCCGAGAAGAGCTGTGGGTTGGATACAGTCATTATCAATGTTTAGCAAAGACTGCAGGGTGCTCACCCCATCGCTCAGACCCTGAATTTCCTGCCGTTTCCGTTCAATCCTCTCTCCAATGGCTCCGAAACGAGTTGTATGCGACTTTAATACGCGCTCTTGCTCTTCATTGCTGAAGTTATTGTTATCCATGAGACTGAGTGTATGGATGATTCCAGGGAGCGAGCGAAGGGTGACCTCTATTTGTTCGCCGAAGAGGCGGAGAGATTGAAGCGCCCAGAAGTATCTTTTGGAGTTGGTGAAATTGTCGTCTTCAAAAAGGATACTTTGTCTAGTTTGTTGATCGAAAAGTATTGTACTCTAAGATCACAGACAAACTATAAGCTCAATTCTACCTGAGGGTCAAAGGGGGCATATAACGCACTGGAAAGCTTGTTTGTCTATCCAAAGCGTCCAATACTTCTTCCCACTTCCACCACATGCCCCTGAAGTTATTGTCAACCCAGTTATAGACAGGGTAGTGTTGCATAGATTCGTTGTCATTAATTCTGGGAAACAATGTATTGAAGGCAGCTATTAAAGAAGGTCCGGTCCAATCACAGGTGGTCCATGAAAAGCTGAACTTTTCCTCTCGAATATACCTTCCGTCTGAACTGCTGACACCAAACAATCCGCTCGGCATCAATGGAGCAGCATCGACCGCGGGCTCTCCGTCCGTTAAAGCGAAGTATGTGACTGCAAACGAGAGAATCTATAAACAGAGTATATTATGAGCAATTAAGTTGCACTTGATAAACAAGAATAAAGATGATTCACGAACATGCCGCGTAGATGTCGAACCATCGTCAAGGACATTGTCAAATCCATGGCCCATGTAATAATTTCTATCAGCGTTGCTGGTGCTCAGGTGCCTTCTCAAGGCAGCGTATATGGTAGAATAGTCGTGATGGTCATCCTTTGCACTGCTGAGCAAAACGGCGGCTAGGGCACTTGGGGTAAACGCGTTGATTTCGCTATAAACGTGGTCAGTAATGTCGCAGGTTACAAACGCGACAAGGTGCATATACGGACATTACCCTTGTGTGAGAGCTGGTTGTTGATCTCTAGTGAATATCCTCCATTAGCTAATATCACCCATAATTATGGGGCATTATACGGAGGAGAACAAAGATCCGACGGCTCCATCAGGCTTAGAGTTGCTGCTTGACTGTTGCTCTGGGCTCGTACGTCTGGTATCTCGTACGAGCTGCATATTATGGTCAAAGTCAAGAACGACAAATGCCGTACTACTATCATCACTAAGAACGTTTCTGGCTGCGCCAGGTTTCTTAAGAGCACTGAGATCTCTTTTGAAAGTAAACTGGCCGAGATCTCGGAGCACCGTGGAATCGATGAATCTTGCAGCAGGGTCTTGTGGGTTAACATTGGGAAAGCCTGACCTCGCATGTTAGTAACTGATCTCTTAATGAGCATAAAGAAAAGCGAACTTTTCCACTGGTCTCCGCCACACCCGGGATCACAGATACGTTCCTCGATACGCTGGTGTAATAAGTCGTTGCCCCATTCCGCGTCCCACTCTTTCGGGATTAGGCTCTGTACTTGGTTGGGGAAAGGCTGGGAATTAGCACTTGGGCCTTCGTTTGGCGATGATTTAGCTGGGTCTTTGGATTGCACGGACGAGTCGGGAGACGCAGAGTGATTGGTCACCAGCAATGCGTCTTCCTCAGTATCGATATCTTTGTCATCGACACCGATATCTTCAGATGAAAGCCCGTGTAACGCCCGTAGGCATCGTATCTCTGCAGCTTGGTGGGCTTCGAGTTTGGCGATCAATTTGCGTGCTTTGTCTTTGTCGCGCTGGGCCATTCAGATGGTTGTGAGGTGTTCAGCTGGATGTAAGCGGTAGACTTATAGCGCGTCGTTGAGGATGTTTAATAGCCCTGCATGGCCGCGTATACATGCTTGTTGGTCGAGAAAGTGGGGTCGAGAAGTCTGCAATATGCTGACAATATTCCACGAAGCCGCCCTCATCTCCGGAAGGCGACGTACTATCAGGTAATATTGGTGCTTACTTAGTTACGCATTCAATTTGGGAGACACTGCCATGCGATGCCGCACTTTGAACCAAAAACCAGGTGATAGTCTTCATGCCAAGTCTCGCGTAGCAACCTTGCGCGCATCTCCTGTCGTCCGTGCGTAAACAGGTATGCGCCATCTCGTCATAAGCTTCCTGAGGAGTTGAGGCTCGCTGTAATGCTTTGGCCTTCCTCTTGAAAACTATTCCGGCGATCTACCTTCTTAACGAACGGCGAAAGGACCAGTGACTCCATTTACGAGAATAGCTGGCGGAGCTGGGAGAGCGCTTTCTTGATTGCACGTTCTCTAGCAATACTTCCCTATCCGAATGAGTTAGCACGAGGAATTGGTGGTGCTGAACGACCTACTTGTTTCGTCCAGCAAAGGCACCTGGCAAGTGGGGAATGTTTGGTGGGAAGGCCGCCGGTTGTTTGGGTGTATGTTGGTGGTGAGGTGCAGCGTCATTGAAGTCAAAGATTCAAGGCCACTCGGTCCGCTACACTTAAAGAATGAGAAAGTGAAGAAGGGAAATCTTTTTCGACTTTGTAGTAATGCAACTGGGGATTAGAGATGATGGTAGAGAGCTCAATGCTAATGGAGGTTACAAGCTCACTATCTCGGAAATTTGATCTACATATTTGACGCACCCAGCGAATCATGTGCACAGTTTATCCCGCGCCCGGACCCTCGCACTGCAGCTCGCTTCAAAGCAAAGCCACAAACTTGCAAGTAGTTAAAGTAAGGTTCGTCGGGCCCTAGTTACCACTACCTTGAAGTCTGGAGACGAGACTAGGCAGTACATGACGCTCATCTGCTCTCGTAAGCCAAACTTTGTCTCGCTCGCAAGCTTTACTAGCGTAGAGACAGGAATGTCTGGTTAACGAGAGCAATGCTCATCTACGACTCTGACATTCACGGTGATTTACCGTCGATAAGGAACAGCCCCACCCCGCGCAGGCCGCCCCTGCCGTACTGTCTGAAGCTCCCATTCATGCCAATTCCATCAAAAAATGTTCGTAAGCGGCCCAGTCGATCGCCAGGGACCAATAGGTTTGCTTGCCGGCCTGGCTTGGTTGTCTCAGAGAAGACTGCTCTCGGTCAATACTGCAAAAAGCCGGCGGGCTTGAAGATATCCACAGGCCGGCCAGGCCCGGTCGTATGTTCTAAAGCCGCAGGCCAGGTCCTGCCCGAAGAAAGGCTGGCCAAACTGGTGCTTGCGAACACTGCGGTCAGCTGTTTGCTGCTGCTATTTACGTCGAGTTCTTGACCCGAACAGTTCATAGATCCTCCTTCTGTGATCGTATCCATAGGGTGAGTTCATATGCTGCGCAATTATAATAACACTCTAATTATACCTACTAGCAATAGGCACCTATTCTAGGAAGACGGCTTGGATACGTAGTGAAAATAGTCATTTGCCAGACTAATAGGTGCTTCGACAGCTTCGGGTATTACAAAGAGGCTTACTCGGTGCGTGCTGCTGATACACTGGCGTAGATTCTAGTAGGCAGAATCAAAGGGTTGGGCCTGTAAACAGCAAGAGATCCACCAAACACGGAATGACCAAGGTACCAGAAACGGCTTGCAGATCCAATCGTAATACTGATATTATTTGGCAACCACAAAGTATGGACATCGATTTGCCGCTGCAAAGCCAGAATTTGTTTGGAGGCAATGGACAATGACGATGAGACAGCTTTGGTAACGCCATGAACGAGCTTGGGGGGACGATGTATGAAGGCCTAGAGGTAGGCTTGTTGGCGCTTGCGTTGCCCCCATCACAACCTACATCAACACCCGACTGACTGACGAATACAGCGCTGGAAACTAAATGTCGATGACATGATATGACTTTACCTCGTCAACATCTATCTTGACGGATCCTTCATTTCCGGGCTCGGTAGCAACGGAGAGAAGCTTTATTAAGCGAATGTGAAGGGCGATGGAGCTCAAATCTTTTGCAATCTCGTCGAAATTCTCCTGATGCTTCACGATGAAGTGGGGACTTTCAGTATCCAATGGATCGAATAAGTCTCGGAAAGGTTCTTTGGTGCTGTGGGAAAGACAACCCAACTGAACTGAGCCGAGTGGAAGCAGACCCTGTTGCAGAAAGACATTCAAATTCATAGTACTCGTCGCCCTCGGTTCAGGTGATGTTTGATCATGAAAAAGATAGATTGTTCTGGCAATAGCGTTTTCGATGCCGTCTCCCCAGAACGGTTTTCTAGACCGTCTTTCAAGGGTATACCTCTATGTGCTGGGCTTCGGAGAGGCTCAACCACAAGGCTAGGCTATTCGTCAAGGCCACCAGCGGATGTCAGATGGCGACTATTTGTGGGTAGCAGAAATCGCTTTAGTCTGTAGACGGCTATATTTTGCTAGCGCTTAACCCATGCGTTCAACAGACCATGCCAGGTTTGTTTACGACTTACCTAGCAGTAATGTAGTCTTAGAACGTGCTCTTCTACATATTCAGAGCTCCAAATTCCCAAACCAACCAACGACTTCGGATATTACATGTTCATGACTCTTCTGACAGAAAAAATGGGGTTGAATCTGCATCCAAATTGTTTTTGACTATTAATACCTACCGAACCAGTGGTTAATGCTGACTTTCTGATGTGTTTCGCCACCAGCTGGTCGGCCTCCCCCCATCCGAAATCAACAAACGGCTTCTACGCCATGAGTTTGTGCATTGTTGTGCAGGAAGACGAGTGGTGGTATGACTCATTTTCAATTAGAGTCATCTAGTTGCCTTCAAAATTAAAGGATTTTGGTTGTGCATTACGGTTCTTGGCTATAGTAGGCTACAGCTTTGCTATTAGTGAGCCCTGTGACATAGTGACTTTTCCTCCAACAGATATGGCTACTAGACATTATTCTACTTTGAACTTCGGATTGGAATGCAAGGTCAACCAAGATTCTATGATTTCGAAGGTGGCAAGATGATACTATTGCGGAACCACTTGCATTTCCGATATTTCCTACCAGCAAATGAGATGTTAATCTGAAGCTTAAAGCTTCCACCTGACCACAAGTGAGTACAGCCTTACGTACCTATGGGCCTGTGTGTTCAGTCAAGCAAAGAGAAATTAATAATCGCCGATGCCGGTGGTCACCCCAATCCACCAAATATGTATCAGGTTTGTATGTTCAGATCCATTTATATGAAGCCTTTCCAATACCGGCTCGACAGCTGAATCCCACAACCAAAGAAATAGCTTCCTCATCGCTTTATTTCCTTCGGCGTATGCTTTTAGATTGAATCCTCTGCTCCTGGAGCTAGTATTGTGTGCCAAACTACCCATGTTCTCACGGACTTCGATGTACTATAGTTTCGGTAGCTCCAACGTGATAATGTCGGTGCTAGTTACGATTATGGCGTCGCTTCGATAAGGCGAGGAGTTAAGCAGTAAAATAGGACCCTCTGCAACCACCTTCATCAGATCTTCCGCAAGAGGAGGCAATAAAAAACCGTTGGTGCCCAGGAAATCCCCGAATAGTCGTGATCTTATCCTCGAATTCCCTTATGAGGCGTTGGTGTCTGGCTGTTTCATTGTACGACATTCCGAGTCCAGGTGACGAGCTATCAATTTCTATCCTCAGACGCTCAAATTCAGCTGCTTCATGAGGGTATGTTGCTTTGAGTTCGGAGAGATCACTCCTGCAGTCAATGGAAAAGCCCATGATGACCCTGCGACCGAGTTCCAACATGAGTGCATGATACGCTCCCTTACCAGCCTAGAGAGCCACTAAAGCTGCAGTTGTACCTAGTTCAGTTAATCGATTCGACAGCAGATGTTGCTGGCCATCTCTGCCTAGGTACCTCGGGCTAACTATCGGTAAATATACAATTGATCCCTCAACAACATACGCCTCTTCCTAGCTGCGGCAATACGCCAGAAACCGTACAATTTCCTGCGTAGGTCGGATGCGCATTTGTGGAGGGCAGTTAGAGGAATGGCGGACCTCAGTAAATGACTCAAATATCGCATTCAGGTGACGAGATTCAATATAAGACTCGAACAGATGGACACTGGCCTCTGCAGCGTCGTCATTGCCACCTCCCGTTGAGCCTCCCGGTGTGTGATGCCATGTAGCGGTGGTACGACGTCCCTTCCATCTGTCTCCATCGTGAGTATATAAGTGACTGGCGAGCATTGGTGACTCTCATTCACTCACCCTTGGCCCTGGTAGATTATAAATGCGGTGGTAGCGAATCTGATGACCCTGGTGTTAAATGGCTGAAGCTTCTGTGCGTGTGTATTTATGTTTCGGAGGAGCAAGGCGCCTGTTCACGCAGCTGGAGACCACTCACGGGGTTCTACCCGGAATACCATAAGCCGCGTTATTTTAATGTATATGAATGAGTGTTCCCATTGGTTTGTATTTATTAGAGGGGAAACAGAAAGTGTATATAATCATAGCCGCTTAGCGGTCGAATGTATTATGATTACAACAACCTCATCCAGGCCTCAGTAGGATGCTCTTTTCTCAAGAATTGGCTTGATTCAGTTATATAATTATCCGAAGTGCTCTCTCCACCTAGGAACGCCAAGACTTCGTATGTGGCACCAATCGCTGCGATATCTTCGGTTGAACTTTGGCTTCACGAGAGTTTGGTGGTGTGTCCGCTCTTTCCTCCGGCGGACTGAGTGCTCCAGCGATAAGTGAACCTTTGTGGATCTCACTAGACAGGGGAAGTCGACCCCGGACCCAGCGAGATGCATTTTGCAAAACGCCGACTAATTTCCCCTTCACCGCCCGACTTCCCAACACCGCTCAACTAGCCAAATACGGCGTGACTACCCAACTCAGCTCCAGCTAGAGTACCCCAACACCCCTCCAGCTACCCAACACCGCTCCAGCTATCCAACACTCCCCTCCAGATACCCAAACACCGCTCCAGTTACCCAAACACCACTCAACTACCCAACACCACTCAACTACCCAAACACCGCTCAACTACCCAAATACCACCCCAGTACCGATGATAGAGAGCTTAAAACTGGCCTATCAACGGGGGTTTTTTTTACTCCGATCCACGTTCAACTGGTAGTGAGCTTTCGAGGCCTTCCATCTCCAACTGATCGATCCACATTCAACCGGCAGTGAGCTTGAGTGGCCTGCCATCTCCAACCGACCGATCCACGCTCAACCGGCAGTGAGCTTGAGTGGCCTGCCATCTCCAACAGACCGACCCACTTTCAGCCAGCAGTGAGCTTGAGTGGCCTGCCATCTCTAACAGACCGACCCACGTTCAACTGGCAGTGAGCTTTCGAGCTCTGCCACGACCCACCGACCGAACACCAACGATAGCGAGCTTACAACAGGCCCATTGACGGTATCATGATACGAAATTTTTTTGGCGGAGAGGAGGAGAGGGAGGGAAAGAAAGTGTATTTATGCCGTGGCCGCTTAGCTGCTGAATATATTATGATTGCACACCTCGTAGGATGCTCTTTTCTTAGGAATTGGCTTGATAGCGCTAGGAGTTCTGATATATTTCAAGTAAAAGCAGCAAAGCATAGCGATGTCTGTGTACTAACATCAAATTGCAGTCTTTAACCCTTCACGTATGATGATGGGCAGTAGCAGGAATGAGGTTAGGGTTGAACATTTCGAGTGATGCTTCATGCACATCATGGCCCCACTCCACACCCCACCAATCAATAATTACCGAACCATTCCGACGGTAATCGATATCTCAACCCCCCATTCCACCCATCTCAACGCAATGTCCTCACCAATGACCACCCCCCCACCTCAGGAAGCAGCCCCCAAACCATTACTCGCACTCGACCTCTACGGCACCCTCCTAGACACCTCCTCGATCTCCACAGCCCTCGAATCCCACCTCCCGTCCTACCACAAACACCTCGCCACACAAATATGTCAGGACTGGCGCAAACACCAGCTGGAGTACACATGGCGGCTGAACTCGATGGGTAAATACGACGACTTCTCGACCGTGACAAAGCTCAGCCTCACGGATGCGCTGCATCGCGCGGGTGCGCATCTCCCCAGCAGCACCCACAAGCTTCTTCTCTCCGCCTACGACTCTCTCTCCGCCTTTGCCGACGTGCCGCAGCTCCTCCATTCGCTGCAGGAACTCCAGATCCCCGCTGTCATCTTTAGCAATGGCACGCCGACACAGCTCGCTTCTGCCGTTGCTATGTCGCCCGTGCTGAAGGACTCGTGTATTGCGAGGGCGCAGACGCCGTTTATATCTGTGCACGACGTGGGCAGGTTTAAGCCGGCGCCGGAGACATATCGGTATCTGCTGCGGCGGCTGGGGGTGGAGGAAGCGGATGCGGAGAGGGTTGTGATGGTGTCGAGTAATCCGTTTGATGTTGTTGGTGCGGCGGCGGTGGGGTTGAGGACGATATGGGTTGATCGGGAGGGGAAGGGGTGGGGGGATGGGTTAGGGAGGCCCAAACATGTGGTGAGGAGTTTAGAGGAGGTAGTGGAGATTGTTGATGATGGTGGCGATGAGTGTTTTTGAAGTGTAAATAGTTTATATAGAAGCGTGGATACAATGGAGTATTTTGACTTTTGGAACCAAGAAGCCACCGTCAATTTGCACCCGCAATACATGAATAGACTCTATGCACGCTCTAAACCAAAACTCCTAAACGCTCCCTTCCCTACTCACAGCCCTCGAACTCCCATTATCTCCCTCACCGTCCTCATCAAACGCTAACAGCCCCTCCCCAATATCAAAAACACTATCACACCACCTCGCAAACATCTCACCGTCCCACGCCATCTCCGGGTTCCTGGGCCGTCTATCCTTACTCACGAACACTTCCTCATAGTACTCGTGGTAAGCTTCGACGACACTCTCCATTACCGCGCCAACCAACGTTTCCCCCGTTCTCCGGTCATCAATATACTCCCCCACCTTCCTTCTCAACACTGGAACCTCCCTCTCAACCGCCGTTTTGACTCTGGCAGCCGGATCTGGCGAGTCCGCAGCTGCCAGGCGGTTGGAGGCGCCTTTAATCCCCTCCGTCATGCGGTTTTTCCAGTGATCCACAAAGTCGTCAATCGCGGTGCGTAGACGAACATCGAGTTCGGTTTTGGCGTCTAGCATTGAGGTGATGACTTTTGGCATAGCCGCGGACTTGACAAGAGTGAAGAGGCCGTTTGGCGAGAAGAGAGAGCCGGTAGTGCGAAGTGATGAAAATGTTCCTCTTATCGTGGAAAAGTCAATGTTGACATCTGGCTGATGGGCATACTCTATATCGAACGCCACAAGTTGTTCTTTGAGGAGCAGAAGGTGACGGATAAGGAATAGCTGGCTATCTGCTGGGTCGCTCCTCGATTTCGATAGTGATAGGGAGGCGGCGAGGAGGGATGCCGTGGTAGCGTGCACAATGGTGTGTGCTAGATCATCGAATACGGAGGAGTTAACCAACCGGTAGATCTTAGACAGGAGCCAGATGCATTTCCGCAGCGTGGGGTACCAGCCCGTGAACATAGTCTCTGTGTCAAATGCGCCTTCAACAACAACGGGGTCATTAGGAAGAGGTGTTTCCGTGCCAGATGCCGCGCTGGATCTTCGGCGGGAGCGGGTGCATTTGGCAGGATAGTCGAGGTCTTCGGGTTTGGGGGCGAAATGCTCAATTTCATCGCGGATTACAGTGGAGGCGCGGAAAACGATGCGGTTCTGGGTATCTTGGAGGGTGGATTGAATTAACTGTCCAAAGTCCAGCTGGGAGCGATCATAAGGGTCGGTATCAGCTACGACAGGTTAGTAAGCACCACGGTAAACCCATTACAAGGGTGAGTTACGGTCTTCGAGGTCACGCATGTATCGGGTTTGGAGAAGGGTACAGAGTTCGCACAGCTTTATAAGGTTGGTTTCGTGGATGATTTTGGGTCGTATATAGTCGTAGAGGGGTTCACACATTGTTTCAAGGAAGTTGCTTCTAGGGTCAGTTTCAGTACGAACACAAGATCGCGCATAAACTCACTAGACCTCTGTGTCTCCCCTCTCACCAGCAAAGTATGCATAGAAAAGTTCGAACTCGTCGAGGCAAACGCTCCGGGTGAAACTTATGGCACTTCTGGCAAAAGCGACGAGATCTTTACTAGTAGTTGTTCCCGCCGCCGAAAGGTCTTGCATTCGCTTCATTATTATTGGCAGAATCATTTTCTGACGGGCGGAAGCAAAACAAGAGTAACATTCGTTGAGCAAGGATATATATCTACAACATCTCCTGTGTTAGCAATTTCTACTCATTTGTTATCTGAAATCGAGAGCATACTCTTCGTGGTCACAGCGCTTCTCAATCTCATCCACAATGTCCCTCAGCAAAGGCGCATTGATCCGAAACTTAGCATACTGCGCTGTATCGTTCATTTGTCGCTTTTTCATCTTTTCCGTTACTTCAGTTGCAACCTCTCGTATACTGGATACAAAGAAGTTCCGAATCAACGTCAATGCCCTTGTCATGCACTGCCGAAATTTTGGAGCATAAGATTCGACATCATTGAACCCTCTATGTGCCGGGTCGTTCATCCACTCTAGACAATGGTCCAAGCGCACCAGCATCTCCCGGAATGACTGCGTCTTTACAAAGTCGGAACCAGGTCGAGCAAGGACTCGTGTTATTGGTTCTAGCTCTGTGAATGGCTGTAAGTTGGTTGCGACAGAGTCTGCGAGCGATTGGAGATGGTTTTGCTGGGCGAGAAGTGATGAGCAGGACTCCTGGAAAGCGGAAGTTTGCGAGTCGACTGTAAGGAAGGAGCTCTTTAGGTCGTTTAGAATAGCTAGAGTCTGATCAGTCGTAGATATGAGATTATAGCAGGTCGTTAGGTGAGAATCCAACGTCGCGTGGAATAATCTGGATCACAGCGTGTCAATCGCCACGTTCAACCCCGCCTAGGAGACGTTATCATACCGATATTCATCATTATTCGCATCTTCAAGCTGGTCCTCAAACTTCCCATACCAATCCGCAAAGTCTAGTTCGTCTTTAATGCTTGAGAGATTCAAGGGACCAGCCCTTCCCCGCGCGCCCCTTCCCCGCCCATACCGCGCAGCCTTGAGGTCGTGCGCATCATTTCTCGATTTTGGCCGCGGCGGAAGATCACCGAGCTCAGGGCTTGCGACTACGTTGTCTTGCGGTAGCAAAAACTCAGCGTGTAGGAGCGACCGGAGGTCATTTTGCGATTTCGGTCTTCTGGGGACTTCAGCTTGTGGAGGAACTGGTGCGAGCTTTCGAGGTTTCTGTATGTTCTGGGAGGTTCTTTCCTGAATATAGACCCATTAGACATCTGCACCACCTCCAGCTGCGCACATTCAATGGCGGGTGCACACACCAGAGATGGTCGCGGAGACTGTGCTCGTACGGAATTGCCTCTCTGGAGCCTCGGGACCGATTCGGGGGCGGAAGCTGGGCTCGTGTGGTACCAATGGTCGTCAAACATTGCGGTCGTAAAAGCGTTAGTCCTCAATCGCTAGCTCGGCCGTGCTATTTCCGCTGCTGCAGGATCGAAGTTGCCCGCACCACTCCGGGGATGAAGTCGGAGACGGATGTTGCCGGGTAAATTCACCGAAATGGAACACAGCCCTAACCCGCTTTTAGCTTTCCTGATGTCATTTCTCAGAGCTTCCCATCCCGCCTTCAGACGACAGCTCAGTAGGTCCAACCCACTTTTTCGTCTGGTCAATTCATGCTCTAACTGATATCCTTAGAGATCATGTTCAAACCGAATCCCTCTACCTTCCGGGCCATTCCCCGTTCGTTTCGAGGTCCGCAATTCTTGAACACTCGAAGAACGCTGCATGCCCAAGCTCAGAAAGCATACCTCACGAATGGCCAAAGGGCTGCCGTAGCTGTCACCGGCAGTCTCATCGGTGTTGTAGCATACCAGATGTTTGGGATGAGAAACGACATCTACGCAGAAGCTCTGCTGCTTGCTCCACAGGAAAAGCAGTCCAAGATTAATGTGCAGCACATCCAGGTCCAGAGCAGCCTAGAGAACCCCGGTGTATATGCTTGGGGTGTCAACAGGCACGTATTCCTCTCGCCCCATCCACAAAGAATGGAATATTGATATTCTTCCAGCGGCAAAGTGATAGCGCCAGACTCGAAAGAAAAAGTCATCAAGACTCCCCGGCGCCTCCACTTCTTCGACGGCGCCCTCCTGCGTGATCTCCAGCTAAACAAAGATGCAGGTGTAGCCGTTGACGACAAAGGGAATATCCTACAATGGGGCACTGGCTACGCCGCCGACATCAAAGTCCCAGAAACAACTCTGAGGGGCAAAAACATCCAGCGAGTAGTCCTCACCAAAGACAAAATCATTGCTCTTTCCGAGGACAAAACTATCTACAGTCTCCCGATTTCCAAGCAATACCAACAAGAAGGCAGCAAGCCCAGCGAATCCTCATGGATCCCCGGCCTAAGCTCCACCTCCGACATTTCCTACCGAATCCTAAAACCCGACCTCGGCTACCTCGAAAAAGTTACTTCTATCGCCGCTGGGTGCGACCACCTCCTAGTCCTCACCTCTGCCGGACGTGTCTTTTCTTCCGCGGCAGCCTTCCACTACCCCGACCGCGGTCAAATGGGTATTCCCGGTCTCACCTACACTACCCGCCCCACCGGAAAACCTTACGACACACTACAAGAAATCACCTCCCTTCAACCTTACAAAATCACGCAAATCGCAGCGGGAGACTACCACTCCGTCGTCCTCTCCTCGGCCGGCCAAATCTTCACCTTCGGCGATAACATCCACGGCCAACTTGGGTTCGAATACAATCCTGACACAAACACCATCGACGTCCCCACCCCACTCTCCCTCTCCCACCTCTATCCCACCCCACCCAACGTCACCACTATCGCTGCCGGTGGGTCAAACACATACTTCACCGTCGACACACCCACCGGCACGCACGACGTCCTCTCCTGCGGTACAGGAATCTACGGCAACCTCGGCAACGGACGGTGGACCCATGTTCAAGGTCCCCCAAGCCGAATCAAAGCCCTCAGCGGCCTGCAAGAATTCAACGAGTCCACACAGCGCACAGAACCAATCCGTCTGCACAGCCTCTCAATAGGCGGCACGCATGTCGCCGCAGTAATGGGAAACAGCACCTCTACCTCTCCCGCGGGCTCCTACGGCAGCGATGTGCTGTGGTGGGGTAACAACGAGTTCTACCAGCTCGGCACTGGAAAGCGTAATAACTCAAACGTGCCGGTGTATATCCAGCCTTTAGACGGGGTGCCCGCAGAGCTTGTGGGGGTACGGGGGGAAGAGTTCACGGGGAGCAGCAGCAGGGTGGATCCCAGCCGGGCCAGCGGGATAATCGGCGGCGTGGGGAATGAAGAAAATGGGCGCGCGGTGACGGGACATGATCAGGTTCACCGGTTCCAGCTTACGCCGGAGGGGAATGTGAACGGGAAGGGGAAGGCGGTGCAGACGGTGGTTTGTGGACGCGGGAATACGGCGGTATTTATGAAGAAGTTGTAAAATAGCCCTGGGGGAAGGGGATAAAAAATGGGGGGCTGTATTTGTGCTTATAGATGGGGACTCTGCTTGTAACTTTAGGTTTGGATTTGTATAATAGGAAACGAATGTCATGTACTCGAGCAAGGCTTTATAATCGTCACTAGCTTTACATCCGTATGCAGTTGTAGGCTACAAAGTCATTGCAACAAAACGGCAGCTGCTAGTATGAGATATGTACTCGTACTTCAAACAGGAGAACTCGACTACTGAGAGGCACTTAAGAGGTATACAAAACTATCAGTGCACACTCCTCCTTCTCCTCTTCCTCCTCCCCCTCTATCCACAGCTAGCTACACATTACGGCGGATTAATTACACGCATACACACATGCACGTAAGGCAGACTTCGTCTATCGGATACATTATCCATCGATTCATCACACGACGTCCAAAAAATAAATGAACTCCAAAGCTCCAACCCTGCATAAGTCACAAATGCAGACCCCGCAAAAAAAAAAAGCAAAAAAACTCCATATGTTCCCCTCTCATCCACCATCCATAAACCCTCACGCACACACGTGACGACAAAATACGGGGAACCCCTCCCTTCCGCATGGTATCACGCCCGTGACAGGTCAGAGTACCCCGCCTTCTTTGCCGCCCAGCCCTTAACTGCCAACACAACCGTAACCCAGCTCATCGCCAGCGCTGTTGCGCCCACCGTCAGTGTGAGCGAAAACATTGCGTCCACGCCTATACGCTCGAGGTATGCTACAGTATCTTTGTTGCTGGCCATAAATACCAGTCCCCCCGCCATGAACGCAAACGCGGCGACCACCTCCGTTGGTGGTCTTGACGGCGCCACCGACGTCGGTGGACACCGGAAGAACGCCATGTACGTGAGCAGTCGGAACACGGCGCCGACAGAGAGGAGTACGCCCCACTGCGTGTGGATTGTGGTGGACAGATGCGAGTGCTGGTGGTGCTGTGACATGAGGATGCCGAGGGTGAAGATTACAATTGCTGGTAGGGGGTTGAGGGAGAATACCGAGCTGGGGGTGGTGCTCGGAGGGGTTAGGAGGTGTCTGATCTTGCGGGATTCAATTAATAGGCCCAGCAGACCGCCGCCAAAGAACATGAATGCGATTGAGACGTGCTGTAGGTCGCTGTGTGTCCACTCCCCGCCCCAGCCGGCCAAGTGCTCGAGAAATACGTTGGCACAGCCATAGGCGAAAATTAGGCCGCTCTCGACCATTTCCGCTGATGGAGCGTGACGCGGCGGGCGCCAGGAGGAGTCTGGGGTTGGTTTGAGATTCCATGCCTTGGGGTTATTATCAGCACGTGCCGGGTACAAAATGCCTCGTGGGGGACCCTAAACTCACCCATCCCATCTCGGCGAATGCGCCTAACCATCGGCCGAGTGTCACAATCCCGTACATGAAAAACATGCCGCCCTTAATGAAGTGCGCTAAACCGTTGAAAACATTGCTCCCCATCTAAACTTCCGTCAGTTTTCCACACACCTCACCGTCTCAAGTGTACTCACGAAGATCCCACTGCCCGTAATAATGCCCAAGCTAATCTGCGTAAACGCCAACGGTATCAACAGCCTCGCAACCATCGAATACACAAAATCGCAGGCGGCCAGCACACGGATGTTGAAGATGAACGGTGCGTGCGACGACAAGTATCGTTCCACCCAGCTCAAGTCCACCCACCCTCTGCCGGTCAACTTCTCCTCCAACGCCGGATTCCACTCCCGACCTACGAGCCCATCATATTCCGATCCTGAATCTCGCTCTATCGAAGCGCCATGCCCACTGTCTCTCGAGCGTCGGAATAGGTGTGTCTCATCCTCAACCGGTGAGTGTGTAGGAACCCTTGTGAAACCCGCGCGTTCCGATCCTGTCGAGCGCCTAACCACCGATGCGACAACGCCAATCACGGCCTGTGCTGCCAGGATGCAAGCAAGCGCCCATCCAAGCTTGTGGTGAGCGTTGTTGGGGTATAGGTCCGGCGTAAGATCATTGTAGATCGTCGAGAACACGATGCCGACAGCGTTGAGTACAAGGAATGCAAACTGCGTAGGAGCGTGGTATCGTGAACCAGCGAGTGATAACATTGTAGCTACTTTCGTTAGTGCGGTGCAACAGCGGCGCAACGATAGGCGATTCCTTACATACGGGCATGACGATCACCCAGCCTAGTACCATGGTGAGGACATGTAGGTAGAGCCATCCTTTGTGTAGTTCGTACGCAAAATAGTACGTTGCTCTATCGTTAATTGGCGTTGTGTTATTTGTTGCAGCGGGGTGCATATCCATCGGCGAATGGTTGCCATGTGCATTCTCGTGGCCGTGTGCCAGAACCGTCAGGGCCAACGTCAGGGCTATTAAACTCGTAAGGATATGTTGTCTCTTCATCGATAGTGTTTCTCGAGTGACCACCCAGATCTCGGATGTATGCGACAGGCAGAAAGGCAGTGTCCGGGGACACTTGGGAAACAGTTCGCTGATATATGTGATTCTACGCAACCCCCGTCTGCTGTTGACAGCGTTCGGAACTAAGACAGATGCCGGAGACGAGCTGTGCAAAGCAATTTGTATCCGCAATACGATCCCCAATTAGGGCTTCGGAGGATTGCTGTTGACATTGACGCCGGAGAGTGGCCCACCCAGGCAGGTACTAGGACAAGACGTGGAATGGATATGTACCTAGTCTGCCCGTACACATGACTCAAAGACGCCGTGCATGCACAGTTGGTTGTCGACAGCCGGAAAAATATTCATAATCGTATTGCACTGATGCAAGGCGCGCTATCTATTCTATCGGCAAACGTCTAAGAGCACCGGTCCAGGGTTAGGTGACTTGGAAACGACTCTGATATGCGGTCATCCCGCGGCCTGCATTCGCCAAGGTGGTGCGATACGATTCAGTGACTGATACATATCGCGTGTTTGTGACTCGGTCAGTACTCTACTTAGGTAAGTACAGAACTTGACCCAGTCAGTTAGCCCGCTGGCAGACCCCTCATGCCTTCAACAGAAAAAAACCTATCTCAATGCTTACGAGACCGGGAGAACATGGGCCGATAATTATTAATTGACCGACGCCATCGATTCGAATCTATCTGGTTCTCACTACCGTCAGATGGTCACAGCTGGCCGACCCAGGTATACACAACCCCTCCAAACAGCGTCTACCTAAACCCCACCAAGAAGTTCGTCGCAATGTGGATATTAATCGCAAATTCCAGCATGCAGATGTCAGCCATGCATCCCATGTTATCTAATCCAGTTTCCGACTCGCATCATTTTTCCAAAAAGCGTATTTCGCCATGTTCAAAGTTGCTATAGCAGTGAAAGTCATTGTTAAGCTTATTGTGATGTCGCACGTCTAGCGCTGTAGTCATGACGCCGGCTGGCCGATACAGTCGCAAAACAAGATCTTTCATCCTTTCACCGGTGCATAGCATGATTCGGGGTTGTCGGACTTCGGATTCAGCAGAAGCCGGAGCTCCGATCCGTTGCGCCACCCAGGGTTTTGTCATCCACCGAACTGTTAACGCCGCTAAAAAATCCGAGATATCCGTCAGCGCAAACGACCGCCGCTAAACTCACTTTACTCCTCCAACCAGCAACTCACTCTTCGTTTGGCAATCCTCGCTCAGAAACGGCGGATCGATCAAAACCCGGTCGAACTTGCCCTTGAAGCTCGGTGGTAGCGCTCGGAGTGGGTGCTGGAAGTCGTATGGGATGAAATCGTCCTTGAACACTGCGAATCGCTGATCGAATTCGAACAGCTTGACTGTGATGTTCTTAGATATCCGGCCAGTAGACTACAATGTGTTAGCGTCGCGCGAGACTTCTTCAGGAGATACTCCAGTGTGAAATGTTAACCAATCTCGGGATGAGCTTTTCCGACTGACCTTCCATTCGCGAATCTTAACGTAGACCGTCGGAGCAGAAACCAATCCAATCACCGTATCCTCAGTAGCGCCGTCCAGAAGCGCCTCCGCGAGCGCGGATGCCGTCTCATCAGAATACCAAAACTGTCAAAAAAATCAAATTTTCAACTCTGCCCATCGGTACAGGATGCATACCTGACTGTGGCTCCAGTCCTCTTCAAAGTCTTCCATGGTGGCAATCCGTGCTTCATGTTCTTGCTCCGCTTTTAACCTCAAGTCTTCAAACCTCCGAGCTTGCTCATCCTTCTCCCTCATAAACTCTGCCAGGGCGTCCCAAGTCGAGGGCGCCAATCTGCGGTCTCCTATCAGTATCTCGTTTCATATCATAGCGAGTGACACGGACTGGAGGTCATTGTCTTCAATTGTCATTTTGCTAGCTCGGGCTGTGTTTCGAGACCGATATGCGTGTTGTGTTGAGAATGGCGTTAAGTGTTAACCACTGTGGGGGGAGGAGCTTGCTCAGGTGGCTTGGCCTGCAGGACCCAACCTGAGCCGCAAGACGTACACAAGATTCAAAAAGTTTTCGGCGAACACCAAAACATTGTGCAACTAGAATACAGTGCGGGAAGAAAAGACCCGTAACGCCTACCATGCCAACTTAAATCGAAGGTGTGTATATCCGTTACCTCGTTCGCCAAGCGACTAATGCCACAAATATCTCCGATGAATTCCCAAAACAAAACTCCAAACAAATGACATCCCAGGTCAACTCAGCGTCCGGATAATGTAAACGAGGAGGTATGCTTGCGCAGCAAGGACTTGCTTCTCCGTAGCCAGCGTAACCATACTATCATCAAATTGAAACCACTTGTAATTCACCAACAATGTTAGTATGTCCCTTCCACAAAGACTAGCTGTGATGTACATACCTGCCCATTCTCCCGGCAGTAACTGCTGTAATGGCCAGTATTGATTTCGCCCTTATGCACCACCACACTGAGTAGGTCATATATGTAGGGCTTGACAGGTCTCGACTCTTTATCTCCTTCCTTGGCTTTTCGTTTTGCTCGTGTCGTGAACGGGGTCATATCAAGTTCTAATGGAAAACGGATAGCCACATCTATCTTTGAGGATCCGTTTGCTGAGTGTTCAAATCTCTAGCCGACTATTAGTACCCCGCGTGAAGCGTAGGAAAATACGACGTACCTTCAACTGGATGCACAATACTGGTGGCAGCCGTTTAATGGTCAACTGTTTTGTTGCTTCCTTAGGCCCCGAGCACTTGTCGCAATTGTATTCATTCAGCCCAAGCTTCTCAGTTGCGGTAAATCTCGCGAGGCATTGCTGCACAGTTTGAACAATGCCACCGGGTACAAGCAACTTCTTCTTGTCCTTTATCCTCAGATCTAAACTCAAGTCCATAACAGGGTCGAAGGCTGTCGTCACATTCTTGCATCCCTCACAAGTAACGTCGCTCTGCAATTTTCCATAGAAAGAGCGGTGGATGATACACGAGCAGTCTTCCTTTTGCTCTGTTCCTTTATTGGTATAATGTAGCTGATTCAACAGAAATTGCAGGTATTCGTGCGCGTCCTGCTGCTGATAGCCTGCAAGCGTCTATTGTCCCATCGCAACCTGTAAATGTGCACATTTCCAAGGGGATTTAGCAACGGAATATTTCTTTACCTGTTCGCATTTCCACGAGGTGGTAAGCAAGTTGACAGGTCCAAATCCATCCAATTTATCCGAGGTGAAGAATTCCGAAAACACTTCATCCATGGCACAGCTCATGCAATTTGTCCGGGTACATTCTTTCTGTTTGTGCCCATCGGAAAGGTAGAAATTCCGAACTAACGGGTTGTGTATCAAACTCTGTAGGATCACATTCATGAAGCATGTGGACCCCATGTTCAGAAACCCTCGAAGCCCGGTAGCACGGCATGGCGCGAATGTAGTATGCGATTCGATGTATTTCAGGTCGTCCGTAGAGGGTTTGCTATCTTCCAGGCGTCGCCTTTTTCGAACTGCACAAAATAAGTATTCAGTTTATCACTCGATGGTTAAACAGGCCAATCCTCACCACCGCCGTCTATAGAAGCTTCCTGCTCTATCCGTATCTCCTCCAAAACAGGGTCGTAGATATAGTCCTGGCACTCAAAACAGAACACATGTCCACTCCGTGAATCAACACCTGTCAACAAAAGGGCGTAGTCAGACGACAAGCTCCTCCAATCACCAATTTGGACTCTGCAACTTCAAAGGTTTCACACCAAACGTATGGCCTTCCTCCTTTGCATGTTGCTTCGCATCTCTCGGACAATGAACCTTAGGGCATTGCATGCACAGGTAGGTCTGGGTGAGCATATAGCTACACTTAGCGCATTTTTGTACTGTAAGGCGATCCGGATCTAGAGCTACACGCGTCGCGCTTGAGTAAAAATTCCTGCTCGTCCCCCGGTCCTCCTGGAACATGAAGCCGATATGTTCTACAGCCTTGTATCAGCATTATGGAATGCCACAGAGCCCCATTAACTTACCACAGCCATAGAAGGTTGGCGGTTGGATGATCGGGAGTTTGCTTTTCGAGACTTTCGGGGAAGCCGTAGCAGCAGAAGACATAGAGAAAACAACTGTCGTCGTCGTCGCGCTCAGCGTGCGGAAAGAGTGTTACGTCCTTGAACCGAGTTGTTGACTTTATGTGGGATGGGAAACCAATGAAGTGAGAAGACGTGAGGCTGAAAACCTATCTTGGCAATCACGAGGCTCATTTTTGATAGTTCTTGTTTCAGGTTTCTGGCCTACGATGATCAAACACCATTAGAGTATTGCGATATCTAGGATAGCTGCAAAGAACTATATATAGCTTACAAACTTAACCTATCCTTCAACAGATACCACTTCTTTTTACCATCCTGCACTACCGTTCTAACTATGCCCTCCTTCTCCAGCTTCTCCAGCACTTGTATTACTCCGGCCTCTGCGGCCAGATGCAAGGCCGGGTCAACATCGGTATAAATTCTCTTGACCAATTCCATGCTAGTCACAGCACCATCTGGCCCCGCCTTTTCATCCCTCAACTTCTGCAAGTTCTGGACAATTTGCGCCTCCCGACGCTGTCGGTGCTTGATGTACTCCTGCAACTTCGTCTGTCCCTCCTCGATGAGCTGTCCATGCGCAGGATACGCCCGTCCAGGTTTCAGGTTCAGCATCCTCTGCAGTGAATCCATATACTGCTTCAAATCTGCAAACACAGACGTTCCATGTCCCAAAACATTATCGCCGGTGAAGATCGCGCTCTCTTCTTTTAGCATGAAGCACATATGGTCAGGCGTATGGCCAGGGGTGTAGACAGCCGTCAGAGTAGCACCTTCGACTGAAAACTCATCTCCATCCTTGATATCTTCCTGGCCTTCATCTGGCGAATTTTTGTAGACCACCGTATCGGGGGAGAGCTTCTTCAAATCAGGTATACCGCCAACATGATCGTGATGGAAGTGTGTGACGAGCGCTTTCGTGACGACTGCGTTTTCTTCCTCAAGAACGGACTTTAGTGTGTCGATCCATACCGGAATCCCCTGCGCTGTGTCGATGAGGAGCCTTTCACGTCCAGTGCCGAGAAGGTAGGTATTTGTTCCTTGAAGTTGAAACTATATAGAGATTGCAGATGAGAATCGTTGTGACGGGGTACAATTGCGGGGTAGCTCGTTTTATTACCTTGCCCGGATTTCCACCCAAGATTCGCCAGACGGAGTTGCTTAGCTTTTCGATCGCTGGTAGAGGCGGGAGACTGGCGAACTGAGCCGATAGATATTCGTTGTGAGCTGCAGCAATAATTCGAGCGGAAGACATTGCAATTATATCACGGAATAAGTTCGCGATATGTTAACTCGACAGCTGCTGCTGCGACAACCGAGGAACCCACGTGGAAATTGCGAGTACGCGAAACATGGCGACAAACGAAATACAATTGCAGCAACGATAGTAAACTAATGTAGGTATGTACACATCTATCGATATTTGGCAAGAGTGGTATTGTAAAGCAGATTTACATGTCGTCAACAGTGTGCAGATACTTTCGCTCTTCCCTTTTCTCCTTTGCCGTCATTGGTGGTAGATCGTAGTATGCAGCGGAACTACATGCATGGTTAGTAGACGAAGATAGGCATAGCCGATGCACTAACCGGTAGTCTCTGATGTACTGGAGTGCAATATCATCCAATTCACCGGGAGTGATGCCGAGATCCTTGAAAGTCTTCGCTGTTGGGTCAATCTTCTGGTCAATGAACTCCCTTTCAATCTCATCCGTGGAGTATGTTGGCCACCAGACCATGTTCAAAATTTTGGTCATGGTCTTCAACAGTGGCTTTGGAAGGTTCACGTGCTTGCGCTCCTTCAAGATCATCCGGTATACAAGATGAGCAATTTGCTCTTTTGAATACTCGCGAGGTCCGTAGAGCTCAAAGGTTTGTCCGGCAGTGTGGTCGTCATATGCTATGATCTCAAGAGCACGGCCAACATCGATCACATGCACCGGCAATGATTTCTGTTTCCAGTTATTGGCGCTGAGAATGTCGGTGCCGTTGGCAATCGGATGTAGGAGTCTGTCTTCAAAACCGAACATTGGCGCAGGCCGAACAATAGTGGTCTCCGGGAAGACTGAGCGCGCCTCAATCTCAGATTGGCCCTACACTTGCTTATTAGTATTGTGGGTCCACACTCGAATGCTGGATGTGTCTACCTTCGTGGCAAAGTATTCGGAGGAAGATTTGGGGTTTGCATTGTAGGAAGAAACATGAATGAACCTGTCGACGTCGTACTTTGCAACAGCCTCCACAATTCTTTGTGTTCCTTCGATATGCACATCCGCATATGAGAAGTTCCTTCGGAGCATCATTAGCAACTTGCTGCCTAAAAATCCACCAGAATAGACACACTTAGTGGGGTAATCACGACCAACAAGGTTGAACACTATATCAGAATGCCGCACACTCTCCTCAATAGAATTTGTGTTTCGCAAATCGTACTCCTACTGTTCATCAGTATACGCTTTCATCTACCCACACAATACCGCTTACAATGAAGACTACTTTGCCCAAATCACCAGTCACCTTGAGGTGACGTTTGGTCATTTCCTCGCGGTACGGAACAACAACCGTACATCCAACCCGAGCTGTATACCGCACCACACCGTTAATAATTATCGTCGCTAGCCGATTGTCTGACCTCTGCTATACGTACCGAATCTGTTAACAATGTATCTGCCCAAGAACCCAGTAGCGCCGAAGACGGTAACAGTATGTCCTGTAATCATCCTCAGCACTCAATTCCTCCCAGTTCCTCGCTCTCCCGAATCCCGACCACCAAGTGTTCATACCTCCAAGCGACGACCTTCCACCTCCAGGAGCCTAGAATAGATATATGAGCATTGGCGCTTCCCGACGGGAGAGAACCCCGACGAAATAGCTCACCCTGATGATTGGTTTGCCCGTCCTCGTAATTGCTATGTCGGATATTGACCTGCGTGTCGTCGAAGCCACGAAAGGTGTGGCCTTCGTTGGTGCTGCTGCCAACCGGGGCAGAACGGACGAACAGCACCGCTGCATATCGATGGTGGCACAGAGGCGGAGAGACGTGGGAGTTGAGGAGGGGCGGAGAGTTGAGATTGAATTTGTGGGGGTGGATAGCGGTTGTTCGCAGAGTTGGACGGTGTACCAGGGTCGCCGTGAGTGTTCAAAAGAAGCTTAGCGTTCATACCAGTTTAGTCAAAACTGACGCAGCGTCATGAACTATGGTTTGAGGAATTCAGCTTTCAGCTTTCAGGTGTTTTCAAGGAGCACTCCAGCTTGTATGTGGTTTTGAGTCCGACAAACCAAACGAAACAGTGAGATGTTAGTATGGCAAAAGCCCTACAGCAATAACGGAAGGCGGGTCCCGGAGATCATATGCTTGACCATGAAGGAATCCACGACCAACTTTAATTTTTAATACATAGACAAGAACAAACTGATCAGACACTGTTACCAGACAGAATTTGGGTTTTGCTGGATTTATAGGAAGTTCGGTGCCCGTTTCGACCCGAGTTACCACCGTCTTGGCTTCCCGTAGAGCCGAGCAGCAACCGTTCTGAAGGCATGATGACAATCCGGAGATGTCAATAGAAGTTGAAGTTCCACAGCCGGACAAATTTTGCCAGTTTCACAAGGACCGGAATATTCCATAAGACACTGGCAAACGCATTGAGTGAGTGGTGGAAAGCCGCAAGCAAGGAAACCGCCATGGTCATCTAATTGCAAACGCTGCCAAGCCTTCCCGACGAGCCGACACTGCCCTTTGCTTCTTCCCAACAACTGCAACTTCCACCACAATCCGCAAAATACCTCACCAGCTCGCAACCGCATTTCCCCACACAGGATACAAAGTCTCCTGTGTCACTCGACTCCTCTTCATAGCCTACGACTTAATTCATATCCGCCATGCTCAAATCCTTTGTCCCCCGCTCCTCGCGAACATTACTTCGGCCAGTGGCGTCATCGACCTATGCTCCATCAACATTTTACCTCGTTCCCCGGAGAAACTTTGCATCGGAGACACCAGAACATGATGTTGTCGTTATCGGTATGCAAGTTGTGCCCATTTTTCAGTAAGTACGGTCACGCTAACGGAACTTAGGTGGTGGTCCCGGTGGTTATGTTGCGGCGATCAAGGCTGCACAGGAGGGCTTGAAGGTGAATTGAGGGCGCACCGAAACATACTCAGAAAATCAACTAGCTGACGGTTGTTTGAAGACTGCATGTGTGGAAATGCGCGGAGCTCTCGGTGGGACATGCCTGAATGTTGGGTGTATTCCTTCAAAATCCCTTCTCAACAATTCGCATATCTACCACCAGATTCTCCACGACGTCAAGAACCGTGGGATTGATGGTCAGTTGGCGGCCTATCGAGTTATTACGAGAGTTGTGCTGATGCGACAGTGTTTCAGTTGGCGATGTCAAACTCAACCTTACACAGATGATGAAAGCCAAGGATACCTCCGTCAGTGGATTGACCAAAGGCATCGAGTATCTGTTTAAGAAGAACGGTGTCGACTACTTCAAGGGTACCGGTACCCTCACTGGGGAACACGAGGTCAAGGTCAACCCCATCGATGGTGGCGAGGTACAGACCCTCCGTGCAAAGAATATCATTATTGCCACCGGTTCAGAAGCTACGCCTTTCCCTGGTCTTACAATCGATGAGAAGAGGGTAGTTACTAGCACTGGCGCCATTGCACTAGAGCAGGTTCCCAAAAAGATGGTTGTTATTGGTGGTGGTATCATTGGTCTTGAGATGGTGAGAGGTGTTGGCCCATCTTTCTAACTCAGTTAACGGTTATCAGGGATCTGTGTGGTCACGATTGGGCGCTGAGGTAACCGTCGTTGAATACTTAGGAGCCATCGGTGGGCCTGGTATGGATGCGGATATGGCCAAGACAATGCAGAAGATCCTTCAAAAGCAGGGAATGAAATTCAAGCTTAACACTAAGGTCACTAGCGGAGATGTCACTGATTCTAGCATCGGGGTTAATGTCGAGCCTGCTAAGGGAGGAAAGGCCGAGACAGTGAGTTACATCCAACTAGTCCCCATAGCAAGACACAAGTTTTAACCGTCAAATAGCTTGATGCCGACGTTGTTCTCGTCGCTATCGGGCGCCGACCCTACACCACCGGTCTTGGCCTCGAAAATCTTGATCTTGAGACCGATGAGAGAGGTCGCATTGTTATTGACCAAGAGTACCGCACTAAGATTCCACACATCCGTGCTATCGGGGACGCCACTTTTGGTGCTATGTTGGCTCATAAGGCCGAGGAGGAGGGTATCGCCGCTGTCGAGTACATCTCTAAGGGATACGGTCACGTTAACTACGGCGCCATTCCCAGTGTAATGTACACTCACCCCGAAGCTGCCTGGGTTGGCCAGACCGAGCAGGAAGTCAAGGCCACTGGAAAGCCTTACAACGTTGGATCTTTCCCCTTTGCTGCCAACTCTAGAGCCAAGACGAACCTGGACACTGAAGGAATGGTCAAGTTTATTGCCGACAAGGAAACTGACAGGATTTTGGGTATCCACATCATTGGACCCAATGCCGGTGAGATGATTGCCGAGGGAGTGTTGGCAATAGAGTATGGCGCCTCATCCGAGGATATTGGACGAACGAGTCACGGTAAGTCACTCGAGTTTCATATTTAGCGAACGGCTACTAACAGTTGACGTCGGATAGCTCATCCTACACTCTCGGAAGCGTTCAAGGAGGCTGCCATGGCCTGTTTCTCAAAACCTATCCATGCATAAAGCGTCTTTGTTTTCTATTTTGCTTTTTTCTCTCCTGGTGTTATGAATGATATCTACGGTTTCCTGCAATTGTGCGTTGAGGTGAGTGGGGTGGTGTGACGAAAGAAAAACTTTGGGCACGAGGTTGCAAAGCCTGTTGTGAGTTGGATAGGAAAGTTGTTGTTTCCATTACTTTGTGTAAACTTTCCCCGTTGCATAGATGCTGAAGTTGGTTGAATTGTTTTCCTCGTTCGCGTTGATGCTTGTAATATACGGCCGGTGTGTGGCAGTGGTGGTGGTCGGAAAGATGGATTATGAGATGATGTTCGTGAGGACTAACAGTATCTATATACCTTTTATAACACATATGCCGTTGTACTAAGAACTTAGAGTAGCTGGACGGGAGGAGTGATCTTGGGCCATCTGACAACGCTATCCGTTGAAGATTAAGCCCTCCTCCAACGGGTTTACTCAGCTCGCATCAACCAACATCCGATACCCTATCTCAGCACGGTAAGTTCCAAAGAAACACGGGTTGATCTTAGACCAGCACCGACTCACCGCAGATACTTATAGTGGATTTGAAGTTATATCAGTTGGTTCTATTCTCGATAGCAGGTTTCCTCAGTTTAAGCGTGTAGAGAGGGTATCCCCTGGATCGTAACGGTTCCCGGCCCATACGGGCCGCCCGCGCAACCACCTCACCACACGTCCAAAAATGGTCATCAGAGGCCATCCTTTTTATCAAGTCTTCTTTAGTAGCAAATAAAACTTTCTGTGAAAGTGAATTGTAAATTATATGTGATGTGACTTTGTAAGTCTTACTGCCCCACAAAAATTCGCTCTCTGAACTGGCAACCCACCCCATGTCTATGCACCACCACCCACCTTTCTCCTTTACAGGTGATTGAATTCCACAAAACAATGCCTTTCATTATTGAGACACCACAAGTACTTGCATTTTGAACATGCTTAGCAAAGTTTGGGTGGAGATTTGGTATTTCTGTCTGGGCTTTCCTGCTGGCAAAGCCACCATCCCAGCTACTTTCCCTTCTCAAGGTGTACTGAAAATTGCCCATGACTCCAGCTCTGGCTGAGGGGTAAAGATATG
>Ga0307514_10001076_pt1 | contig 38613 bp, 52 predicted proteins | sample 16_EM_MG_FD_203088 | JGI IMG/M metagenome (GOLD analysis project Ga0307514, IMG submission 203088) | Populus trichocarpa ectomycorrhiza microbial communities from riparian zone in the Pacific Northwest, United States - 16_EM | ecosystem: Host-associated > Plants > Roots > Unclassified | place...
ATACCATCCGTGACTCTGGTGCGTTGTCGTCAAGAAGCGGTCAATTTGGGTGGAGACCGCGAGGGACAATGACCAGCTCTTTGACCGTGGATGGAAGTTGAATTCTTCCAGAATACTATTGACCATGTCGGATCGATCGTTGGTGCCGTAGATGTGGCAGAAGGCATTGAGCGCTGCGTCCATTGACATTGTTGGCACATCAGGACGCTCGAATCGTGGGGGAGTGGGGGAGACGAGACGTGATGCAGATACAGAAGTTGTCGAAACGACTCCAGTTCCTCCGCCAAGGTCTAGGTATCCTGCGCGTCTGCCCCGCGGGTCGAGAATATATTCTGCGTTATCGAGAACTATCAGTATGGCCTTTGAGGATAGGGATCCGACGGAGGAAATGACTACGCGAGGCCGGAGATTGGTCGCAACGGATGAAGCGACGGTAATCGCCAAAGTGCGACCTGGTCCGATCGTGGTGGAAAACAGTCAGGGCGACGGAAGTCTTGCCGATCCCTCCAGCACCGATGAGAGCCACTGAGGTGAGCTTCTCGGTCAACTCGTCACGTCCGAAGAAGGTTCTTGGGGGCAGAAGCGGGTGTGCTCGATTCAAGCGTAAGATGACGGGCCATTTGATAGCTTGGATTGCTGACCTGGGTTTATTCTGGCAACAATGTCCGTTTATTCATTCGGCAGTCGAACAGGATACAAATATCACTCACCAACCCATGTTTATCGTCGGTCTCGCCCTGGCTCACCAACGTGCCAATATCGCTTTCGGAACCCATGGCGTGGGTACTCGTAGCACCCCGGTCACGGTGAACCTCAGTCAATCGAATCGACGCATTACTTCGTCCTTGTGTATTCGTCATCCTTTCACCCACAATCCCAGCTTCTATTCCTCATGCCTCCCCCGTCCACATACACACCGCGCGACGCAGTACCCTCGGAAAACAGACGCGAGGCATGTCCTCCGGAACGGGGGCTCTTCGTCCTGTCCCAACCCGATTACTGCTGCTTGTCTCACCGATTTTATCTGGTACACGGGCTGTGCACCTCAGATCGATCCTGGACAATCAGACAAACCAACTCAAGTCTGGGCCTGGGACCGTACTAGATCTGATAGTTCCTGGAACCACGCGGCACGCGCCGATAGACTAGACCGACGCAGTCCATCAAATCCGTCAACATCAACGAATTTTGTATATGCCAAGTAAGTCAGAGCATTGGCAGGGACATGACAAGTGATCGTGATCGTCGTCGGGGGAGGGATGGAGTGTAAGCCTGTGCCATGCTGACGAACGGTGGAGGTCATCAATCATGCACTTAAGGACACGGCAAGCGCGAGTAAGTGGGACGTCGATGGGTCCTTCCCCTGAAATTCCAAGTCTTGGCGCAGATCCCTGGCGGAACGAACCAGTCCAAAAAAGCCGCCAGGCATCCCACGGGACCACCTAACGTCAAAAGGCTAACAGCACGAAGGAATCCAAGCTAAAGTAATGGGCACGTGGGAGGTTGCGTGAGCTATAGAACTTCTAATAGAACTGCTTCATTGGCTATATGTTCGATAATTCAGATTCGTTCCATATGGGGATTGAAAATATCATCTACGCACATGAACTGTGGGGTCGCCTCCCGTAGGGTGTTAGAGCGGGTTAGATGAAGAGATACGAAGAGTCCGGATCCATCCATGTATACGCGACGCAGGAGGAGGCAAGCACAAAGGGGAAACGCGAGGGACAAACACCCTGAACGAACTACGCAAGAGTGCGGACGAAATAGACAAGTTTTTAGGTGGTGAAAAGAGACCCGGACAACCTATCCCTTAAGGGTGGAAGTATGTGGTGGATGAATACAAACATGGAATAATAGAAAACAAACATCGTGGTGTCGGGATTGACACCAGCCGTGAGTTAGGAACGAGAAACGACGACCAAAGGGCGTAACACTTCGAAATGAAGAAAGCCCACGTAAGAAGTTGGTCTAGGCCTTTTTAATAACGGAGGGTGAGAAGAGGGCCAACATCAGAAGGGAAGGTCGAAAGGGGGTTAGTACACGGTGTAAGAGGAAAGGCTATTGGACATGAATAATGTTATGTTTTTGAAGGACGGAAATTCCCAATGAGATCGTCGTCGTGAAGAATAAACATAGCCCAAAAACGAACCACCAACACCGCGTTGAAGACAACGAGGCAGTTGAGTGAGAAACCGATCTAACTCCGTCCAGCTGCAGGACGGTCGCCAGGAGAAATAGAGTCATAGCTTGGAGGAACCTCCTCTGGGGCTGGGGCGTTCTGCTGTTGCACCGGCCCTGCATCCTTGAGTTGAACAACGGGGCCATCACCCTGGCCAGATCCGCCCTCCCCACGTTCGTCGTTAGCAACGTATGGTCTTCTCCTCTTGCCCGCCGACTCCCTTCCTTTGGAAGAAGGGAAAGTACTAGAGGTTACGAGAGAGGGACCGGGCGATGGGTTTCTCCAGTCAGCATTCTGCATACCGGTCACGCTCTGGTCGGTCACAGTTTTGGGGTAATGCGATCCAGTGGTTGAAGAGTGCACGTCCGACATGTCGTGCCCAGACCCGCCTCCGCTAATTAATGGTGTTTGCATACCAGGTCGCTGGGCCATCTGTGGGTACTGCCTGTAACCTTTCTGCTGAGTAGCCTCTGGATTGTATTGGAAAGGAGTAACTTCGACTCCCACCAAATCAATGTTGGGTATTGCATCTAGCCTCGTGGCGCTTCCACCAAACTCTTGAGGTTCGAAGCTGTCAGGGTCAAAATTTTCCTCAAATTTATCGTCATCTGTTCGTTTATGCCGCCTGTGCCGTCTGAGACAGAGGAAAACGATCACTATGAAGGCGAGGATACTGATGGCACCTCCGACGGCACCACCGGCGATGGCCCCAATGTTTGAACCACCAGGGCTTGGGGTTGCGGTCAAGGAGACGATCTGGGTGGACTGTACTGTCTTCGTTACGACCTGACCATTCACATTGGTGGACCTGGGGATCATGCAGGAAAATGGCGTCAGCTGCCGGACATGATTTAGAAACAACGAACAGGACATACAGGACAAGCGTGGTAAATATTAATGTAGAAGTTGGTGGGTCGGGTTTGGGGGTCGCCGGGGGGTAGATCTTGGTTGTAGTGGTCGTCGGCGTAGGATTTCCTCCCTTTTCAGTTATAATGGTGGTGGTGATGATATTTGGGGTGGTGGTGGTGGTGGTGATGATATCTTGGGGGGTAGTGGTGGTGGTGATAATATCTTGCGTAGTGGTGGTGGTGGTATCTTGGGGGAGGGTGGTAGTGGTGATGCTGATGATATCTGAGATGGTTGATATTTGGGTTACTGTGGGAGGGGTTGTCAGCAGTGAGCGCTAGATCAGGAAAGACGGAAGAAACAACTTGGAGGTGGGGGAGGCACGGTGGAAGGGGGAGGCGAAGAAGACATAGAGGAGGGAGGATCGGAGGGGAAAGAGGCGGGGAGGACGTGGTTTCGATCGGTGGAGAAGAGGATGTGGAAGAGGAAGACGTGGTTGTAGTCGTATCAGGGATTGTGGGAGTGGGAATAATAACAGAGGACATTGCGGGGATATGGGTGACTGTCCCCAAGGTCTGTACAGTGCTGTAGACGAGTCCAGATGAATATCAATAGCCTTATAAGGGAACTGTCAGGACCCCGACCTCTCCGTCGGGTCGAGGACACCGCAAAGCTCGGCTAGTGGCACCCTTCTACGACGGATATACATATCCCTAGTCCCAGGGACAGTCACCCTATATGAGAAAGGGGACGAGTCCAGGGAAAGTTAGATCCGATTGTCGTTTATTCTTATAACATAAAAGATTCGGACAAGGCGTAGAGTATGAGTGGTGCTCACCGTCCAGTCTCGGTCTTGAGGGCTTCTCAACTCGTTACGTTGGATTTCTGAAAAACTAGTGCGGATTTTCATGGCACCATTCCAGACGCTGGAAAAGATGGTGCGGGTGTTCGCAGGATCGCGACGAATAACAGAAATAGCAGTATTTGGTCTTGTTGTAAGTTTCTTCTGAAACCGGAAAGTTAGTAATGTCCTTGGCCCAAATGACGAAACATACATTAAAGACCTGGAAGATCTCATCAAGGTCTAACCTCCAAGCGGCGATCTTCTCTGTCTTCCTTCGCATGGAAACGTCGAAAGACCACGTTCCGCTTACCCCACTTGGCCAACTTCCTCTGTATGTCTCCCACAGTCCTGCCATCGAGAAGATTTCAGTGGACGGTCCAAAAGGTACATGGCAAGTTCTACCCGCAATGCCAACCGGGCTATCGCATCGCACACGGGTTTAGTGAGCTCATCCACTTTCTTTCCGTACACGCCCCGGTCGGGCACTCCACAGATATCGGTGCAGAACAGCCCCTGAGTTCAACGTGGCCCAGTTCGTTGACCAATGGGTCCTATTCAAATGTAAACCTGAAGCAAATCGTCGCTGAAGAGCAGGAGAAACACCCTGATAGTTGCAACAAGCATGCCGACATGACCTTCAATGGCTGGTGGTATATCCGAACCCTTCTCGGCGAGATCAAAGACTTGGATGGCCCCGTCCAAGGCCAAGAGAGCGCAATCCCAGTCCTTCGGTCGTTGGGGCTCTGCATCCATAGTCGAAACTCGATGTAGCTGGGAGAAAACCGCGTGGGGTGGGGGCTTTCATGAAAGATACAAAACCAGATAAAGATGGGCGCGTTGTCGGACCTTGCGGCCGTACTTGAGACTGAGCCATTAGAATGCTGTCGTACCGATACGTGGATTCGACCAATGAGTTAACGAACGACGAGTCGCAGAGTGAGCGTGACGAATCAGGTACAACATGCGTGATGGGAGGGGTTCCATGGTAACCAAGCATCCTGAAATTGTGTCGTCGGAATCTAAATCTGAATTGCAATCCACAACTCATTGAGGGTCGAATAGTGCGTGGCAAACTCATCTTCCCAGTCCATTGGTACTCTCACTCTATTCTAGATCATTCTCCGCCTCTTCCAGCTGCAACGGCGGCCTCCTTCGATCTCCAGGTGACGACAATCTCCCCACCCGGCACTACCCCTACCCTTTCGGTTCCAAAAGGATCACCGGGGTTCACACTGATATGATTCCACGTCTCCGACCTCATGCAATGGCACCTCGCAGAACTCCGGTTGGACGGCGGAGACCAGTACCAACAACCTGTATGTTATCCCCTTCCCCGAAGGCGGAGATGGACATGAAACTCTTCTAGTACATTTCAACAAGCTTGTCAAACCGACTTTCATCCCCGGGGCCATGAAGATGTTGATGGACCTCCTGTTTTCCAGACGCGTTAATGATTGGACCAACTCTGGAGGTCGGACAACCAACCTCGATAACTCTCCGATACACCCCAATGAAATGCTCCCCAATGAACTTCCACATCGTGTCCTGTTCTTCAAGACAGCACAACGCTTCATAGAGCGAACGCGGCAGTTCCTCTGGAATGATCGCCACCGTCTTCGCGTTTTCACCTAACAAAGTCGTGGAATCGCTAGCAGTCAGCGGCATCTGATTATCAACCCCTTCAATTGCCGCTGCTACGATGGACGCGAGGAGCAGATAAGGGTTCGCGCTCGCATCTACGCTCCTCAACTCGAATTTGTGAGCTCCTGGGGGTCCGCATAAACGAATAGGGACTTGTCGATGGTGACTTCCCCAGCAAACGTGTTTGCCCGAACCCCATACATGCTGCAGTGACCCATGGACAAACTCTTCCGTACGTTCATAAGATGAAGGTGCTGTCATTGAAAATGCGCAGATCCCTCCCAAGTTATCGAGCAATGATTGAAGGAAAACCGCTTCGAGGGGGTTCAACGTGGGTGCGAGAGGGGAGGTTTCTCCTTCTGAAGCCTTGGGAGAGTGAATGGAAACGTGGGTGTGAAGTCCGTTGCCATCTGTGGAAGCTGGATATAAGTGTTCCGAAGTAGACAACGAAGTGAGCATATCGTACATTTGTGTTCCTGAACCCAGGGTGCAAACGTCGCCCGGCGTTGATATCCGCTCGCCGTGCCGCGTATGACGTCTTGGGAGAACGAAAGCGCGTCTGCAGCTTGCAATGGCTGCAGTGGCCCGGTAACAATCTTGTATTGTCCCGGCCCAGCCTCTGCATGATACGAATGGACGACTATTCCTCCTCGTTCTAAAGCAGCAACCATTGCATCGAGGATTTCTGCGGGCGCGCCGGGATGAAATGAGGAAGAAGTGCTCCAATTGTGGTCATCTAAAACTTCTGTGCCTTTCTTATCCCTGAGAAGGGTGAACTCGAGTTCGAACCCAACGAGGAAGGTCAGTTCGCGGTTGAGAGCTTCCCTACGAAAGATGTTGGTACTGTATATGATGCGCAGTCGGTTAGACGACGTACTCGACGACGTTCTTCAAAATCGTCCTTGGACAGAGGGGATCGGTGAGTTGGGGCTCAGGACCGATATGTATCGGTTTCAACCATCCAAAGACCATCGCGTGACCAGGGATATACGGTAGGAGCCTCAAAGAGCTCAGATCTACTTCAAAAAGGTAATCTCCAGTGACGGAGAACCCATCGGCCAACATTCGACCGACGAGCCCCAAACTCGCGGTGGTGAGGGTGGTGGTGGGCACGCCATTGGGAGACTTGGAGACCAACGTTCGGAAATGCTTCAAAGTTAAGACTTTACACCTGATGACGGACGAAATGTCCACCCAGGTGAGGCGGATGAATCTGGTATCGTTCCAAGCTGCCAAGCTGGTCCATGAGGGTGCTTCGAACTTGAGATCTGCGTCTGCGGGGGTGTATTTGATCCCGTAGGCCACCCGCGATTGATCTTCCGCCAGAGACTGGGACATGATGGTGTGCAAGAGAGGAACGTGGTCTCATGCTGCTCACCGCCTTGGTAAGGTTGGCAGATCGGTCACCTCGCAGTCAGACGTCAGAGGCTGGTCAGGCAGTGCCAACACTCGCTAGAGATTGATCCGGGAACGAAGCCGACCATTCCGAAATTGGCGTTGATTTGATTTTCTTTACTACCCCCGCACTCTGACATAGCGGTCGTGCGATGACCGCGACAAACTGGATAGGTATGCACACGTCTCAACTACATCGCAGCCTCCCTGTGCTCCTGCTTTGCTTGGTCGCGACGCCGGCACTTGCTCATGACCACCACGACGAGATTACCGAAGAGGAGGCGAACGCGCCTGTGGATGCTATTCTGTGGATTCATATGTTTCTCCAGGCTGCCGTGTGGGGTTTCCTCTTCCCGATTGGGATGGTACTGGGATTGTCGAGGAGCAGATGGCATGTGCCGTTACAGGTGCGCACTAGAACCCGAATCGCGGTCCATGTCCAGTCATGCCAATAGACGTGTCGGGTGTCTACAGAGCACGGGAATTGCGTTAACAATCGGGGGATACTTCCTCGGACACATGCACGGCGGTCGAGAATTCCTCAAGTCAGCTCACGGGACGTTCGCGAACGTCGTCATGATATTTGTCGCTGTGCAGCTCACGCTCGGGATCTACCTCAAGCTTCACATTCACGAAAGGTCAATACGCCCTTACGCTATGATACTGCATGGAATCGTTGGAAGGGTGTACCCAATTATCGGCTGGACCCAAATGTTGTTCGGAGCTATCGCGTATATGGGGTATTGTAGAGGCGGGCACCTGGGTCAATGTCTCGCGCATTACATCATGGTACGGATCTCAGTTATCCCGCCTCTCTCAGTATCTCATGTAGCGTTATGTGTCGCTTAGGGAAGCGGCTTTATCGCCTATGCTATCATCATGTCAATCATGCTTCTTGTCGGAGAGGGATGGATACGACGGAAAGGCAGAAGTCCAGAGTTTTACGATTCACTCATCATAACGCTTTGGGTATGCTCACCTTTCATTGACTGTTCCTCTTTATATGCTGAATGGCCTGGCGCAGGGCATAGGTATGAATCGTTTGATATCGATATACTGTTGACTCAAGTCTCCGCCTCAGTAAACACATTCACTGAACACAGAGGGAACACCTGGTCGGTTAAAGATATGCAACACACGTAAGTTAAGACTCACCGAATTTTTCTGCATTGACTAACCTTATTATAGAGTCCTTGGTGTACTTTGTGCGTCGTTTACTTGGTTTTTTGAATGACTGAATTCCCGAACCGATGCCAAGGGTGGACTGGCGGGATGTTGGGTCTTTTCCTCTCCCACAAGGGTCAGGTGCGCACAAAAGCAGCTCTACGTCGTAGACTAAGTCGATGTTGACGGTCGCAACCAGCGTAACGTGATTCCCGCACTAATGTATGTGGAGTGCAGGCATTTCAATGTAGCTCACCGAATGTTTTAGCGTCATCATTACTGGATGGGCGTTCGGCGGACATGCTCAAGCTTTGATGTTCTCTACGATGGTTCACACAGTTTTCGGCTACACCTTGGCTGTCGCTGGGATCACTCGTATCATTGAGGTGTGCTTCGTCGCACACAAGGACACAACGCCGAGTCCTTGGGGAGATGATGACATGGCCCCTCGGGAGACTCCGACTAGCAGCGGTATTTCGCCTTTAAGAGCGTTTAGGCATCTGCCTCCTTTCGTAAGTCGGCTGGATCCCCGTCCTCGATAGTTGGAAAAATCCAGGGTCTGATGCAGGCTATGTAGCTCCTCGTCGCGGGTGGCCTACTGTTCATGTCCGCGACCGACGAAGAAACCCACTTCGTGAATGGGACCGGGATGGATCACGTCACGTATATTCTTATTATGTTCAGGTGAGAGCTAGTCCAAGCCAACGCCCAAGTCTCTATTTCTTCACGCCTTCTCACTTTTTCCCCTTCACCACAAAGCATCGCATTTTTCATGTATACCCTCATTCTCTGTCTAATCCACCTGTACCCCAACTCTGGGAGAAATGCGGCCAACCGGCCCACCACCAACGGTGATGCAATCGAAATGCACCCCACTGCAAACGGACGACCAAAATGGTATGCACCCGTCCCGACAAGTTCTGGTGGAGCAGAAGAGGCGAGGCACATCATTGGAGACGATGACGATTAGACCAAGCGAAACAGTTTATCTTTGCCTGTTGAAAAGATGTGTTGGAACGGATGTCCTTTTTCTCGGCATTCGTGTTTGTTTTGCTGTGTCCAGATTTTTCCAGTACACTGGTGTTCCTCCACGTCGACGCCATCGTAGAATATCATCAAGTTTCTTAAAAAGTAAGTTGAGGTTCAAAGAACGCCTCACTTGCGGCGAGGCTTTTGCGGGGTTAGAACCTCGGGAAGTGGGTTCTGAAGTACGATTGCGCCACACCGATGAGGGATCAATCGATCAGGTTGGCTGCAATCCGGTCCGTCACCCGTTATCCGCACGGAGGCATCTCCATTCTTCGGGTACACTGGGGGTTCACACGAATGAACGCAGAGTTCTATGAGAAGGGATGGTGGATTGACAAATGACGGTAGTTGTACGGTAATCCCCGCCACAAAGGAAAGTGCTGCGACACCGACGAGATCACGAAAATGGATGAGCCGAGGGAATGTGATCATCATCGCCCAAGTTTAACCAACTGGCGAGATTCGCAAGATACTACCGATATCTCCGGTAAAGACGCACCGCAAGATTGGAATGCAGAAACGAAGATCGAAGACGCCGTAATTGAGAGAGATCCATCGGACATCTAGGGATGTGACAACCTGAGGGAGGAAATGGAGATGATTAGCGACTGACGAAAACGATCAAGAAGAGTGGCGAATCATTCGGTTGAAGACAATGCATTGGTCTACACTGCGAACCCTCTGAGGGAACACTTGGAATTTGATGGTACGCGATTTTATAATCATTTGAATGGAGAAGCGTTATGAGACCAACCTATACAAAACGGAGCTGGGCAGGTGGTCAGCGTCTGTGAAGGAGTGGCGAGGAAAGGTGCAAAGATCAGAATTAGCATGGAAGTAACTACAAGGCGCGTCTGTAACGCGTTCAGTGCTTGACTCTATAATTTTTCTATCCTGTGGAAATACGAAGGAGATGGCGCTCACCTGACCCGCGAGGTCAACAGCCTATGCAAATTCCTAACAAACTCGTCAGAACAACCAGCGACGGGTCTTTTTATGGGAGAAAAGCTCAGAAATTTGGGTATAGAAATGATGAACTCATCAACCCAAAGAAAGGGCTTCAAAGTAGCGATTCTGAACTCTCTTCATTGACGAAGATGTCTTTCGGATTGTGCACACACCTTGAGCTCGCAAAAAGAAAAAGGGAGGGAAGCAAGAGACAAATTTCGGTCACGAGACATGGCACATGGCTGGTCGCGGGGAGTTTAGGGCAGGCAACGTGTTGAACAGTCAAAGCGGACTTTGACCAATCCAAGCCCTTTGACTAAACCTCGACACGGCCTAAGGACACCAAACGACGGACGGTCAAGACTCTGCCCACCATGGCCAATGTTTTAGCTCAGCTCCCTCAGTCCGGATTTAATCACTCTCACTCTCCAAGTCACCCTCCGTTGTCTGTCGCTCCCACTCCTGCGATCATGGCCGGTTGGGGTCCTGTCGTCCACCAACCGTCCTCAAACCACCAATTCCCCGCGACCAGAGTCCAGAAGCGTCGTCTGGAACAAGATAGCGAAGATGAAGAGGTTAGGCCGGACGTCGTAATGGACAGAAGCCCCACTCCCGAACGGCCAAAACGAGCCCCGCCCAAGAGGGCACGTCGGGTGGATCCGTCCGCTAGTGACGGATCTCAGAGTAATCAAGACTCGAAGGAGGGAGGATCTTCAGAGAACGAGGTCGATATCGGCGTGCTCTTGGGTATTTTTTCAGTCTCGAGTCCTTTCTCGTGTCGATCCCCTAACTAAATATATGCACAGCGACACTCCCCCCGCAATCCTTGCTTCCGATTCTTACCGCATTAATCGACCTCCAACCCTCTCTCAAGCCCTCAGTTCTCACTCTGATACCCCGACCAACTGTGGAGAGTGCGGTACAGGCGCTGGCTCAGTCGGCAAAGAAGCTGAGGGACGCATATCCGTATTCCAACATGTCCTCCGCCTCTGCCACCGCTTCGTCACCCTTCAGTTTTGGCACAGCCCTCAATCCACGCTCCAGCACATTTGGTGCCATGCCGAGCTTCGGCAGGGCATCACAATTTGGCGCTGCCTCCTCGTCCATCAGCCACGGCAACAATGGGATGAGGGATGAATATATTATTTCTCGACTGCGACCTCATATATCAGATTACGTCTCCGCCTGCTTCTCCTACCTCCCATACTTTTCCTACATCCCTTCCTCCAACCCTCACCATCAACAGTCCCAAGCCAAGTCACATCCTTCAGAAACGTTCATAATCCTTTCTGCAGTGACTTCGCAAATCCTCTCCCAACCCCCTCTCACCCAGGATTCGCTAGTTCCCGCCATCCTTCCCCGCCTCCAGCAAGAGTGGAACGCATGGGTCAATCGGTTGGACGAGGTTGTCAACCGACAGGCGGGGATGTTTGGAGGTGAAACTGTGAAAAGCTGGGAGCGAACGTTAGACGAATTGGCCGAGGCGAAGGGAAATGGACTGGAGGTCTTTCGACAGATCCGGGATACTTGGGTCTCCAAGGTTGGCTGGCTTGTTAGAAGGCAGCTGGAGCATAGGATCTTCGGCTAAGATGTTTTATGTAGCTTATTCGTTGCCTCGTCTTGTTTTCCACCGCATGTGTTTTCCCTTTACATTCACAACTCTCTATGACTATCCGCATTTTCTAAATGGCTTCTCTCCCTAACTTAACTAATATCACCCACCTCGCATTTTCGTTTATCATGTAGATTAGAGTGAATCCGAAGATCCAGTGCCAGTTCGAAAGACTTGGACGGAATCCTACGGAATCGGAGCTGGCAGTCCATTCCCACGTGGCACTACCCTCTTTCGTTTGTTTTAAAGCGAAACAAACGCGTCAAACATAACCCGAGGTTCGTCGGGACAGCGTCCTCACTCTCAACCTTTCTGACCAAATTGAAGTAGGGACCATATGCATGCTTCATCATGCAGCTCGAGCCTCGAAGAGAACGTTGTTAACTTGCACCTCGATACCCGAACCCGCGAACATCTGGCCTGGCTCAGCATTTACGACCGCCCTACATGTTGCCGCTGCGCGTGCTTGGACTCGGACTGCTGTGAAGAACCTCCGGAGTGTTTCCATCTCTTCGTCTGTAACTCCGGAGGGGGAAAATACCGCTCGGACGAGAAAACCTCTTCCGGGCCCCCCTTCCGACAGTGACACCAGGACCTGGTTGAGCGGACGGCAACCTTCCCCTTTTGTGTGGGTGGGTTACCACACTCCGTTGGAGATAAGCTGACACACATACAGCACCGGAAGCTCCCCCTCGGCATGGGTCGAGGAGGTCGAGGATGACCCCCTCGTGGATCCAGGAAAGTCTAGCTCCAAAAAAACACAACCCCGAACATACCCTACAACACCACCACAGCCCGCAACCCACCCCCCGTCCCCGGAGCACTACGTGCAACAAGCCGATCATCGAAGTTTCCATGATTCTCACATGTCACCCGAAATCCGTTCCCGAACCCCCATTCAGAAACTAAACAGACCTCCACCCCGCTCGCACGGTCTAGCCGGTCTGCCCGGCGCAATTACACCCCTCGATCTGTTGGACAACCTAGACAAATGGCGCAGACGTCCCCCAAAACCTGAAACTGCTTCGTTCCGCCCAACAGTACCTCCCCTTCGGACCAACAAGACCCCTAGACTGAATTTTGAAGCCCTACACGCGTATCACACCCGCTTCCCCGCGCTCCAGACTCATAAATCCTTCCGTGTCCTCGTGGAGACTGCGATCAACGAAGCAAAGTTTGATGCCGTGCAGGGTCTCTGGATCGAGATGGATCGAAAGGGGATGTTGAGTGACTGGGATTCACTCGACGACGGGGGTGTTTCTCTCTGGGCGGTCTGGGCGAGGTGGATGGTGAGACAGGGGAAGTGGATGGAGGCTTGGAAAACTGCTCAGAGATGGAGAATCAAGATGGCCAAGCTTTCTGCTTCCGGAGTGGCGTCCGAGGGACTTCCACACGCGATTTGGATAGAGTTTCTGGGCAAGACGCACAAAAGTATTGATCGACCACGACTATCGGGGTCTAGCTCGAGACGACAGAGTCACCTAACCAAAGACGAACCGCCGAACGTTTCAGACCAATTGGAAGGCGGAGACCTGGGTCTAGAGGAACAACACAGGCTTTTGATGCGACAACCTCCCCATCATAACCATTCTCAGATTACGAACGTTCGTCCACGGACGATCTACTCACTTGTTCGTGCCCGATTACGATTGGGAGATCGAGAATGGTCGATGGACGTTATCCGGAACTGGTTTGAGCGGATGGGGTCCGAAAAGGCCAAGACGGACACTAAAGGCAACCGTGCGTGTCTCAGGCTCCTACATCTGTACCTCGCTCTCGCATTCCCGCTTCCGAACGGACAACAGGTGGCTGGGTCGGGCGGCCTGAAAGGCTTCGCTTTGGTCCGCAAAATGGAGGCGGCTGTCAACGAGCTGATGAAGCTCAATCCGAGAGTCGAACCCAATTCAACGACGGTCCTGTTGTTGTTACGACACTTACGACAGACGTCGAAGTGCGCCGATAACGGCGTTCGGCTGGTGACCAGGTACAGAAGGTTGTACGGGGATGGAGTGGACGACGAGCGAGTTCGGTTGCGATTGGCGGATTTCGCCATAAAACAGGGTAGCCCGACGGTATTCCGAAGGGCCCTGGCGTCAACTCCAACGCGTTTCCGATGGAATGAAGTGGCCCCGGCCAGGAGGCGCGGGCGGTTGATGAGGGAGAGGGCGCCGTAGCTCCATGACACGAAGGGACGGAAGGTGCCGACGCCAAAGGAGATTTGACATTATCGGGACACTCGAAACGAGGGGGATTTGACAGGGCCGCCCGTTTGACATGACATGGTAGCCTGACGGATGATTTGGTGTCCACATCGAAGCGTCAGTGGACTCCGCCAGTCGTTTTGCATATTGCTGGACTTCTCCGAAAGAATAAAAGAATAGACGAAAACAAACTGGTGGTGAATTTGTATTTACGATTTGATTTTCACTTCTGTCGTTTCTGTGTCGTGGTAGATCCACTTTGACCTTGGTAAGGTGATCGCTTGGACGAGGTTATTTAAGCGTGCACGTTTTTCCAGAGCAAGATTCTCAAGAAACAAGCAGAGCCATTCATTAGGATGATCTACAACGGAGGATTATCAAGAATTAAAGATACTAGTCGGAAGCGACTAAGCAAAGCAAAACCCCGACGGTGCGCGAATAGGACGGAACGGTAGTGCTGCAAGTGTGCAAGTCGTGTATGAGAAAAGGGGTCAAGATGTGGGATGACAGATGCAACGGAAAGGGGGATTATGTAGAGATACGGCGTCCGTGGGACAATATGAGCAGTCGTGTATACTAGGAGGGGATAAGAAATGGTCCCCGTCCTATACCAAAAAAAACAAAGAAGAAAGAAGCAAGCCAGCATCGGCAGGCCGCCCGTCGAGTAACCGCATCGGGTAGCGGAATTTGAAGCAGCGTTTAGATCCAATGTCTATAGCGGAGCCAATTCGACGTTAATCGAGGGGCTGGCTGGTTTGCCGATGAGCGGAGGGAAGGGATGGGAGGGATTAAAAATATTGAGTGAGAGCCAAAATATCGGGAGAGAGGGCGCAAAATATCGGTGTGCGGCGAATTAGGCGAGACGGCGCATTAGAATCACAAATAACAACGAGCGAAGTTTTCAGGAGGGATGAGGAATGGCCAGTCTCCGTCCGCAATTGCCGCTTCGCATTCGGACTCCGTGGATCGGTACAGGTCAATGACAGCGCGGGCATTTTCCAACTACGGAGAGAATCGGTTCCGACCGAACACAGATAGATGAGAAAGATTCGACGAAGGAATGCAACCACTTACAGGAACGACGAATTCCTTTTGGACCTCGCGGTTCATGAAATGCCACATGAGAGTTTGAAGTCCAATGGCATGAGTGGAGCGGAGAGCCTTTCTGAATGGTCGATAGAGGGCAACGTCTCGCGTTGCAACTGCCGGGTGAGGAAGCCCAAGAACTAAAGGTGGAGCAACACAACGAGCGGGAAAGAGGAAGGAGGGACCGGGAGTGAGATACGAGGTAAACGGCGAGAGAGAAAGGCAGGGATGATAACCCACCAGACAGGTCATTCCAAAGGGAATGACCAACGATTGTCATGTCGGCAATGATTGATGCAACAGTCTGCTGGGTTACATCAAACGTGAAAGCTGTGTCTGTGGAACGTTGGAGGACACAAGGCGTCGGAGATGCGCTACGAGGAAAAATGAAAAATCCTACACTTACCGGATTCCAGGTGTTCCGGCAAAATGCCGGTCACATTTGTGCGATAATCGGAAACGGGCAATGTGGGTTTGACAAAGCAGTCAAGGAGTGTGTAGCCTCGATAATCCACTATCGCAACGCGCCTATGTGAGATTGCGAGAGAGTGATGAGAAACCCTGGATCGACATGAATGATAAGGAAGACCCGGAGACTCACGCGAGCATGGACGTCGAGCCGGCTAGGTTCAAAGCGGGAAACAAGGAGGGAGGGGGGATGGTTAGGCTCAAAACTGAGTGGTCGTTGGTCAAAGGAGTGGGTCGCACCTGGACCGACACCAACGGATTGGGTGGAGAGAGCGATGTAGTTGGAGGCGGACATTATAATATAGAAAGCAAGGAAAGACTTAAAACAGCAGAGAGAAGGCTGCAGATGAGAGCAGGGGTTGTTGAGGGAGAAATTCTGTGCATTTTGGACCCTTAAGTAGGCCGAGCGAGTGCGTTGCAGGGTGAATCGGCGTCAGCCGAGGGTTGGACACCAGACAGAGCATTACAAATGCGAGTCTGGAAGAGTGTCCCGAGCCGCCGCCGGACAACCGGGGAATTCGAGACAAACAGAGGAGGAAACCCTCTTTTTTTGTTGAAACGACCCGGGTGAAGGAGTTTGTAACTTTCCATTCCCAAGATGTCCAGATATCCAGAATGACGACTAGCTGATTTGGTTTCTTTGGGGGGAGATTCAGAGATTCAGAGATTCAGAGATCTCTCTCCTTATAACCACCACGATTTTTTAGCGCAAGTCAAGCTCTCAAAGCGGCGGGCTCACTTTGGCGCGGGCGGAACTCATGGTTTGATGCCAGCTGTCACTGAAGATCGGGCACGTGCCACGTTCCGCCCGACTAAGCATGAAGAGAGACGACGATGCGAACGAGGGGAACACTGACGAGGCCCCTCCAAATTGCCCGCCGCAGTGCAGGATCTGTTTCGACGGCCCCGATCAAGAGCTAGGCAGACTGATCAGACCGTGTCTTTGCAAAGGCTCCATTAGTGTAGGTGTTTCCACGGAATACCATCAATCCCAAGCCGTATTTCCCACCTCCTCTTCTTTCTCCCCCCTCTCGTAGCACGTCCACGTCAAGTGCTTGCAGAAATGGAGGACCGCCTCCGCTTCTAGGAATGCATTTTGGGTCTGTCCACAGTGTCATTACCGCTACCATTTCGCCAGGACTCGGGTGTCCGGTCTAGCCTCCAACTCAGGCAAGTTTCCGCGGTCCTTACGTGCACTCGTTTTTTCCTCACAATGACCGTGATTCAGTGGTCATCGCCACCGTCTCGGCGGTCATATTCACGCTCATCGTTTACGGCTCTTCCTTCGTTACCACCACCTGCCTCGGCCTGTTTGAACAAGGGGTCTCCGAAGATTCCTACATCTTCTCGTACTACCTTTACCCAATTGACACCTTCAGGGATCTGGTTTCCTCTACTCTTTCGATATTGAATGACGAGTTTGGTATAATTGACCAACGCGAGGGTCCTCGCCGCGGATCCCAGCATCGCCCAACCCCACTCGCCACCAAACCAGACAGCTTCGTCGTCAGACTAGTCAAGAAGTTCCTCCTCGGTCTCCCCCTCGTGGGCATAGGTTCCCTGATTCAGATGATTCTCTCCATGCCAATCCTCGGCCCAATCCAGTGGATCGCTCGCTATAGGGCTTCTCGGAGTCGCAGGTCTTCCACCAGAGATGTGACCGCCGTTATCGTCGTTGGACTTATGCTCATTGGCGCTCTAAGGTTCATTTATCACTCCTTAGACCTACAATTTCACTTAAACTCTCTTCCATTCCCTACAGGGCTCTAGCTAAGGTTTACGACTACACCCAAAAGCTCGCCAAACGACTGCTCCTTCGAGCGGAAGACATAATCCTCGAAGTCGGTTGAAGTCGTCGGCGGAGACCTCATCCCGCGCCATGCTTCAATAACCACCTTGCTTGTTGGAAGCCATTCCATGTATCGTAGTGTCCTTGCAATGTTTCGTATTATTGGCTATACATCTCCAACACATCCCCCCTCCTACGCAGCCCTCCCCGACCGCTCATGTGAGGACCTGCTCGGTTTGGGGCATCGTCGCCGACAAGTTACGGTTGAAAGAGCTCGGGTAGCGCTTCCCCAGGTGGAGGATTCTGCTGATGCTAGAATACCGATCGTCACTTTAATCTTGCTCCCGTCGCTGGAGGATCATCGCCCCCGTCCCACTCCTTTGGGGGGGGGGGTTGTGGATGCACCACAGCAGGCAGCGTTCAATGACCGAGGACCTCGGGGTATGACAAGAAAACCCACATGACATTTTTGAACTCGTGATATCTATTTCATAATCTTGGCTCATGTATGCACACAAAGACTAAACCATCTACGATCTGTCCAGATCATGATCCAAACCGACAAGTACATGCGACATCAACAACCGAAGGCGAGGTGCTCACGTTCGCGCGCACCCCAGCTACATTTGCATACGGTGATCCGAGTTGGGCGCAATCATGCATGTGAGAACGATGAGAGATGAGGGGAAGTTTCCCTCTATATTGTCGTTCTATTGCGCAGAAACCGGAACTTCAGAAGCTCCGCCTCAGCTGTCGCTTGACACCCTCGTACAATGCTTTCGCCTCTGCCCTACTCGGCTCCAACTCCGCGAGATATTGGTCGATTGCCTGATCGATCCTGAACACCGGAAACTCGTCCTCGCGTACGCCAGCACCCACACCTGACACCGAAGAGCCAAGTCCACTTCCATACGAATGTGACTGCCTTGAGCGTTTGGCTTCCTCAAGCCAGTCATTCAGCAGCACAGCAATGTCACATGAAATTGCTTGTACGTTTTGCTGCTGATTAAATGGGGGTATCTGCCGTGTTTGAAATAAAATGCGATGATGGTGAGTTAGGAAGATATGGCGAATGGGGCGAAGGTGGAAAACACGTAAGAAAGACGGTGACTCGAAGGCGAATTTGGTATTTCACAGATGAATTGAAGCAAACCCGAAGAATGGTAGAACAGAAATCAAGGGAGGGGTGGGCGGCAAATGAGAAGAATGAACCTTACCTGCGATTCATACATCCCATGGAGGATGTCCCAGATCTCGGGATACGCAACTCCACATTGTATCAGCGTCCGGGGCGCCCATCCTGCAGGGACGACTTTTTCGCTCGCCAGCGCGAAGCGCACCAGAAGGTTAGCAACGTGACCTGTGCGCCGTGTCGCAAATGACACGAGGCAAATGATTCATCAATAACCTCTCGTTTATTTCTCCAACCTTCCCGTCGCAGCAGGAGGGAACACTCACGCAGTGGGAAGGCGCACTCGGATGGATAAAACCTTTGGCCAAGGGGAACCACTTTCGCCACCAGTCGATCAGCTGCGTCGTTCGCATCGACACCTTCTAATGCTGTAATTTCAAAGTGGGGAGCCATCGGATGGGCGTCAAGGCGGAGCGCACGGCGGAAAGCGAAGTGTTTCTTACTTTCGTCAAATATCCTGCTCCAAAGGGGCCGGACCAAGTTGTCATCCCGGTGTTCCGAGACATGATAGATAAGGAGTTTCATCATGACCAAATCAAGGGGTTCGGCCCACCCTTGGTAAAGCTGCCGCGGTAATGAAAATGGGACCTCCCGTCAGCACTCTTGTCACCCAATCTACAACAAAAAAAATAACGGGAAAAAAAATCGCCGATTCACCTCTGTGACGTTGAACAGCCTTGTTGTCAGGAACCTAATCTTTTCTCCAACTTCCCCGCCTTCATTTAACCTTGGGGAGAGGGTGTGATACAACTCGAGTTGCACCTGTGCAACCTCAAGCTCTTCCTCCAGCTCCGTCAAGAATGAGATGGCGTCTTCGTGCCGACCTCCGACAGCGACAGGGTGCGACTTGGCGTTTCCCACAGCCAACGTCAAATATTCCAGTCTCGCATCGAGGGTCAGATCGAACCTAATGCCCGGAAAGGTGAAGGGGTTAGAATATTTTCTCTCCCGGGCTGAAAACGCCGAGCGCCCTGCTCACGTTGTTGATTTCGCCAGAGTGGCAAGAACCTCCGCGGCTCGCAGCGGCTGTCCATCCTTGACGTAGAACTGCCAAAGTAGTTGATACTTTTCCACTGTCCCTGGCTCTCTCTTCAAGTGAGCCTCTAGATACGCTGGCCGCATCTGCAAGGCGACACACCAGACTTCAGCCAAACCAAGGAGAAACCAGACCCCAAACAACCCACTGACCTCCAGTAACTCATCTGCCAACCCCCTGCTGATCAACCAGTCGTATAGAGTCGAATGGAATAGCTCATCCTCGCTTGAGAACGCCAATTCATAAGCATGGGACCTGGCGACCTCTGGATCGTCCGCCTGGCCAGTGCCGGGGGTCTTGGAAGATCCGGAACTCTTATCTTCGAAACGTTGGAGTGACTGAAGGACAAGGTCGTAGCACTTTTTGCGCAATTCCCAGAACTTGGCCCTTGGGTCAGAAGCATCCGAAGACCCCTCGTGCCAAAACTCCCGACCAATAGCGTCCGGGTCGGCCGTCTCGGCGCACCTCAAAGGCAACTCCACCGCACCTAGGCCATTGATTCAGGGTCATGGTTAAGCTCTGATGGATCGTGCTTACCTTTTGCGAAGTTGAGATCCTGGAAATGACCGCAGATCTCGCCAAGTTTATCAAACTCGAGGACTCTCGCGCCTTTGATCAACAGCCTAGGAGACACGCATCGGGTGGCGAATTAGGACTTGTCCTATTGTCGCTTTACGTGACCCACCTGAGTGCTTCACTTAACCAATTCTGTCGCTCCGCAAGGCTCGTAGTCTCGATGGCTTTCCGAACATTTTCCTTGGCCTGCAAAGCGATGGATTGATGAGATGTTCTGGCGGATCATGTACTCATCCACGACGTCGCTGACTCACCTTATACAACATTACATCGTCGGTACTACAGAACGACCCGCATCTTTCTTGTAATACATCGCTAATGGTATCGACCTACGGGGCGGCAGCGATAGCAGCGGATAAGGTAAGCGTCAGTTCCGTTCCAGGGGGTGTTTCACGATCCGGAGAAAACACGCGATAAAAGTTACGAGGTCCGCAGTTCCGAGCGACGTCACGAGTCCGTCGTCGAGACCCAAACCACGAGGTAAAAGCAGGGGAAATCCAGAAAGTAAAAATAGAAAAAAACCATTGGACATACGCTGATCTGCTGACCAATTTGTTGGTCGATGACAACGTTGACGAGTGCTCTAGAGACGGATACGCCGTTCTGGCTGGTCACCAGATCTTCGAAACTCATCCCCGGCAACAACTTTTGTACCGACGAGTCACATTGAGCAATTAGCTCTCCCCACCTGTGGTCAATCAACAGCAAGACAAAGGAAATGGCCTCGATTGTTCTGGTCAATAGTGAGAGCATCTGGGATACAGAACTCTGTTCCGCCTTCCACGCTTCCTGCTCGCTGGTCGTCGCTCCCCTAGCGCCAGCCTGGTCTCCAGGAGTCGAATGGAACAGCTGGGGGTTGGTGTCCAAAAGTTCCTTCAGAGCGTACAAGTTCTTTTGGGCGGTTATGTACACGTTCTCATGAACTGCGGATTCGTTTATGCCGAACGCCCTATGCCGACCACGGTGTGTTAGTCCCAAACATGTGAATAGTAGGAGATCGGCGTCTTTCACTCACGCAGGTTTTACCAGCTTGGACCCCCAGAAAGGCCGCACTAGCCTACCGAGGTAGATCGCAAGACCCTCACGCCTGCCGCTGAAGATGGCTGTTCCAGCATTTGGGGTGGTCATGTACGACCTTTCGGCCCACATTGGCCTCTCCCCGAATTCATAAAACACCTGCTTCGCCGTGTTACTCAAGTCACCCTGAACAGACGGCCCCTTGCTTATTCCGAGACCCCCAAGCCCGTTTCGGAGCGTGAGGGCAGTGGAAGCGGAGTTGGGTGTAACGTCGAGGAAAGTGTTACCGGCGGCGATTGCCAATAGCATAGCACAAGTCTGGTCCCTACCATAACTGTAAAGAACGACAAGTTATGTCATTATTGCAAATCAATATGGAAGTGATTGAATGGCTTGCCTATCCCGGAAATGAACGATCGATCCTGTGTTGTTATTCATCGCCTCCTCGAGCGCAACCTTCAGCGCATCTACGGGTCGCCTCTTCGCTAGGAATGACAACCCGACGTTAGTCATCACGATAAACTCCCGAGTCGGCTCCGTAAACTGGTAGACCAGCTCGTTCGTGACAACCGGATCGTGTGTGGCATACGTCTCGTCGTAGGGATCACGCGGTGCCGGGCACATCGCCCACGTCCGTCCTGGGATCGGCAAGACTGTCGCTTGTTCTGTTAACGGCGGTCGTTGGGAGCCTTGGGAGTAGGTGGGAGCTTGATAAGACGTCACTTGTTGAGTAGGTGGCTGTTGGGGTTGGCCAAATGAACCAATCTTTGGTAAATCTGGCGAAAGCAAGAGGATATAATCAATGGTATCCACATCTCCTTGTTGGGTGGCTATTGTTAATCCGGCGAAATACGAGGCATTTTCGATGGCGGAGAGGATATATGGTCGGGACGTAGTAGGAGGTGGGTTTGCTTGGACAAGGGCGTACGAGTTCATGGCTTGGGAATGCATCGTGTTGGTCTGTTCATCAGGATGAAGAAGATTCGTCGGCGGGAGCCTGACGTGTTGAACACCCAAAGTTTTGTATGCCCCAGGAGCACTAGAGTAACCATAGCCTCCCAGCGAGGCTTGAGGAGAGAAAAAGAGTCGGACTCCATTAGTCGTGATGGCCATGAGGTGCAACTGAATGTGACCACGAGACTCTACAGGGTCAATGACGTGTATGGACACGATGGAGAAGTTTTTCGGCGACAATGCTGGTGAGGATAGGGCTTTGTCCTGAGAGAGTTTGTAGATGTTGGAGAGGGTTTGCAGGTGTTGAACTGCTTTATCTCCATTTGTCCTGTATACTGAAATCGTGCTGCCTGACGATAGTGTGTAGAAGACGTTGCGCTGCTTGTCAACGACGACAGAGGTAATGCGATCTATACGAGGATCAGTTTTGTTCAAGTACATCGTCAGAACTTGCGCACCGTCGGATTTCCCCATCAATTTCGGGAAAAGTGTCTGCACGCCCCCAATGGAGTGGTTAATCAGTTGCACCCTCTTCCCAAACCAACCTTCCTTCTCTTGATAATGTAATTCATACAAACAGCCATCCTGGGAGCCGCACATAAAAATCCTTCCATCCACAGTTCCACCCACCGACGTCATTTCGACGTCGGTTGACACTGACATGTCAGTGGCATACATCTTGATCTCTTTGTGAGCTCTACCATCCCGACCGGCGACGGGCGTAACCGAGACTCCGATCAGTAGGACGCTTATTGGTGTGCAGAGGACGAGGAGGTGGGAAATCTCGTCAATAAAGACACCGGGCTTGGGTCGGACGGTGGCAACATAGGTTATGACGTCTGGTTGGTCGGAGAAGGAGCTTATCTCTTCACTGTTGAAAGGAGGGTCAGTTCCGAGGTTTAAGAAGAGAACTGGCGGGTGGCGCACCCTTCGACGTAGTCCCATAAGAATAGTTTGTTGTCTATTGTGATCCAGGCACGGTCGATTTCAGGCATAAGTCCCATATGTGAAACGGTGTTTGCAGCTGCGCACGAACTCAGAACATCGTTAGCAAGCAATAATGGGCAGCCACGCACCGGTGAAATATTGGAACAAACCCTCCGGTATTCCCGCCAGTTTTCTCTTGAGGAATGGCACTCGATAATCATCCGGGAAGACGCTGTACTGGCTAGAGCTTCCAGCTGGTTCGCTTCAGAAGGCGGGGAACTAGACGAGATGGAGACGTAGATACGCACTGTATGCGAACATTTCGCCATGGTCTGGAATTATTTGGGCGTCCTTGAGCAGTTGTTCTTGCAACACCCTGGTTGCGGCCTGGAGGACGTCGAGGTCGACTACGGGTGGCGGTTGTTGTGCTTTAATAGCGAGGACATTTGTTGAGGAATTGGGGGGGTTGTTGAAAGATACGAAGGACATGGAGGGGATGTTTAGCCTGACGGCGATCGCTTTGAGGCTCACAAAACGAAACGCGCCTGTCTGCAGAAAGAAATGTGGAATTCGACTCGTGACCGACGCGTTGTCAACACTCCTCCACGCGACGAACACAACCCGCTCATCAAGAACAGTCATCACCCAAAATGCCCCGAGCAGCGAAACAAAAGCAGAAACCCACCCCGACAAGTCAAGCCATCACCCTCAAGGGCTCGACAAAGCTCGTTACGGAGTTCTTCAAATACGCTGCCAATACGTATGTCCCATCCAAACCAACCCCCGGCGAATGTGCCACTCACTCTCTCACTTTCAGAATCCTCTTCCAACGAGGCGTATACCCTTCAGATGATTTCCAGATGGTTAAGAAATACGGCCAGACCGTGTTAATCACTCAAGACGCCGCACTCGAAGCGTACCTTGACAAGTTTGTATTCACTCATTGGGTCTCAATATTTGTCTCTATTAACTGCGACATAGGATATTAAAACAAATCCAGAGTGAGTGTTTGAAGGTTCCGCGGTGTTGTGTGCGATGAACAACTGAGGTGTGTCTCAGAATGGCTGCTCACTGGATCCATCGCCCAACTGGTTCTCGCCATCGTCTCGAAGGATACGCGCACACCCCTTGAGCGGTGGGTGTTTGATATTAACCTTGTTCAAACCGAGGGCGAGGAGGGAACAGACGCCAAGTGAGCACTTTGTACCGTTGTTCGGGATCACCGCTCATCATGGGAGCCGTTACCAGGGACGCGATTTCGAACAAGCCCGAAGAAGAGATTCAAGCAGAAATTCGATCGATCCTCAAGCAGATCGTGTCCAGCGTGACCTTCCTGCCAATCATCGACGAACCAACCGTCTTCAACATCCTCGCCTACACCTCGCAGTTGGCCGAAGTACCCGCCGACGAATGGGTTGACACAGACCCGCTGGCAATCGAAGCCGGCAAGAGTCAACAGGTGAAGCTGCGAAGTTTCAGCACGGATATCCACAGGATTGAAGCGATGGTTGCGTACCGATACGACGATGGGTCATGATAGCTGTCTTTAATCCTGTCAATACCTGCCCGCGTTGAGAACAATCTCCCGTGTGATTTCAGTTGAGCCAGTCTCCATAACGATGGTGGCCGCACGCGATCACCCCCTTTTGTTATAAAAAGCCTTGTCCTCGCCACACGCACCCACTCTCGCTTCCGCCCTTCTCATTCTGCTGTCGTTCTTTCATTTTCTCCCTCCTTTTTCTTGGTTTTTTGCCTGGTGCTCAGCCTGGTGCTTTCTTCCCCAATCAGCCGTATTCCCGACTTCATCCGTCTATAAGAGATCCTGATCCCACAACAAATGACTGGAGAATCTTGGTTTAAAAGAGAGTTCCTCACCCCGAGGAGGCTTGCCTTCAACGTCATCTTCTACGGTTTACATTTCTTCTTCTTCGGATATGGTTGGTACACGCAGGTGTGTGGTTGTCTATCATCTCCTCTTCCCAAAAACTCACAAGAAACAGATGACCAACGCTCGGCTTGCCGGTCTCAACACTCTCAAGTGGTCAGTCTGGACTTCTCGCGGTGCCGGTCTCGTTCTAGCTTTCGATGGAGGCTTGATCCTCATTCCTATGTTGCGCAACATCCTTCGTTTTGTTCGCCCGAAATTGAGCTGGCTCTTCCCTGCCGATGAGAACATCTGGTTCCACAGGCAAGTTGCTTATTCGATGGCCTTCTGGGCCATGGTTCACACTACCGCCCACTATGTCAATTTCATCAATGTCGAGCGGACCCGTATGTATCTTTTTTCTGATAACTTCCGGTTTTTTCCTCTTTCCTGATACCTGGCACAGAGATTCGCAAGGTTACCGCGCAAGATATCCATTACAAACAAGCTGGTGGCATCACTGGTCACTTCATGTTGCTTATCATGCTCATCATGTACACAACCGCCCACCACAAGATCCGTCGCCAGTGCTTTGAAGCCTTCTGGTATACCCACCACCTCGCATTCTTCTTCATGATCGCTCTTTACACCCACGCTACCGGCTGTTTCGTCCGAGACACCGTCGATCCCGATTACATCCCAACTTTCCCTTTCTATTCGACCGACCACTGCCTTGGATATCTCAGCTGGCGGTTTATTATTTGGCCTGGAATCCTCTATTTTGGTGAGCGGGTGTGGAGGGAAATCAGAGCGAGGCAGGCCACTCGGCTCTCAAAGGTCCTCGTTCATCCCAGTGGTACGTTGTTTCACCCTGAACCCGCCATCAATCACAGGTCAAGCCAACTGAGCCGGTTTTCCCAGGTGCTATGGAGTTGCGGATCATCAAACCAAGCTTCAAGTATGTCCCCGGTCAATGGCTCTTCATCCAGGTTCCAGACGTCTCCAGATATCAATGGCATCCTGTGAGTCGTTAGTTCACTCGTTCTCACATCAGAATTGGCCTGATAATTCTGCGTTCCCCTCGTACTTAGTTTACGATCACCTCTGCGCCGGACGACCCCTACGTTTCTGTGCACATCCGCCAGGTTGGAGACTGGACTCAAGCCCTTGGAGAACGTCTTGGAGCAGGACCATCGGTTGTTGCTGCCCTCACCTCAGCCGCAATGAAAGGCTCAGAAAAAGGAGACTCAATCGGCCGTGGCGACTTCGTCGAAATTGATCCCGCTCTTGCAAATCGCGAATTGCCGGTTGTCAGGGTTGACGGTCCGTACGGTGCCCCTGCTCAAGGGTTCTCTAGCTGCGAGGTCGCCGTCCTTATTGGCGCTGGTATCGGTGTAACTCCCTTCGCGTCGATCTTGAAACACATCTGGTACAGGCAGAGGAAGGGCGACATCGGTTCGTTGAAGCGCGTCGAGTTTTTCTGGGTGTGCAAGGACACTCCTTCGTTCGGTTGGTTCCAGACCTTGCTTCAAGAAGTTGAGGCCGCTCAGGCGGATCCAAACTTCCTCCGGATCAACATCTATCTCACCCAGAAGGTTGGCGAAGACATGTTGTGGAACATCGCCATCAACGACGCTGGTGCAGACTATGACCCTCTCACTCTCCTTCGCAGCCGCACCATGTTCGGACGGCCGGATTGGAAGTCGATCTTCGGCAAGATGAGGGAAGCCATTGACAATGGGTCGTATCTTCCGGGAAGCAAGTCACAATTGAAGACGACCGTTGGCACGTACTTCTGTGGACCTGGCGCGTTGGCGAAGACGATCAAGACGGCAACGGAGGAGGCGACCACCAACACCGTTCAGTTCACTTTCGCGAAGGTGAGCCGTACTCTCGATCCGCGTTCCCCGACGTCGGTTTGACAATCGCCGATCTGTTCCCTATCGTCAGGAACATTTCTGATGGCCTCCTGAGGCTTGGTTACCATACCCTGTGGATCCTGACGTATCCCTACACTCACTTCGAGATCTGCTTTGTTGTACACTGCTTTTGGATCTCAAGCACCCACCATATATTGCTTCCCTTTTAATGAGGAAATGTTACTTCACGGGAAGTCAGATAGAATGGAAGGAACAATCCATTTTTGCTTTTATTCTTTCGCCGTGTGGGCCATAGGTCGACAAAGCGGCTTTCCGTTATCTCATCCCGTACCCCACAGGAGAAGAAGGAATGCCGAGTTTCATACTCTTCCGGCGCCTACGACCAAGGCAACACACGCCCACATGGATGACTGAATCGGATGTGTACCTCGTGTCCCATTGCAACACAAAGGGAAAAGTACTACGCTTACGAGCATCGGTCTCAGACACGTCTTCCCTCTCCATCCCAACAATCATTTCCTGCGCGTCATCATGAATGACCCTTCGTAACCGAGCGAGGCCGGCGGACTAAAAGTGTCCCTCCACCGGCCCACTATTGTCCCATCTACGTCGCCAACGAGATACCCTCGATACAACCACATACTGCGGTCGTCTCCCATCTATACCAAAGGAGAAACAAAAGGTCAGAAAGTGACACATGGGCCGTGAGGAGGACGTGGAGGACGCACATAATCTTTGAGGAAGTAAACCAAACCATCGTACGGTCTCATGCGACCGAAGATACGGAATTGTCCCCAAGATGAATGTCCCTGCTAGATTTCAGACATAAGCGGGGCGATAAGATTTGGGTTCCGTAAATCATCACCTCTCCCAGAAGAACCACATCCCGTGCCGTCTTCCCTTCTTTCTGTTCTTCAGATAGGCCAGCCACGGCCAGGTATTCAACCCCTTCTATTTCGACTCCCAATGGCGTCTCTTTGATCGTAGGGTTCCCCGGCAGGAACGCTTCTAGAGCCTCTCCCACGCGGAGGGTAGGAGGCTCAAACACGACGTATTCCCGTGCTTTGAAAGTTTGACGATGACGCACGAATTGTGTTTGAATTGCGACGTTTGAACTCGCCCCTTGAACGAAGGCATTGTAGGCCGAGAAATCCGTGTACTGTCCAGTGTCAAACATCGGACGCCATTCGCGAACCGAACGGATGGTGGGGAGGATCTTACTGTGAATGCGCCTTCCCAGACTCCCTCTAGGCTACCGATTGTATGGACCTTGGACAGATCGTTGCCGATGAGACCGGACACCCTGTTCCACTCGGTATCCCCGAGATTGTTTCCGATGACGGCCAACCCGTTCCCTTTCTTGAGTGCTTCGGCAATTCCGAGGTAGGATATTGTTGCCGGAATCGCAATCGGGAGGGGAGTTAACCTCACTCGTTCTCCGTAGAGAGTCGTCTCGTAAGAGGGTGGGTCGTCGACACCTTCATGTTGAGTGTAGTCCGTCCAGGGAAGGTGACAGATGGGGTAACAATGTGCTCCTACGGAGAATAACTTCATCGCGTTCACGAAGGTCTCCAACGTGTCTAGTTCATAATTTCCTGGATATCGGCTGTTAGAAGCGAATGATTATTTAGCATTTGCTGCTCACCCTTGGGGTAGAAATTACATAGAAGCCACATGCAGCTCGAGTGGAAGAGGTTGTTGGAAGGCCAGCCTTCTGTCTCGAGGGCATTCGATATCGCAACCCAATAGTGTTTCAGCCAATGGCCTATCTGTGCGTGTTCGAGCAGGAGCCTCTCATTCTTTCCGTCGTTCTCGAGCATCATCACGAATGCCGTCCATATCGCGGGTTCGATCAACTCTAACTCGAAGGAGAGGGTGCGTATGGCCCTCAAATGGATGCATCGTTTCCTCAATTCTTCGGCCATACCATGGGCAGTCAACCTCTCTTTCCCGAGTCTCCGAGTAGTCGTCTTGGTGTCGAATTTCGTCGCATAGATACGCGCGTACAGTGGGTGATTGGAATCGGAGGACAGGAACTTATTCGTTTCTCGGTCCAACAGCAGAAGGGGGATCAGGTTGTTCAGACATGCGATAGATGGATCTTCGGTAGCTACCCAGAAGACAATGTCCTCGAGAACTTCGAGTGGTAGTGACATGGAGAGGAGTAAGCGACTAGGAGAAATCGGAGTGATTGATGGGTGTGTAATCCAATCGCGGCGTCGGTTTTACTCCACATAAGCCGCCCCCGCCCCTGCCCCATCGTCATCGACCGACCGCCGGCGCTGGGGACGGCGACGGCGAAGGGTTCCTGCTCTCTTCCCGTTCCCAAGCCTCGTGAGCCTCAGATTCTACGTCCGGCAGGCTCCTACCCAACACAATTGGCCGATCGTCGTCGTCGTCGTCGTCGAGAAACTCGGTAGCTGCTGGCCCGTCATCTTCAGAAAGCCGAATACGACCACCTTCCGACCAGGGTTGAAGTCTTGAAGTAACATTAATTTGTCTCCCCTCGAAGGACTCGTCTCAGTGACCCACCTGTGGGCGACCACGGATTTTAACGCGTCGGACTTCCGCCATAGAAGGAATATCATACATAGTCCACACGTCGTGAACAGGAAGATGAATGGAATGCTCGTCAGAGGTTGGGGTTTTGGAGAAGGTCGTGGGTCTGTTTTCGTTATGTGTTAGCTCCTGGTTCGTGATTAGATTTTCGGGAAGCGGCTGACCACCTGGAGCCATGTGCGTGGTCGGCAGTTCGTGGACTGCCAATTTGAAAGTGATCCCAATCTTATCATCCTCATGTTCCTGGCCGGAAATGACCGAAAGACGGTAAAAAGTTAGATGCACTCGTCCTCATCGACATGGGCACTCTAATCTACAGTTACAAGGGCGTACGAATACACTCCACTGGCATGCCGGATGGAGACGGGGTAGGGAAACGTATACAAAGATTATCGCGGAAGTCTCAACTTCCGACTTGAGAAATCTCAACTTCCGACTTGAGAAATCTCATTGGGGAGCCTTAAGCTTATACGCTCAGCTTTGAAAACACAAAAGACGCGCCATTCGAGATGGTTGACCGATTGGGACAATGGCATAAACCAACGACGGCAGAAAGGCAAGACAGCAGGGCAGCGTACTCGGCATGGGCCCAGCAATGCAGGGCGCAACCGTTCGCTGGGATCAATCACGAGCTTTGTTGTTCGACTCATTCGACTGGACTGCCGTGAGTTGTTGTGATAAAGGAACCCGTGGGGGAAGTGAAAGTGATGGTTACCTTGCGGATGCGAATTGATTCCGATTATTGGCCAGTTTTGGGGGAACATTAGGATCGCCGAACCAGACGCTGTCCCTTGAACGTTGAGAGTCGCATTTCAAAGCTGCACCGTTACAGGTCGGAATAGTGAGGGATGGGTAAGGATATTGGACCAGTTCTGGCGGGGGTATGGGTAGTGCAAGTTCGAACCAAGGAACGTCCGCTCCGTGGCGGTTACTGGCAACGGATCAGTTCATCCGATTTATTCCGGAGAAACCATGCAGCCTACATTACCCAACGGTCTCAAAACAAAGCAAGAATTGACAGTTCCTTTGTGGGTCGACGCTACTAAAGCATGGTGCACGGATCCTTGGCCTGGACGGTTGGCCGTTTGGACCGGTCGTCCGTGCTTTCAGAAACAAAGGAGATTTGGAGACCATTTTTCTGCTCCAGAGGAGACCGGTCACTCTTTTCATATTCGGTTGCCAGTTTGTATTATGATAATCCCGTCCCCGCCATGCTCACACGGCGCCGACCAGGTTTCTTGATCTGTATAAAGGCAGTATGAGGGTCCCTGCATGGGAAAAGCGCCCCCTTCATCTATACACGTTCCTTCCCCTCGTTCTCAACGTTCTCCTTATTTCTTTCTCCTTCAAGCACCCCTAGAACGACTATGCATCTTCTACCACTCCTTTCGGTTGTTATCCTTCCAGTGGCATCGTTGGCTCGCATGCATATCCAACGGAGTCCTCAACACCACGGTTCAACACATCACAACGCCGCCAGAGCTACAAAGTACAAGCTGCAGGACAAGCATCAAGGCCAGACGTTCTTCGAGTGAGCTTGAGCCGACTTACCCCTTAATTATCTTCCACTGATCGCTTCCCCTAACATAGTGGATGGAATTTCTTCACCGATGCCGACCCAACCCACGGAAACGTGGTTTACGAATCCAAAGAGAACTCCAAAGATCTTGCGTACGTCCAGGCAGATGGTACCGCAGTCATTAAAGTCGACAACGTGACGAATGTTGCTCCTGGTGGCAACCGACGATCGTAGGTTTCCGTGGGACTTTGTTCAGCTGATCGGAAATCGAGAACTCACCTACTGCTTCTCCCGGATAGCGTCCGCGTCACCAGCAAAGCCACTTACAACGGTGCTCTCGTGATCGCAGATTTCTGGAAGTTTGCTCACGGTCCCTCTGTCTGGCCGGCCTTCTGGGGTGAGTTTGTCGGCTTCGTATGTCCGAGGATTTAATGCTGATTTTTTTCTGTCATTCTAGCTGTTGGGTGTGTCTTTTTACCTTCCCTGTGATTTTCTGACGCACGAAACTAACCTGAAATCTCAACTTGCAGCCAGAACTGGCCAGATGACGGAGAGGTGACTACTTTTTCCCCCGTCGTGCTCTCAAACCAAATTTTAACTCTTCCTTTAGATCGATATAGTCGAAAGTGTCAACGATATCGCGTCCAACCAGTACACCCTCCATACCGGTACCAAGGGTGTCTGCAAATCAAACCCCAACGTCCAAGCCATCTATCCGAACGCTGACGGCGTCCTCGGAAAGGCCTTCCTTGGAACACCTCTCTCGACCGAGTGCCAGAGCTCTGCCGCTAACAACAACGGTTGCGCCTTCACCGACGCCGAAGGAAGTGCTGGTACTCCCTTCAACTTGGATTCCGGTGGTGTCTTTGCCACGCTTTGGGATAAGACGCACATTGCTATCTGGCGATTCAACCGAACCCAGATCCCTCAAGACATCCAGAACGGTGACCCTAACCCAGACAGTTGGGGAACTCCCGTTGCTTTGTGGTCCCAAGGCTCGTGCGATATTTCTGCCTCATTCAATAACCTCAGTCGTACGTACCCCGCACACTCCCCCTTTCGGGACCCAGCTAAGTAATTTGCGGCGTCTTCCAGTCGTCATCAACATCTCCATTTGTGGTGATTGGGCCGGTTCTGTCTTCTCTGGTAGCTATGGAGGAACTTGTGCCGACGCCGTTGCGAACTCCACCAACTTCGATTGTACGAGCCTCCCTTTTCTTTTCTTTTTTCAGTCATGAACTCAAGTCGCCTTCTCATCACAGGGGCTCAAACAAAGATCAACTATGTCGCGGTTTACCAACCGGCTTGAGGTCGATCTGCTCTCAATTTTCGGACACGTGATTGCTGGCGACTTTGTGTGTGGGAGTAAGAGGTGCCCACAAACCACAACACTCTTTTTTGCCATGGATTTAGTTAAAGTCTTTCATTTCACCCTTCTTTCAACATGTTAGAGACATCCCCAGAGGAGTCTACGCATCTCGCAATGTGGATATATTGTATCTTAGGCCATTGCATACTATACCGGTCGGGGGCTAGATGCCTCCAGGTGGTCCTGTTACGTTTCCTAACGGTTTTCCTGCTAGAGTATATACAAACCAAGTGCAGTCTGTATTTGTTCATGCGTGCGCAACTTGACCGTCATATGTATAATCACTGAAATTGTGACGGAAATCAAACCCTACTCGATCGATGGCTTGGTTGCGTTCAGGTTCAGGACAAGGAGGGGGCTGATATATTTAATCGTACTTTCGTGTCAAGATAAAAATTGCCAGTACCCCACGCGCGTGCCTGTCATTTGGCGTCGGCTCGACCTAAGTTACCGTCACCTCTCGGACCTGTCGCGTAAGGCACTCAGACAAGCATAGGAACATCACACGGGGTTACACTCACCCTTCACCGAGATCGAGGTAATCCTCGAGTTCTGCATTCCGGGCCAGAGAATCCCATGACTCTCTAGTTTGTGCGGTATCATTGTCGTCTTCAGCAACGACACATTCAATCTTGCCGAGCCGCGTTCCCAAAACCGCTCGGATTCTGGCCATTTGAAGAACCAAATCAAAGGTTTCGGAACAAGACAACTGTGTGGTCTTGACTCTCAGAGTCTTCAGCTCCGGACACGTGTATTGCAGCTGTTTGACGATTTGATGAGTCAAGTGACCCCAACATAAATCCATCCGTCTCAGATTCGGAAGTTTCCCGAGAAGGGTTCGAAGAGGTGGGGAGAAGAATTGGTATCGTGGGTCGTTTGTTCCTTCCTCGTCGAAGGTGATAGATGTGACGGTGTGCAATGGAGTGTTGGAAAGAGCGGATAGCATGGGGTTGAACCGTGTACCGAGGGATTGTTCCATGAGGTCCAGTGAACGTGTGTGTGTATCGTCGAGCCCTGTGACAGAAACCCTATCGAAGCCGCCCTCCCAACCACGATACTTCACGTTAAGCGAAGTAATCCCGGATGGAAGAGGAAGGTTGCACCACACGGTTGAAGTCCACCAGATCGACTGCTCAAATGACCCGATGTGCAGGTCTTTGAGCGCAGGAAGGCTGATGTGAGGGAATACATGTCCATGTTCGACGTTACGGAGTGATAGCGCGGTCAAATTTGGAAGGTTGATGCATTTAATCTGTCTGGGAGTTCCAGCGGGTACGTGAAGGTTGACCAATTCGAGCGTTTCGAGAGTTATGTTCCGTTCGAGGAAGCCAGAGATGTCCGCAAAAGTAACCGTCATGGGACCTTCCAACTTGAACCTCGTCAACCCGGTCGTGAACTCCATCGGCCAGTCTAGAGTTCTTTTGACAGACAACCGCCGTAGGTTCGGGTATCGATTCGCGTTCCAAACCGGAAACATGAGAAGATGCACCGGGCGGTTCAAGCCTCCGCCTTCCCAAGCGAGCTCTTCAAGGTTTGGAAGATCGAAATTAAAACAGCCCCGGAAGAGGTCGTACCGGTCGAGGTGAACGGATAAACTTCTGACCCTCTCCCGGTGCTCTCGGATAGTCTTCAAGGATGCCTGGAAGTTATAGAACAAGGGGTTCCCAGAGTCAACGATGTTGAATATCCGCCGGTGGAGGTAAACCGTAACGTCGAGTGGTGCACTTTGGGAGTACGTCATTTGCCATGCGAGGAATTCTGGATCCTGGCCCCTGAGATGGACGTTCGACCACACCTTGCAATGGTTGAACAAGACGGCCCTCCAATAACGGCAGACGTGTACCAAGGACATGAGGTTCTTGAAAGCAGACGTGGAGTCGGTGTCTTCCGAAGGAATCGCGACGAGGTTGAAGATGGCGATGAGTACCTCTGGTGGTAGTCTGCTTATCGGGCGGGCATCGTTTCGCAGGATGCGGATACGCTGAAGTGCCTGGACGATGTTGTGCTCCAGTTCAATGACCTGGGGAAAAAATGTTAGCTATATCTTGAGGATGAGGTAACGATCTTCCGTACGTTCCGTCCTTGAAGCAACCCATCCCCGGTGCTACAGATGAATGTAAAAAGTCATGCCTAGGTACCTGGCGGGGAATTTACCTGAGGGAGATCATAAGCTGGCCAGACGAAGCCAGGGTATTCTGAAGATCGGGTATTGCGTCTGCCGGAAGTAAACTACGATATCCATTCATCTGGGGTGGTTCCGGTGCGACTTCAGGTATAAACGTTTCGGGAAAGTCGGAAACCGCGTCAATTGTTGCCTCAGTTGATGATTCTAACGCAAGATACGTGTCTTCGTGAGTAGGACTCGGAATCTGGAGCCGTTTGTTAGCGGGCGCTGCAAGAACAGCATAGAGAGTTGCGAACCGAGGGTATCTGGATCTGTCCTTCTCTAATCACGGCATCGGAGGTCTTGCGACGTGACTTTCTGAACCTTGCGAAGATTTTCGAGAGTGGCATGGGAGGGCGGTGTCGCGGGAATCACCCAGGCGATATCCTGTGCGGTGAACGGAGGTGGAATGATCTTGAATCAGGAAGGGTCACCCATTCCTGGGTGGACATTGGCTGCGCGGACATAGCGCTCCCGAAATTTTGGGCGGACGCGCGGAACGTGGCTTCATATCTGAAGTGAATGCAAGGTGGGCGTGAAGTGAAGGATCGATGACAGGAGTGAGGTCTGGCACGCTCCTTCGTAAACAACTGGCATGACCGACCCTCACCGGTCACCACCCGTAGAAACTTAGCCACTACAGGTCAAACACACCCCCGCAGCCGCAAATCCCACGTTTCAAGCGTCCCCATGGACCGGCTTGGCAGCTTGGAACGACTCCAGATTCACCCGCCTCATCGGGTGTCAACCCTGACTTTTCAACACTTGCGAACTCCGGTTTCTAAGTCACCCAACGGTGCACCCATCATTATACTTGCCGCCGCGACTCAGAGATTCTTGGCCGGCCGTTGGTCGATGGGTTCTCCGTCACTTGTAAAAGTGGATTTGGGCTCAGGGCGCTTGCCGTACATCCATGGTCACAGGATGGTTTCTGGATGATTGAACTTTAAATCAATGCGTATCTGTCCCGGGCATCGACCGAGGGCCGATCCACGAACGATCTTGAAACCATATTGTCGAGTACGTGGCCCTAACGAGAGTTTTCCTACAAGGGCGTTGATGTTCTTCTTAGGGAAGCTCCACTGGTGATGATGCGCGAGCTTTTACGTGGATAGATTTTCATTTAGGCGTATGCGAGGAAGTATCTGGGCCAACGCGAGGTGTTTGAAGTATGTTTGTACTGATGATCACCTCGTCGAGACGCTTCAAGAACATCTATCTACAGAGTTGGTGGAGCTCGGAAAGATTGGGAGGGTGTACAAGGCGATGACGTTTACCGACATAACCTGCGCGCCTCGATTCCTGGGGAAAATGGATCGGTCGCAATTCAGATTTACATTTCAGACGCCACAATTTCATGGTGTTTGTTTAAGGTATTTCCGTTTCTTACTTTCATTGGGATGTGACATGCGATCACCCGTATTTCTGTTCCAGAGTTCCACCCAGATTACCCGAAAACCCTGAATACATAATGAGATCTGAGCACGATCTTGTCCGTTTACGGAAGTATATTGGCCCCCGAGATATCCGAGGAGATAGCGGCCCACATCCTTCACCGTCTGGCTTGTCTCGGGGTTGTCGGAACAGCTTTTCTTTCTCGAACCGTTACGACAGTCCACATGTTGTCAGGCGCGTTCGCAAACTTGTGCGTTCTGCTTCCTTTCTCCCATCATGGACTTTTCGCGATGCCTTCAAGCGTAGGTGGACGTTTCGTCCCCACAGGATCAATCCCTATACCCTCTATAGTGATCACCGGTATCGCCGGTCTTGTGCTCAACTCTTACGTCTTCGAGTCGCTCGATTTCAACGTCATCGATGAGCGACTTCATGCTGGACACTCGGTGCGGCTCGTCCTCACATTTATTTCATCTCTATAAGCAGTCGGATTCTCGCAAGCGTTACGCTTCTTTTGGAGGACGGACGACGTAATCTTGTTTTCTTTTTCCGCGGTTAGTAGCCCAGATGATACGTGAGCCGATTGTCTAGTGGCCCATCGTCGGAACTCAACGTCTTTTAGGCTTTGTCTGATGACAAAAGTGGGGTCTAGGGAGGCCAGGACATCTGTCACGCGCTCCGACCTTCCCGTTCGCGATGTACGAAAGCACAGGATAGTCATCCTAGCGACAACACATTCGCGCAGCACGACTGGGACCATGGGACGAAGTTGTCCATGCGGTGCACACTCCAAAGGACCCTTGAGTAGGACTTGGAGAGTTATAATCCTTGAAGGCGCAGACCACCAATTCTTCATCCGCTGTGCGACTGGCCATCCACCTCCCCTTCACATCTTTTGGGCCTCGTGCCAATTCTCTCTGCATTCTTACCCCGAACGTCCACGACCATCGTGCGATTCAAACTCGCCGCTCTCTTTGACTCTTGTCGCCCCTTCCGTCAGTTGTGCTTCTCTACTTGCCCACGAGCTCCGTCACCCGATTTCAGACTGCTGCGGGGATGCTAGTAGGGCGTGCGCTGCTGTAGATATCCAGGCTGCGATCAACCAGGGACGAACCGGCGACGTCAGTCGGCAAGTAAACCATCCCAACATGTGTGCTTTGTTTCTTATCTGCTCTCTCTCAGCAGCGAATACGCCCATAAGTTTAACGCCTATGGTGTCGCTATCGACTTTTCTCCTAGATGCACGGCTCCGTTCCTTGTCGAGATGCCTCTCGTCGCACACGGGAGGTGTCCCTGACCGTGTTGTATACGAGTATGCAATTCACGTCTCCACTGAGGGTGAATCCAGTGCTCATCCATTTTTTTCAGCCTTTTTCGATGATTTCTACGGTCGCGTGACCCATGCCGGAGCTGGAGGGAGTGGTTTCGTTCACTGCCGAAGATGGTCTTGTCTATTACTTGTGAATTGTCTATTAGGGCAACGTGCATCAGAATCACGCCCCGTTGACACATGGACGAACCAGACTCGTTCTCGCGCCCTCGGCTGCGTACCGAATACGACTGCGCGAGTCAACCGCCTAGTGGTAAACCGATGACATCTAGTGACTCAAAGCACAGCCTGTGCGTGTGCGTCGCGGCCCTTTATTTTCCCTGGTCCCAATCTCGTCCACGAGTTCCTTCCCCTGTGTACCTCGGTCTCTGTCCTTGCATTGTTTAATCCCCGGTGTTATTTTCTCGCCTTATACTTTCTCCACCTCGTGAACTGTTCGCTAGTTTGTTGCAGCTTTCGAAAAGTCTGGATATTTCCTTCGTCGTTGCCCATGGCTGCCGAGATTCTGTTGACCAGGGCGGGGCGACAGGAGGAATGGGCAATGAACATTTGAATGGCAAACGCCGCAGGACACACAACAGAAAAGCACATGGTACCAGGGGATATAAACTTGGCACGATGACCCGGGCTTCCAGGCGTGGGATCTCCCTTAGCAAGTTCAATCGAGAACGTTGAGGGTGTAGATTTCCGTATTACTGAACCGCCGAGAGCCCATGTCAGAAATCCGCTGGGTGTGTAGGGGTGTCAATAGAGTGACTACCTTGTCGGAATCTATGTGGTTTGTCATCGTTGCATTTTCAGAACTTGCACTCGAGCCGCAGCCAAGTAGATAAAGCTGCCATCTCTTGGCCGGGGCAATGGCAGATCGAGAATGCGGAGACGGAGCGATCAGGGATATGTACATAATACATCTCTAGTAGGTTGGAATCCAGCCTCGAATTCAGGGGAGGATGCCTCGGAATTATTTTTTTTGGGACCCCGACTACCCCCCGTTGAATGGAAGGTGTTCGCCCAATTATAGCGGCCTCTTCCCTCGAACACCCTATCCTGTAACCTCGTCTAGACCATGACCACGACCCACGAACCGACCACGTACGAGGTCAAGTACTCCGTCGATAAGACCTTCGTCGCACCGGATCTCTCCCATCTCAAGGAATGTCACAACATCAGATACATCAGACTCACCTGGCTCGACTTGCACAACGTCACACGGTGTCGCGTCCTCTCTCTAAGCTACTTTGAGAAGTTGCTTGAGACCGCGACCGGGAGACCTGGAGTGACTGTTGCGGGGTGTGTGTTGGGCTTGGTAGGGTTGAGCATGGCGAAGGGGTTCTCGCCAGCGGGGCCCCGTCGATTCGTTGCAGATTTGACTTCGATGAGATTGTGTCCGTACGCGCCAGGTCACGCTATGCTATTTGGATGGTTCCAAAATTTCCAAGTTGACCCAGAGGAGCCTCTGGAGTACGATCTTTGTCCTAGGACCCTTCTAGCCCGTCAGCTTTCGTGAGTCCTCTTCCCGCTTAAACCGCATCGTTTCTCAGATCAAGGCCACATCACGCGCGTCTAACAGGGAGGCATCCAAGCGTGGCGTATCATTCCTGGTTGGGTTCGAGATCGAGTTCATCC
>Ga0307514_10001077_pt1 | contig 38573 bp, 54 predicted proteins | sample 16_EM_MG_FD_203088 | JGI IMG/M metagenome (GOLD analysis project Ga0307514, IMG submission 203088) | Populus trichocarpa ectomycorrhiza microbial communities from riparian zone in the Pacific Northwest, United States - 16_EM | ecosystem: Host-associated > Plants > Roots > Unclassified | place...
CAGCAGTCTTCAACCACTCAGTCGGGAACGTCTTCTCCCTTCGTTGGCCGTAGTCAAGACTACCAAGTACCGATAGAAGATCATAGGGTGTCCTTCACGCCGTGCGATCGATTGTGACTCAGCAAAATTGGACTCGCAGGACCATCGGTTGGCAAGATAGCAATCCTCAAAGAGTCGCCCTCACAGTGACTAGGAAGTGGGGGAATCAATTAGTGGACATTTTATTTCCATTTACCCCTTCCCAAGTGACTTTGAGATTAGATAGTATTCTTACAGCCTGTTGGTTACCCTTCCTTGACTTTGAATCCCTCTATCAAGGGAGTTGCCGTCCTTATATCTGGGGCTTATAAAGGTCCAAATTATGGTGATTAGCATCATAAATGAGTGTACAGAAGTTTCTGTAGAATATTTTTAAGATCTGGGAATTTGTCTATCTCCAATAATACTTGATGTGTTGAGCAGCCTTCTGTAACCTTTTTGGCACGGTCTCTGAGCAAGTGGCTTCAGTTGCCCTGACCAATGCTAGTGTCAAAAAGTGGCCACTCTGGAGAAGAAATGATAAACTTACATTGAAGTTACTCTTCTGTCTACCTAGCTGGAGATTATTATATACAACTTCAACATCCTGGTTTTATGTTAGTGTATGAGATTCAAAATAACTAAAGCTACCTGAGCCACTTGTGCAAAGAGTAATTTCTCAGTTCACCTAATGGTTTGATTGCAGTTTACTAAGCTCAGAAAATCCAAAAAAAAACCCAATTGATTTACCCAAAATGTGCCTGAGTGGCTCAGTTGAAAAAATACTTTGTGACATGTCATTGTGGGTAAACTGCAAGTTTTCTTTTAGCAAATTGGGAATACACATAAAGTAAACCAGAAAACACATAAACAGTAGAGACACTGTCCAAGGAATTATAGGGAGTAACTGTATTGAGGCTGGATATAGGAAGAGGAAGAGACATGGGGACCATCTGAGGAGCCCGAGAGATAGAAGAAATGATGGGAGAATCGGTTGAGAGAAGGGAAGAAGAGTTCATAGTGCGAGAGGAGATTGTCCAAGGGGAGGCAGAAATTCTGGGAGGAGAAATCCGAGAAGGAGAATCAAAGTACAAAGAGAAAGTTGTTGTGTGATGTCCAAGGGGGAGTAAGTGGAAGGTGACATAGGGATGGGATCCAACGACCTTGCAATTGGGAATGGTGCTTTGGCAATACTGTAATACTAGAAACCAACTGAGTCAGACTCCAGCCTTCACTACCTGTGCCTACACCCACTTCCCTGGTTAGGTTGGTTATTCAATGCACAATAAAACCATGTGTAGTTTGACATGGTGTGATTCTTGAAGTAAATGCACAATATACAAGTAAACACATAGGATTTTTTTCAAGAGCTGCCTACACAGGCTTCTGGGCATACAGGACATTCCACCACTGAATATATCCAAGTGAAATCTGAAGTTTTTGTGGCCCAGCAGTCAAATGGCTCAAGGACCACTCAATCACTGTAATCTGGGAAAATGTATACTGGAACTGGTTAATGAAAAATATCTTCAAAGTCCTCTTGTGCATTTGACTCTTCCAGCTTGGATTTCTGGGGGAAGCTTGCTTTCTCTGATGGGGGGTACTTTAGTAACCCCAAGGATCTCTTTCTTGTTTTCTGAGGAGGCAGCCTGTTTGGGGGACTGTAAAAATTGTGCATTGAGGTGGTAGAATGGGGAACAGAAAATCTGATGACTTTAGAGGGAGAGGATGGACCATCTTCAGCCTCCATCTATAGCAAAAGGTCAAGGGGTTAAATAACATGAAATAAGTGGGTGAAATTGGTACACACCTGAGCGTACCTAACTAAACTTCTTGTAAGCCACTTGAGAAACCAGCTAAGGGTAAAAGAGAGTATGTGGCAGAATAGGTAGGGATGTCATTATATACTAGAGGAAGTAGCATGTGATTTTGCCATATAGGTGTGTTGCTATTATATTATAGATAGAGCGGAGAGCCCTTTGATCACTTGTTTTTAGATTGGATATTTCCCAAATAGGTTTATTATGGTTAATCCTCTCTGATGTACTTAACATCTCAGTGACCATCCCAGGACTTGTAGGCACTTTTATACCTTGAAATTAGTTACACACCTGCCTACCTCTGAACACAATTATGGAATGAGCTCTTGATGAGTCAAACAATCCATTTCCTGGTTCCCACTAGATGCACTGTTTTCTGGATTGGTACACTATACCATCAATAACATTCATGTTTCCTTATTTGAAGATAACACTCTCAAACAATAATAACCTTAGCCCTGAGTCACAATTCATCCCTAAGATTTTCCCCAGCCTCCAACTGAGTGCAAAGGGCTGGGGTAGTTCCAGTGATCAGATATTCACACTTCTCTGGTTCGGCCACAGTCAAGAGCTCATTATCAAGCCCGCAAGACAGGTCAACCTACAAGTAAATGAATAAGAGTGCCAGCGCCCCAAGGTGAGAACACATGCCTGTACACTTCGTTGTGGGCCATTCCAACACTTCGCCCCACCAGTAAATATTTGACGAGAGTAATAGCCGGGTGTGCCAACTTCCTCACCAATTTTCCAGGAAGAGAAGTGGCCAAGGGAGTGTGCAAAACCACCGAGGCTTGGCCTTTGTCTTGCTTCCCCGAAGAGACAGACCTCATACGTATATCTGGGGAAAGATAAGAAACTGTGTTCGGGAAATGGCAGACAGTACGTACTCCCCCGTGTCCTTTTCCAGACACAACCCATCTAGTTTTTTCCACTCGCCATCCTTTCCAAACCTGTCAGGTTTAAAAAGATCCCCCAGATCCCTTTGGGCATTCTTGAGCTTGTCCTCCGCTTCACGAAGGGCAGTCTCAGCGTTGGAAAGTGACTGACGCACTCGGGAGACCTCAGCGGCGTCCGTTGAAGGGGAATTGTAACCAAGGATAGTTGCGGTAAACATGCGAATGTAGTTAAAAGCTGGAGCGAAAGAGTGAGGGATATAGGAAGTGAGGTTCAGGACTGAATAGCATGTCAGCAGGCGAGAGAAGTAATGGAGGGGACAATGGCTCACGGGACACCTGAGTTTGGTCCACATATTTGTCGTGTTCCATCAACAAAGAAACGTGATTTGTTTTGAGGATACTCTCAGCTCTGCTTTCGGTTTCTTCATCAGAGGTCTCGGATCGGCCATCGAAAGGTAGCGGTTCTTCTTCGCCTTCGCCTTCGTCCTTTTTGACATCATTGATGTGAGGTAGACCGGCAATCTGCTCCCATCCACGGACTGCTTCAAGAACTGCCATATCCTGATAATTGGGATTGTAACCTGTCCGCAAACTGGAAAGGATATCCTCGAGAGCGTTGAGCCTCTGCCTCTGGTTCTTATGAAGAGCGAGGAGGACTTCAAGAAGTTCGGAATGGGACTCGAGGGATTTGAACAAAGCTGATGACAAGGTTTAAGAAAGGGGTCACGATAGGGAGAAAAAACACCGACGAGACGATTTTCTCTCCTCCAGAGCGGCGGCAGAGAGAGATTCGGTTCGATCGACGATCTCTGGATCAGATGAGTTGAGACAGATTAGATACACGAGAGGGGACGAATGTATACCCTTTATGCGAATGAGCTCGTTAGCATGCGCGGTGACTTCCCGTTCAGTGGAGGTGATGACTGCCTCGAGACGGGTCTTTTCCTTCTGGGCAAAAGAGATATAGGATGTGCGTATTTTTGAACCCTAAGTATGTGACTAAATGAGAGGATTTCGGGAAATGAATGGAGAGAAACGTACGGTCTTACGTAGTTTGGTCTCTTGTTCCAAGAGTGCCCTATGCTGGATGCCGACCTGGCGACAGATGTTTGGACACAAACCGGGAGGTTCATCAGATCCGTCGCAGCATTCGGGTTCTGTTCATGAATGAGGACGATCCGAAGGAGGAAAACGGAATAGACGGACCGCATAGACCGTCATTCACTCTTGTTGCAAAGATCGATGCTCCGACGTGGCCGACATTGGGACAGAAGAAAGTAGAGTTTCGACAGGCGCTGGTACCTAAATATAAAGTTCAACGCATTGTAGGTACGAATGGGACGACTGGATGTGGTCGCACCTGGTTCGTCAGAGCCATCCGGGCAATCGCAATAGTCGTCGTTCAGGGCAGACCAGGGGATGGAGCGGGATCCATCGAGGCAGAACCAAATGTTGGAAGACGTGGGGACGTATTTTGGATGCAAAGAGGGATGGACGCCTTTGACCTCTGGACTGGAGGTCGCCTGGACCGGGACCGGGACGGAGAGGGAGAGCAGGAAGGGTAGGAGGAGCATGCGGCAATTACCGAAAAGGGAGACGTGGGAAATCTGATGAAGTATGAAAAAGAGAATAATTACGTAATTTTATGACGCATGTGTCTAAACATTGAAAAACAAGGCACGTCATCAAAAATGAATCTGTATCGTCCCTCCTCTCTTCCCTCCCTCACGACTCCGCCTGTCCGCGCTCCCCACTATGACCGTATCGTCCTCGTCCCCGTCGACTACGTCACCGCCCTCTGCCGCCCACTCGACGACAACGACGACGACCGCTGTGACGAAGTCCAAGCTCGATTTGGAGCCAAATCCTTTTGAGCAGTCGTTTGCTAGACCCGCTCCAAAACAACATCACCACCATCATCAAAAATCGTCATCCACCTCCTCCCTCTCATCCGACAATGGCTCTCCAAAGGAACAGGCCAACACCAATGCCAGTCAGAACAAACCCGTCTTACCCCCTCTTGCCGCGCTTTCTTCGCCTTCCGACCCATCCTATGTTTGGTCTTTTCCTGCATCTGCGCTCTCCAACTCTCTCCGGGCAGGCCCTCTTTCACCAGCCATGCTTGCCGGTCCACAGGATCCACAGTCATCCTCTTCCGCGGATTTTAGAACAGGTCTCACTCCGCGCACAGGTCTCACTCCAGGCACTGGACTCACACCCCTCCTTGCCGGTCCAATCTCTTTTCCCCCACCATCCCCCAACACTGCCGCCTTTTTATCAATGATGAATAACCCCCAAACCCCTTCCTCTGCTCTTGCCAACGCTGCTGCGACAATCACCCCGAACACTCTGAATGCTATCACCGGTGTCCTTGCCAACCACAATTCGTCAAACCCGACTTCCACATCTCCACCCCACCCCCTCTCAGTCTCCCACTTACCCTCGAACGGTAACGGCAACACTCCATCTCAGTACCCGTCAAATAACAATGCTTATTCATCCCAAGCCGCAAATGTTGCCTCCACGGCTGCTAATGGGCTTTTCCTCCTCTCCCAGGCTCACCAGGAGCTTACTAAGCGGGAAGCTCAGGCTCGTTCCAATAACAACATCCCTGTCGTCTCCACCTCTCCCTCAGATCCCGCGCAACAACAGGCTCAACAGTCAGACCTTCTCAAACGTGGAACGAAGCGGAAGTCGACTGCCGACAGTGCTGTCCCGAACTCTCCTTCGCTAACCCCTGCGAAGGGTAAGCGTTCAAGGGCTGACACCACATCATCAGCTAGCACGATTGGTAGGCGGACCACCACAAGTCCAGACGTCGATGAACAGGAAGAGGAAGAGGAAGATGATGAGATCGAGGATCTCCCGCCCAAGAAATCCGCTCTTAAATCAAATGGGACTAATACTACAAACGGCAGCGGTGGTCGCTCCAAAGTACCTATGACAGAGGAAGAAAAACGAAAGAATTTCCTGGAACGGAATCGTCAAGGTAGCCTTTATCGTTATTATCACGGCAAATACGAATCTCACCGTCCTTGACAGCCGCTCTCAAGTGCCGGCAGCGCAAGAAGGCGTGGCTTGCACAACTTCAGGCCAAAGTCGAATATCTCGAGAACGAGAACGAACGCCTAACAAATGCTCTTGTTTCCTCTCGGGAAGAGATCTCTCGGTTATCTGCCATTGTTGGTGCTTCTGGCGTATCCACAAGCGTACCGAATCCTCCCCCACCTAGTACGAGTATGGTCGTCTCCACCACTGGAGCAGCACCAACTGTCCCCGCGACAACTGGCGGGCGGGGCTACGGCTATTAATCGGTGTTGTTTTCCTTCGGCGCTTTTCTGTTCATGCTCTTTCTTTACGTCTGGGATGGGGTTTGTGATGATTTCTTTTCATTTCCTATCGTCTCGGGTTAGTTCTTCTCCCCTCTGTTGTGCTGTTATATCTTGCTTTTCTCTCCGCCCATCACCCTTACGTCTCATCTTCTTTTCTCCAGCCCCATTTGATGATGCCCCACGGAAATGATGAACGATCTTCGTATATGCGTTGTCAATTACATACACATCCTTACACAGACATACGGGAAATCGTTTATCTTCTCACACCGGTATGATACCGATGCGAGAGCTAGGTGAACGGATCGGCGATAAGTTGGCAATCAGCGATAATCCGCTTTGACCACGAAAGTATGCGGGAAGATGGGGAGCTAGGAAGTTGCGAAAGCCCAAATTCGATGACGGTGATCCAGGCGTGGAGAAGTGACTAGTGATAGCCCGGACCGGATAATATTACCGAGTATAATCCTCCGTTGGTGATACGCCATCGCGAAATAAGTAGCGATAACGGTTCGGTGTGATGCCAACGATCAGTATAGAGTTTGGTCGCCTCCCTTTCCCGTTATACTACTCAAGGCCTCGACTCTCCAGGTCGACCCCGATTGAAATACTGGGTTCCCCGACGAACGGCGACCGTGATGTACGGCGCCCAGACCCCCTCCCAAAATGTACATCACGATGACAGGGCTGGTTCGTACCATCGCCTGTTGTGAAGTTGGGCCAATACGACCCAGAGTCACACCGTGAATGCGGTGAGGAGCGAATCGATTGAGTACAGCACCTAGGGCAGCAGGGCCGAATAGACCCACCCGTCTGGGCGAGAGAATGAAAAAAAAAAAAAAAGCCTGGCGCTTCGTCGACGGACCAAGATAGTCACATGGGTACAGGACGACAGACAACTGGTCCCGAACGACATGCCGCAACGTCCTGCAGGTGACCTGCAAGACCAAATGTAGATACGCCGCAAAGAAGACACAGCGGAGATTGCATTTACAGGGCATCCCAAAAAACGACCACTGTGCCGACCAGCATCGCGTGTCGACATGACGGCGGACGATGATTAACAACGAAACGCAAAAGGAAGCCTTGAAAATCCCGGATACCTTGAGGATTTAATCTGTCTTGCCCCAGTCATGGGCCGATCCGTCCGGGAAGGGAGCCGCACAACCGTCAACGAGGGAGAAGAGAGAAAGGAGATGGAGACCCGAGATATTGACAGCAAGTTTATAACCTTGAGGATCCTCTATGATATCATCACGTTCTCTTGGGACGCTAGGGCGGTATGGTATCATCAGTTGCACTCGAATAGCGGAGCAAGTGTGTACTATATGTATATGGAGACGTCATAACGCGCTCTGACGTCGTACACCCAGCCTCCCGGCCCACCTACGTGCATGGAACTATGCAGGGTTTCGAAATACAGAAATAAGTATTGTTTATGTGTGAACCTGCAGGTCCATCTAACTACACATACAGAGTACGGAAACGGGCTGAGAGGTAGACGACCAAAGAGAAAAGTTGAGCCACTATCCAGTGAGAAATGTAACAGGTAAGAAAACGGAGAGGGAAAATCTTCAAGGCCTAAAGATCCAATATACTTTAACAAGACACGGTGGTGGTGGTACAATGTGAGGATGAGATGAGAAACAAAAACAAGGAGATGGTAGAAATTGAGTAAGAGTTGTGGAGAATGGAGGTATTCGAATGCAGCAGTCCGCGGGTATCATTCCGCTTTTTCCAGCGTGTACCAAGGTGTAGTCCCGGAGGTGGGGCGAGCTGGATGGAGTGGCCAGCTTCAACGGTCTAACTCGCAGTCTGTGATCCACCAAGGGAGATAAGTGTGAAACCTATCCATCAAGCGCGGCAACCAAAGTAGATCGCTGATGTCCACGCCCATACTGGTCGACATCATAGGGGCCAAATTGCTGATGAGAGTAGCGGTGATGATATTGCTGTGTCTGGGCGAAGGGCGATTGTTGGGTTGGCTTTCCGAGCTGACCGAAGATGGAGGAAGAAGTCGTAAATGGATTCTGAGCTTGTTGCTGCTGCAGCTGTTGGAGCTGTGCCAGGTAGAAAGGGTCCGAAGTGGCGAACTGACTGTCGGAATGCATGGTTGGCGAAGACGCCATCGGGGGACTCGCCATATATCCCGAGTTACTATTCGTTCGCTGGTGAGAGTGCTGACCAGTAAATTGGGAGGGAGGAGAAGTAGAAAGGAGGAGCTCTTCCACCATCCGCTCATCCTCGTCCATATCATCCATATCGCATTCTCGCTGCTGGGCGTAGTCGAAATTCGCCTCATCAATGCTATTTTGTCTGGACCTGCGAGGGTAGGTAGTAACGCTGGAGCTTCTGCTCCGATAACCCATGGCCGTATCAGGAGGATGGCCAGCTCCCCTCTCCGCCCACGGGATGTACGATGAAGATGGCGTCTTGGCCAGAGGGGTATTGCAATGACCGGGTTTGTTGTGGGTCGAGGTTGTGACCTGCTGGGGGCAGTAGAGGGACTGAGCGAGCTGAGACTGAAGGTAAAACGAGGATTAGTTCCGCCGCAGACCTGTGACGAAGAACGGGAGATAAAGGGTACCTGGAGAGCGGCGAGATCTATGGCCTCCTGACCGATATGATTGCCAGAGAGGGACGCGACAAGGTCGTCAACAGAGAAACTCATAATTACTGGACGGAGGAGAGGGAGGAGGAGGAGGAAGAAAAGGACGGGGAGGGGGAGAAGGTGAAGTACCGGGCTCTCATTGATCTCCAGTTGAAGGGGAATCAAGGGTGTCCGACCAAGCGGGCACATGGTCAGTTCCCTTCCGGCCCGAGTTGCCGCCCGGCGTCTGTCCTATCCGCCTCCACCTCCGACGCACTCCGTCAACTTACTCCCCACCATAATACCATCCTTGATATATGCCCGCTCACCTGCCCCGCACAGCGGTCAAGTGAACAGATAGAGGGAGATTCCCCCCACAGGGGAATTCTTGACCCCTTCTTCGTTTGTCCGTTTACCGCATCATGTCCTCGTGCTTTCCGCACCCCACTAAGGCAAAGTTTACAAGGAAAGATCGACCCAGCCAGACTGGGCTAATTCAAACATGAACCGGTGCAGACGTGATTGCCCATGTCCTCCCGCAACCGTTATTTCCCTTGAGACCACCCTCTCTTCGTCAGAGGACAAGGATATCTTATCTCAGTCTGCGGAGAAACTTGGCCACTGTTTATCGCCGACCTGTTATGAGACCCGGGTACTGGGGAAATTTGACCCGAAACTGAATTCGTGAAAGCCGACCGGCGGAAGTTCCTCGTTTTCCCTTCGGGTGCCCGTCCCGTACATCATCTGTCTCCAACTCGGGGTCAGCCATGAGGTAGTCTATTTTCTCATTACCTCTTCAAGCTTCAACGCTGCCACGACACGGCTGAGACACCAAACCCTAGATGACCAACCGGGAACGTTCCACCGAATATATATGTGCCTCTCCGATCGTCATGCATACAACTTCCTATTCTACGTCACCATGGGATCTGCACATCGCGGAGTTGAGGAACGGGGATTCCGTCATATTCGAGAAGCGTGGAAGAACTATCTAGATCTTCATAAACGAACCCAGGCGTTGGCGAGGGTCGACCTCATATCGTAGTACTTGGGGACCTTCGATGGCCCGGGGTTGACGTTGCGGGGTCGAACCTTATCATCGTTATTTACTCGAGAGTTAGCTACGCCACCTTTATCAAGGGTTTGCATGCTGCATAGTCCGGTCGGCAGGCAGTTGCACATCGGAGAAATATATACATTTCTTTTCAAAGCGGATTTCCGATTCTCCCCACAGCCTGGTTGGCAGTCTATACTCATCTACACACATAAACATGACAATAATACTTCCCCGAAGCCGTCTCACGAGATTTGTACCTGATAAATCGGAGGATGTTAGTTCTTCCGTCGATCAAAATCTTCGAAAATCTCACTTGGCAACGACGTTCCTGCCAGGCGACCTAGGCTCCTCAGCCAACTTGACCACTTGTATCATCTCTGGGGTAACGGCTTTCTCGAGCTTCCGTCTCCTTCACCGTGCCCAGTGGTGTGACTTGTTGGAAATTCATCGTACTCGACCATCCAAGTTCGTCCCTGTCCACTAGTTTCTCATCCATAGGCCTATTCGTAGTCGGATCCACAACCTGGAACGTGTAATTATTCCTCACGACAGGCTTCTCAACAGGAAGGGGTTTCATAGATTACAGAGGCTGAGGTGCAGCCTCTCTCGGTCTATTGCCATCGCTGGTGCTAAGAGGTGCTAGTAGGAGAAAGAGAGTGGATGGCAATCGCTCGACTCACATACCGGGAGGTGGCCGCCTGTGGATCTCGTCAGTTGGCACGCCTGCCTTGTCTTCCAAACGCCAAGGACCCGATGATCCGTAAGCCGGAGTCCAGTTGATGCTTGGGTTTGGATGTACCCAGCAATGCAATCGCCCCTGCTTGGAAGTAGTATCTTCCGTCAGTCCCTTCCACCTTCAGACGTCGTGGAAGGATCGTGTCGTGCAACGGAGTACAAGCGAGGATACCCGGTTACCAGGTATTCCGCAAGTTCGTGAACCGCTTCCCTCGCTGCAGAGCGGCCAGAAGACACAATCCCAGGTTGTGCGTCGAGCGTCCTTATCACATTTCTCCCATAAGCTTGAACACGATAACGATCCGATAATACTTTTCGAAATCCTGGCCAACCACAAGGGTTTACCGTCGTAAATGCGCAAGTATCAACCACAGTGCATCTCACCTTGATCCATTCGTTCCAGTACATTGGTCATATTCCCATCGTTACGCTGCGACAAGTATCATGAAATTTGTGGATCTCTCAGCTTACAGTAGGACTCACTGGTAGACACCCCACCTGAACGGTCGATAAGGAGTTGGCTCGATGGCGGGATATTCAAACGGAGATTTCAAAAGAGATGGTATTTTATTCGCGCGATTTTTTGTGCGTTGGTACAACCACAAAGGGGGGACGCAGCTCAAGGCATCAGCATAGTACACACTCAATTCGAGGGTAGGAGCGCGAGAGGTTGAGCCGGAAACTTCCGCTCTGCCACCTCTTCCATCTATTACTTCCCGTTCCCTCGAAACTACATTACCTGTGCGTGCCAGCCGATTCCTGTCGCGTTTCATGGCTCTAAATTCGTCTGGATATGTCAGCTCATGGCCTCCAAAGTTGCCGCCGCCGCCGTGGTGGGAATTTTCTGAGCGGATTGGCCTCGATATATATGCTTACTGGCATACAGGATTTCACCAGGATTTACTCCACCCTCGGTCTCGGAAAAGGCAGGGTTCAAGTCGATGAGCTGTCTTCAAATTTTGCTTATGTCCCTCCACTTTTCAGAGACCGTTGCTGCCCTTCAGGCTTTTCGCAAACGCCACGCCGATGCTCAACGTATCCATGCTCAACTCTCGTCGCAGCCCGCGACGGTCGACCTCGCCCATTACCGTTCGATTCTTAAAAACAAGGCCATCGTAGATGACGCCGAGAAGTTACTGAACGAATTCAAGCCCGTGACATACGACGTTAACGCTCATGTCAAGGCCATTGAAACTTTTGAGGCCAAGGCTGTGGGTGCCATAGCGTTGTGTGTCGCCTTACCATCTCACAACTCCCTCCAGGTTTCCCGTGCAAAGGAGACGGAGACAAAAATTGATGAGGAGCTGAAGCAACTCCAGGCAACTCTTGCTAACATTGAGGAGGCTCGTCCATTTGAAGACTTGACCGTGGGTTTCGCGTCTACCTGAGAAAGTTTGTCACCTGATCAACACTTGACAGGCCAACGAAGTTGGAGAGGCTCACCCTCGCATTGTCGAGGCTGTGGAAACCATGATCAAGAAGGGCAAGTGGACTGTGCCAGGTACGATCGTATCCCACTAGAGATTTCTCGATTGAACGCTTATCCACTCTCAGGGTACAAGGAGAAATTTGGCGACTTGAACCTTATGTAGACGTACCTTCTCGATTCCCGCGCAATAGAGTGGAATGATACGCATCCCTTCCTTTCATACTGTCACGTGGGATCACATGTTGAACATTGAACATTGGGCAATCCCTCTTTTCCTCATCTCCACCACCGCCCCGCACCAGTGAAAGCAAGGGGAGGCTGGCCTTCAAGCTTCACCTGCGGCTCACGCGTTTGCAACATGCTACAAACTTTTTCACTCAACCGTACGCCTTGAGGCTCTTTTTTTATAGATGGTTCTGACATAGCGTCCAGTGCTGTTAAACAATGCCAGGTTCTACCTTTCACCATCTTCCGGATCTCCTTTGGGCTCACGCAGCAACTCCTACGAGAGTTTGAAAGACACATCAGACATGACCCTCTCAACCCCTAGTTTCTCGCCTCGAAGTCCCAGGCCCGCAATTCTGTCATCGCAGACAGCCTCCCCATCTTTAGCACAATCTGTCACTACCGCTACCTCTGCCCCGCCTCCCCTGTGTATTTTACCTTTTCCACCCTCACAAACCAGCTTGGTGTCAAAACCAGATCCCGCAACACCATCTCTACTGGACACGTCGATCTCCTTCGCTCGGATGATGGACAGGACAGGATCTCCGGCATCCTTCTTGACTTGTTCCTCTGGTTGGGATCCCGGTATCGTATGTAGTGCTGTGGCGTTCCCATCACTCTTACACTCCGGACCATCCATCGACCACTTGCATGTCGCACAAGAGATACATTGGATTCCGAAGGACTCGAAAACTGGGACTGAATGCTCCCTTTCGGAGGCCGGACCATCACAGGCATTCCGGTCGCCTCCAAAAGTGCTGTCTATCGTTGCCACTCCGTCTTACTTTCCCCCTTCCTTGAAGGAGGCAGGGTCTACTTGTTTTCGACCGGTCGGCCTTGTCGCACCTATCCCCCCGCGCACAGCCTTGGGACCTCAGCCCCCTTCGCCAAACACCAAATACTCCCCTCAGACAGCTAGCCCTAGATCCGAATTCTCCTTGGACAGTACGACAAGTAGTGCATATGACGACCCCTTCTACTGGGATGCGATACTCGCTGGCCTCCCCCCTTCTCCTCAGCGTTCTCCTGCACTTGCGGTCACAGTTGGCGAACCTTTGTCCGTCAGTTTATCGACGACTTCGCCTGTTCCCTCTATCGTCCAATGCCAAACCATAAACACCCATTCTCCCGAGCGGGACTCAATGGGCTCTAGTGCGAGTCCGGCCATCATTCCAACTATCGTTGTGCTTGACCCAGATTCCGTTATGGTGCCAACCCAGGCCTCTGTCTCGTCTATTATTGGACTTTACGGCAGCCGGTATGAAAGCGCACAAGCCGCCACAGGGGAGTTGACGACTCTAGAACTACGAGCCTCGGAGGATGAACCCGAACAAGAGTTGAATGAAGATTATACCGACGGAGAAGACAGCAGTCCCGAAAGCGAGTTCGAAATTGTTGCGATGCCGGCCCTTAGGGTCAGGTTGGATACAATATCCGAGGCAGATGAGATGGATGTCGAGGGCGCCTTCGGCTCATTGATGGTACGTTGTCCCCCCTGTCATCCCTGTTCACCCTAACGGTCGATGTTTAGACCCTGGGATCGATAGCGTCCGGGAATTCCAGAATCTCAGCCACAGAAGAACAAACATCGACCGAATTCCTGGCACACGCCGGACGTACCTCCTCCTCGATCTCGTCTGCGACCGAACGCTCCATAGACCTGACCTCCGTACTCTCATCTGGTCAGGGTTTTCAGAGTGATCTCAAAGTCTCCGCGAGCACTTCGTTCGCCTCCACAGCGAAACTATTTTATGCACAGTCTGGGACCTCCATCTCAGGGGAAAGCTCTGGGAGTTCGTGTCGCCCAACTGCAAGTGGAAGCGAGAGCGACTGTCCTTGGCTCTTTTGTGTAGAGGACGGGAAGATTCTGGAAGTACCGCGGAGTCCTACAGTACACGGAGGTAGCAAGTTCGCAGATAAACTTGCTCGATTCCCTAGCGTCCCGAAATCCCCCCAACTGACTCCGCTTCCTTCACCCTTCACCTCGCCGCCTCCTTCACCCTCCGCAGTGAATCCCTATTTCGTTGGTGCGTCGCTTCTTACCCCGGACGTTCTCAAGAAGAAATCGAGCGGAGCAAATATAACGGACGTCGCATATGCCAGCTCGCTGCTTTCTCCATACCGGGAACAGAACACCACTGTGTGCTCCACCACATTTTCTTTGGGGATATCTCCTTCGCATGAACCCACGACCTCCGCAGAGTCGTCGTCAATCGCGGAAATCACCTTCGGAGAACTCGATGTTGACCTTGGACTTTCTGATACTTTTGGCTCTCTGGTTTCAGGCTCTCTTCCAACAGATTCTTCATCTTCGTCTGGGTACAGCATCAAGCTCTCGACCGCTCAAAGCGCGAAGCCTAGCCACGGTCGTCATGTTCGTTTTGAATCAGCAGACTTCAGAACAGGTAGTGCTGCAATGGGGCAGAAACGGCATTTCCCTCATCACAGGCGGCCACTTTTGAATCGTTCGAAAGCGTTTACGAAAGTGGGGCGTCAAGGTGGGAAGACCAAGGACCGGAGGAACTCCTCGGATACATCCACTGCTTTGGTACGGTCGCCTGGAGTCGACTGTGATCACCTATCTTCCTCTTTTTCCTCTGGCTCAATCCAGAAAAGGGGTTCGTGGTGGCAGCACGGCAGGATCTTCGTTGCGATTGGGAAGATGCGGAGGGGGATCCGTGGGTGCTTATCGTTGCAAGAAGAGGAGACTCTTGGTGGCACTGTATGGGCAACAGAACATGACTACTGGAACGAACATTTGTTCGGGGGAGAATCTAAGCGCTTCGATGACCTGGTGGGAGATGACGGCGGGGGAGCGCTTCTGCATCGCATCAGTAGATACACCGAGTGATGGACGGGACCTGAGGAAATTACACATGTTTAGCGTAGGGTTTCTGGGTGCGGGGACTTAGGATAGCTCTGTTTCGTTCATTCGTAATCACGCTGCTGGTTGGGTGTGTTCCCTACCTCAGATCGCTACGTCCTCAGGGAAATTGTGGAGGGCACTATTCAGTGTGATCCGGCTGATCTTCGCAGTAACTAACTCTTACTACTTCAACCACCAGTCGACTAATTCGGCCGGGAGCACCGTAAGTAACTTGCAGACTTATGTCAGCGTATTACATCGGGGTGGACGTCGGGACAGGCTCCGCACGGGCCGCATTGGTCCAACGGGATGGTACCCTCGTTGCTTCTTCCACTCACAATACCCCGACGTGGAGAGATGAAGAGGATCACCGGATCTTTGAACAATCCACGACAGCAACTTGGGCCGCTATTTGCAGTGCTGTGAAAGATGTGGTCGCGGAGTCAAAGGTGGATCCCTCTGACGTGAAGGGGCTGGGCTTCGACGCTACTTGTTCACTGGCTGTCACCGACATGGGAGGGACACCCATCTGTGTCACTGGCGGCGAAAATCTGGGCCTGGAAGGAGAGAGAGATATTATCTTGTGGGCCGATCATCGTGCGGAAAAAGAGGCGGAACTGATCAATTCCACCGGTTCTGTCGTTTTGGATTATGTCGGTGGGGCGATGAGCGTGAGTAATCTACTGGTCTGTGTACAATGGGGACGGAATTCTTGACTATTTTTATAGCTGGAGATGGAGATACCGAAAATTCTCTGGCTCAAAAACCGCATGAAACCTGAGTGTTTTTCCCGTTGCCAGTTCTTTGATCTGCCCGACTATCTAACATACCGAGCGACGGGAAGTATCGTGAGGTCGTGTTGTTCTCTAACGTGCAAATGCTCCTACGTCCCCGGGGCAGGGTGGGATTCAGGCTTCTTCGAGAAAATCGGACTCGGGGAGCTTGTATCGTCTGGCTACGCTCAAATCGGGGCGGGTTCTGGAGTCCTCCTGACTGCGGGAGAGCCGGTCGGCCAGGGCTTGACGAAGATTGCTGCTGAGGAACTTGGGCTTGTGCAGGGAACGCCGGTTGGGAGCGGGATCATTGATGCGTATGACTGTGGGCCTGGAGCACGGTATGGAGTTTGTTGACGATTTGCCAGGTATGCGGGTTGGATTGGGACGGTGGGGGCGAGGTACAAGGAGGAAGGCGGGCGGCCATCACCCCCTCCGAAGATAGAGGAATCCAGCCATCGTTTGGCTGTGGTTGCCGGAACTAGCACTTGTCACCTCGTCCAGAGCCCACGAGGGATATTTGTCAGTGGGGTTTGGGGGCCATACAGGGTGCGCGTCATTTGTATAGGTTGCGATTCGTTGCGCCGACCCGCCGTTGCAATACCAGGATGCTGTTATGCCAGGGTATTGGATGAACGAAGGAGGCCAGTCCTCAACCGGACAGGTGTGGGGAATGGAAATAGACCGCTCGCTCTCGTACGCTGATCATCCCACACAGTTAATCCACTTTATCACCACGACGCACCCGGCATATCCCGGACTGGTCAAGATAGCGGAGGAGGAAAACTCGAGTGCACATGAAGGTCCGCCCACAACTCTTCGTGCGATAGATGATCTGCGGAACGGCTGAGATATCCCTGAATCCAGTCCTGAACAAAAGATTGGAAGAGCTGATAAAGTTGGAGGGAGTTTCATCTCGCACAGAACTCACCAAGGACCTGCACATGTATCCAGACCTGCACGGTGGGGTTCATTACAGGTGACTCGGCTGTGGATAACACTGAATTGCGGCGAATGATAGGCAATCGCTCTCCGATCGCGGATCCACGGATGCGAGGTTCCGTAGTTGGGCTCAGTCTGGTGGGTCGCTTTTCCTTGCAAGTCGGACGACGGACATCTGAGGAGTAGCGCAGGACGACACAATCAATGATCTGGCGCGAAAGTATAATGTTACCATGGAGGCGATCGCGCTGCAAACGAGGCACATTGTGGAGGAGATGAATGGCAAGGGCCATGAGATCAGGTCCATGTTTGTCTCTGGGGGACAGACGAAGAACTTTGGATTGATGCAGCTGTTTGCCAATACGTGCAACATGCCGGTGGTGATACCTGATTCGAGCTCGACGGCCGTTGTAACCGGTGCGGCGATGCTTGGACGGTTTGCGGCGGAAATCAAGGAGGGAAGCGGGGATGGGAAAGGGAAAGAGCTGTGGGATATCATGGTGAGGATGGATATATACCAGAGGAGAGAGCGGCTAACGGGATGTATGCAGGTGGAAATGACGGCACCAGGAACTGTGATCTCAGTCTCTGTGAATTCCCGAGAGAAGAAACTGTTGGAAGCCAAGTATTCTATCTTCCGGGAGACGATTGAGATACAGAAGAGATGGAGAAAGAAAATGGAGGATGCGGTTAGCGAGGAGGGCTGATTCCAACCGTTCTGATGGACCCCTTTGCCCGGGTTCTCGTTTCCGTCCGCGTTTTTTGGAGTGTATGAGTTGTCTGTCGGTTTCTTGTCCTTGAAAAACCATCTTGACCATCTTTCTGTGTTTTTTTTCCTCCCCCTTTCCCCTCTCTCCCGGGTGGGTTGTCGCGTGGCAATGCGCGGGCGTCAACCTAACGTTTTTGGTTTTGACCTCCTCACCCCGGCTACACTCGACCGCACCGACCGCTTCTAGGGAGGAAAGGCCCAACAGCTTTCTTTTTTGCTTTGCTTCCTCGGGCGCTGTAGTGTCTTTACAAACTCGGATAGCCGGAGCTCGAGCCAAATTGTATTTTGAGAGCGAGTTATGCTTCATCTAGATCATCCTTCATCACTTTCGCCTCCCCTGATTTCCCACTCTGATCTCCCCTGGTCCACCGTCCCCCGTGACAACGTCCACAAGGACAAGCCCAAGCAACCCCAACCCCTCAACCCCTCTCCGACAGAGACTTTGTCTTCCGAACTTCCCCCCGACCTTCCCCAAGCCCACCAGCCCGATGAAGGTCAGACCGCCGGCCTCCTGAACGACGCGTCTCCTCTTTCAGAGCTTTCGTCTCCCTCGGAGCGCGCCAAATCCCTCGAACCCACAGACACGTCCGAAATCATAGAAAAAGCCGGCACGGATTCAAACCATTCAACCGCGCAGGAGAGCGGATGGCAGGCAGAGGAGGGTAGAGAGAAGCTCGAAGACCAGGCAGACGGCCAATCTTTTGTTCCAGTCAGTACATCAAAAGGTCAGAGTCCGACGAAAGACGGTGTTATTGAGGAGAGGCAGTCCATACAACAGCTCCCCATACTTCCCCCGGACCCTCCGGTTACCGGCTTCAATCCCTCCCACCAACCCTCTCGGTCCACTTCTTCTCCCCAGCCCTTCTCCCGACCACCCTCCGTTTCTTACCGAGGGCAATCTACCGATCCCATCCCCCGAAGACAGTCGACTGGAGCGGAGAGCGTTTCCTCTACATCCTTCCCAACCATCCAAAACACCCCAACGGTGACATCTCCTGCCAATTCCTCAGAACAGAAACTCGACACGAAGGTGGTCACCATTCTTGAGCTGAATGCGGAACTGTTAAAGTACGTCCTTCATTGCGAACGTCTATCCAGGGTTCTGACATGTCCCTCGCTCCTAGGGTCGGCATGGAGTTGCAAGCGCGTGGAGTGCCTATGAATGATCCCAGATTCACCGAGTAAGTGATTGATTGTTCACCTTGACCGTCCCCTGACGTCTCGTCAAGGTTTTCGAAAAGGATGCAATCAAATCTCACCTGGATGGCTGCAGTTGCTGATTCTGACCGCGGTGTAAGACCTTCATGCCTACAACACTCACCAAAGACTCATCAGTTTTTCAGGGGCTTTCCGTATCGCTGCCCATCATGCATCAACCCCCAAATGTGGATTCCCCATCAATGGAACGGATATATCAGCTCTACTCGACTCTCCCGACGATTTTTGCCAACGACATCGCCCGCCGGCACAATTCCATCGCCCGGAGGTCTCAATCACCTAGTGTGAGCCTAAAGCGAGACCGCACTGACGAGCACGGTTCCGACATTGGCAACAAAAGGCGCGATACTGGAGAGCATAAGGTCTCCTCCCTCCCCACTTCTCCATCACATCAACCCCCGACTTCCTTTACCCCGAATGCTGTCGGTACCCCTCAGCCCGTCACACCTTCCGTCTCGATGGGACCCCCATCGCACATTCCACCAAACGCTGATCCACGGCGACAGATGACAACAATGCGCCCCCCCATGCAACCCCAACAAAATCCTCAGCCTATGGTTCAGTCCAACAATGTGATGCAACACAACCCCCCAGTTGCACAGCCCAATAATCCTCCTGCCAACACTATGCCCGCCAACATTCCACCCCAGATTGCTACCATGGGTGCTGCCGCCGTACAATACTACCAAATGCTCCAAAACCCGTCCAACCCAATGGTCCAATACCTCATGACCACTTTTCCTGGGTTTCAATCCTTGCCCGTTAACCAGCAGATCCTGAAGATGCATCAGTTCCAGGTAGGTTAACCCGTCCTGCCTTGCTTTTTATGCGGCTCTTGACCCACACTCGGCAGTCCGCTCTTTCAAAGAACAAGGCTCAAGCGGGACAGCGTCCTCCTCAGTCCGCCACCGGTGGCCAAGGCAACTTTCCCGCTGGAAATCAATTTCGAGCTCCCACTTCAGGGATCCCCCCTCAAACCCAAGGTGTGCAACAACACGGAATCTCCTACCCTCAAACCTTCAATAATGGGATGACAAACACAGCTGTTCAAAATATGGTTCCCCAGCAGCAAACGGCGCTCCCCACGGTCCCGAACCTAAACGCAATGACAGCTAATCAACGCCAGTTCCTGATGATGCAGCATATGAGGGCAGGGGGTTCTGGAAATGCTACTAATGCGCCACTGCTGAATGCACAAACAGTCCCTTCTCCTGATAGGATACGAACAGATCAGCCGCGAATGTCACCGGGGTCACCACCATCTCAGTTACCGATGGGAGCGGGAATGGACATGAACTCCTTCCCGATGATGAGGTCGAATTCGACCGTCCCAGGGATCGCTCGGAGTACTCGATCACCAACGGACCCCACTGGCCTGCAGGGGAGAGTGGTATCAAATAACCAGGAAGAGATGCAACGAGCTTTCGCCGCTCAACAACAGAGGAACATGATGATGGGCCAGGGCAACCCCGGCTTTGTCAATCCTCAGCAGATGTTAGCCGGTGGGAACGCTGGGAATTGGCAGCAGCAGGTCGGCGGCGGGATGGGAGCGATGGGTCAACAACCTCATCAGCCACAACAGTCTCCGACGCAACCTCAGAATTTCGGAATGCTGCCCACACAACAACCAGGCAACTTCGGTTCGCCGATGATCCCACAACAACAGTGGAACGCTTCCGCCGGTTCGATGCAATATCCCTTCCCGACCGCACCTTCGCCTGGAGGAACTGTCCCTCAGCAACAGCAGATCAGCCCCCATTCTTCAATGATGGACCCTTCGGTTGTGGGAGATTTTGACTTTTCGAGTTGGACTAATCAGATGTAAACCCGGATGTCCCTGTTCCGTTTTCGTTGTGTCGCTTGTGTTTGTTCGTGGATTCTTACATATGCTTATTATCCTATGTAGACCCCCGCACCCCCTTCTCCTGCGTCTGTCCGACCCAATCTTCGTATAATACATACCTATGTTTAAACATTCTAGCTTGTCCGTGGCGATCGGTCTGTCGAGCGCCAACGACCAGCCGCAAATGAGCACCTCCCAGGCGGATGCACTATAGAATCCGTCAACAACTACTACCATCACGGCGTTAAGGAGAACGGGATACTATGGTCTTCTCACAGCTAACCGCACATGAGAAAGACGCATTCTTCAGTCTTCTGGATGAGTTCAGAAATTCGTTGATCTCTTAACTCTGGTCAGCAATGCTCATGCCTTGATCCCATTGTTTCTAGGTACTTCGCATCCCGTCCAGATTTGCTGAGCAATATCGCCAAATCACAAGGGGTTAAATCTATGGCCAACGCGGCCCACGATGCGTTCAAGAACCCTGCCACCAGGAACTCCGCAGTTGATACCATTAAAAGTGGGTTAAATTCTACCCGACCGAGCTGGAATACGAAGCGGGAACCTAGTCCAGAATCGGTGAGTACACTTCCTTGAAGACCAACGGAGCAATGTCCGAAAACGATGTACCACCAGGCGGAAGAAAGAGCGCACAGTGGACCTGGCCGTGTGGCAGCAGCAGCAGCTTCGTTGATGTCCAACCCGAGATTTGGTGGTTCTCCTACCCCCGCTTCGACAGGTCCTCCGAAGCCACCCCCACCACCTGCCAGAAAGGTGTCGACAAATACCACCACTGATGACTCGAATTCTCTATCTACGAACAAATCTCCTGTGCAACGTCGGGAGTCCGCGGTTGGTTCATTAACCTCTACCAGGGTTCATGCTCCTGCAAGTTCCTCATCATTACCCAACTAATAATGGCACTATCAGACATTCGGCAGCGACGTAGACGTGACCTCTGCTAAAGGATTTTTCAGCTCCGTCAGGAATTCTTCCAAGAACTCCAATCAACCTTTGGCCAACCCGTCGTCTTATTTACCTCCCCCGTCTTCAGGGACCCAGAAGAAACAGTTCGCTCCACCCCCTGTGAGACGAGTCACCTCAGATTCTTCCCCAACTTCTACCACTTCAACCCCCGCGTCGCTTACTCCCCCTGCTCCCCCTCCACGCAAGAAGGAAGAACCCACTGGAGAATGGGCAGAGGTTCTGTACGATTTCACGGGTGATGTGAGCATTGGCGCCGTTCTGTAAAAGGAATCGTTCGCCTTCCCAACTAACTCGCCACCCTAGGACCCCGGAGACCTTGATGTCAATGAATCGCAGCGAGTCCTTATTGTGGAAAGATCTTCAGAGGACTGGTGCGCACACCTGTGGGTCGTCATGATTTTGCGTTGTTGATCTGTTGCGCAGGTGGACGGCCGAGCTGAACGGAAAACGGGGCATTGTTCCAGCTTCCTATGTCAAGATTTTGTGAGGTAGTTACGACAGTGTCACCGCTCGTGTTTTCATTGTTGATTTTGAGGATGGTCCTCCGGCTCATTTAGGATATCACGCTGCAAGTTCTTGTTGTTGGATTTATGTATTCCTGTTCACCAATCCTTAGTGGGGGGTCACGTTCTATAATGTGTAACAGGCGAGAATAAGCCCATAACTATACAAGAGAAAGCGCGCAATGCTAAAAAGTACACATGTTAGACGGGACGAGGAAAGTCTTGCATTAGGGGGGATGTTCTATATGCGGAAAAGCATGCCGATGGAATAAACTATGCCACAACAAATTCTTGGACAATGACAACGAAGACAATGCAAACGAGATGGACCGATGCGGGATGCGAGGTGTGACTAGAAGACGACGGGTGTTTCATTGTTGTTCGGGCATGAAAGACGAGGGCGCAGGCCAGGGAGAGACGGAACCATCGAGCATAATTCCGCTGATGCGAGAATAGACCGCTGCAGGGAATTGTCTGGCCTGCATCCTTTCTAGAAGCGCGACCGCCTCTTCACGATTCCCGTTACCAAGTTCTGCTCGAACCATGGCTTCCCAGGTTGATGGCTGGAATTACGATTAGTTGGCAATGTCGGAGCCGAAAGAGTCCACGTATGAGCAAACTCACCTCGCGGTACACAGGGTCATGTGGGGGAACCTGGGCCGTGTTGTCAAGCTCATGAGGGGCGTGGTTGTTTGAAGCGGCGACGCCAGTGGGAGGGTCAACCAAGACCGCAAACACACTACGTGCTTTTTCCAGTTCACCGGCGACGGCGTATCCCTTAATCAAGAGATTGGCGATGTACGCTGTCATGTGCACTCCACTGGACCGGAATCTATCCATGTAGACCGGAATAAGGTCTGTCCTTCGAAGGGTGACGAAAACGTTAATCAAAGCTTCGTACGAAACAGCGTCGGGCATAGGGCTGCCTTCTCGAGTCGAAGGGTGGGATGCGATGCTCTCGAAAACCTCGATTGCACGGTCGAGGTCCTTCTGAACACACCCATAAGCATTAATGAGGGACCCCCAATGGGTACCCAGGACCTGGACGGACTTGTCGGCACAGAGGGTTGCGAAGGTTTGTTCCATGGCCGTGATGTTTACGGGTTCGATGGTAGCATATGCATCAATTAGGAGCTAGGACTTGAAGTTAGTGTGCGAAATGCCACAGATAGGGGCCAGACAAACCTTATACGTATGCGCGGTAGGACGAACACCTGCGGAAACCATGGAATTGTAATAGTGGAGAACCTTATTGCGATCGCGCTTGGTGTAAGTGTAAAGCTGCATCATCGTGTTGAATGGGGGAACCCTCGGTCTGAAGTTGGGTTGCGAAGACATTTCCTCGAACAAAGCCTCGGCAGACTCCACGTCTCCAACCCTTGAGCAAGCACCAATAACCGCACCGTAACTGACTGAAGACGGCCAAAACCCATTTGCCTTCATCTTAGAGAACAACTCCATGGCCAGATCGGCCTTCCTAGCCTTGGCGAGCTTTGAGATCATGGTGTTGTAGAGGTAGACGTTGGGAACGACACCACGAATCTGGGATTCACGGTAGAGAGTATAAGCATTCGCGCTGTCGTCGGTGGTATCCTTGACGCAGCTGATCAGAGCGCCGTAGGCGTCGGCGCTGGGTGTACCGCCATATTCGAGGATCCTGAGACGATGATTGTAGGCACCCTCAACGTCACCGGCATGTGCCAGAGAGATGATCATGTGGTCCTCGATCTGGTACCAGGGGCCATTAGGATTTTTGCCCGGGCCCGTGGTAGACATTGCTAGAGCGTGCTGGGCAGCTTCGTAGACGAGATTGACCTTCTCAATCTCCCCAACACGACCAAGAGCGTTGATGAGCCTACCGAAGGTAGAAATGACCGGGTAGAACCCATCAGTGCAACCTGCGATGAACTTTTCGTAGGCCATGATGGGCGATGCCGTTTTGTAATTGGTCAGGTGCTCGTCGATTTTCTGGCTGAGAGGGGTGGAGATACGGTACGTCGCAACGGCGGTTCCAGAAGACGGGGTAGACGGTTGGGAGACTCCCTCAGTGAGAGCATCGCTAGGGGCCTCACGGACAGGCGTAGGAGCAATGAGGGAGACTTGTTCCTGAACGAATGGCTGATTCCACAGAGCAAACCAGGGTCCTCCAAGTTTCTCAAAGACAGCTTGGAGGGACTCGGGGGGATACCAGGCCTGAAGGCCACGCAAAACCCCGTCAATGGCGGTAGGAGATAACTTTGATAGATCCTCGAAGTGGGCAGCAATGTCGGTGAGGAGGGTTTCGAACCTAACAAGCGGGTGCGACTCCGGTTGACTGTCCACAGGCTCGTTGTTGGTGTAAATGACGGAAACACCGACCGCGATGAGAGTTTCCGCGTCAGAAACGGTGAGATGGACGATTTGATCACTTCGCTTGGAAGCTTCGTAGATGGAGAGGTAGGTTTCAGCTGCTTCAGAGGAGAGTCCCTTGTCCAAACCGTTGGCCATCGAAACGAATTCCTTGGCAGCAGCGAAGGGTGGGGGAGGCTGGCGCCGGAGAATCCATTCCGTGACGTCCGACACACGGCTCCCCAATGCATAGAGCAATCCCGACTGGGTAGTGGTTAATTCGGCCCCAGCTTGAGGAGTTGCAACCGCCGCCTGATGAGCATGGACGTAGGTTTGAAGAAACTTAGCAGCCTCATCGAATCGTCCACCATGCCCGTAGAGCTTTACAATCCTATGCATTGTGTCACTGGCAAGCTTGCCGAGTGTCAGGAGCAAATCACGAGGGTCTCCTACCATCTTCTCCACGACATGGTCGACCTTCTCCTGGACCTCGCTTGGTGTAATACTCTGATTCCATTGCAAAGCCTCCAAATGAACGATGTTTGCCAGAATGACGAGCCCACGAACAGTTGTGGTGACGACGGGACCGTCTCCGGAATTCGTTGAAAGCCACTGGGAGTACAATGAGTTGATTTCGTCGATCATGTTCCTCTTAACCAAAGCGCTAACGACAAGCTTCCATAATCTGACGTCTGGACGAGGAGGCGTGAGGAGGGGAGCAGAGGGATTTTCGGGGACAGCGGTTTCCTGCAGGAGCCGTCGGAACCATTTGAGGGCAGTTTCGACATCGTCGTTCCTACGGAATCCGTTGATGACCTCCCAGAAAGTCGACAACGAGGGACGTGGGACGGAGGGATCAGAGGAGTCTAACATGGTTTCCAAAATCGTTAGGGCTTCCTCCTGGCAACCGGCACGGAAGTAAATGTCGATCATCATGTCCCAAGGCGCAACACGGGTGGAATAACGGACGTGGTCGTCGTTAGCGGGAATCGGCTCGTAAGAAACATTTCCAAGCTGGGCGGCCTTCTTGAATCCAGAGAATGTCTCCTCGGCGGCGGTGAGGTTGTTTGTCTCCAGGTACAGTCGCATCATGTCCAAGTAAGCACTTGAGGGAATGCGTGAACCATGCTCCTTCTCCAGGTGGGCGAGCACCCTCAGGGCGGCATACTCGTCTAAATGACGAGTACAACAGTGTAACAGCCTGACATACACATCCGAGGAGATCCTGACGCGAGCACTTTTGGCAGTCCGGAAGATGCGGACAGCGTGGAAAAGGTTGGACTCGGATCTCAACCTTGAGATGGCCCTGACGTTCAGATCGTGGTGCATCGCGATCGCCTTGTTTTTAGCCTCGCGAGAAGCAATACTCTCCCGGTGGTTGATGATGGCGTTCGCGACCTCAGAATCACGGTCGACGTAGGCGAGGATCAGAGTTTCGTAGGCCTGGGCCGAAGGGGAAAGATCGTTTTGGAGCATCTTGTCGAAGAGCTTGGTTAGAAGAGAGACGTCAGCCTTGTCCTTGTATGTGACAGCAACCGCTCGGATGGCGGCTTCGAACACGGCGGCGTCCTGAGGAAGTTGGCCATTTTCCAACAGCTGTTTGACATACGTGCAGGCGCCATTGTCCTCCTGGCTCGAATACTGCGCCAATTTTGCCTGTATCTGACTGGTTATGTCCTCGATCGGGGGAGCGACAGACTGGGGAGTAGAGGGATCCAAGGACAGGGCGGGTTGGGGATGAAGAGAAGGGGAAGGGATGTCGTCCAAGGGGGGTGACGAGGTGACGGAGGAGGTTGAAGCGCGCCTAGAAAGTTTCGGACGCGATTCAAGAGAAGTCGGTTCCGCTGCAATTTCATCGACCGCGCTATTGTGGGGAGCGAAAGCGTGACTTGCGCGAGCGTGAATCTGGACGACCTCGAGAACACCGGGGCGATTGTCAGTCCTCGTGTTCTCAACTTGTCCTTGAGAACCTAAGACGAGACTGTGTGATCGTGGACGTCTCAAGGTTGTCAAAGGCCTGGCAGTCGGTTTGATGGACCCGGGGCGGAAGAAAGGATCCTCTGTGTCGTCGGTTTGGTTGAGGCCAGAGTCGACAGAAGCCTGACTGGCCTGAGTTAAGGACCGACCAGCACCCTACACAACAAGACCCACACGTTCAATATGAGAGAGAGAAATAGGTGGCGGGAAACCGACCTGATACCCATGATAAAATTTGCTGCTTGACTGGTACTTTGCTCCTCCTGTGCCAGTACCAGCACTGCCCCAACTGGAACCTGACGCGCCTACTCCAGACCAATGGGTGGTGGTTGTCGGACCGCTGGATGATGACTGAAGAACATTGCGAAAAGCGTATCCAGAACCCTGGACGGCGGCAACCGCGCGAGTGGTGTGGTGAATGAGTTGAGTTGCGACCTTTGGGAGCATTGCTGCCTACTGGCGTCGCAACGACTGTGGAATATCGGCAGGAGGGACGAGGCTGGTCGTCTACCCAGCGTCCCCGTGATTGCTTAGCGTGGTGGTGGACAGAGGAAGAAATAGGACGGCGTGTCAGTTTTCAACAGGCTTGGTTACAACCTGACGTCTCCGCTCGGCTGCGCGGGACGGACGATCACGGACTTCTGATTCTGCAACTAGACTTGAGTATCAGACAGAAACTATCCGCCACTGGCCAACAATATCTTTCCACTCGTGGCTCTCTTCAATCTCCTCCGCTTCCGCCTCAGTTCCAACCGAAAAACCAGTCCAGTCCGAAAACTTCACCGTCACTTGATTTTCATCGCAACTGACAACGGTGCCGACACGCAGCATCACCTCGGGTGTAATCGTAACAGGATTGATCCCGAGGGCCTAATGAGCCGATAAATTCCTCCCGTTCCGCCCGTATTCAAGCGAACGATAGAGTTGGACTCACTTTCCACGACACAAGTGCCCCGGTGGGCAATCCAGTCACGCTGCTGACTAACCCTAACGAATCCCACTCGGCCTCTATTACTGTGCGGTCAACTTCCTCAGCCGCAAGACCCTCAAGCGGCGCTTCCAACCGCTTGATATCGGGAATGACAGATTTCGACTTCTCTCTCGGCCGCAATACTTCCTCCACATCAACACTCGTTACGAATACGTTCAGCGGGAGCAAACCTTTCTCCTGCTTCTCTGACGGCGGAACCAATCGCGCGGCAGGTTTCAGGACCCGCCCATTCGTGTTTGTGTTTGGATCGACCTGTTCCGAGAAGATGATCTTGGAAGGGGTTTCCTTCCCCATTGCATTCTTGAACCCTTTCCTCTTGTTCTTATTCGATAACGACCTCATGGTTAAATCAGCAAATTCTCCATGATCACCCACGATTGTTTGAGGGGTGACCTTTGGGACTTCGGTCCCGTTATAGTTTCCAAGGGGGATCGCATTTACGCCCACTGTGGGATCATCCGGATTTAGGATGGTAACATTTCGCTCGTGTTGTAATTTTCTCCGACGCCGAATGTTCCGGCTATGAGTAGCCGGTTTGCCCATTCCGGGCGGCACGAATGGCCTGTTATTGTCGGTCAACAATCTCCAACCACAAGGCACAGAATAATTACCGCTCGTTGGGCGGTTTCACTGCCTTGAGCTTTGTTGGAGAGGCACCAGAACCCGAGGAGCCAGTTGCGGAATCAGAATCCGATGAAGACCCCGAAGATGATGGTGATGACGGGGATGAAGAGGATGAAGACGGAGACGAGGAGGGCGATTCCGAACGCTTCCTCTTTCTGAGTACTACGGGGAACTCGTAAACTGTGAATGCTCGGAAAGTTTCATTTCAGGATATCGCACCTGACGCCGGAGTACTGGAATCGATCCGTTTGACACTTTGATGCAGGTAAATACGAAGGTGTAGAGACCTCAGAGAACGTTACTCACTGCACTAGGTCATTTTCCTGGACAGCATCGATGGGCAATGTGTCGAGAAGCTCAAAATCGTCCACAAAGAGCTGGATTTGGTCACCTCTCAACCCCTTGAGAGCGGGAACCTGAGTACATAACGAATGCTTGAGGTTGCCGACAGTCGCAGCAGAAGGCAGGGAGCTCAAGCTTGACCAAACCTTCGTGGCTAGCAGTGGTGGAACAGTCGAGACACGAATCCTCATCGGCGTGTGATCGAGAGTGGTTTGCCTGTGGGCAAGACGCGATCGACTTACACAACAGCCGCACCGACAGATTACAGCCGTGTGTACCAAGTATACATGATCTCTATGACTTGTCATCTTCTTTGTCCTCTTTCTGCATGCTCATTGCGATGGCTCTCTGGATAGCTTCTTCCTCGTCGTCGTCATCCCCACCACCTTCCTTCATAGGTACGTCATCCGTCTCAGACATTGCCAGAGCCTCCCTCAACATCGCATCCTCCTCTTCATCCGTAGGCTCTGCGGGGACGGTTTCTGGGGCAGGCACAGGTATAGCAGCCTTGGGTGTAGATGGTTCCGGTGCTGGTGCGGTCGTTGGCTGCGCAGCTGCTGCTTGACGTGCCTGCTCATCTTCCATTGACATCCGCAGAGCCTATGGAATTTGAAATTTAAGTAAAACTCAGAATCAAAGACAAACTTGTGAAATTACACAGACCATAGCAAGCTCTGGGTCGAGACTGGGGTCCACCCCAAATTCGAACTGGTTGGTAGCGCCGCCTTCACCCTGACCAGACGGTCCGGCCGCTCCCATAAGTTCATCTGGTAAACCGCGGTCCGCCGCTAGCACAGCTGATGACAGTAGTGCATCGGATAGCAGCAACTGACCGGGTTGTACTGCGATGTAATGTCTAGACCAGATGTATAAGAGAACCACATGCGATCCAAGGTCAAGTTGATCACATACGAGTTGTCCGCGCTTGAGGCGGTCTCGGCGAACGTCCTCAGCACGTTCAGTGAACCTTCCTCAATCCCATCGCCAAATGCGACAAAATCCACAGCAACGTTATTCTTCTTCAACTTCTTGGCTAGTTTAACCATGGTCGATTCGTCCGCTGCCTGACCAGTGGGCGGTGAACCAACGAAAACGATGATTCTCTGGCGCAAGTTCTTATTCTGCCGGTGCTTGAGAACGAGCTGGGCAACCGCAATGGCGGTGGTGATGTCGGCCTCTCCCCCGATTTTTTCGGAAGTGGAATGTACGGCCTGGAGGATCTGCCCAAGCTCTTTTGTGTGTGTTACAAGAACCTCCGGGCTGGCACCGACCAAAAACTGTTAAAGACACCATAAACCAAAGATACCAAGAGCCCTAAACGTACCCCTTTCCAGCCATTGTCATGATCCCCACCGTGTTTTCAGGATTCGAGTCGATCTTTGTCCGGAATATGGTGTTGACAGCGTCCGCTTGTGCTCCGAACCTGGTTGGGAGATAATCGCCGTTACGCATGTACTCCGAGTTGTCAATAATCATCATGGTGGCTTCCAGCGGCATCTTGGCTTGTGGACAGTGTGGATGTGAGGGTATGCGAATTTGAGTGAATGACCGCGACTTGACTTACGCGTCCCGATTAGATGTGACCCTAACCCTAACCTCTGTCCCTTCAGTTAAGTATGACCCAGTGATCATTATACTTATATCATGGTCACGCTTTACACCTTCATTTAACCCTCCTCTTTACCTCAACCCTCCACCGGGCATGCCAAGACGTTGGGCAGATTTGGACTCAGTGAGCGCTGTCCCGACTCTTGCACGACATGATTGTGTGACGTTCCTAAGGATGAACACAGACTGCCCGAAGGCCTCAGGCGGGTAGGTTATGATGCTGATGAACGTCGGTATTACTTTTGCGACGGAGATGGTCAAATTTGGCGGAGCCAACCAGGAAACGAGTATGGTGTGCTGGTTCCAGTCAGGCCTGAATCACCTGTCACTATCCCTCGGCGGCCACCTAGTCCACAGCCGCCTCTGCCTTATTCGAAGGAGTCTGTCGGTGAGCCATGAAGTACATTCTGCCACTTTTATCGGCTGACAAGTGTCAGATGACTCGCCCCCCAAAGAATCCATATCGACATCCAAGCTCTTCACAGATATACTCGGTTCGCGTCAAATCACCTCCGCCTCGCCCTCAGCCCCAAAGAGATCGCACACGATGAGCATCCCGACAGTCGCTTCACTGAAGCGATCATCCACCACCGCTGCATCATTCATTAGGTCACGGGGGAAGTATTTTACCAAGTCCCAGCGCTCGGAGGAACTATCACACGACGGTGACAGCCAGAGGTCCTCCCCTGCCATCAAGCACCGGCGTGTCTTTTCCTCTCCCGTGACTCTCAGACGATCAGCTACTTCGAGTACTGTGACTCGCACGAGGGATACGGTAAACCCAAGTACCGTGCCTACTTATGGATGGAGACCTTCAACCACCGCGGAGGATTGAAGGGAGCAATCGACATGAGTAGGGAGTTACTCACCGCATTAATTTAGTCGTTTTGCGTTTGTTTTCTGGATTCGATTATCTATGGTGTTTCGGCAATCTCATGACCTGACTCGATGTTACAGCGATATAAATTAGATGGGGGAAATCCGGGATGCAGATGGGATTGTGCATGGGGATCATCTAAGCCATCATACCCCTGACTAAGCAGCCCTATCTCAGGTGTAAGTGCACCCTTCACCCGACCGCCCTGATGGTATACCGGAAACGCGTAGGAGAATGAAGGATCATCGATCAAGCTCAGGCTTCAAGAGGTGGGCGGAACTCAGTTCTCCCATCGCCTTACCCCTGATCTGCGTTCCTGGGACAAATTGAGATCTTGGGCGAATACCGTCTTTAGCGGAACACCTGAAATCGGCACCGCCCGATGACTGGTCAGCGTCCCACTCAGTAAATCACAGTCTCAGAAAGCATATAAGGCACCCCCGCTGCCGGCGATACTGGCTCTTACTCAGCCGACAACCCAGCCATGCCTCGCCGCTGGTCCGACCTTGATACTGTGAGTCCTTGTCATCTCCATTGCTATCGTGATCCAACCTCCGTTTCAAAGGACGCTCACCGCCTGCCTTCTGGCTTCACACGTGCTGGTTACGACTCGAATACCCGCAGGTACCACTTCAGTGACGCCGAAGGTCGCATGTACCAAGGCGAACCGGGGGAAGAGTTTGGTGGCAAGTTAACACCAATGAATGCAATCGAACCATCTATGAAGCATCGCTTTGCTTCGGACGAGGAGGAGGTCGAGGAGGAGAATGTGGTCGGTATGTTAATTCGCCGGAATGGGATACGATTGCCGCGTTCACGCCCTTGTAGATGGCCCTCCCGGCCCCTCGAAAACGGCCAGCCCTCAACCTGCCCCGCGAACCATCTCCTCATTCTCGGAATTCCTTTCTTCCAGACAGATGACGACCACGACCTCCCCAGAGCCCCCGCAAAAGAAATCATCGAATCGAAGCTCCACGTTCTCTCTGAAGCGAACCACTGCCTCAATCATGGGGTTCCGCTCCACCAAATCGAAAGGCAAAGCTGCCACCCTTCCAAGTCTCCCATACTCTGGGGCGGACGAGTGGGGCATCGTGCAGTCTCCTCGCAGTTCAAAATTTTGATTCGTTTTTCGTGTCTCCCTTTGGATTAGCTGGTTGTGGATATATGAAACGGATATGTATTTGTACACGTACGATGCAGGGCGTAGGGCATGATCTATCATGCAATATGGTATGACTCGTGGGACCTTCTCTCTCGGTACATGAGCATTTACGGCGTCCTCCCCACATGTGTGGCTTATCAACTGCACGTTGAGAAAGAACCGTGTTGGTGTGGAAAACGGGAAGGGAGCACGATCACTTCACGAATAGTTGATATTACTTTCAGTCGCGAGGGCGCAATAGGGTGAAAGTCGAATAGTGTACAAGGTCTCAGACCTCGTTTGTATTTCCCTACAGCCTTACACTGCTCGGCATCTTCCTGATAGCTTGCCGTATGCCCAAGTCGCCCTATCTAATCTCAGACTCATTACACGATTCATGGGTTCGAGATCTTACCAGGACGTCCTCGCTTCCACCGAGGATGGCATCGTAGGGTGACGTTCGGTGGAACTAGACCACAATCGATTAGCCTAACACATGCCCGCAGGATGCGGTAAAGGGGTCAAACGTACGTTTTCGATCAACCTTCCCATTCCCGTCACCGTTACGGACCTTCCACCGAAAATTTGGGCGGCATCTTCAGATATTTCCCTACCCGTGCGTGTGATATACCTAAGGAAGTGTGGGCGCGGGTGGGCAATGGTTCACGGAAAGGGACAAACTGCTTCAGTAAACCGATAGTGCCAGCCAACTTGTCAGATTGTTCGTCGTAAGACATCTGCGTGGGACAAGTTAGGGAGTCGTCTACAGTGTGTGGATTGCGGGTTTACGTTATTCATCTGGTAGGTGACCGATTCGATCCAATTCTGGGAGGACTCGACGCGAGAAATCATTCCAGCTAACTTGGCTCGGACGACGGCTTGGGCATGGAGGGGCTTTCCGAACGCAATGCGCTGATTCGACCACCTTCTCGGGCTGAGTATCAAGGTAAGAACTGGACAATACTTGACATACTTGAGACACTCCTCAACAACCAATCGTTGCATGCCTAGTGCACAGGCGGCAATCATCCACCTCTGGATCACCGCGTTAGTCTCAGAAAGTGACGCGATACGACAGGTTTACTTCGTGGTTGAAATTGCTCAAGATGACTTGCATTCCCTTTCCAACCTTCCCCAATGTGTTCGATACAGGTACTCGAACCTTGTCAAATGTCACGAACGCGGTTCCGGCTGTGGATGAGTATGCTGTCTTGATCGCTTTTGTCTCGAGATTTTCGCCCCTTGGGACCAGGATAACGGTGTATCCTCCCTAAACCATATTCAGTGCGGGAGGAGGTGAAGAACCACAAGACTCCAACCTTAGTCCTGCATGCCACGGTGAAGTAGTCGGCGAACGTGCCATTCGTAATCCACCTAGAAAGGGGTTTTTGAGCCATGCATATCGGCGGACCAGGGTAGAACACGAACTTCTTGGTGCCAGAAATTACCCAGTAATCGCCATCTCTCAATGCTGTGGTTTGTAAACCACCAACATCACTCCCGGCGAATGCCTCGCTGATGGCTAAGCAAATAAACTTCTTGCCGGCCAAAACTTCTGGGACAACTTGGGCTTTTATCTCATCCGAGCCGAAATTAAGGACCGGTGGGAGACCGATAACACCTCCGGCGAGGAAGCCGTCAACGTACCCACGACAGCCGCAACGGGCGAGTTCCAAGTTTAGAATTAACTGTGCAATGTTGAGAAATCGCGTATTCCAACTAGTCGCAGCTCACGAACCTCGTGGAAGTGATCATACTCCTCATTTCTGATGGCTCCGCCGAGCAGAGTCCGTCCTTGAAGATGCTTGCCCGGTCCAAGTCTCATCGCAAGTATATTCATTTCACTGAATTTTCACGTTAGTGGTTATGTTAATGATCAAAGGGGGAGAAAAATACCAACCATAGCTTGTCAACAACATCCTGTGAGATCCGCTTGCCTGACCCTTCGCATTTGATCGCGTCAGGATAAACGACTTCCATAAAGAACCTGCGGGCGGCTCTGTGGAACCTCCTGTGACCATCGTTGTAGTAGGGGCTGTAGAACCCCTTGCTTAGCCACGTAGGTTCAGCATATGGAACCGTTGATATTTCTCCAGGGAGTAGGGGTTTCACAACCTCTTCTTGGCCCCGAATCTTTCCGATCTGGAGCCGAGCGTACTGGGGTTTCAAGAGGACCTCGTGTCTATGGAGACCAAAGAATACGTTCGTTGAATCCTTTCCGGCTGGGAGTTCCCACCACAACACTCAGCGTCCGGGGTTGAACGGTGAGCACGAGGTGAACATACCGACACCGTCCGCGAGAAGAACGGCAAGCCCACCAGGATGCAGATCGGCAAACTTAGAGATGTCGTAGACTTTGCTGTCGATGACAATCCACTGTGAACGAGTGTTCAGGAATGTGTGGGGTAGCTAAGCACGTGAAATTGGACAGACGAGGTCACCTTCCTTATTATGCTGTCAGAATGCGCTCAGTGGAGCCCGGCTCTGGAGTAGAGAGGGCCGGAACCCACCTTCTCGACCTCCTCGTAAGTGAATTCCTCGGGAGCCATAGTGGGTGATGCTGTAGGGAAAGAGCGTCGAATGTTTCTCGGTGATTCGGATGTCGGCTACCCGGACAGTATTCGACGCATAGGATTGGCTGGGATTGATCGGGTCACACACGTTACTTACTTACCGTGGGAACTACCACTGTATACACCACCTAAGCAGTCGAGCTCGTCTTCACCGACGACCTCCTCCCCCCAACGACATGGTGAGTGTGTATCCTCTTGCTCTTCAGGCCACTTGGTCATCCTGCAGGTCACATCTGGCGGTCCTGTTGTCGATTCTGAGCAGGACATTACGATGGATTACAGTTCTTTACTTTGGATGGCATCTGCTTATTTGCCTCACGAACACTGACAATCTTCGCCCTGTAGCCTCCTAAAACCTCAGCTAAGCCCTCTACTTCGAGTGGTGGCAAATCCGCAAAGAAGAAGAAGTGGTCCAAGGGAAAGGTCAAGGATAAGGCGGTCCATGCCGTTGTCCTCGACAAGACCATCTACGACCGTATTCTGAAAGAGGTTCCGACCTTCAAGTTCATCTCGCAGTCGATCTTGATTGAGAGGTTGAAGATAAATGGCAGCCTTGCCAGGGCAGCCATCAGGCATCTCGAAAAGGAGGGCACAATTAAGAGGATCGTGCACCACAGCTCTCAGCTTATCTACAGTACGTGCCCTTTGACCCTCAGTGTCCTCGCGGGTTGTTCTAATGAATGATGCAGCACGGCCAACAACGGCAGAGTAACGGCAACCTTCTCTGTACTATCACCATGCCGTTTATGTATACTGCATCACATCAATTCGCGCGCGCACCATGAAGCACAGCCGCCCCTCTGATCAGGGATAACCACTCGCTCAGGCCCCAACCGGAAACCGTGAATACAGGAGATCGGAAAAACGCAAAGATAATAAGATTGAGTTACAAGGATTGAGATCGTAAGATTCCTTGCTCGCAGAGCAAGTACCAGTATCTACCTGGAGTATCAGTTACAAATGAGGGTGATTATGTTCGAGAGTAAAAAAACACAGTTAGGGAACGTGGGCAAGTCATAACACATAGCGTTACAAGATGTGATATCGTAAGGAAACGGAAAGGGGAAGCATCTTCGCGGAGTCATATATGCGCGGCATGGAGGACCCGAGCGATTCGACATTCGTAAAACCCATTGGAAGAAAAGAGGCGAGAGGTAGGGAAATCACCAGGTACTGGCACCGTGGAGCAACTTGCCCATGATCCTCGACATACGGCGGGGGCGGGTGTGGTCTGAGCGACGATTCTTCCAGTTCGACCGCTTAAGTAGACTCCTATTGTTCTTCAACGAACAGGAAGAGGAATCGCTCGAGTCTGGGTTTCCGGTGCCTGTAGGGACAGGGGGTGACACAACGTTCGTGGTTGACGTCGGCTTGCGAGTGCTCGACGGTGAAATGCTCGTACTCGTACCATCGTTGTTACCGCCAGAAGATGTGACGAGTTTAGCGATGGGTCCACCGGGGAAGACGTACTCGGCGCCGGCGTCGAAGATCTAAAAATCCCTCAAATCAGACGACGGATCAATGGCAGCACGCCCTTAGGAGTGACGCACGTTAGGAGTGTAGATGCCGGGGTCGTCATCGGAGTACGTTCCCGGGAAACTAAGCAGTTCGTCGTCGGTGGGGACTCCTGTGCCATTCCCACCAACTTTGATCTGTTGGCAGGAGGGATAGAATTCCGCTTTACCCTTCTCGTTCGCCAGATGGAGGGCGATGATCTCGTGTCTCACTAAGTACTGTCCCGGAGCGAGATTGTCAGGGAGGTTAGTGGAGTATACGCTTCCATCCACTTTGTATGGACATGAGACCAGGCGCAAGTGAGAGGGGTGAGAGGAACTGACTGAGTTGTTGTTGGACCCAGGTCCCACTATTGTCTTTGCCGGCCTGGTCAACCTTGAACCATTTAGCAGTCCTCGAGTCGAAATTGTCGCATGTAGTAGACCCGCAAGAGGCCAAGTAGGTCAGCATCGGGCCTGGGGGTGCGGGCAGGATGATTAAAACGCGTGTGCGATTCTTGTACAAAATTGAAAACGCACCGATATCGTGAGGCCATTTACCAAGGCTCGCTGTCCTCCAGTCCCAGGAGAGTTTGCTGCCAGGCATCGCGTCAACGACCAAAGCGGCATTTGGGGCACCCGTTCCGCAGTTTACGGTTGGGTTTGTAGCACCATAGATTGGATCTTGAGCGGAGACCTGTCGGATCGGGGAAGGATCACTGCTTCCGCCCGGAGTATCCCCAGTGTAGTCCTTTCCGTCGACGCTGAAGGTATGCACGAAGCCGTGACCGTGTACAGATGGAACGAGGCAGAGGGCTGCGGTAAGGAAAGGTAGGAATAATGTGGATGTCTTCATGGCGGAGGCTCGACGGGTGGAGGAGGGAGAGAAGGGGACGGGAAGATATGAAAATCCGACTCGTCAAGAGTCAGGAACGCTGTTCGGGAGCAAGTAAAGGAAGCGAAAGAAACGTGCAGTCCCAGTCTTTCCTGAAGGACGACTGGCGTTGAGTGAGGGGAGAGGACAGGATAGCTAGGCACTCGGCTCTGTCCTCTTCTCATTTTATACCCTCGCTTTAGCCACATTATACGAGCATCCCATTCACAGTCGGATTTGGAAAGGAATATCAAAGCGAAAGGTCACGTGTACACTGACAATGGACTCGAGGGACCGAGGTAGAGGACGTTGGGACAATCGTTGTTGGCCGTAGGGAGCATGCGCAGCCTTCCACTTTGTCACCAGGGTCGAAAGCAATAAAGGGGACCATTCGCTTCAATGCCGAAAATAAGTATGCAATGGATCGTGGCTTTGTCACGAGGGATCCGTGCGTAGAATCGCCATGCAAAGAATATTTATATCTCACTTACCCCTAAGCGGTGGCCATGTATGATGTACTTATTGTGTAAGATTATCTTGGGCGAAAGGCGCGAGAACGGATAGATGGTTGTTTGTCGTTGTTTGTCAAAGCCTTGATCAATCCCCCCACGTGCAACCGCGTCCTCATTATGTACTTTCAATCTTGAAATCCATACCCGAGAATAAGTAACAACTGTACGATCTCCCACGGGTGAGAAAGACCTAAGGGCTGATTGTCACCTACACCATGTCTTCCTGGGCCCTGGCCTCGAGGCATTTTCTCACGAGGCTGCCGTGCGACCAATCGATCACTTCCGAGTGTTTCATGATCACCACTGTCCACGGGGATGGAAGGCTTCCGTCAATTTCCGCAACCTTGAGCTTCTGGTCGGCTTTGCTCTTTACCGCTTGTTCTACGTGCACGGAATTGTCATCGCGTTCATCCAACCCGGGGCTCAATCCAATATATGAATTACGCAAACACATTGGTATCGATTTTCCACGTGTCCCCCCATCAGGGGCAGGCAGAATCGTGGCTCGTTCCCCTCACCGAACCAGAGCGGGATGTTAGTTGCCACGTAAGTCATCTCAAGTTCCAAAAAAGGTGGATATCCCTCCCCATACAAATGCAACCAGTACCGAGTACCAACGAAGCGGGTGCCAGTCGCCCGATAATGTCGCTGGGGTTAGTGGAGGATTCCAAGAGTGACATCTTGAAACCAGGAGCCGACTGCCCCTCGTGCCCTCCCGAGCTGCGTTGCTGATCGGGCCAACCCCAAGGTAAACATGTGTTTGTTGTATCAACCCTGCTTACTGAAGGCTAGAGAGTTCAACTAGGGCGGAGGATATCAATCTTGATCACAACGCCAACTCCGGTTATCGAAACGTCCCTCTGCCAGTTAGCCGCACTTGCGTGACACGATCTGGTAGCAGCGTGCCAGTGAGGCGAATCGAGCGGCGGTTCTCTGACGTCTCCGAGACAGGGGCTCGGGGGAGCTAGTGCACCATCAGGGGCGATTTTATGAGCAAAGAGGCTATCCTGTAAAGATCGTCTGCATTATGCATTTACATCACTCAAGAACACGCAAAAGGAGCATACGGTCGTCAATTCAAAACGAACCGTTGACGACTCCACCTTTTACAGCAAGGTATAGAAGCCGTAGTAGTACTTTCACGCTCGGTTTTCCGCTCATTCGACCCAACTCCAAGGATGTCCTCTCTCATCTACTTGGTAGCCTTTGTCTTCCCGCCCGCCCTTGGAA
>Ga0307514_10001078_pt1 | contig 38487 bp, 35 predicted proteins | sample 16_EM_MG_FD_203088 | JGI IMG/M metagenome (GOLD analysis project Ga0307514, IMG submission 203088) | Populus trichocarpa ectomycorrhiza microbial communities from riparian zone in the Pacific Northwest, United States - 16_EM | ecosystem: Host-associated > Plants > Roots > Unclassified | place...
CTAGCATGTGCGGTCGTTGTTTCCTCGTCGTCAGCTTTTGTATCGCGTTTGGGATGGTGTTGGTGTTTGTGTGTGTGTTTATGTGCGTATGGGCATTGGTCGACTTGGTGTTGGTGTGCATGTGCGACTGCGTGTTGTTGGCGACGGCGTTGACGTTGGTGTTTGCACTGGCGTGGATGGTGGTGGCGTTTGTCACCCCCACAGTGTGTGTGGAAGACGACGAGGCCTGAGAACCCAAAGACCGCTGCGATCGTAAAGACCCATATGATTTCGATCTCGTCAGACTTCCCCCCGACCCTTTTCGATGCAGACTCCCATTCCTCGAGGATGCTTGAGAGCCAGACGCTGCAGTTCTCCTCGTCGTGGACCACCCAGCAGCAGCAGCAGCCTCGGCAAGAGCGGCGGCAGCAGTCGTACCTGTTACGAATTGAGTTGGGGGTTGGCCGACTTTCATCGTCCCTGCTGTCCCTGACCCACCACTAGCCATCTTCGGCTTCATATACAACTCCCACACCGTCGGCCTTGTCGTATCCCTCCCACTCTCAAACTGATCATGCTCATGATCAAGAGCAAAAAACGTCTCATCCGACATTCGAATTTTGCTCTTCCCCCTTCCCCCTCCTCCCACCTTTACCGAACCCATGTCAGCTTCTGTTGAGGAACCAGAAACTGGACTCCCACCACCACCAGTCTTGCCTCGCAGTACCTTCAAGACACCCTTGCCCGCTGAACTCTTCACGGCACCGACTGCGGCCGCTGCTAAACTTGATGCGGAAGCTTTGAGGTTCCATGTGGTAGGGGTCGAAGTGGAAGAAAGAGTGGTAGCAGAGGAGGAAAGGGACAAGCTGCTCGTAGATACTGAAGCCTGAGAGTGTGAGTGTGAGAAGAGGTGTTGGTGGTTCGGGTTTGTGGTAGGTGTCTGAACTGGTAGTGGCGGCGGTGGCGGAACAGGTGGCGGTGGAGGATGAGGATCTTTGGAGGAAGGAAAACCACCACCGAGATTGGGAGTGGACGAAGAGGCAACGAGGTTGGAAAATACGGATAGTTTTTCTTTGGAAGGCTTAGTCCTTGACTGACCCCAAAAGCTCTTTTTCTCTTTGGGGAGGGCGCTCTCTTCTCTACTGGATTGGGATTGACTGGTGGTATGACTTTGTGACCTACAAAGCAAAAAATTTCAATCAAGCATTTATACTTTTGAATTGAAGAAACGGTTTACGAAGTCGTTGGGGCATGGGAATCGGAGCTGTAAGCCACGGTCGAAATTGAAGGTTGATTAGGTCTATGGCCCATCATAACATCATCCGCTGCGGGTAGCGCCAACTTGTTCCTCCGAACAGACATCTGTGACCCACTGGAGACGGTAGGTGTGATGCTCAGGGTGGGAGATTGAGCCGCATAGGATGTCGTTGAGTCTACAGCGGGACTGCTGCTGGTGATGCTACTGTTGGTTGTCATTGTGGATGGCCGACGGTATAGGGAGCTGGGTGCAGGACTATTCGGACGGTCTGTGTAGAGGTATCGGAGGTCTTGAGGAGAGCGTGCGCCTAAGCGACGAGCTTGAACGGCGGATATTTCTTCTTCTGTGAAGCCTTGTGAGGCGAGTGAACTTGACCATGAGGGAGGGAGACCGATGAAACTGGCGAAAAATCAGCAAAAGATAGTATTATAATAATAAATAACGTACCCTTCATCGACATGAATGTTGTGCTTTGAAAAGGTCAGACAGTTAACAATGAAAAATAGAACAAGACGAACCTGAAAATTCCAGGGAAGAGAAATACCCTCATCCTCAGACGGCGGAGGAGGTACCAACTCTCCGAACCTCGTAGGACTCTTTTTCGGAAACTTGAAAAAGCCAAGCGGAAGTTTCTTTGTGGACGCGCTTGAACTCGAAGGCCCATCGGTCATCAAGTGGGAAGAAGGCGCAGTGGACAGTCTAATCTGTTGTTGGTAGATAGGATCTTTGGGAGGAGGTGTTGGTGGTTTAGAATCGAAAGCAAAGGGGCTGAAACGACCACTGGCAGTGCTCGACATCATATTCACCACCTTGCTCGCCTGGTTCTCGGTAAACTGTTCCCTTGTCTCTTTTCCCACGCTCTCAAGAATTCGGCTTGCCTCTGTCGAGCTCATAGCAGCTGGAATTAAACCACTTATCCCGTTGCATATAGAATGGTTCAGGCATCTTGAGCCAACCCAGAATCAAATCGTCAAGCTTTCTTCGTACAAGCTCAGGCTTTCGCATGCGATGGAAATTCGGTCAAGTTTACGCGGCTTGGCGTCTTTGTATGTAGTGTGCTGATTGACCTTTTCCCTAAATTTGAGCTCCTCTCTATGGCCATACTACGGCTCTGACCAACTCCTTTCCGTGCTCATATTGGATGACGAGAACTCACCACCCGGCCACCGAATCCGGATTCGAGCCGCCGGTAGGTGGGATTGTTATTCATCTCATTCACATTACCCCTTCTTATTTACAAATCCGGTGAGAAAAAGGGACAGGGGACAGTGGGATTGGGAAGTACATAATATGGAAGACAACTGATTCCACCCAGAATTCAAAAATCGTCAATCACTTATATGGCAGTGGTCATGCCCATTTCGCAGCTCATCTCAGCCTCAGTACTGTGCGCCATCGCGTGGGTCTCATGGAAATGTTTTCAGCGGTTCGTATTGGGTTCCCCTTTAGATAATATTCCTGGCCCTCCGTCGGACTCGTTCATGACTGGTGAGAGTGCAACTTGGCTGACTTTACTTGATAATCCGCTGACGGTCTGCCATCTCATTTCAGGAATGTCAAAAAGGTTTTTCCTTTCCAATGCCAATGACTATCATAAGGAATTGCTAGAACGATGTACCTGCTTTTTCTCCTTCATTTGTCCCGTACTAAAGTATCTCCTGTTTCTTTGTGGACAAAAAGATGGGACCATTGTAAAACTTACAAATTACTTTGGGGTTTGCTTTCAAAGTTCGGTTCACTCTCTGTTCTCGCAGCTCATTCCTGTCATTAGGAAAAGGCCCTTTATGTCAGTGATCCAAAAGCATTACACAATATAGTTGTCAAGGTGTGTTAAGTTTCCTCCAACGAAGTATGATCATAGGAATTGAGACTCTTTTTTATTTATTCTCAGGATCAACATATATATGAGGAGACTCCCGTATTTCTAATGTGTGTGTTGTCCTGTCCTCTTCTTTTTTTCACTTATCTGAACTCTTGACATTGCAGAAGCAATCGGTGTATGTTCGGACCTGGTTTATTGAGCAGCTTAGGCAAATTTTTTTCCCTTCCCCACAATATAATTGCAACAAGTTTGACGTACTTTTCTGATTGAAATGAAAGGTGAAATACACAGGAAACAAAGGAAGATGCTTAACCCTGTCTTTTCAATCGCCCACATGCGCGAGATGAGTGCGTCATGTCCATCTATCTATTACATAAATCCGACAATTGTGCAACAGTGCCAATATTCTACCCAATTGTTTACAAGGTCCCTATCTCACATCTTATACAGAATTCTTCAAGCCAACTACTTTTGGTTTCGAAATTAGATGAGGGATGTTTTCGCTAGCAAAACCAAAGATGGACCTCAAGAGGTGAGTTTCCAAAGCGAACACTAGTCTTGGCTTTGGATATGACCTCTGAAGTGATACGACAGATAGATGTTTTGAATTGGATCTCAAGGACAGCACTAGAATTGATTGGGCAGAGCGGGTTTGGATACTCCTTTGATGATCTTACTGAACATGCGGTGGAGCATCCGTACGCGCTGTCTGTAAGACGATTTGCGTAAGCCCCTCTTCTCTGCCATCAACACGTTGAAGTTTTGATTGACCGCATTGCCCAAAAAAAAATTAGTTCAGTCGGGATTAACCTCGTCATATTCCGGAATTTTTTCTTGCCCACACTCTCCAAGATTGGCACGCGCCGATTCCAGCGTTTTGTGGTGGATCACTTTCCATGGAAGTCGTTGCAGGACTTTGCGAAGATTATAGATGTGATGCGCGAGACTGCTGTGGAAGTGTATGAGACAAAGAGGAAGGCGCTGGAGGAAGGTGATGAGGTGGTGGAGAGACAGCTTGCTAAGGGGAAGGATATTATGAGTATTTTGAGTGCGTGTTTGTTTTTCAAAAGGTTTTTTTGTTTTTTTGTAATGCATGCACTTGTAGTGCGCGCTAATGGACAAGCTAATGAGGAGGATAAGCTTTCTGAGGAGGAACTTATCGCGCAGTTGACGTAAGTGGGCATGCTTCCGTTTGTTCGCTGACAACCTCAGGCTGCGGAAACGTAATTTAGGACATTTACATTTGCTGGGATGGACACGACCTCGTCTGCCCTTGCTCGAATTATTTGGATACTTGCCCAGCGCCAGGACGCACAAGACAAAATCTATGATGAAATAAGAGATGCGCGCAAGAAGAAGGAGGGGAACGGTGATCTTACTTACGATGAATTGGTTACTTTGCCTTATTTGGATGCGGTGTGTAGGGAGACGTTGAGACTGTCAGTTCGTCTTTTTTCTTCTTCATAGCCCTTCCCTAAATGTGGTGTTAGGTATCCACCACTCAACAATGTCTCACGAGCGTAAGTTTTTACCGTCCCTTTCTTTCTCAGGTACGAAAGGTTATGCTTTACATTTTAGCACCACGCAAGACATCGTCCTTCCCCTGGGGACTTCTATTAAAGGTCTCGACGGCAAAGAAATTACGGAAGTCCCGATTCCAAAGGGGACGCAGGTAATGGTGGGCATCCTGGCGTCGAATGTTAATCCGGAGATATGGGGCCCGGATTCGAATGAGTGGAAACCTGAGAGGTGGCTTGAGCCTTTACCGGAATCGGTGACTGCTGCGCGCATCCCAGGCGTTTATTCGAATTTGTGAGTTGATGATCCTTTTTTTGGCCTTCATTGGTATTGATTCATATGAAAAGGTTGACGTTCCTTGGTGGAGGAAGGGCTTGCATGTCAGTTTCTATGCTTCCGTTTTCGTCTTGAATGCTCATCCATGCTGCTGACTTCAGAGGCTTCAAATTCTCTCAACTGGAAATGAGTTCGTTATTCTATCTTTAATTGACGTTCAACTCAAAACCCATGTACAGAGGTGGTATTATCGCTCCTGCTTGAATCGTTCAAGTTTTCTTTATCTGATAAGAAACTATTTTGGAGAACGGCTGGACTTGCGTCTCCTGCGCTGGTTGATGACCCAGCTGTGCGGCGGTTGCCTTTGATGGTTGAGAAACGACCAAAGGAATTCAATACATATTGAAATTATGGGGAACCATATATTTAATTCGTAAGTTTTGAAATGGTGGGAAGAGCCAAGCATTGAGTTGTATCTGACTGCTTCGTCAGTGCCCATATTCGGAATAATCTCATAAAGAAGGGTGTATTTGACATATACCAATGATGGATGTAAATTAGAAATATGATCCATATGGCCCGCGTGGAAATCGAAGTGCGTCGTGTAATGGTTATGACAATACCATGCTTGTCTGTTTACGCTTCAACTTAGTTCCTGTGCGGTTAGCCTACACAATCTTTATCAAATCCGGGATCTTCTGGCTTTACTACGGCTTTTTGTTACTTGCGCCGCTAAATTCCAACTTTCCTGGCATTCCGAAGACTTGGAAGGAAAGGGAATAGGAGGGAACGGAGTAAAGTATATAATATGGAAAACACTTCGTAATCCGATTCCACCTTTCTCTTGTTCATCCTCCTAAATATCTGATTTTCAATCATACTTTATGCCAGTGGTCATAGCACTGATTAGGCAGCTCATCGCCGCTCCACTTCTGTGCGCCCTCGCATGGGTCTTATGGAAATGGTTTCAGCGGTTCGTCTTGGGTTCTCCTTTAGATAACATTCCTGGCCCTCCGTCGGATTCCTTTGTGACGGGTGAGTGTAGCCTGGCTGACTTCATGCCCCATCATAGATCTACCGATAATCTAATATCATCATTGACTTGTTTTCAGGAATGTTCAAAAGGCTTTTCAGTTCCAATGCTGATGACTATCATAAAGAATTGCTTGAACAATGTAAGGCCTTCTTTTTTCGTCTTTTTTTGTTTGTCTAATATCTCCCAATTTTCTTTTTTGGACGAATTTTTAGATGGGACTGTCGCAAAACTTACAGGTTTCTTTGGGGTACATCTTTAAACTCCTTTCTCCCTTTGTTGTCCGAGCTCATTTGCTTCTTTAGGAGAAGGCACTTTACGTCTGCGATCCAAAAGCGTTGAACCACATGCTCGTCAAGGTCAGTTCAGCCCCCCCCCGCCTCATCCAATATGATTGTCAGAACTGTTTCTTCTCAGGATCAAAATACATACGAAGCAACTCCCATATTTCTACAGTGCGTGCCTTCTTTTTGTCTTGTTCGCTGAGAGTTGAAGACCCTTGGCACTGGTGGTTGCAGAAGCAATCGGTGTATGTTTGGTCCTGGGTTGTTGAGCAGCTTAGGCGAGTTTAATTCAAGGAAGGCGTTTGACGTACTTATCCGATTTGAAATGAAAGGTGAAGTACATAGGAAACAAAGGAAGATGCTTAGTCCTGTCTTTTCAATCACGCATCTGCGCGAGATGGGTGCGTTTTATATTCTATTTTCTTTCCTGAATCTGACGGTTGTGCAGTGCCAATATTCTACCCAATCGTTTACAAGGTTTCTTACATCTCCAAATCTTTAAACGCAACTGCTTCTGAGATTGAAATTAGATGAGGGATGTTTTCGCTAGCAAAACCAAAGATGGACCTCAAGAGGTGGGTTTCCAAAGCAAACACTATCGGCTTTTGGTTATGGCCTCTGAATCAATACGACAGATAGACGTTCTGAGTTGGGTCTCGAGAACAGCGCTAGAATTGATTGGGCAGAGCGGGTTTGGATACTCTTTTGATGACCTTACTGAAGATGCAGTGCCACACCCCTACGCTGTGGTTGTAAGACGATTTTCGTAAGCCCTTATTCCCACTCTTATACGAGTATCACATTGATTGACATTACCCAAAAAAAATAGTTCAGTCATATTAAAAATCGCCATACCGACCTTCTTCCTGCCCATGCTCTCCAAGATCGGCACCCGCCGATTCCAGCGTTTCGTGGTGGATCATTTTCCGTGGAAGTCGTTGCAGGATTTTGTGAACATTGTGGATGTAATGCATAAGACTGCTGTGGAAGTGTATGAGACAAGGAAAAAGGCGCTGGAGGAAGGTGATGAAATGGTAGAGAAGCAGCTGCTTGGGAGGGGAAAGGACATTATGAGTACTTTGAGTGCGTATTGTTTTTTAATGGTTTGGTTCGGTGATGATGGATATCTATGTAGTGCGTGTCAATAAACAAGCTAACGAGGAAGATAAACTTTCCAAGGAAGAACTCATCGCGCAGTTGACGTGAGTACCATGGCTTTCCTTCGTTCATGACACCTCAAACTGCGCAAACCATAACTTAGGACATTTACATTCGCTGGTATGGACACGACTGCGTCGGCAATTTCTCGAAGCCTTTGGATTCTTGCCCAGCGCCAGGATGTGCAAGACAAAATCTGTAGTGAGATGAGAAATGCCCGAATGGAGAAGGGCGGTGGCGATCTTACTTACGATGAATTGGTTGCTTTGCCGTATTTGGATGCGGTATGTAAGGAGACGTTGAGAGTGTCAGTTTGTCTTTTTTCCCCTTCTCAGCCATTTCTTAATGTGGTGCTAGGTATCCACCAGTCAACAATGGCTCTCGAATGTGAGCTTTGCCTTCTTTCTTGAGTACTAAATAAATCATGCTTTACATTTAGCACCACGCATGACACCATCCTTCCCCTGGGGACCCCTATTAAAGGTCTCGACGGCCAAAAAATTACGGAGATCCCGATTCCAGAGGGGACGCGGGTGATGGTGGGTATCATCGCGTCAAATGTTAATCCGGAGATATGGGGCCCGGATTCGAATGAATGGAGGCCTGAGAGGTGGCTTGAGCCTTTGCCAGAATCGGTGACTGCTGCGCGTATTCCAGGTGTTTATTCGAATTTGTGAGTTAATGGCCTCTTTCTTTTGGCTGGCATTGGTGTTGATCCATACGAAAAGGTTGACGTTCTTTGGTGGAGGAAGGGCGTGCATGTCAGTATCTTTGTAGTCCATCTTCGTTTCAAATGCTCATGCTGCTTTCAGAGGTTTTAAATTCTCCCAACTGGAAATGAGTTCGTTTTGCAATCTTTCTTTCATTGGCGTTTACTCAAAGCCCTGAACAGAGGTGGTATTGTCGCTCTTGCTGGAATCATTTGAGTTTTCTTTGTCTGACAAGAAGCTATTTTGGTCAACTTTTGGAATCGCGTCTCCTGCGCTTGCTGATGATTTATCTGTGCGGCGGTTGCCGTTGATGGTCGAGCGACGCAGATAATTCGACCAAAGGAATTAGAAGTGCTTCGTTTGGTGGCCACAACTTAATGGACCACTGTAGTGTGTATACGGGTTCCTTGTGATATAGATTGGCTTTAAGATTTTCTGCGAACCCATTGTCCACTTCCAATTTTCGAAGAAGTCCTGTATACAGCCGGGATTGAACGATTCCAGCAAAAGTGATATCTGTGAGAAAATACGGCGAATCAAGTACATGAAACGTACTCATTTCCAATTGAGAGAAATTACAGCCTCTGAAAATTGCAGGATTAGCCATTGAAACAAAAAAGGAATGGTAAACGCACATGCACGCTCGTCCTCCACCAGAGAATGTCATCCTATACATTCAAATATATATATGGCCCTAACAGACTAGCACTCACAAATTTAAATAGATGCATGGATCACGCGCAGCTGCCACCGATGCTGGTAAAGGCCCAAGCCCACCTCTGAGGTTTTTACTCATAAGAATCCGTTCTCCACATTTCTGGATTAACGTTTGAAGCGATGATGCTCGCCATCACTTCCATTCCTAATCCTTGAAGAGGGATCCATAATTTTCTTGACGTTCAGACTTTTGATAGGTATCCCGAGTGCAAGGGCAGTGTCCTACGTGGCGCTAAATGTAGAGTTTGTTTTCTAACAGACTTTTTTCTTGCGCATCCTGATGCGAGCAGGCACCCAGAGGGTTCGAGACAAAGCCAAAGAGGTCAAAGAGGTCGTGTCCATGGCAAGTGTAATGGTCCTAGGATACGCAGCTCAGATATGTCAAAGGGATAGTCAAAAAAATTAATATCAACTGCGCGACAGATTCCTCTTCATTGCTTGACTATTGGCACGCCCACCAAAAAAATGGTGTTTAACAATTTGAGTACAGGAGAAACCGAAAAAGCAAAGGGTCGTACATTGTCCCAGCCACTCCTTATGAAACTCACTAGCATTGACACTGAATAACCTTTTGAATCCTGAGGATGGGTGACTCGGAGACAATAACGACAAGAATGGCGTCAATAACGTCAGGGGCAGCCAGCAACACTCTCATCAGTTACACAAAGAATCCGCCGGAAAGCCACTAAGCACGAATGAGAACCCAAGATGAAACTGCGAAAACATATCTGCAACCTGATGACCCACGCGATCGCGGAAGTGAGATGCAAAACTGATATCACCATTGACACATTAAGTATTATGAAAATGGGAGGAAGGGGTGAAATCAGAACTCGAGGGATAAGAGGCCAATTCCCTTTTCTCATCCGGTTCGGAAGGGTGAACGTTCTGGGACGACGGAAATACACAACTCAGAGGGCGGCTTGAGGATTCTCGTAATTCAACAGAGTGGCTTGGAAACAGTGGAAGGGCCGTGGCCATAGAGAGGTGCCCCCAAGGGGGCCAGAGAAATTAAAAGTAGCGACAAGTGCATCGATAAGACCTTCGCCATTCCCGCTCTTACCTGCAAAAAGAGTTTCTGTGCTCGAATTCTAGACTGATGCGAAGAGAGAGGACAATCAGGTGCCATATTCAAGTTCGCACTGGCATTCTGCCTGTTTTGTTCTACAAACTTCAAGTAAACTTTTGTCAGTAAATGCCGTTTCCACGCACCGAAATAAATTTCCCCAGACTTCTTCGTATTATAAGGATATGAACTGGAAATACACACTGAATTCTCCAATTCACTGTCCCGATAATTGAGCGATGACCATGAACGGACTTGCTATTGCTTTATCTTATCAGATCTCAATCACCAGGCCTTGAGCCTTGAGGCGTCAATATCATATTCCATCTCTTTATCTTTATGGATCAAATGAAAAGCATTTCCACCTCCAGATCTGGGATCAGAGGAGTAGGTCGTCTAGACGGCAGTCAACGTTTTGCTTGCGGTTTCGATTCGCTGCCTACCGAGCTCATCAGCGCAGTCTTCGTCCGCTGCCTTCCAGCAGATTTCAGAACAGTCAAGCAACCGAACAAGTTAGAGGCGCCAATCCTTCTATGCCACGTCTGTCGAAACTGGAGGCGGGTTGCATTTGACACTCGAGAGCTGTGGAGTAACCTACATGTGAAGATAAACACTTTTCTGAATGAGGTGAAAGGGTCAGTGTTAAAGGGGAGGTCCGTTTCACCAAAGAGTCGAGACTTCTTAGATTGGTGGGGTGCCAAACTTGTTACAAACTCTCGGAGTCACCCCTTCGCTCTAGATCTACGCATCGATACAGACGCACGATACCACAGTGATTGCTTCGCACTCCAGACTACCTATCGCGAATGCGATATCGAAACCGACGAATATTCAGAGTTTCTCTCAGGTTATCTCATCACTTCTGCCCAAAATTTGAGTTTGTCCTTGAGGGAAGACGACTTTCGGATGCTCTGCTCGACGTCCTTGGCCGGATTTCTGCACCTGGAATACTTGACTTTGCATACCTTTGTGGATACGATTATTCGCCACCATAAATGGCGCCAATTTCCTTCAGCCCCTCAGCTTCGCCGTCTACACCTAACAACTTATAATTGCCGTCTTCTATTCACCTTCCCTAAGCAGACTGGCGCACATCTCACTCATTTTTGCATATCTCGCAACATATCGTCGCAAATTTTTCGATATGTGCTTACTGTACTGTGCCCGAACCTGCTTTGCGGCGCCTTCTCGCTGTACCCACTCCAGGGAGAGGATTTTGATAGAAAGCCGCCAACATGCATTGCTAATCTGCGACAGTTGGTCTTGTCCGGACCCATCGCATTAGGCGCAGCATTCGTCCAGTTCTTTACGGGATTCTGCTTCCAAAGCCTTTCGTCACTTCGTCTCCAACTCTCGACAGACTCCGAAATCGATATCAGCACACTCATAGACCTATTCAGAGCAACGCCAAATATTGTCGAACTTCATCTACCGGCTCAACTGTTTTGTCTACCTGACACACACGAGGGAATGGATTATGGCACTCAGTCTTCATATACGAGTCTGGGGAAAATACTCCCCAAGCTCAAAATCCTTCGGCTTGAGATGACGGATGCCGTCAATGGGACAACCAAGGAGTACTTTCAAAGGCTGATCCAATCAAACTTCTTTCGCCCATCTGAGTCGACTGGTCACTCGGGAAGAGTTGAAGTTGTTTTCGAGACGCCGTCACAAGATGGTGATGAAGAGAAGGAGAACTCGACAACCTCTCAGTCGATGGTCAGCCCGGCAGGCTTATTCCCTGCAATGGGGAATGCCGCTGAAAGATCGCTTTTAGCAGATCTCCAAGCGTACGTGAGTGCCGAACGCCACACTTTGCACTGCGACATCGTCTTTCGACAATCAAGCGATCTTCGACAGGGATGGTCGCAAATTTCCACAAATTTGTCGAGATGGGAGGAGGCGATGGCTTTCTATGAAATTATTTGAATGAAGGAAAAGAAAAACAAGAATCAGCGAGTCTTCAATGATCAATCACTGGCCGTCATATTTTCGGATGCTACTGTATACTTCGAAGAAACCTGAGTCAGTACTCGTGTTGAAGGAACCTTCCCATAACTTGTTACTAGATTGATGAGGGAGACTAAGCAATATATATAAAAATGTTATGTAAATAAAAAAAGTCTGACATATAACCTTTATCTGGACGAGTAAGCTTGAACTAAGTACCTGGACTTGAACATACAATCATCTTCATATTGATAAAACTTCATCTTTTCTTGTGATGCCCAAAAACATCTCTGCAACGCGTCCCGTCAACCCACCAGGAGCTGAGCCCAAGCTAACCGCTGATCAGTTGTGGGAGGGTCTAGAAATGAAAGCCTGGAATCCCATCGGTTTCGTACCAGGCCTTGTTTCCTCGGTTCTTGAGGACACAGGTGATAAGGTGAGGAAATAGTTCCTCATTTCGGCGGACTACCAAGAAATAAGTTCAAATAACCTATCCTTAGTATCCTACGGAAGGTGGTGAGGGAGGTAGTCTTCGAAAGTGGCGTTCACGTGCAGGATCTACAACCCAACCTCGTACGTTTTCCTCCACTTCGAACCTGGTAACTGAGATGAATCTGGTTTCAGATTTACTTCGAAGCACCGAAGAAAGGTATCCATATTACGAACCTGGTGTCCGATGACCTAGACAACGAACGACAACTCACCTTCTCCTTCGCAGGCGGTGTGCCCGGTGGACCTCCAAATTTTGGGGAGGGCATTCAGGGGCATTCCTGCAGAGGAGGTAAGTCAGCACTGAGCAGATAGGAAAGGTCATTGAGAAATCGATTGAGAGGATCCGGGCGAAGGTCTAGACTGTCTATGAGGGCACATGACCTTCGGAATCAAATGTAATCGTATGGATGGAATGACCAACACTGTTCCCAACATCCCTCTTCCAAAAATACGGCCGGTTTGGCTACATTTTGTATTTGGGTTCTTCCACACCCCTGCCATTGCGAGCATGAAAAACACGGCCGAGTTCTTCATCGTTTTCGTGTTTTAGCTTTGTTTTCTCCTCTTCTATCTTCCAGAAATAAAATTCGTTCTTCTCTACTTCCTCTCAGCAATCACAGCCAAAGCTGCCGCTTTTTTTTTCGTGTCTTAGCTCAGGACTTTAGAATTTGCAATCGAAGTTTGGAGCCATGCTTTTGTTTCCTGTTGCAGATGTGAACCTTGTGCGTCGCCTATTATCTGGTTTCTGGTTGGAGGTTTCTGATTCATCAAGGTTTTTGTGATGCATGTGGAGCATGTTTCGTTCCATACGCCGTGACTTTAAAACCAGATATACTCAATGTCATGGCCAAGTAGTAAGATTTCTCAGAGCAGGTCTCCCTCGAAATTTTCTACTACTATTTCTGCTACTACCGTTCTCAGGTAAGCTGGTCTGCCAATTAACCATGACTGACCACTTTTTTTCATACAGTCATGCGACATTTTTCGATTTGTGTTTCCGTCGTCTTTCTTCTTCTGAGCAATGCTATCGCGCTTCCGAATTATCGTAGGTCATCATTGTCGCTCCATGGGACTTGTTATTCATAGTTATTCATGCATACCCACTAGTTCCTCACGGGGAAATGACACTTGCTCAGCAACAGGTTCATCACCATGAAGAAATGATTAAACATACTCATCTTCTACAATTTCATGAAACGTCTGGAGATATTGCCGATCTCGTCAGAAACATTCAGGTAGATCGGGCCCTTCTTACAAAAGACCGTCATGAAAAAGGGAAACTTTTCGCGGCTGCCTCTCATAATGGTGATCTGGCCTTGAAGCATTACGAGGCTGCACAGTACCATAACGCACAAATCACTCATCACCATCAATTGGCTTCCGGTCGTCGTCGTTGACTTCAAGCCGCTGTCAAACCTATGAGGTCTTGTTGGAAATTCAGGAGTGTGCGCGACCGTTGCTTATGCATTTTTTGTCACAGGCTGTTCTCTTCTCCATGGTGCTGTCCATTTCTACCCACGACAAATTCGAATACATTTTTTCGCTGGGAAGTGTTATGTAGCTACTGTCTACTGTGTGAGAACTAGTACTAGTAATAAGGATTGTACAAACACGGGATTGCATCGTGAATCTTCCTGAAAGAGTACCTGAGGTCCTTCCACATCGTCAATGACACTCATAAGCACGCATTCATTCAGAAAAAGACAAAAAAGATTTTACATTGAGTAAAAGAAACGTATATACGCCCCTTGTCTTGTTCCTGCTACTACTGTCTAGTCTGCAACGGCTGCTCAGGATTCAACATCAAGATTCGACTTGCATCAATGAGCTCAAAGCATGTCGCACGGGGTCCTGTGCATTTGTGTTTGCGTCCATGTGAAAAGTCAATAAAATGAGCTGAATCTTAGCAACAACATTGAAAATGGGCACTGTAAATATACGAGAAATGACCAAGAAAATGCACCCATTTCGCGCGTATGAGCCATGGAAAAAACAGGGTTGAGCATTTTTCTTTGTTTCCTGTGTTCATCCCCTTCAATTTTTTTATGGAATATCAGATTAGTTGCAATGGAATGGTTAGAAAAAGCTTGCCAAGGCTGCTCAACAACCCGGGCCCAAATGCACAGCGGTTGCCCCTAAACATGAAGTGCGAAGCGGTGAATTTACTTTATGAAAAAGGTCATCTACCCACTCCATGAAAAATGGAATTTCTTCGTAGATGTGTTGATCCTAAAAAGATGACAAGAATTGTTTCGTTTGGGCACTGAGTGGGGACAGACCTTGACGATTACGTGGTGAAGGGATATGGGGTCAGAAACCAAAAGGGGCTTTGTTCTGAAGCATTGAACTGGACACCTGCTTGGCATGTAAGGATAAACTCAACTGTACCCCCATAAATGGGGCCATTTTCGCAACGCCCCCACCTTTTCGTGCACAAAGAAAGGTTGTCATTGGAGTGCAAGAGGAAAGAGAGCTCTTACGCTGCTCCGGCACGTAGTTGTAAGATTTGGACAACGTCGGGGCATCAGGAATGTTGTCCAATGGTGAGATCAAGATAAACCTTTGAAAGAGTTTCCACAAACCCCAGACGATGATGCACAGCAGAAGGGAGATGAGGCCCGAAAACATAACGGTAGTGATCAGACACAGTGGGAAGGGAGAAGTATAAGGTCAGAAGTTTCGGGCTCATATTATGTATCCGCTCGTAGTCTTGTGCACCCAATGACAAGGCGGCTTACGCGAACGAGTCAACCCGAGTGCGGCTTCCGCCTTTCCGAATTACAGCCGCTGTGGGTGATTTATATACTGAGTTTCCTGAAATGTGCACAGCTTACCCCTTACAGTAAGTAGCATCTCACTACCTATCGACGTCTTTCCAAATCTGTTCAGTATAGTGGGAGAACGATGGCCCTTAAGAAAACATCCCCAACCTGGCCATCCCGCAGAGATCACCTAAACACAAATCCTTCTCAAATCAAGTAAGTTGATCTGGAACATATAAACTCACATGCACGCTTGTCCTCCACTCAAAACTTCAACCTGTACATCCAAAAAAGCACTAGAAACACCAATCACAAATTCAAATAAATGCTAGGTATTTGTGTATCAGCTACCAATCTGGTAAAAGCTCGACCGAGCTTTCAGGCTTCCATTCGTACGAGTTTGGTAGACGTTCCGAGGGGAAGGGCGGTGGAAATACATGCTACTCAACGTCTCGTTAACTGGCACGCCCTGCGTTTTTGAAATCGAAAGTCAGTCAGAGTCATAACCAAAGGAAAATTACACTGACACAGGATAGTTGTCCTTGCGCAATCTTTCAGTCATCTGCTTCAGCTAAAACAGTTTTTTGCTCTCATAGCTGTTGAGTCTGCCAAGGAAAGTTAAGAAAGCGCTCGTGCCTATCTTGGAAAGTGGGGAGTAGATATCACACCGAACGTAGTCATACCTCACAGACCTTGATCAATAAAGGGTTTTGGATCTGATATGAGAAGCGCTCTATTATCAAAATGAGCTCTTGACGTCTGCCGGGCATGAAAGGAGGAAAGACGAAGAAACGTCGCGATGGTCCCACCTTTTCATTAAGTACAGGAAGAAACGAGGATACGAGTTATACTTACATTGTTCCTGCATTTCTTTATAACTTGAATACAAATAAAGGCCTACTCATGGCTTGAAAATCAGTCACCCACACCCACCAGTGAAGAGTGTCCGGTGAGAGCCAGGAACGCTATCCAAATGGAAACCCGGGATGTAAATCATGTAATCCGGGCCCATGTCGCGAGAGGGGCGGAAATGGAAGTAAGCAAGCATGACTGTAAGAAGAAGCCGAGAAAGTAAAGGAATGCATCATGCACACTTCCTATCGCAGTCTGGAGAACGTGTGAGTGAAATAGCGTAATCGACAATGACAGAATAGGCCGGTCACCGTGAAAAAGAACCCCAGACTACTCCATTTTCTACCACCTATAATCAAGACCGCAGCAAGAGCCGTGGTAGGGTCATAGATAGGTCGGCAGAAGCCAAGTTAACATTCGGTGTCTCACCAATTATACTTCGAGCATCACTGATCACTTGCTGGTAAGGAGATTGTAAAAAGGCTTGTGACCAAGACAGGCTCTCATATACCGAAGTCGTCATCTCCCTCATTAACCCATGAACCAGGTAGTAGACAGAAAACAGTCAGCAGTTGAACCAGAGGGCCTTTCTCCCCCGATATGTTGGCAAAAACGCAGAGTTGCGCCCGAAATGTGGCAAGCTCAAGCCCGAGGGTTCGGCGAAAGTTAAAAAATCCTCAACACTGGTCGTCCCTGGAGGCACTTCGTAGACGTAGGTGGGTGCAAATCCCAGATCATTGACTGTTTTTATGACAGTTCAATTCCTTGTCCAGATGAGTTCAAGACACATTTCATTAATGTTCTAGTCATATAAGTTACCAGCCGAAATTTCCGTCTGGACTGAGGGCATAACTCTCCCCGTGCACTGCAGGCCGAGTCAGACTAACATGCAGATGCTGACAATCGACGACATGTGAATGGGGAAGATTATCACGATGTGCTATAAATAAAAGCAGAAAACGAAAGGCGAGAGAAGGGAATAGTTGTGACATGTTTACGCATTGTCACGCACAAAACTATTTTTAAATTAAAATTTTAATAAAATAATAAAAATTTAGGCTTGTGCTCCCAAAACTCTTCCGCCCTGAGGTTTAAGATTTGAAGCTGAGAGTCTGAGGCACTCTCTGAAAGTGGCATTGACTCCGATATTTATGTGCATTTTTATTATTCGGAAACTCATTATCGTGTAGCAGTATAGTAGCTACAAAATTTTCACCCAAGATTTCTTTTTTTTTTTGATTTTTTTTTACTAAAATGTTCCATCGAACGCTTTGAGTAGTGTTAATTACCCTCACGGTAAGTAAGTTGTTGTGGTTGCCTTTCGTGGAGTCGAGTCACCTGTCAACACATGGGCGCTTAAAATAGTTCCGGCGCCTACTTTAGGAAATACTTAATGCAAGGTCGTCGCATTTATTGCCGAGTTTTCGAATCTCGTGCTTAGCTATGTAACAACTGTAGAACAGATATCTAGATAGAGCAAGGAGTAACTGCAAAAAAGAAATTCCGATACACCATGAATGATAAAGAACACGAAGATGCGAATCTTAAGTCACACCGGCGCTACGCTCGCCTACTTTTCGCATTACATTTTCTCCTCGATACCACCAATTTCAACAGGGGCACTGTCCAGAATACAGTGGCACGCGGCGTCACATTTCACATTGTGAAGTGTTTTCTGGAAACACTTTTAGCAAGTCACAGCCAGAATAGAGGTATTGCAACTCAATGGGTGATATATTTTTGACCATTTTTGTAGAGCTCTATCCGAGTGACCAGCATAATGGAAGCATATCATTCCGACTCCATTGCTCCGATGTAAATTTGATGAATGGGCGGACAACTTGAACCTTCTGGAAAGCCTAAGACGTCAGATTATGAGATATGAAAATTCTGTCAGCCATGAAATCCTGCGTGTTCAGATCCCCGTCGAAGCCCGTCCGTAGTGGAGACTCCGATAGAGGCCATAAGTGTACAACAGAAGGCACTAATCGAAAGCGCGTACGGTCTGTTTATCTCAGCTGAAATTTGTATGAATGTACCGCATGGCGTTCAAATTCATTTGCGAGCGGAGATGAGTGAAAGTCGACTGAAACCAGGAGACTCCGAGGCGATTGGCTTATTCAGACATCCGGTGTAGCGCAAGGTGATAACAGGATAAAATGTGTTTACTGCAATTTCCGGCCCGCTGGTGAATGTAAAGGAACCTGTTGATTGGATTTTAACTCCTGATTAAATGAATACCAGGACGTTCTGTTATTACAAAGAGCAGTCGGGATTAGGCGAGCGAGCTGGCCAGATTCCAAAGGAAACATGTGTTATTCCTGTGGCCACTGGGGGATGAGCGGTCATGAGGATATGTGCTCATTTGACGCTGTAATCGTCGCTTTCGTGTAAGCGGCGTATGATAAGGGAAACCATCGGAACTTGTTGTGTGGCGTGAGTATGAATATGAGACCAATATAGAGAAAGAATTTGTCCCAAGACTGAGCAATATGGGTTGAAGAAGTTCCAAACCAACATTTGGCCCAAAGATCATTTGAATCTACTAACATGACACCGTTGCGACGGATAAACATTCAAACATACGTGCAAGGTATCGTTGGAATCGGCCTTGGTGCCAGCGAAACACCAATGCGGAAGGAAACACCGCTGAATTCGAAATAGGTCCTTGATTAATTTGCCTGCAGTCTTGAGGCTCTGATGCTTATTTATATTAACTAACCTTCCGTGAAGGATTGCAGACAGATACGATTTTGGTAAAAGACGATCCAAGTCATCCAGTGTCTAAGATAGACAGTCTACAGTTCCATGTGGTCCAGTCCAAGTGCCTTGATCCAACGACTTTAAGTTCGAGTGCCGCTAACAAGATAGCTCGTTGATTCAGTCAACCAGAGACAATTCGGCAGAGGAAGATCCGGATCCCATAGATGGATGAGTGTAAAATTAAGTTTTCCAGTATTATACAATGTTTAAATGTTATAAACAGAAGACATGATGGAACAGTCACGTTTTCCGCCATTGTGACATCCATATAGACTGTACTGGATGCTGGGCTCCGAATGCCACGAGAGTGTTCATCTCCAACCTCCTGACCATTGAGGTCACTACTATTGTCGAAGATCCCGTCCTTTAATCTTTTCTTGCCAATCATCTAAGGAACAGCGTCCATTCATCGGATTCAGGATAATCGATAAGGCCTCAAGGGATCACTCATGCTCGAGCTTCTTCCATAGTCAGCGGTTGCCAATGTATCTGACCTGGTCGATACTACTCCATGTATGGCCTTTCTTCCGTTCAAAAGTCTTTTCGGGTTAAGATGTTGGTTAACAACAGCCTTTCATACCCACCACGGTGGCTCGCAAGTATTGAGTCGTGGCACCTTGGCTGTTTTGGAGTATGTCATTATGCCATGTGCAAACATGATAACAACTCTCGGACGAGTACAAATGCTGGCGTCTACAACCAGATAAACCTTGAACCCGCCTACCAACCCGCACCATCACAATGGTTCTTATCGACTCCGTCGCCCCCTCTCGAACACGGAACACGACTTGTAACTGCCGGCACACCGCGAACGACCATTATCTCGTTCGTTGTGGTTGCTTGAACGACCGTCCCTCTTCACATCCTATGCATATCAACGATGACGCTTTCCATCACACCTGGTGTCATATATGCCGCACTTATTGCTACAAGGACGCGATATGTCCCAATGATTTACCCGACACGCCCACGGTACGCCTTTTCTTTACTTTCTGTATACCCTATGTCTCATTCTGCATTGAAACAGCATATTCGCTTTCCCCCTCCATGCTCGAATATACGCGAAATTTAGTGCAAGCAAGTGATTGAGGGTTCAAACGACGCTTCTCCCCTCTCTTGGTCAGAATAAACGGACATCATGACGAAACCCAAGCGGCCCGCCCCAGCAAAAGGATTTTTCATTCACAAGACATTTCGTTGTAGTTGATATCAATTTCAGTGATCTTTTGTCGTACTTATATCGCTTTGTACCCCGAAAGAATTCCCCCCCACAGACATTAATTATTTCCTGAATTTTACTGCTACACATCTTGGACACTACGCTAGTGGTTTGAGTGAAGATGCCTCGTCTCCAATATGTAGTTTTTTATCCTGCAAAATCCACCTATCTTTACAGTTTGGCATGATGCAAGACGTATGCTGATGCTTTTTTGGATTTGACTTTGTTGACGTCGTTCATTGTGATAGGGCGACATTTATGGGCGTGATTGTAGCCAATTCTATGAAAAGCATATAAGACTATTCTGATCTACGATAAGCACTTGCCTCGTTCTCCCATCCGCGCCACCTAAAACTCAGGCCTTCTAAGCAATGGGACAACAACAGCCCCTCCAAGGCCGATATTGTGGACAAGCCCGAACTTGTCGGGAATATCGAACAGTCTAGGCCCACCCTTCAATATTTCTGAGGGGAGAAAGATCACACACATGAACGTACAGTCCTTCGAGTGCACTAGGGAGAGGCATCGTCAGAAATAAAATAAGCAATATCGAGCGACAACCTACTCAAAATGCATGCCCAATCCCGTTGCGCAAAGAGGATGGCCTCCAGGAGTTGACCACATATTTCCTCCATGCTTTGGGCACGTTCAGACGAAGATTCGTGTGAGAGTAGTTGGGTGGAACTGACGCCTCGTTCGATGTGTTTGTGGGCATCGCCTGGGCCACAGAGACCTAAAGCAGGATACGTAATCAGCAGGCTTTTTTCCATTAACTGCGATTTCGAAGAAACCTACTTCGTTGGCTGCAAAGCAGTCATGGAGTTCGACAACACCAACCAGGTCTCGTCCTTGTCCTGTCGCGAAAGCGGCTTCTTCGAAGACCAGATCAGCGCACGTCTTGTCACGTTGTACCTAGCAACGTCAATGGCACTGCGTCCCTCGAAGATAGCAAGGGCTGTAGATACAATCTTAATGGCTTGGTTCTCGAGTTCGTTTGCATGAACTAAGTCAGAATGCAACAAGAAGCGCCGTCCTATAACAGAAAAGAAACAAATGATGAACCGAAGAACGAGCTACAACTTGAAGTGAAAGCAAGCGTACGGATGTAGGGCTACTTTGTGAGGCTTCAGGTAACTTTCAATGCCTCCGATATTTGATCTACGTTCCACTCATCTCTGAATTGTGAGTGAAGATTGTTCGTAGAAATGCCTGTAATTCCTGGAGGCTCATAAAACCTTTTCAGCGTCAAGGAAAAGAGATACACACACCTATGGTGCTCAACTCCACCGTACTTCATAAAGTATTCTTGGGCTGCGTTGTCAGATATCCTGGGAGCCGTTGAGATGTATTCTTTCGTATCCTCTGACCATTGTTTGATAAGGATGGGTGGTGAGGAAGGTGGTCACTGAAATTGGTTCCGAGACCATCTTCTCAAAGCCAAGAGCTACAACCGCTTGGCCAAATTTAACAGCGTTATAGCTGCTTAATTTGTCGAACAATTGTTATTATGGGCATGTAGGTCAAGCCAAGGCAGGCCCGCTGTCGGTCGACGGAACCTCATCGAGATGTAGCAAACTGTTGAAAAAACATTACTATACCTGCCCAGCAATAGCAGTTATGTTATGCCTGATAACCTCATCAGCGAAAGAAATCTGTGACCTACAAAGGCAACACGCACCAGGATCCAAGAGCTTTAGCCACTACGAGGAAACTCCATCAAGGTAGTTCAAAATAGTATGCGCCATTGCCTACATCCGAGTCCCTCTCTTAACCATCAAGATTAACCATCGTCCGAATCTTTAATAGCGAGCAACCTTGATAAAGGTTTTGCAGCCATGTGGTCCTGCATGACGATGTGAACCTTTGCCAAAGAGGTTATGTAAATAACACGATTCGGAATGCGAAGAACACAAGTTCTTGGTTGGTACTGGTAATGAGGGTTAAATGTAGACGCTTGCGCTAACTTTTCAGGCAGTGATTATTATTTTTATCTTTTCAAGCCATATTAAATTTGGGCGTTACAGCAGAGGATTTCTAATGTACCCATAACGTGTTGCTATACAGAGACGGCCTCCAGATCCTTGATCTTCGTTTTTGAAAACTTATTTCCTCGTCTTTTTTCCGAACTTGGGCTTGGGGAATTCTACGGGAGCATTGAGGACCGCTCGCTTATCGTCTGCTGTACTGTCAGAAAGGCCTAGCCTTGCCCTCTCTCTCTCCCCTAGTTTGATAATCTTGCATCCTGCCAAGAATCTTAGAATCTGCGTAAAGCGGGGGAAAGATATTTGAAACTGACCAAGAGATTTGAATAGTCTGTTCACTCTGCAGGATGGTAAGCGGCATGGTCAGACGTGACTTAAAATTTAGGGTCCTTACTCTAGCACCGATATGCTAAGGTCATGCGCAATGACCTTCGTGTCTGTAGCGAAATTATCCAATTTGAGGCAAAGCGCAAGTAGATGTGTCAATAAACTTGTTTTTGTGGAAGATGTGATTTGATAGCTGTGAAAGGTCAAGCTCTAGATATAAAGCCGAAATAAGTCTCAGCTTACTCTGAAGAATCTCTAGGCATCTCAGCAAATCGCGAGAGCAGACTGTCAACAACAATCCCCGGCACTGTCGCCAATTGTTCATACAATTTTTCTTTGTTCAGAGTATTCTTGAGCCCGGCCTGTCTGAAGGCAAGCATGGCCGAGATATAGAGGAGAGTTTTGCTATGAAACAGTAGTGACATGTACAGTTCCCCATTTAATAAGGAAGACGTACAAAGCCTTTTTCCTACGCTTGCTTTCAAGTCGCACCGACGATTCGAGATGGTCATTAATCCAATCGGACTTCTTGTACGAAAGCAATAATATTCGTTCGCGGTGGGTCTGCGCTGATTCGAGAGCATTGACAGGGAGAACCTTCCATTCTGCCTCGGGAATAATGCCGTGAAGGGGATAAACATCTGCCGGGTCTGTTGCCTCAACAGAGAACGGAGGAATCAGACGATTGTTGTTAACAGCTTCCTGAGTCTCCTCTATAACCTATAATGAAAACCAGCAAAGGTTGATGTAGCCGAAATACGAACGTGCAGTCGGTAGATTTTCTGCGCCCTTTTCTATGCTGTCTATCACATAGCTCATGACACTTCCCATTGCGTTCACATCGATTTTATTTCTTTCCTGCGCTCGGATGTTGGCCTTTTGTTTTTTCGTCCCGAAGGTCTCACCAAGTGCAGTTTTCGCTTCGAGATATTGGACTTTCGAAGGAGCAGCAGAGGCGGGAAGGGATTTTAAAGCCTTCACGGTATGGGCCAATACATATGGTGATTTCGGTGAAGGAAACAAGGTAATTTTTTCTGATTTTTTATTTCGGAGAGCGAGAAGATATCTTGGATAGCAGTGGATATCATCACCTAATTGAAAGTAAAAATTGCCAAGAACTCACTGACAGCCGGAATTAGCGACTTTTCTGCTCTCATCCTCATTTGAGACAAATTCCATACTCGAAGATTCCCCAACAATGAACATGTCCTCGTCTCCGTCATCCGTCGGTCGTGCTGAGCCGTCCAGCGTTTTCGATCGCCTCTGGGTGTAACACTTGAACGCGATTGAAGAAGGCGCCTGAATAGCAGGAAAGCTCACTACAAGAAAGTCAAACTCGTGGGCTCTCGAATATTCAGTCTGGTCAACACACCGAGCAGTGGACCGACTTTACTAGGTGTCTGATTGGAAAGTTCGAAACGCGCCTCCGGACTTGAATCCCGTTTTCTCTTTTTGGAGACGGATTTTGAAGTCATTTTCTGCTTGTCTTCTTAGGTATATAATAACACAGCGGCTTGAGGTAATGGCTTTCTCGCAAGCCCTGGGTAGCAAATAATGTTTTGGATGGAAAGCAAAGTTTGGTCGTGGTGTGGCTTACGATTGCGTTTTATACCGTTGTTTGTAAACCCTTACTAGTACTCCTACATGTTGTATGTTGCGACAGTTCAAAAGGAACTCGGTTTATACTCACATTCTGCTGCTTTGCAGATAAACCAGGATTGACTTTCAGCTTGGGAACGTGTCTTTCCATTTGCTCTGCAATCTAGCATCTTGTGGCCCTAGCCTCCAACCATTGGAACATACTACATATCTGCCACCGGTCATATTCTATATTTCACTCAAAGTATTGTTCTTCAATGATAGAATCTCACTCTTTGACGAAGCAGCAGCGAGTGCAGAGCCCGACCGTTGCCGACGCAAAATGCAATGCAGACGCTGTTGATCAGACACATAAACCCAAAGAGTCATCCTTGACTGCCATCCCCACACTTTCCGTCATGACCTCTTCAACACTCACGCATGTCGACGTCAAGCCAGATATAAAGCTTGAGGGAGATGCTTCTCCTTCCCAATCCCCAACGCTCATAGTCGACCATCCAACACAGAAATTTAAAACTTCTCGGTCACCGTCTCTTCTTTGGACGGAGTCACCTGTGCCAGAACGTGGAATCATCTCGAAATCCTCAACACCACCCATTAATACACCAGGAAAAACACAACGTAAGGCAGGTTCTGCACCTGTACAGCTTATTGGGTACCTTCCTATTGCAAGACAGGAGGCCCTGGCCAGCTTCAATGAGATTCAGGACAACAATTATCAGAACAAATCCCTAGGTCGGTCAAGAGAATTTCTTGAGAGCACAACGTGCGACTGCACCTTTAAGCCTGGTTCGTCATCATTCTTTTTGAAACCTCTATTTTTCTTGTAGTTAGTAGTGCTTTCGTCCCATGCATGACACCCCAAGACGGGCACACGATACTCAGAGTGTCTTACGTACTACCAACAGGTGTCGACAGCGAGGATAAGGCTTGTGGTCCTTATTCCGACTGCATCAATAGACTAACACAACTTGAATGCCTTCCGGATGAGTGTCGCTGTCTGTCTGCATGCCAGAACCAAAGGTGAAAACTATTTTGTCTGTCGACGTTCCAAATGCATTCTGACAGTGTAACCAGGTTTCAGAAGAAGCAGTATGCCAGCATTGACATTATTTCGACCGAGAAGAAAGGATATGGGCTGAGAGCGGAAGAGGACTTGCCACAGTGCGTGCTGAGATTCTCATAGATGAGGGTTATATAATAGCCCTGTTTCCGCAGAGATGCCTTCATCTACGAGTACGTAGGAGACGTTGTCAATCCGACCTCCTTCAAAAAGCGAATGCGTGAGTATGCAGTAGAAGGAATTCAGCATTTTTACTTTATGATGTTGCAAAAGGACGAGGTCAGTATTCACTTACAGTCATCGCAGCACACTTTCTGATTCGCCTTAAAGTTTATCGATGCGACGAAAAGCGGTGGCATAGGCCGTTTTGCTAACCACAGCTGTAATCCAAACTGTTATGTTGCAAAGTGGACCGTTGGTACCTATGTACGGATGGGAATATTTTCCAAGCGAAATATTCAGAAGTATGAGGAGTTGACATTCAACTACAATGTCGATCGCTACGGGTGTGTTTTCTATGACTTTTTTTTCATTGCTTATATTAACCCGGCTTGATGGATAGTCATCAAGCACAAGAATGTTTCTGCGGGGAACCCAACTGTATTGGATTCATTGGAGGAAAGACTCAAACCGACGTTGCAGCTATGGACGATCTCTATCTGGACGCACTTGGAATAACGGACGAGGCAGATTTGATGGAGCTCAAGGGTACGAAGAAGAAGAAAGGGAAGAAGATTGACGATCCTGACTTCATGGTACACGTTTTCCTGTTTCTCGCATTTCAAATATTTCTATTTACGCCCCTTGCAGCCAAATCTTAAGGCCCTTTCTGAAAAAGACGTACCAAAGGTTGTTCAGGCCATCCGGCAAACAACCAGTAGAAGAGTCCTTGCAAAATTGCTCTTGAGGATCAAGATAACGGAGGACGAGGTGGCTCTGAGGCAAATTATGCGATTAAGAGGGTACAGTGTAATGACGAACGTGCTGGAGGACCATGCCTCCGATATGGAATTAGTTACCTTGGTTGGTTCTTCTCTTCGTTTACTTTGTGTGGATCTCAACTCTTGTATTACCCAGGCCCTAGAATGTATGACGACATGGCCCTTATTAAACCGCAATAAGGTGTTAGACTCGAAGGTCCATGTCCCTGTAGAGTCATTTGCGTCTCTAGAAAACGAAGCTGTGACGAACCTGGCAGAGAAGGTGAGTGGGTATATTGCTCGCTTTAAATAGTTTAGTTAGCGGTTCTGTTGCTTTTAGCTCCTGGAGCATTGGAATGCCCTTCCTGTCTACAATCGAATACCAAAGAGACAGATTCAAGTAAGCACTGCCTCATATCATGTGTCAGGTGGCAAACGACGCCCTTCCAGGAAGCCGAAATAGTCGCACTAAATACTCCTGCTGAAGAATCTCCCTTGCCGGACTCTCAACCAAGTATAGAGAAGGAGAAAGAAAGGGAAGAGTCTTGGCGAGACAGGAAAAAGCGTCGATTCGATTTTGTGACTACGCCCGATTTGGCTAGCCTTGGCCAACTATTCACTTCACCCCGGGAAGAAAAGATGACGATGAAAAAGCAAAAGCAGACGATAGCAGAAATAATCGCCAATGCGGCAAAAATGGCAGCAGAAGAGGAAGCTGCTGCTGCTGCTGCCGCAGCTCAGGCAAAGGCCGAGGCCGAGGCTGCAGCGGAAAAGGCAGCAAAGCGGAAGGAGAGAGCGCAGAAGAAAGCCTTGATGACGCCGCAGGAGAAAGAGGCGTTGAAGGAGAAAAGGCTTTTGAAATTGGTTGGTGTAGTCGTGGTCAAGTGTATGTCCAAGTATGCGAAGTCGCTTGACCGGGACAACTTCAAGAAATATGCGAGGGAGGTATGTTTGTGATTTGTTCGATTTGTTTCGTTTTGGACATTCACTCTTTTTTTCATCCCAGCTGACCCAAGTAATTGCCGATAAGGAGAAAAAGTCTTCGAGTTACCGGGAAGGACGACTCGATTCTTTGTCGGACGAGAAAACAGTTAAAATCAAAAAGTTCTCGAAAGAGTATATTGCCAAGGTCCTGCACAAGTTGGAAAAGTCTGGGAAACGAAGACTTCGTCATGGAGAACACAATGGCAATGGCAACATCAGTAACACGCCCTCTACTTCAACGACCGTACAGTCGCCAATTTCACATGATGACGGGGATGTCAATATGTACGATACAGGTGACACAGGCATGCATATGTCGGTTGAAGAGGCTATGGGAATGGAACCTGACGAGGATGGGGAGGGGGACTACGATGATGATGAGGATGGGCAAGAGGAAGAACTGCGGGTTGTTGATCTGAGCTCAGCGGCTATGACATTTGAGAGCGCAAAGTCGCCGATGCGGATAGATGCTTCAACAAACGATGGGATGGACACGGGCGATGATTTTTTGATCGTGACACCAATAAAACAGAGAGACTCTGATCCTCGGTTACGCCCACCAGTTGTAATATGACCTTTGTAATGAATTGAACAGTGTATTTTACTTGACTTATTTAGGTAGAACTATTGCATGATGCCCAAACGATGCTATGTATGATACAGAGATGGTAAAAACAAAACCGAATGAAGATAGGATTGAGATGAGGCGCTATATTACTCGTCCAGACGCTTGGAACGGCTGTCGGAAAAGGCATACCAAAGATAACATACTCGAAATGTGCAGACCATATAAGATATTTTTGAAAGTGCATAGATGATTATGGTTATGATAAGAAGTCGATGGGATCCGGATCGTTATCCACAACATGCGGTGCTGAAGACCGGATGCGTAGAAGGACGCTCTTGGGCAGACCTCGGGCCTTGGATTGCTTCTGCTAAAGTTTTTGAGCAGGAAGAATAATATTTGATAGGACGAATGAAGGAAATTGACCTGTTCTGTAGGTTTTGGATCCGCGACTACAGCATTCTCCTTTCGTTTACTATCACACGCAAGGGTCATTAATCAGACCTGAGTCAAAAAAAAAATGAAGTTACATACGCTGTCCTTGTGGTCGCTTTCGTGCCGCGCTTAGCACTCGGCTTAGATGTCCCCCGAGTCTTTGTCTTGGCTGCGTTAACGGGTGTCTTTGGTTTAGATTTGTCCTCATCCACCTCCATTTCAGCATCCACCTTCTTTCGCTTGCGTCCGTTGGCATGATGTTGCGCCTCTCTATCGTCATCCTGCTCCTCCGTGTGGGATCGCTTCTTCGACGCCTTGTGTAAATGCGATGGATTGCCACTGTTTTCAGAGCCAGATTTTCGTCCTTCACCCGACTTGGCCTCGGTTGGGGGTTCCTTAGCGTTAGGCTTTACACGCTTCTGGGGTCGCTCAGGCATTTCGGCGCAAACTTCTTCTCTAATGGGCCGTTTCTTGTTTGTAGCCGGCGCAGAATGAGGTTTCGAGGTCGCCCTCTTAACTGACGGTGTTTTGGATGGCAACGACGCTTGGGCATCAACTGTAACATTCTCCTCATCCTCCTCCATGATATCGGGCAGTTGAGGAGCACCAGTCTTCGGCTTGGACTGTCTGGGAGGCGCAGCGATAGACGCATTAGAAGTAGACTTGTCCTTGAACGACCCAGACTGCTTTTCCTTGGTTTGCGTCTTGGGAGTTGTAGACTTCCTTCCTGAAACCTTGGGAACGTACTCGTCTTCTGATTCACCACAAGAGTAGATGTCGGACTTTCTCCTCGAGCGAGAAACCCTGTTACTGGACCTTGAAGACATTAACTGAGCAGGCGTAACGGAGGACGACGTCTGAGACTGTTTTCTAAATGGCTCTGCTTCTGTCTCCGGTTTTGACTGATGGAATGAAATATAGAAGTGTCAGGTTAGTATAAATATGCTCAATTTGGTGGACTTGCCTTCGTCTTAGATTTAGCCCTAGGATTACTTTTCTTGTCTTCGTTGGGGAGAGATCCTTCCCGTACATCCTCGCAGCCGCTCTCAACTGTTTCATTTACGTTCTTGGTTGATTTAGAGACATTTCTAGACTTGGAGGATTTCGTTCTTTTTGGAACAGGCTTCTTGGTAATACGTGGTTTTCTGTTGGAGGTCACATTCTCCTCTGGTTCCAAAGGTTTTGACTCGAGATTACCCTTTAAAACTTTTGAAGAACCTGAGTAGATACGTCACTGATAATCCAATGCGATCGTACTGAATGTCCTGACCCTTTGGTGTTTTGGAATTGCCATGCGACAACGTTTTGCTGACTTTTTCTTTACCTCTTCAGGTATCAGTTGGTTGTCAATTGAACATTGAAATCATGGCATACCTGGCCGTAGTATGTCATCCACAGAACATTTCGACAGAGCCTTGGCTTGCTTCCTAGGGCTTCGCCTAAGAAGTGGCGTGTCTGGTACGAGAGGCCTTGCGACAGACTTCCCGCGTCCCTTCGTAGGTGATGCAGATATGCTACGACGAGATTTCTTTAGTGGAGAAGCTTTACCAAGTAAGATATCAGCCAGTGTGTTTCGACTCGAAGGAACAAATATCCTGATAAAGTCAAATTGCATCAAAACGAAAACATCCTGAATTTGTGCAGGGGGGGATGGGTGATTGGAACTTACCCGCCTCGGTCGCGAAAGCGCGATTGCTGGCGCTGAAGCCGCTGTGCACGGCTCTCCTCGACATTATCTATTGGAGTCGCAAGAATCTTAGATGCCTTCGGAGGAGATCTGGTCATCTCAAAGTCGATTCTCGGACGACGGCCGTCGAGACCCGACGAGTTCAAAGTCGACTTGAACGAGCGTCGAGTCGGAGTACGACGGATACACGTGATCGCGCCTAATTTCTGTTGAATCTGATTCTAACGCCTTTTCTTCTGCTCTCATTGAATGCTCTGGAGAACCATCACTCAGATTTGGGAACTGGCTGGATCCCTACCTCACGGAGTGTCCCGGAACGACGACGAGTAAACTGCTGCTCACTTCTCACTACGAGGGATTAGATTATGATTATTGCCACGCTTTCTTAGATTCTGGGAGTGTGTATCTTGCTACGACTTGGGTGGAGCAAGGTTAGTTTTGCTAATGATATCAACCGGTCGATTTCTAGTATTCAAGACTTGGCGGAAAGCCACGCTCAATCCTTCCAACCCAAGATCATCAGTTTATATGCTGCAGAACTCGGAATTTTGAAGTTAACAGCCCTTCTACCACTTAGGCATGGATACTGGACTTTATTAAGCGCCTTGACCTTTCCTGCGACAACATGAATCGAAAGAACACCCAGTTCTGGCTAGCGAAATTTTATCTATCTGGAGGCATCGAGCAGAAAAGAACATGAATTTTGTTTATTCATGATATAAGGCTCTCCCCGAGTGAACCGTCGCCATCATGCTGTACTCGGATCTGATAGCGTATTTCGTTTTCGCTTCGAGGCGGTAATTTCGGACACTAAAGCTCTTCCAAAAAGATGTTCCCGGGGTTTCCTATCATTGAAATAAAAAGATAGAATTTCCATGTTGTGAATGCAATTTTCAACCTAAGTGGGATGATATACATAACCCCATAAAGTGAATTACAGTTCCGTCCGCATCCTTGTCATGAATTTATTGTAAAGCTAAGGCAGCCACTTTACTAGCAGTGTTCCCAATGAACGGCCATTTTGTCTACTTTCCTCCAGGAGTCGTCTTTCCATCTCCTGGTCCAAGCAGTCCAACAAATTTCCCGACAGCGCAGCTTCCGGTTGTTTATGCCCAATATGGAGTTCCAGCATCTCCTTCGTCACAGCACGGCGCTTATCCTGTATACTCTTATCCACCACCTCATATACCCCCTCACATGAATCCCAATGTTCCACCGTTCGTCATGCGACACCAGTATTCAACACCACCGGCACCTGGTTATCCTGTGAATGATATGTTATACCAGTCATCACAGAACCCCCAGCGCCATGTAGCGCCCGGAAGCGATCATGATTATAACCATGCAAACATTCCTGAACATCCGCCTGGACTACCTATTGCCCATCGAGCTCTTCAGCCTCCTGCGACACCTGGTCCATCACCGCCCCGTGAGCACATTGAAATACACGACTGTTGGAAGGGGAGGCTTGCCCCGTTACCTGGCTATCGCTCTGAAAAAACACTACCGCCAATGCGAGAAGTGACAGTGGTGGAACAGGAAGTCGGTGCATCTATGACCCTTTTTGGGGTGGAATTCCAGAAACCACCTACAGTGGAGAGAAAACTTAATGTTTTGAAAAACGGCGAAAAAAATATGGTGATTCATGGATTCATTCTCATCACCAGTACGAACTCAAAGGTTTGACCACAGGAAAATAAAAAACTTGACAAATTTGTTTGTTCTTCTGCTTGTTCATACCGTGTCTATTGACGCTGATACTCTGGTGTGTCTAGGCAGATAGCTTTGTACCACAATATCTCAAACAAATCCAACGTGAATCCCACCCATTGATCCCTCTCCCAGCGCTTCCTGTGTTTCCTCCTGAATCATACCTACAATCGTTCCTTACCCCCTCACTTGATGAATCTGTACGGAAATCTAATAATTTGCATGCCCTTCTTTCTTCTCCTCCTCTACCGCCCTCTTCGAAGGTAGTCCCCTTGGAATTGGAAACCTATCACAAACATTGGGCTGATATTCTTCGCTGGGAACTTGAAGGGACAGCATTAAAGAAAGAACAAGTTATATTATGGCAGAAACCTGTGAAAGTGGCAGCATGGAAAGATGCCGGATTCAAGTTTGAATTGCCTGGAATCAGGGAAAATGACCCGTATTTGGAAATCGGAGATCTGGTCCACATGCGAGAAGTATTGGAGACGGAGAAGAGAGGAAGTAACAGAGCAGTGGAAGGAAGAATTGTGGTATTAAGGAAGAGAGAGGGGTTTGTTCGTAAGTTTGTCTCGCTCATGAGTACATTGTGCGCTGTTGTTTGAAGACTTTGTTCCTATAGATATATCTAGCCCTCCTTTGAAGGAACATATCCAGACTTACGTCCAGCTGACGTCGAATATCAAAACGGAAGATGGGTTCGCTATCTTTGGCCCAGAGGACGTCATTCCTCTCAAATTCAATATTTCCTTCATGACAAACGCCCGTCCCTTTTGCTTGATGGAATCTGCCGTATCTACTATCACAGAGCTGTTGAATTCCGAAGACACGAAACAAATTAACCTTGCAAGGCAGTGGACATTTCCTGAACCAATCGATTTCTTTACAGCTCCCTCACAGAAGCTGGAAAATGCGGAGATTAAAGAGAGTCAGTGGGTTGACTCGGGGTTAAACGCTGAACAACGTGTATGTAATTTTTTGTTAACTGCATCCATCGACTTGTGAAGGACGTTTTTTATCATCAGTTGGCTGTTAGGGCCGTAGGACTGTATGAATCACCAATTCCTCATCTTATTAGCGGGCCACCCGGAACAGGAAAAACGAGGTATGTGAATACCCCCCTTTTCAAGTGGCGTTTGCGCAATATGAATTACGTTTGTCTCTAGAACAGTCGTCGAAGCCGTCCTACAGATCTTCCGCGTGCAGCCTGAGGCTTGTATTCTTGTCTGTGCACCTTCTCACCCAGCAACGGATACGCTTGTCATGCGCTTGCAGAAACGGTTAATGCAGCATGAAATGCTGAGACTGAACAATCCTCACAGGACGTTCGCTGAAGTTCCGGATTCAATTAAATCGTTTTGCTGTGCGTCTATCCTCGTATCCGGAAGCTTGAGGAGAGGAGACCTGACAAGTTCTGTGTTTTTTTTCTCACAGATATAGAAAATAATACTTTTGCTATCCCACCATGGAAGAGGCTGATGCAATTTAGGGTGGTTGTATGCTCTTGCCTGGATGCTAGTATCCTAGTTGGAGCACGGTGCACCAATACGGCCCTGATGGCGATGGAGGAGGAAATCATGTCGTCGCTGCATCCTCATCGGAAAGAAAAGCAGTCAGTGCAGCCACATTGGACACATCTTCTAATCGACGAGGTACAGTTTGTCTTTTCCGTGTTGTTTCGTCGAAACTTATGAATCTATCGACTGGCAGGCCGCCCAAGGGTCCGAACCGGAGCTTTTAATTCCTATTTCAGTTGTGATTCCTCCGCCCTATACCAACCAAACAACTAGGAAGGTGTTTATGCCACAGTTGACACTTTGTGGTGATGTTAACCAGCGTTCGTGCTCTTTTACATGACATCTGGCTTTGAGATTTTGAATCTCTTTTTGTTTTTAGTTGGTCCTCTCATCGCCTCAGAGGAAGCGCGAGCTGCGGAATTCGAGATGTCGTTACTAGAACGACTGTTCGAACGAAAACTTTATTCTCAGTATTGGGAATTGGTTCCCCCGGGTGTTGCAAAATTCGCTGGTCAGAATACAAACAAAGAGTCTCCATTGCCACCTTTCACCCGTCTCGTAAAGGTTGGTTGTAGTTGGCATGCATTTTAGTTAATTTTGCTAACGAACCCCACCCAAAAAAAAAAACTTCATTTCGTCGGATGGGATGATCAGAATTACCGCAGCCATCCGGTAATTCTCATGCCACCATCGGCCATCTTCTACAACGATAGTCTGCGGCCCCGGGCAAAGAACGGTTTCATATCTTGGTCCAGGTTGCGTGATCCAGACATGCCCCTGAAGTTCGTGGGTGACCCGTCTTCAGAGGATACAGATGATGAGGTTTGCTTGATTTCTCCCTTTTTTTTTGTATTCTCACTCTTCTTAGCGGGTCTCATGGTTCAACCCTGGACAAATTAATAAAGTTGTTTCAGTGGTAAAGTCGTTGCTTGCCGAAGCCAGTGCAAGCGATCCACCCCTCCAGCCTGACGAAATTGGTATCATGGCTCCTTGGAGATTGCAAGTGCGAAAACTCCGCGAGAAGCTGAGGGAAGAGGGGTTACATGCTATTGACGTCGGAACCGTTGAGGTTAGTAATTCATCTCTATATGTGCATTGTACCCGTCCCGTACAGAACTTGATTGCAAAGTCATTAACCGAGGTCAGAAAGTCATATCTCGGATCTGGACTTTGTGTACTAGGGATGGATGTCTCGATATGATTGAGTGGCCTCATGAAATGAATGCCCTTTTTTTAGGATTACCAAGGACGCGAAACTCGGGTTGTTATAATCTCTTGTGTGAGATCAAATCCCAGATTCTTGAAGGATGATCGCAAGAAAGGACTGGGACTTGTGTTGGAAAGAAAGAGGTTAGCATTTCAAAAAATCATTTCAACAGCTGACTCGCTCAAATGTGCGACTAGGATGAATGTGGCGATCACGCGCGCTAAAGAGCTGTTAGTCGTCATTGGGAATGCCGTTATGCTCAGTAAGCACGATCCATACTGGAAGGCTCTCCTGCAGTTTGCACTGCGGCATAAGTTGTACGTACTGTTCCTCTCCAAAACTATGATGAGAGTTCTGACTGAGCTATCTCGTCAGGTACGAAGGTCCAAAACTTTCCCTCGAAATGGATGGCAATTATATCTCGAAATTGGAGTAAGTTATTTTGTTGGGCCACAAATAAGATTATAGTCTCGAACTCTTGTCATCTAGGTCGGCGCTCTTATCAAAGAAAGGCGCTTCCGATCTTGACCCTGAGGAGCGGGGTGTGGTAGTTGCAGGCGGGGTTGCTCGTGAAGTATTGAGAGACTGAGGTGGTTCTTGGGGTGACAAGCAAATATGATCACTGATTGAATGATAGTTATATCGTTTGGCATTTGTCTGTTGCTTAATCTCGACAATGGATTTTCATTCTGATATTCCTGCCCACATCAACGGTGGACTGTAGATTTCCACCTTTCGAAAAATCTCACAGAACGATGCTGTTAGTCCTTTTCATTTTATGCCACCTACCAGACGGGTTGTTACTTCTCTGTACATAAGAGTTGCATAAACGGCAGCCACCGAGTTTCTGAAGAAGTCTCGTCGATCCTTTTCTATGCAGGAGTTTATGTTTTGCTAGTACATTCGGAATCATTGATAGGCTGGAAGTTCGTCGCCAACATTGGCAGAAGGCCAGCCATGCATGGTTCCGACGTGACCTTCAACTCTCCAAGCCCACTCGTTCCCTTCCTTCCACGTAAAAGTTTCTCCTCCAAAATTAACAAGGAAATCACACTGCCCTTCAACACCAATGGCAGCGAATACATCTTGATTTTGTCGCGGGAGATAAATGCCAGTAAACGCAGGTGGGAGACGCAAGCCGTTGTAAGTGTAGAAAAGAACGCCGTTTAAGAACTCGTAACCGCAACCAATCGTATCTCCTGAATCGATGCGAGATATAGCGTCAGTGTAATCACGACCTCCTTCTGGGTCCTCAAAGAATTTGCGGAAATCATCTAGGTGGAAACCCGCGCTCATGCGATTCCAGCCCGGCATGCGCCACACTGGATAGGGACGACATGCAGAACCTGCAAATTACGAATGTATGGTCAGTTCGATCGCGACGGTAATCCAATTACTTTATCACTGACCTAAGGCGATGATGCCATCCATCTCATTGATATAAATTTCGTAATAGACGCCAACCTTTCCTCGTGTATCGTAAAGCCCCGCAACAATTGGTAAATCGCTCAGCAGACAAACATCTTTGCATTGCTGTGAGGTTCGGACGGTGATGACAACTGATCTGTTTTTCCCTGCATTTTTGTATATCTGACCAACAAAGCGAGGAGAGTTGGGGTACTCAATACCCCAGGCACCACAGCCTACTTCGTTGATTGTGTCGACTGCATCAGACGGAAGAAGGCGCGGAGGGCCAACTGGGTATCGGCGACAGAACGCCTCTGCAGACTCATAATCTTCCTCTGGCGCCTCGTTAAATTTGCCATGCTCGTGCTTGGAGACGATTTCAAGAGGGATTTCAAAATCATACTGGGTGTGTAACTTACCGGCTCTTCAGGGGCTGGCGACCATGCAGGAAGTTCAGAAATTTTAAAAGGACTGCCTGAGTGCTCCGTCAGTTTGTCTTTGAAAAAGTGAAGCAGGCCCATGAGAAGAGGATGGTTACATTATTGTATACATTGCCACCGCTGGACCAGTGACCCGCCATTCTCAATAATTTGATGATAAGATATGGAATCTGATCACATCTATGTATTCCCATTTACATAATTTTGTAACCCTGTTCTGTCCAACATGTGCCAATCTTCTGGTCATTTCTTCTGAAACCGGTGTCAACAAGTGGACATGTCCTTATGAATTTCCAATCACCAAGCAAGTATGTCGACCATGATTGTCCCATCTTGAACCTTTTAGGTCGAGAATTGTAGATGACATCAAGAACGAGGTTGAAGCGCAAGGAAATAGATGTTTTAGGCGAAGACGAGGCTTGAGTTCACGCCGATAAGACACAGGGTGCGCCTTTGATCTAACACTCTGACTCTGTGTTGATGCCTCCCACTCCGGCAGCCTCCTGTGACAAGTGCAATTTCAATGAGGCTTACTTCTATCAGTTGCAGATTCGATCTGCAGATTAACCTATGACTGCCTGTAAGTCCTCAGTGTGCTTTCCATCTTAATGCGTGGATTGTACCTATCGCAGTAATTTCTTCACCAGGTCTTATTATTCCCGAAGGCGATCCGCAACTTGGCTTAGTTTACACGGTAAATTTCGCATGGCTCTTGACTATACTCCATGCAATAGAAAGATTCACAGATGACCGACTCTTTGTGCTCCTACAAAACACTTGTTCCAAAAACATCCTCTTCATGTGCGAGGAATCCCTTTCTAGTCACAGGTCTGACCAGAAACTTGAATTGGTCGGCACCGTGCAAAGTTTAAACAAAACCGCTGTCTGAACTATATGGTGAGTGCTCATCCAGACAAGGAATGGCCCGCGCAAAAAATGTCCTTTGAACTTCGCCTGAGTAGCGATTTTGGAAAATAAAAAATTCTCGGTTTTGGGAGACAATTTCCAATACATCCCTCTTCCTTTCCATCATGTCGACGCCCTTAAAATCAGTCGGATGGAATGCCATTGCGACCCGCAAACTTGAACGACTGGTTGGCGCCAATATGACCAATATGGCGTTCCTTGGAAAGTTAAACATTAGTCAAGCAGTTTGTTCGCTTGAAGAAACGAGAATGATCGTCCCTTCTGCTGGTATTGCAATGGGTGACTTCCCGCAGACATCTGGTGCAAGTCTGGTGCACCAGATATGCACCAGAATCCATCAGCCGGGATGCCGGCTGTGAATGTGGTGCGGACCACAGACTTTTCAAACTTGAGCAATCTGGTGAAGGGTAGGGACCCCTCACCAGATGGTTTCAAACGTCTTCAGACGTGTTGTCGGTAGCAATAGACGCCTCCCTTACCATTTTGGGCAATTCACCTTGTGTGTGTATTTATGGTAACGGAAAATGAACTTTTTGTCCTTGCCATCAAGATTTGGAATTGGTTACGGTTTGGTGCATCTCTGCACCAGACGGACTCGTATCAAATATCTGATGAACTTTGGTGCGGTGCACCAGATTTCTACGGAAAGTCACCCAATGAAACCAGCAAAAACCCCAAAATTTATATCAGGTGGTAGTGCAGGAGCAGGTATTTGAACTGACTTGGATAGGAGAAAGAGACTTGTAGGAGGAGGCTTTAGCAGCAGCGCTATCTATGCCGAAACCGCTTAGTAGCCTCCTTGATGTAACACTGACTACCGCAATCTGATATAAAGATGGAAGCCTCTGAAACACCATGTGGTTGTATGGGCTGTTTGTAAGCCGTCCAGATTGTTTCAGGACTATCCTATAAAAAATCACGGTTTTTTGACGAGTTCTCCAGCTGGTTCTCAACATAACCCAATACTACTCTTCCAATACTACTATGATGCCCTGGTGGCACCGGTCTGTTTTCCAAATCACGTACTACAGTTCTTCGTTTGCTAATATCTTTCACTAGATTTTACTTTCTCTGCGCTACCGTCCTTTTATTTCTTTCCAGCGATGTTCTTGCTGCTCCACATGGTTAGTTCTTGTCTCCTTTAAAAATACTGCCAATCTTACACATGGTCAAGTGTCATCCCGCGAAGAACTTCTGAATCATCACGAACAGGCCGTGAAAGTGGGTAGTGTAGCAGCCGAGGACCAAAAAGCTTTGATGGACTATCACCACAACGAGGCATGCGATTATAAGACTAGTCCGTCTGCTGAAAACCATGAAGACGCATGGTATGGGCATAAACGGATTCTGGACCGTCTAAACAAAAACCTGGCATGGCATGGGAAAAGAATCGACAAAATCAACGCCGGCCATGCCGCCGGTTCACGGAAGGAATTGAAAAGGATCGATGCTTCCCACAAATTCGCTGTTGCGGCTGGCCAAAATGCTTGTGAAGCAAACGCCATTGCAAAAGACGTTGGCTCTGCTAAAAGAGACTTCTCCTTACACGGGCCCTACAACAAACGCAAGCGTAATGATGAGGCACGTCAGACGGCTAGACAACGTTATAATTCTGCAACGGACAAGACGCAGGAACACGCTCAATCGTTTGCAGATCATTGGCACCTCCGACCCCAATGATCGCTCACATTTGTATTTACTCTATACTTCTTCACACTGCCTTCATAAACACATTAGCATTCTTTTATAACCCGAGAAAGGCCACACATGCCAAATGTTAGCTGACTTCAAGAATTGTTGATAAAATAGTCACCAGTCTCGTCAAAAAGGAGAACACCACTATATGCTGTCAAACGTT